>Ga0335081_10009162_pt1 | contig 15906 bp, 9 predicted proteins | sample Lox_Sample_35_FD_206713 | JGI IMG/M metagenome (GOLD analysis project Ga0335081, IMG submission 206713) | Soil microbial communities from Loxahatchee National Wildlife Refuge, Florida, United States - Lox_Sample_3.5 | ecosystem: Environmental > Terrestrial > Soil > Wetlands | place: USA: Florida... | reverse complement strand
ACAAAACAGCACAATCGAGAAACATCCCGGACGCGGCACCAGTCTCAGCAGCTGAAACGCATAGCAGGAAACAATTGCCAGCATGCAGGCAGGCCAGAATTTTCCGGACAGGCGGCGCGCGATCCAGAAGACACTGAAGCCAACCATCACGATCAGCGCTGTGCCGAAAACCGCGATGCCAGCAAGTCCAAACCACGCATAGGCACGCGAGAGCAGGATCTCGTAAAGCCAGCTATATGCCACCCATGGCCGGCCGGCTGCAGTTCGCGAGAGGATGCCATTGTGCGGCAAGGCGCGATGCTGAATGACCCAGTCGCCGACTCTGAGGTGCCAGCCGATGTCTGCCCCGAGCACGGACAACTTTCGCGAGAGGCTGACCAGGGCCAGAGCGCCCAACAGCGCTGCCAACGTGAACAGTTGCAGGAGGCGGGAGCGCGCCAGAGCGCGCAGCCATTTCCGGCCATCGGTTTTTCGGAAAAATGGCAAGCCAGGAACAAGGTAACAACGCAGCCCGCGCCGCTCAAGCGATTCTGCATCATCCTGAACGGCGGGCTTCAGGTCCTAGCGTCTGCTCAGCGGCGCTCATACCGCGCGGGTCTCAAGCACCGTGAGACCCGCGGCACCCGCCGCAGTGACAGACGACCTGATCAGCCGGCAAAACGGTCAATCAGGAGCCCGTGGCGCAAGCCTCTGTCGCTGACGGAAAGCCTGTCTTTTCCAAGCCTGGCCATCACGATCCTGACGATGCACGCGCCCGCCAGGATGACGTCAGCGCGCTTGGGCTGCAGGCCAATAATGGCCCGCCTTTCCTCCAAGGAGTGGGAGCGATAAAACCCGATCTGCCTTTCCACTTCGGATCGCTCAATTACCGATCCCTGAATAATATCCGGATCATACTTCGCAAGCTGATGCTTCACGGCGGCAATGTTGGTAATTGCACCTCCCATTCCAACCAGGGCGTCTGGCGAAGGCCGCCCATCAATCCGCGTGAACTCTGACGCAATGGCGTCCATGGCAACCTGTAATTGTTCCTCCGAGATCGCACCCGCCAGACCATACTTCTCGGTAAAGCGAACTGCGCCAACATTCAGGCTGAACTGTTCTTCGACATTTGAACCGCGACCGAAGGTGAATTGCGTGCTTCCGCCGCCGGTGTCGAAGATTGCCAGCGAGCCTTCGGCGAGACCGAGTCCCGTTTTCACCGCGAGATACGCCAGCCGTCCTTCTTCCTGTCCGGCGATGGTCTCGATCCGCACGCCACAACGCTGCTCCACCTCGTCAATGAACTGCTGACTATTGCGCGCAGTACGCATTCCCATGGTGCCGACGGCAGCGATCGCTGCCACCCCGGCTTCACGGGCCTGAGATACCATGCCGGCTATCGCCGAAATCGTCCGCGCCATTGCGTCGGCGCTGATCTCGCCCGTTTTCTCCAGGCCTTCGCCCAGCCGCGTTATCTCCGCACGATCTGTCAGCGTTTGCCAGCTACCCTTCTGACGTCTTTCGCTGATGTTGAACTTTACGGAGTTTGTACCAACGTCGATCACCGCATACCGGGGCATCGCGCGTCACCTTAACCTTTCATGCCGACCAGCTGCTTCAGGCCCCGCGGGTAGCTTATGTTTGGAAATCGGTTCAGGCCCAACTCGCGTACCGTGGCGATCACGCGGGCCGCATCTTCCAGCTCGAGCGCAACGGTGCGGGTTTTGCGACCGTCTGCCACAACCTCCGTCATCTCGGAGGTGCAGCCGCCGATTTTGTAGCGCGTGCGTTTCTTATGCACCTTCACCGCGCGTAAGCCGCCCGGTTGGCCCAGCTCGGATATGAACTGGTCGAGCGTGTAATTCTCCCGGGCCAGTGAAGTTACAGCAACACCGAGCGCCGCCAGGACCTTCTTCACCTCGGCAGCCGGCAGGGGAAACTTTGCCTTCATTACCGGCTTCCACTGCTCCAGGCCATCGACGTTAACCTCCACGAGAGTTTTAATGTCCATGAGGTCGAAGCGAACTTTCACGTTCTCATCGTTGGCGCTCGACAGGAAGTACAACTCATCAGTCTCCTGCACATCACTGGGCGTCAGTGCGGCAAATCTGGCATCGGCTTCGCCAAAACTCTCGCCGAAGGTACGCCACTCCCAGCGAGGGATAATCTTCTCCATCGTGGACTCCTGTAGAAGCCGTGTTGCACTTCACGAAATCAGCAAAGGGCCCGCACTCCGCGCGCGCGGGGCTATTCGTGCGACCTGGGCGGATTACCCAGGAGCCGGTACACCGTGCCTGTCTTGGTGCAGTTCAGCGCAATGTAGTCCTCGGCCGCGTATTGCAGCGAGATGAAGAAGGCCTCCGCGCGCTTCAACGCTTCGGAAGCGAGCATCGCGCGATCCTGGAACCTGAACTGGTAGGCGAACTCACCGATAAGTGGGCGATGCTCGCCGCGGGTACGCCAGATGGCCACGTTGGCTTTGCAGCAGATGCCGTGGCCGAAATCGAGGATGCCGATGTCCTGCAATACCTCTTCGATGATGGTGTCGCTGACCAGCTTGATCGGCTCCCCGGGGTGCTTCCTGATACGTTCCAGCACCGGGAACCAGTCGATGAGGCGGTCCATATCGCGCACGTTTTCGCGGCCCATGCCAATGGCGGAGCGCAAGAACTGGACGTTGTGCGAAAAGAGCAGACGGATGCTGCCGAGCTTCTCCCTGAGCGGCAGAGCCTGGCACTTGAACTTCACGATGTGCTCGCCGAGGATGAAGGGCCGGACATCGGTTTCTGCCGCTACCTGCATGTCAGGGTGGCGGAACTTGAAGACGATCTCGGGTTCGCCGGCCGGGAAGCCGTGCCTGTATGGGATTCTTCTGCGCGCGATGAAGGCGTTGTTGTAAAGCCGGAAGTCTGCTGTATCAATGAACAGCACCTCGCGGATCTTCTCCGGCTTGCCGTCGAAGCCCGCAATGGAGAAGTCCACGCCGTGCTCCTTGCAGGGCTCCTTCATCACCTTCGCAAAGTCAAACAGGCTTTTGCGGGAGACGAATTTGTTGGGATGCAGAATCAGCTTGCAGGAGAGATAGTGCACCTCATGCAGCGGCATGCCGTCGGCATAGTGGCCGGGTTTGAGCTGGGGAACACGTCCTACCCAACTGGGAGTAATGGCCTGCTTCCTGTGGATGAGTTCTGCTTCGTTGTGACGGGCCGGGGCTGTGGCAGTGGCGCTCGGCATAGTTGGGCCTCCTAAACCGAACTTCCGGTTTTGTCACTATTACAACAGATTGGGGGAAGGGCGGCAGTGATGCGGGTCACGCGCACGGCGGTTGAGATTGCCGGCGGGCGGTCCGGGTCTCGCGCTGCTCGAGCCAGGGAAGCTTGTCGGTGACCCATGCCGACGTCGGTGAAGGCGGCGCGCTCACGTTTAGCGTCTGCTCAGCTTGCCGCCCGGGTCTCAAGGACCGTGAGAACCGGGGTACGCGGCAGTGCACCCGTCCCGCCCTGCGGGACGGCAGTCAATCACACGCACGCCGGCTGGGCTGCTTCCACGGGCTCCAGATGCGCGGTGAAGTGGCGGAGGAAGGGCGCTTCGTAGCTCAGCCGCAGTCCCTGGATCTGCCGGCGACGCTCCCACACGGCGAGGATCACCTCGATCACGTAGTCAATGTGGCTCTGGGTGTAAACCCGGCGCGGGATGGCCAGGCGCACGAGGTCCCATTTGGCCGCCGCTCCGAACATCAGCCTGCCGATTTCGACCGAGCGGATGCCGCCCTCCAGATACAGTTCGGCGGCCAGCGCCACGCCCGGAAACTGGTCCAGAGGAATGTGGGGCAGGAATCCGCGGGCGTCGAGATAGATGGCGTGTCCGCCGGGAGGCTGCACGATAGGCACGCCCTGCCGGCTGAGATGATTGCCGAGGTAGGCGGTGGAGGCGATGCGATAGCGCAGGTAATCCTCCTCCAGCGACTCCTGCACGCCGACGGCGATGGCCTCCAGATCGCGTCCCGCCAGGCCGCCGTAGGTGGGATAGCCTTCGGTGAGGATGAGCAGGTCCTTTTCCTGCGCCGCCAGAACATCGTCGTTGGTGCACAGGAAGCCGCCGATGTTGGCCATGCCGTCCTTTTTGGCCGACATGGTGCAGCCGTCGCCCAGCGCGAACATCTCCTGGGCAATCTGCTTCGGCGTCCTGGATTCGTAGCCCTGCTCGCGCAGCTTGATGAAATACGCGTTCTCGGCGAAGCGGCAGGCGTCGAAGTACAGCGGTATGCGGTGCCGGCGGCACACCGCGCTGACGGAGCGGACGTTCGCCATGGAAACCGGCTGGCCTCCCCCGGAGTTGTTGGTGATGGTGAGCATCACCAGCGGAATCCGCTCGCGGCCGAGCAGCGCTATCAGCTCCTCGAGGCGGCTCACGTCCATGTTGCCCTTGAAGGGATGCCAGCTCGCGGGCCCGAGCGCTTCAGGAATGGGCAGGTCCACTGCCTCGGCGCCCAGATATTCAATGTTGGCGCGGGTGGTGTCGAAGTGCGTGTTGTTGGGGACCACGTCGCCCTTTTTGCAGGCGACGCTGAACAGGATGCGCTCGGCGGCGCGCCCCTGATGCGTGGGAATGACGTGCCGATATCCAAAGATGTCCTGCACCGAGTTGCGGAAGCGGGTGAAGCTGCGGCTGCCGGCGTAGCTCTCGTCGCCGCGCATGATGGCGGCCCACTGCCGGGTGGACATGGCTCCCGTGCCGGAGTCGGTCAGCAGGTCAATCAGCACATCCTCGGCGGGAAGCAGAAACAGGTTATAGTGCGCGGCGCGCAGCAGCGCTTCCCTTTCCTCGCGCGTGGTCCAGCGAATGGGTTCCACACTCTTGATGCGAAAGGGTTCGATGATGGTTCGGGTAGGCATGGAGGGCTCCTCGTGCGTAAGCTCCATGCTCGGCTTTCGCGGCGGCAGGCGCAGTGACCTGGGTCACAACCGGACCCAGCCCCGCGACACTTCTCCGCGATGAATTGTGACCTAAGTCATAGTTGCTCCGGTTGCGTTCCCGTAGCGTGGATACAGAAGATTTTCCATGCCGGCAGCATCGCCAACCATCCGCCGCCCGGAAATTGTCCCTCTCCCGCTGAGTGCCCCAGCGCCTGCGGTGGTGCGGAGCCGAAAGCGGCTGGTGCGGCGCGAGGACCGCGACTACTCGCAGCACCTAAGGCTCGTCGTGCAGCTCGCATTTCTGGCGCTGAACATCTGGGTCGGCGCGCAGTTTTATTTCTGGGTGCGGTGGGCGGAGAACGCCGGGGAAAGCCGCGCCGTTTCGCGGCCGGCGGGGGTGGAAGGCTGGCTCCCCATTCAGGGGCTGATGCAGCTCAAATATTTTCTGGCCACGGGAAAGCTGCCGCATGTGCACGCCGCCGGGTTCTTTCTGTTGCTGGCTTTTCTTCTGATGTCGTGGCTGCTGCGCAAATCCTTCTGCGGATGGCTGTGCCCGGTGGGAACGGTTTCCGAATACCTGTGGAAGCTGGGCCGCTACACGTTCCGGCGCAACTTCACGCTGCCGCGTTGGTTCGACCTGCCGCTACGCGGGCTGAAGTATCTGCTGCTGGGCTTCTTCGCCTACGCGGTGGGGACCATGTCCGCCGCTGCCATCGCGGAGTTTCTCGCCAGCCCGTACGCCCTGGTGGTGGACGTGCGGATGCTCAATTTCTTCCGTTACCTGGGCGGCACGGCGGCATTCGTGGTACTCGGCCTGATGGTGGCTTCCATTTTCGTGCAGAACTTCTGGTGCCGCCATCTGTGTCCCTACGGAGCGCTGATGGGGCTGGCGGCGCTGCTGAGCCCGCTGCGCATTGCGCGCAACGAAGAGGCGTGCATCGATTGCGGCAAATGCGCGAAGGCGTGCCCATCGGCGCTTCCCGTGGACAAGCTGGTGCAAATCCGCTCCGCCGAGTGCATGGCATGCCTGGAGTGTGTGGCCGTCTGTCCCGCCAAGGATGCGCTGGCGCTGACTTCGGCCGCCCCCGCACCGCGTCTGCGGCGGGTGATGCCGGCATGGGCCGTGGCTGCAGCCATTGCCTTCGTCTTCTTCGGAGTGGTCGGCTATGCCAGGCTCAGCGGCCGCTGGGAAACCCATCTGCCGAAGCAGCTCTACTTTCAGCTTGTGCCCGCAGCCAACCAGCAGCAGCATCCACCGGCCGGCGACTAGAAGCTCGCCAGCCCGTACGCGCGGTGATGCAGGCGGAAACCGCGCTGCCTTGTCTCCGTTCCAAACCTCATGCGCACAAATCCGCAGAGGAACCCAGGGAACGCGGCTCGAAAAACCGGGGATTGACAGGACCAGAATGCCTACGCTGCCAGAATGGCGAATCCGGCCAGCGCTGCTCCATACGATAGTAAGCGCGCCGCTTATTGAGGTAGCTCGCAAAGTCGGACTGACAGTCTGTGTTATACGAGGCGAGAGATTCGACCACACCGTCAGCAAGACCGTGTAGAGACACCAGGGCACGCTCAGCCGAGGCCAGAGCAAAGTCAATTCCACTGGACGAGAGAGGATCCCGGCCGATCATCGCATCGCCAACCGCCAGCCAGGAGTCTCCGGCAGCCCGGCCAAGACAATGGGTGGCCGCCGGGAAGACGCGGATCCCGGTGGGTTCAGAGTCTCCGAGCCTCTCGCGCGTATGACGCGACTGTTCGAGAAGACGGTGCAATGTCGCTGGAACGGCCAGGCCGTGGCGCGCGCAGAGATCGGAATCGGTGAAGAAGATGACGATTGCCTGGTCGCCGGGCAATCCGGCGGAATACCACCAACCGAGGGCATGTGATTCGACCAGGGAGGGCAGTGCAGGCTCTGAAAGTGGCAGCGCGCAAACGGCCGCGATGCCGATCATCCGATCTATGGCGTGACGCCCGATACCCAGCCGCGTATGAAGCGTGCCTGAGCGGCCGCTGGCGTCCACGAGAAAGCGCGCACGAAAATGCGATTCGCCCCGCGGTGACATCGAAACCACGGACCAGAGACCGCAAGGACCGCGTTCAATGGTCTGCACCGTGGTTTTGCAGAAGATGCGTGCTCCGGCATCCCTTGCCGCCGAACTGAGCATTCGGTCGAAACGCAGGCGATCGAGATGCCATCCGTTGAGGAATGGGTTTCCAAGAAATACTGAAGAGTCCAGTTCCCCGGTACCCCAGGCGCTCTGCACTCCATAAGTGGGGTCTGGGCGGGTCTGCAGGAAAGATTCCCAGACACCCAACCGCATCAGTCGTGGCACAGCGCTGGGCGGAAGAGACTCACCCACGCGGAATTTCCCGTAAGCCGTCTGCTCCAGCACGGCAACAGAACATCCCGCGCGCGCGAGGAGCAGGCTGAGCGCGCTGCCGGCTGGCCCGCCTCCTGCCACCAGAACGTCGAATACCTTGCCGGAATTCAATGGCTGGCTCCTATCCCGACTTGCCCAGGAGACGATCTACCACTGCGCTCAATGTAGTCGGATCCAGGGTCGTTGCCGGTTGAGTGGTGGCGGGCTGAGCAGGCGGGGTAGATGCCGTGCGCTCATTCGCCGGGATGCGGCTCTGGGCGCATTCCGCCAGGCAGCGCCGCAATGCAGCGATGTCAAAGCCCAGGCGGCTTAGAAGCTCTTCTGCCGGTTTGGAGACGATTCCTTTTCCACCGAACAGGCAATTAAGCAGATGGCAGAGTTTGTCGCCCGGGCCGGCACCCATTCCACCCTGACTATTTCCACCAATCCACACGGCTGCCGTGACAGTCTGCTCACGGCTGAAAGGAAATCCGCGGAGAGTCTTGCCCGTGGCCCGCACCCGAGCACGATAGATTCCCGGCTGGCTCGCTACAAACTCACCACCCCAGGTGCCCTGCTCTTTTCCAGACAGGTTGACCTGAAATACCCGATTGCCGGGATCCGTGATCTCCGCCCAGACAAAAGCCGGGTTCTCCTCCGGAACTCCGGATTCGGCCAGGGTGGCGGTCAGTTGAACTTTTGCGCCAGGCTCATATCCCGCTTGAGAAGCCGTGGCACGGAAACTGAGATTGGAGTAGGCATGGATCAGCAGGCTGAATGGCAGCCCGGATTGGCCGCGCAGCGCGGCGCTCACCTGGTCCTGGGCAAAAGCCTGATTGCGACTTGGCCGGGTGGCGACCGTACTTCCCGTCTCCCGCGGCTTGCCGATATCGAGCAGCGCCTGCCAGATTCCGCCCTGGTCCAGTCTGCCGGGAGCGAGTTCGGCTGGAAGCGATAGCCGATAATAGCTGACTCCAGTTGAGCGAACGAACTGAACGTACGGATGCCCTGCCGGTGTCGAGGGATCGATAAGCCTGGAGCTGGTGGGAGCACGGAGGCGGAAGTTGACGTACTCCGGATATGGTGTCAGGAGAATCACGTCAAGTCCAGCATCGGCGTCCGTCACCGGAAACGGGATGACCTGACCGGCTCCGGGTAGCAGATAGCCCTGGGGATCCAGGACGATCTCAGCGTTGGAGATTCCCGCCAATATCTGAAGGAAATACTTCTGTAGCAGAAAGCGATTGTCGCCGGTGATGGCGCCGGTAATGAGCAGATATCCGCCATGATTGCCGGAGATCGCCTGGAGTGCAGCGACGCTGATGTTCTGTGGAGTGCCCAGTCCAACCGAGTAGGTGAGTTCGTTGATATCGGCGGCAACGTCGGCGATGAACGGCGCCGTGTTCTCCATGCCGTCGGTGAGCACCAGCAGAGAATCGACATCGAATGCTGGCGCGGCGTTGAGGGCCTGTCGCCCGGTCTGGATGCCGGCCCCGATCGAGGTTGAACCGCCGGGATCCAGCTGATTGCCATTGATGATACTTTTGACGGCTGAACGCCCGGGATCAAAGGGATCGGAAGCCGCCCCCAACGTCGTAACGCCGATCAGCAGGTCCGCCACCTGATTGAACCGGACGATGGAGCAGCCATCACCCTCCAGCATCACGTCCACAAGAATGGAAGCCGCTTCCCGGAGACTTTGAATCTTGGAAACACCATCGCCGCGATCTTCGATCATGCTGCCGGAGTGGTCGAGCACGAGGGCTGCGGCAGCGGTCTTTCGGGCCACAGTATTCGCGGCAATCGGGATGGTCCAGGTTTTGCCACTTTCGACGTGTACAACCGTGACGCTGTCAGTGATGCTTTCGTTGACAGCACCCGTTTCGTAGGTAATCCAGAGGCGGGCTGGAACCAGAGCGTTCCCGGTCGGACCCACGAGGACGGGCGCTGTTGTGAAGCGAACCAGGCGCACAAACGAGGGCCCGGACTGGAATTGCAAGGTGACCGTAGAGCTTTGGGACTCGACTTCAAAGACGACGGCCAGCGCCTGCTTGCGTGACATTCCACTGGGACCCTGTGGTACATCCTGAAAATTGAGAGATGGAGTTACCAGCGTAATCGAAGGAGTGTCGCAGCGCGCGACTTCGACAAAAACGCCGCCCTGCTGGACCACAAAGCCGAGTTTGTTCCAGTCCGTGACCATGGTGTCACCACTTCCGGTCCACCACTCCTGATAATTACCGGTGTTCTGTTGAATCACCTGGTTCGGCCGCGGCACCGGCCACCAGTTCTCCGCGCAGGCACTGAAATCAGCCTGCCACGGACAGGCCATGTTGGCCGTCATGTCCCCGGCGTTAACCTTCGTCTGGTTAAGGCGGAATGGCTCCAGATAGAGAGAAGCATCGATAATTGGGGTGGCAGCAATTCCCCCGGCTTCGATCCCCGGGAAGAATGCTGCACCGACGCAGGCCTCCAGCGCGGCCCGATCCATGCCTTCAGGAGTGACGGTAGTTCCCGGTGCGGGCACACCCGTCCAGTCGTTGGTGAAGTTGTTGGCGTTCCACGCAGCCATCATGCCCTGCTGGGTATCGGTAAGTTGTGCCTGGTTGAGGTTGGGCATGTCTCCGCCCGAGCCTTTCAACCGGTTGAAGATCAGGTTGCGGGTGGGAGTGTCGATGACGGGATGAGTAAACGCATGGTGGCCAGAGGCACTCTGGTTGACATTGGCAACCTGGGTGGCGCGGTTCAGGATAGGAAAGATATCCTGGGTATAGGAAGGTTTTGTGGGGGCTTGCAGCCAGTGCTGAGAGACCGCCAGATCGAAGAGGCGGTCATAGAGAGTGATCACGCTGTCCAGGGATGGCGCAAATTTGGGCGGCGGACAGAGCACCCAGGCGCCCGTCACAGGCGGCGTTGAACCGTCGGACTTGAGCTTTACAGTAGCCGTGACGGGACCGTCGGAAACGTCGTCGCACCAGTTGTCATTGTCAAGAAAGTCGCCGTTTAGAGGCCCGGGAGGCGACGATTTCGAAGTGCCAAAGCCACCCAGCACCAGCAGGCGGCCGTCTACATCTGTTCGCACTTCTCCCAAGGGTATCGTCAGGGCAGACTGGCCGGGAATCTTGAAAACTCCAGTGTCAAATTTGGCGGCCTGAGTGGGACCGGTGAGCGAGCGCGGGCCAGGATCGATCGTCAGCCCCGCGCGGTCCGCACCCGTAACCCCGGAGTTTCTGGCCGGCGTACCAGCTTTCTTATTGCACAGATGTACTGTCCAGGTGATGTCGGCATCCGCCGAAGTCAATTCCTTGACAACGTTTCCATTGTTGTCGTACCCGAAAAGACGAAAACGTGCTGCCTGCCGTTTCACACGACAGGCTGAATCCTTGTAACCACCGGCAGGTTGGGTGTGGTCGAGAGGGATTTCGGGACCAATAAAGAAATCCGTAGGACTATTTCCAAGACGGGCAATACCGATTGCCGGGTGGATTTTTACTTGTGTGATCTTCGCCATATCGACTCCAGGAAACAATCTGTGGCTTCGGGGGTTATGGTGAATATTTGTTGTGTGAGCTTACAAACCCAATACACATCGAACCTGCACGTCGATTACGAGCTGGCCGATCGGGCGTATTGGCCGATATGCGAAAAAATAGGAGCCCGGATCTATCGTCTTCAGGTTGTAGAAAATTGCAGTGCAGTTTCAGGGCCACGACAAAAAAGTCCGCAGGCCCATCGCCGAGTCGAGAGCATGTAGTTGAGCAGGTGGTATTTACCTCACCCGAAAAGAAAACCCCTCAGCTCCACGTCGACGGCTCCGACGGTTTGAAGCTATCTGATTGGATAGGAGGCAACCACTTGTTGCCACACATTGGACTCGTAATAAGCGCAGAAGGAGCTAGTCGATATCCTGCACACGTTGCGTCAGACTGGCTATCTCATAAATCGGTCCGGGCGTCAGCCCCCGGGGGAATAACGACGTCAGCTTCCCTCCACGTCCCGCGCCACCCTTCGCAGCACCATGTTGACCAGGGAGAGCACAATGGCGCCCCAGAAGGCCGGCCAGAATCCGGCAACCCTGAAGGCGGGTGACAGCAGGGCGGAGGCGAACAGCAGCATGAGGGCGTTGATCACCCACCAGAAAATGCCCAGCGTCAGCAGGACGAGCGGCAGGGTAATGATCTTCAGAAACAGGCCGAGCGTGGCGTTGACCAGTCCGATGACCAGCGCCGCCAGCAGCGCCGCCCGGAAGCCGCGGACGTAAAAGCCGGGCATGAAGAAGGAGACGATCAGCAGGCTGATCGCGCTCAACAGCCAGTTCAGCAGCAGTCGCATTCCACTCCTTGCGCCCGGGCGGAGGTGCCCCCGGCTTCAGGTCACTATATCAGCCGGGGGACAAAAACGCCCCGGCACATGGCCGGGGCTGGTAGGTCGATGGAGCCGCTTACTGCGTCAGACCCGTCAGGAAGGTGCTGAGCGCCGGATTGCTGGTGCCGGTCGGCAGCAGGACCACCTTCTTCGGCGAGACGACATACATGATGCCCGACAGGGTGCCGTTCACCACGGCCCTGCCGGTGGCATCCACCTGATAGGTGGAAGCCAGGGGCTGGGTGTTGCAGCCTCCGGAACCGCAGAAGTCCTGGGTGCCGTTCATGTTGCCGCTTCCATCGGCGACGAACGCGCTCAGGGCATCGACAACGGGCGCCTCCACGGGAGCGATGGTGCCGCCCAGATAGGTGCCGAAAATCGAACCGTTATTGAACGGAGGAGGCGCGGTCTGCGGCTCGAGGATTCCCTGCGTGACGCCGTTGTCCTGCCCCACCACGAATGCCTGGCTGGTGTTGGAGAGGTAGAGGATGGGTGAGGCATTGCCAAAGCCGTTCGTCGTGACCCTGCCGTTGGCAGCGACACTATAGGTCCCCTCATAGACGTGCTGGCTGGCGGTGCCGCCCCGGTTCTCATCCACGGTAGCGCTGCCGTTGCCGTGGCCGTCGAAGGTGGCAATTCCCAGAACCGTATCGGCGAGCGGACTGCCACCGTTCGGCGGCAGCGCGCTGACCTCGTACACGCCCGGGCCCTGGAGCGAGCCATTGCTGAACTGGCCAGTCTGCACCAGCAGCGAGCCCAGGGTGAGGGGATCGATGGCGCTGACCGGATCGGTGCCGATGAAGATGAACTGGCCGCTCGACACCGCATAGTATTCGTAGTTGTTGACGACGTCGTTGGGGAAGTCGAAGGTCATCTGGCCCCGCCCGAAGCGGATGTCAGGATGCAGGAACTGGCCGGTGAAGTTGCGCGAGCCCACCGTGCCATTGTCGTTATCGTCTTCGGCGCCGCCGCTGACCACCCCGGTGCCCGATACCTGGAAGGCGCCGGCTTTGGCATAGCGGTTCAGGGTGGCGTCAGCTCCCAGGACTCCCATGGCGTAATTGCCCGCGGGGGGAAGCCGGAAATCCGTCGGTGTCTGCACGAGGAAGATGCCCGAGCCCCGCGTGTTGGGGTCGGCATTGTTCTGGATGAGCTGCCCGTTGCCCTGGTTGGAAACCACCACGTTGAAGTTCAGCGTTCCCAAAGTGCCGCCGGTAACGAACTGCATGGTGCCGCGGCCGTCGGCGAAGATGCTGTAGGTGCCGGTAAAGCCGACACCAACCAGCGGCACGCCGTTGGTGAAGTCCAGAATGCCGGCGATAACGTTACCGCTGCCATCGGCCACGAAGCTCCCCGCCATGAAAATCGGATTGCCTCCGGTATAGCCGTTGAAGGAGAAGGCGTACTGGCCGGTGAGCGCGCTGTTGCTGAGCGGAGGATTGACCACGATCTCCAGCCCCTGCTGGGCGTTATTGGATTGCGAGTCCTCGACCTGCACGGTGAAGATGAGCACTCCAGGCATGGTCGGCGTCCCGGAGATCACGCCGCTGTTGGCATCGAGATTCAGCCCGGGCGGCAACTGCCCGGAGGTGAGCGACCAGGTATAGGGAGGCGTACCGCCCGCGGCCTCCAGCGTGGCGCTGTATGGGGCGCCCTGAGCTCCCTGCGGAAGCTGGGTGGTGAGAACCACCAGACCGCCGGTGCTGACGCTGATGCTCAGGTTCTTCTGCGCCATGTGCGACTGGGTGTCGCTAATCTGCACGGTGAAGTTGAAGTTGCCCTGCTGGGTGGGAATACCTGAGATTACGCCGGTGGTGCTCAGCGTCAGACCATCGGGCAGGCTGCCGGTGGACACGGTCCACAGATATGGCGGCTCGCCGCCGCTGGCCAGAAGCTGCTGCTGGTACGGCTGGCCGGTGGTGCCGCTGGGCAGCGAAGTTGTGGTGATGAGCAGCGGGGCGGGCGCCATATAGCTGGAGATGTCCAGCACCAACTGCGTCGGGTTGGAGGCGTAGGCGTCGATGGAGCCGTTCACATTGGGCACGATGGCCATGTTGGAGGTGATGGCGCCATCGAGGGCGTTGAGCGTGGAGACCACGGGCTGCGGCTCGGAGTCAGGCCATAAGGTCAGATATCCCAGCGGGCCGGGCGGCACTACGGTAGCGTTCAGCACATAACCGCCGGCGGAGGAGACACCGTTCAGGCATGGGCTTGCCTGCACGTCCACGGTAAGCTCATGCACGAACTGCCCGTTGGGGCGCGTGTCCAGCACGCGGCAGGGATTGAGGGTAAACAGCGCCAGCTGATTGGCCCGTCCCGGCGCGCCGAAGTACCCGTTGACGTCAATAAACAGATTGGTGTTGTTGGAGGCCAGCACCGTGATCTCTCCGCCCGTGCCCGCCTGGATGATGGCGGCATTGGCAGTAGTGGTCCCGGTGGGCGCGTTCAGGATTGAGGTGCCGGGCTGGGGCTGGCCCTTCGGCCACGCCTGCAGATATCCGAGCGGATGTCCGTTGGGTTGGGCGGTGAAGTTCAGCGAATAGGCCTGCGCCCACGACGGTATGCCGCAGGTCGAATTCAGAATGTCGATGCTCTGCGCCACTCCCCCGGTCAGCTGCTGCTGATTGATGACGCGGCAGGGCGTCAAGGGATAGAAAGCCATCACCGAAGTAGTGTCCGGCGTGAAGTAGCCGGTGATGTCGAGAACCAGGTCGGTGGTATTGCTGGCAAAGACGCTGACCTGGCCGCCCGTACCCGAGGGCACAATGGCGGCATTGGCTTTAACCCGCCCGTCCAGCGAGTTCAGCGTGGAAACCACAGGCTGCATCTGGCCGGTGGGCCAGATGGTGAGATAGCCGAGGGCACCATGCGGAACCACGGTGACGTTAAAGGCGAAAGCTGCCGCGTTCGCGGGGATGGTGTTGTTACAGGCGCCCGTGACCTGAAAGCTGCGCGGCACTCCGCCCTGCAGCGGCTGCCCGCTGCGGGTGTCCACCAGGCGGCAGGGCGCTACGGGCACAAACTGCAGTGCCGTCTGCGCGTAAACGCTTACCGCTCCGCCCAGTAATATGGCCAATGACAAACACGCCAGATACGTCCTCGTACGCATTTCGGTCCCCTCCGTCTAGCTGGTACACCACAGAGCACAATCGGCCGGAAACAGACGACATTGAGGTCGCGGATTGCGATTCCGGATGTGAACTTTGGTGGCTGTTGAACATACACCTGAGTACCTGAATTCGCAATACCCAGATGGGGCCTTTTTTGCCCTGGAGGTTCCCGAAAAGGCACATGGGAACCATGAAAATGGCTGCCATGAAGCGGCACTCGCCGTAGCGTCCCGATTCGGGACGGCAGGTGCACATTGAGGAAGCTGAGCGCTCCGGACTGCGGCCCTAACAACCACTTCTATGCCATTGCCAGCTCTGCCCATTTGTGCTCTGGACAATGCACCTTCCATCTCCTACCGTCCGCTTTCCCTTCGGAAACACTTCTGGCCGGGGGCGGACGGGCCGGATTACCCGGCATCGCTCCTCCGTACCCGCTCTCCGGCGCCGAAGGAAATCTTTCCGTCTTAAGCGTGAAACAACCCAAACCAAAGCAGGAAAAGGAGAGAAATGATGAAGCGTAATGTCTGGAGGGTCCTTGCGGGGCTGTGCGTGCTGGCGATGGGCGTGGTGTGCGCGGCGCCGGCCTGGGCGCAGGGCTCGATGCAGGGCTCGCAGGTCAAGGAAAAACCACGGATGTACTCCTACGTAGGATTCTGGAGCATTCCCCGCGCCCAGTGGGCCGAGATGGAGAAGAGCGAAGTCAGCGATCAGCAAGTGCTGCAGAAGGCGATGTCCGACGGCACGATTGTCGGCTACGGCAACGATGTTAATCTGGTGCACCAGCCCGACGGCCCCACCCACGACGACTGGTGGTCGGCCATGTCCATGGCGGGCCTGCTGAATGTGCTGGAGCAGTTCTATAAAAGCGGCAGCACCACCTCACCCGCGCTCGAAAGCGCCACCAAACACTGGGACGGCATTTATGTCAGCCGCTATTACAACTGGCATCCCGGGACGTACAAAGACGCGTACACCCACGGCTCCTATTACAGGCTGAAGCCGGACGCCCCCGACGACGCCATCGACGTTCTCAGCAAGAATGTCTTCGTACCGCTGCTGGAGAAGCAGCTCGCCGCCGGCACGATTCACGAGTACGAGATCGACACCGAGGCGATCCACAACGAAACCCCCGGCAGCTTCTGGATCTTCTATCTCGCAGCCAACGGAGACGCT
>Ga0335081_10009161_pt1 | contig 15906 bp, 12 predicted proteins | sample Lox_Sample_35_FD_206713 | JGI IMG/M metagenome (GOLD analysis project Ga0335081, IMG submission 206713) | Soil microbial communities from Loxahatchee National Wildlife Refuge, Florida, United States - Lox_Sample_3.5 | ecosystem: Environmental > Terrestrial > Soil > Wetlands | place: USA... | reverse complement strand
GCGGTATCGGTGAGCGCCCAGGCGTAATCCGAGCCTGGGCCTAAGCCTCTGAGAGTTCAAAGGCATTGAAACTTATCAGGAGGTTTTAAATTATATGAAGAAAGCGCTCTTAATCGTGATGTTCGTACTCGCGATCGCTGGGTTTGTTATGGCGCAGAATTGGTCGTCACCAGTTGACGTCCTCGGCGCCCACCAGAACCAGGGACGCGGTTGCGCGGGCTGCCATGCTCCGCATAGCGGCTCGTTCGGTTCCGGTCACGGCGGCGCGGCGGATGCCGGCACCTATGCATTGTGGGGCCAGGACGCCAGTCCGTTGTACGGCAAGACCGTTGCCTTCGGTGACAACGGCAAATATGTCGAAGTTCTGCCCAGTGGCATCGCCAGCGGAAGCCAGGAAGTCGGCGGCATTCTGCTCTGCCTGAGCTGCCATGACGGCAACCTTACTACGCAAAACATGATGCAGAACTGGTCTTATGAACAACAGATCGGCCTGCTCACCAACACCACCTACGGCAGCCAGCACATCCCGACCCTGCTTGGCAACGACGGCACGGGTGCTGGCAATTACACGAACGATCACCCGGTGGGACAGAATGCTACCCTCCTCAGCCATGGCAACCCGATGCAGGGTGCTGGAGTTGGCATAGTGTGGGCAAACAATGTCTTCACGGTGACTCCGGGCACTGCCTATGCCGACTTTGTTCAAGTCTACGGCTGGCCGGCCCTGGCCCCTGGAAAGTGGTCGAACCCTTACGGCATCAACGGCGCAGGGGTGCCTTATGTGCTCTGCACCACCTGCCACAACCAGCACGTGATGACGGTGTACGCCGCTACCTCCGCCAGCCCAATCGCTGGCAATAGCAGCGGCTTTTACGCCACCTACTTCTTCATCAACGGCCCGTACAACCCGAACCTGCAAGGCAAGTTGCAAGCCGGCCAGGCAGCTTCGACGACCCAGTTCTGCCGTCAGTGCCACTTCGGCGAGGCGAACGAGGCCAACAACACCTTCAACATTCCGACGGTCTTCCAGTAAGGCTAGTCTGATCGACAACAGGGGAGAGGGAACTCTCCCCTTTTTTAGTGGCGAGTAGCGAGTGGCGAGTCGCGAGTGAGAATTTGTGATTGTTGATTTTTGATTGATGATTGAAAAGCAATCGAAAATCAGAAATCAATAATCAGAAATTGAGAAAAATGACAGAATACGCACAGCTCGGACTGGCGGTGAGCCTGGCGATGACGGTGGTTTGCGCCTGCGGCTGGCTGGCCAGCAAGGTGACCAGCAGCCGGGCGAGGTGAGAAGTATCCAGAATTTGTAATTGGTAATTTGTGACTTGTGATTTACGAGCGCGGCAGCCGGGGTTTTCAATCACAAATCACAAATTACAAATCGCAAATTGAATTGAGGATGGCAATGAAGTATCAGATAGCAATCTCCATGGTTCTCGGAACGGCGTTGGCGGCATCGGCGCAAGTGGCGTCCCACGCGCCGACGATGGCGTCGAATACGCAGGCGAGCGGACTACCGTCGGCGCAGGTTGCGGCGCCGTTGCGCGTCAGCGACAGGCCGGTCGCGAAGGTGAACGGAGCCGTCCTCACCGACCGCGACCTGCTGCGCGAGATGTATGCCATCTTCCCCTACGCCAAGCAGCACAACGGATTTCCCAAGGCGCAGGAAGCGTCGATCCGGCAGGGCGCGCTGGAGATGATCATCTTTGAAGAGCTGGTGTACCAGGAGGCGGAGCGGCGCAAGCTGACCGTCCCGGCACAGAAGTTGAACGTGGCGCAGGCGGAGTTCAAGAAACAATTCGACAGTCCCGACCAGTATCAGATGTATTTGAAAAGCGAGATGCAGGGCTCGGAGCAGAAGGTGCGGCAGCAGATCCGGCGGTCGCTGCTGATCGAGCAAGTCCTGAAGAACGATGTCGAGGACCGCTCGGCCGTCTCGGTGGCCGAGGTGCGCGCGTACTACGAAAAGAACGGGGCGCGCTTTCGGCAGCCGGAGGCGTTTGCGTTTCAGAGCATCTCGGTGGTGCCTCCGCTGACACCGACCGCGGAGCAGGCGAAGCAGGCGCAGAAAAAGGCGGAAGAGGCGCTGGCCAGGGCGAAGACGGCAAAGAATTACCAGGATTTTGGACTGCTGGCGGAGAGCATTTCGGAAGACGATTTCCGGGTGAACATGGGCGACCACAAAGTGGTGCCGCGCGAGAAGCTGCCGCCGCAGGTGGTGAATGCGCTGCTGAAGATGAAGCCGGGAGAGGTCAGCGGGCTGATCCAGATCGAGTCGGCGTACACGATCGTTCGGCTCAACGCGCACACGCCGGCGCGCAAGCAGCCGTTCTCCGAAGTTCAGGCTGGTCTGAAAGACGAATTGCAGAAATCGAAGTACGAGAAGCTGCGGTCGGGGCTGGCAAAACAACTAAGGGCGAAGGCCAAGATCGAGGTCGGGTAAAACAGTACCCAGTACCCAGAGATCGGCTCCGGGAAATTCTTATTGCGAGATTGGGGCAAAATGCAGCCGCGAAGCGGCGGAACAGGAAAGCCCGCCACGTGAGTGGCGGGTAAGCAAGAGCATTGGGATCGAGTCCCGTAGGGACGGCACCCTGCAAGGCATCCTGCGCCGATTCACGGCCGCGATTTTTGACGATACGCCCTCACGGTTCGTGCAAAGCTGGTGCCGGCGGCTGAAGCCGACTCGACTTTCCCACTCACGCGTTCCTGGCACTGACGTGCCGGGCTTTCCTGTACCGCCGCTTCGCGGCTGGCGCATGGCTCGATCTATCACCTGGAGTTGAGGTTTCGAAACAGACTCTTTATTTCCGGGACTTTCCCGTTTCGCCTTCGGGCTGCATCTGATCCCGTTCATCTCGTTGTCATTCGAAGGAACCGCACAGAGCGCATGTGGTCCGGGCGAGAAGCCTACGGTCAGGGGCCCCCCGACTTCCCGTGGCCGGCTTTTCTGGTCCGAGAAACTTCGCAACCATCCGAGCAGCAGCCGCGAAGCGGCGGGACAGGAAAGCCCGCCACGTGAGTGGCGGGTGAGGAGATCAGCAGAGATCAAGTCCCGTAGGGACGACACACCTAATCAAATACAAACTTGGGATCGAACGTTACACCTGATTTGTTCAACAACGCTACGAACTCCTCCTCGAACGAATGTTTCTTATGATGCTCCTCTTGTTGCCGGATATATTGCCGAACCGAATCGCGATTGGAGGCGCTTACGGAAAATGCGCCGTAGCCGTCCTGCCATGAGAAGGCAATTCCGTGTGCTCGCATCCAGCGGGACGAGTTCGCCTTGATGACCTGCATGGTCTTGGCCATAGTGATGTCAACCGCGAGCGCGATCAGGAGATGAATGTGGTTGGATGTGCCTCCCGCTTCAATTACGGGAACGTGGATGTTGCCCCCGATGCCATTGATGTATTTGAAGAGACCGGGAATGAGTTCCGGTGGAATCGCGGGCCGTCGCTCCTTGGTGCTGAAGACGCAATGGATCAGGAGGTTTCGATATGTGTGAGCCATAAGTGTCGTCCCTACGGGACTCGGTCTTTGCTTACCTGTTACCCGCCACTGATGTGGCGGGCTATCCTGTCCCGCCGCTCCGCGGCTGGAGCACGGTTTGTTCCACCGTACGAAGCTGACGTCGAGACGTGGCGGGGCTTTCCTGTTCCGCCGCTTCGCGGCTGGAGCCCCGCCGGGTCGAGAATAGTTTTCTGAAGCCGGCCGCGCTATGACGACGGAACACTGAAATTGTGACGAATCCCGCAAGCAAGCGTTTTCCGTTTCGCTACGTCGCGGTTGGGGCGAGATTTGTGCCGTCGTTCTCTATGAGCCAATCTGTGTCGTCCCTACGGGACTCGGGTCAAAATGCGCCTGCTTCCCCGCCACTGATGTGGCGGGCTATCCTGTCCCGCCGCTCCGCGGCTGGAGCACGGTTTGTTCCACCGTACGAAGCTGACGTCGAGACGTGGCGGGCTTTCCTGTTTCGCCGCTACGCGGCTGTTTTGCCTCAGCTCGAGAATAGCTTCGTCAATCCCGACAAGCTATGACGCAGGAACAGCGAGATTGTGATGATTCGCAAGCGAACTCGCTTCGGGGCGGGGCAGCCAATCTGTATCGTCCCTACGGGACTCGTCAAATGCTCTTGCTTTCCCGCCACTGACGTGGCGGGCTTTCCTGCCCGCCGCTACGCGGCTGGTGCCGTGCGGGTCCCAGCGCATGGAGTTGAGGTTGAGTTTCGAAACAGATTCTTACGTCGAGGCTTTCCTGTTCCGCCGCGTGGCGGCTGTTGCCCTGTTTGTCTCACTGCTCGGAGCTGAGGTCGGGTTTCGTAAAGCTGACTTACGTCTGGGGGGCTTGCTTTTGCGCGGCGTCGCAGCCTGGTGCTCGGTTACCGCAGTGGGTACTGGCCCGCTGGCACAGCGTGATATGCCGCAGGTTCAAAAAAAGGCGCGCACTCCGCTACCTGCGTCCTTTGTAAGTTATTGATTCTAAAGCTTACTAAACTTCGCTCACCGCTTCATTTTGGCAACCGGTGTGCCCTTAATGGGGCAAGGGGGTTGAGGCAGGGCGATGCAAATCGCAACAAGTCACGCGATCTGGCCGGAAGGCAGGCAGATGAAAATCAAAACCGGAATACTTGGCCTGCTGATTCTGGCGCTGCTGGTGATGGCGCCCACGGCCTGCGCCCAGATGACGGTGGGCGAGAATACCAAGCTCAACGCTGGCGGCTTGTTTACGATGGGCTACTCCGGCGATTATGGCGACCAGGTGCCTTCGAGCCACGGCGTCGATCTCGGCTTCAACGGGACGATCAACGGCTCCTACTACAATCCTAATTTCCTCAACTTCAGCATCACGCCCTACTACAACCGTTCGCAGGCGAATTCCGATTACCAGTCGATCACCGGCGCCAGCGGCGTAACCGGAACGGCCAATTTCTTTGCTGGAAGCCATTTCCCCGGCACGATCAGTTACCATCACGACGACAACAGCACGGGCACATTCGGATTGACCGGGCAGCCGGACTTCACCACCCACGGCAGCGGACAAGGCTTCGGGATCGGATGGAGCGCTTTATTGCCGAACATGCCGACGCTCTCGGTCGGCTACTCCCAGGGAAGCGGGGGCGGCTCGATCTACGGCACCAACCAGGAAACCAGCTCCTCAAACCGGACGTTCAATCTGCACTCCAATTATCAGATGGCCGGTTTCCGGTTGAACGGCTTCTTCGACCACACCAGCTTCGAATCCAAGTTCCCCGAGTTCCTGACTGGCGGGGAGGAATCGTCTTCGAATACCAGCGGTCACGATTTCGGTTTCGGAGCGACGCATAGCTTGCCGCTGAACGGCTCGTTCTACGCCAACTACACGAGGACGACGTCGGGCAGCGAGTACGTCTCCGACGTCGGGCAGAATGCGAATAATTCGCACTACACCGACAGCCTGGAGAACGCCGGAGCGAGTTTTCATCCCACACAAAAGTTCGGCTTTTTCGTCAACGAGAGCTTTGTGGACGATCTCTCAGGATATTTGACCCAGAGCCTGGGGGTGGGAGCTCAGCCGGTAAATCTGGGATCGGGATCGCACTCGTATAGCACGGGCGGAGGAGCGTCGTATCAGTTCACGAATTTCCTGACGGGGACGGCGCAGGCAACTCATTACCAGCAATATTATTTTGGCCAGTCCTATAGCGGCACGTTTATCAGCGGGAATGTGAATTACCTTAAGAAGCTTTGGGACATGTTCAGCTTCTCTGGGGGACTGATTGAGTCCAACAACGCGAAGGGAGACAACGCGATCGGCTTCATCGCCAATGTGAACTTCTCCCGGCACTTTGGGGCCTGGCAGACCTCGGCGAATTTCAATTATGCGCAGAACGTGCAAAGCGCGCTGGTGACCTACACCAATTCCTACTACAACTACAGCGCGAATGTGCGGCGGAATCTCCCCTTCGGCCTGCGCTGGATCGCGGCGTTCAACGGATCGCATAGCGGGCTGACCAATCAGCCCGGATCGAGCAACCACAGCGAGGGCTATTCGAGCTCAATCGGCACGCGCCGGTTGAACGTGACCGGCAACTACAGCCAGGCCAATGGCGTTTCCCTGCTGGGCGCGGGAGGGTTGCAGGGCGTTCCACCGACTCCGGGCGTGAACGATTACATCTTCTTCAATGGCAGTTCCTATGGCGGCGGAATTTCGGGTACGCCGATCCGGCGCCTGGTGCTTTCCGCCACCTTCAATCGCGGGATCAGCAACACGCTGGGCGGCACCACTCCTTCGCGCAACAACACCGAGATTTTCAATGCCCAGATGCAGTACCATCTCCGCAGAATAGGATTGCAGGCAGGCTACACCAAGTTCACGCAAGGCATCAGCGCCGCCGGCGCGCCGCCCGCCACCAGCAACGCGTTCTTCGTGGGATTTTCGAGATGGTTCGACTTCTTCTGAGAGCTGCGAGCTACGAGCTGCGAGCTACGAGCGACCGAGTCGCGAGTCGCGAGTCGCGAGTTGCGAGTGATCGAGACTGGAAGCTAGTAGCTCGTACGCTTTTGACTACATTCCTGCTATCGGCAATGGTCGTACTTCCCGCCGCCGCGAAGAAGTCGAAGTCCACCATCGCGCAGCCTCCTCCCCCTGACTTACTCATGGACGGCGGGCGCAAGTTGGTCTACGAGCGCAGTTTCAGCCTGGAGCGCGAAGTCAAGCCCAAGCGGAGCTTCTGGACCAAGCTGGTCGACGTTGTCGCCGGGCAGCCCGACTTCCATTACCTGGTGAACCCATACAGCATCACCACCGACACGCGAGGGCGGATCATCGTGACCGATCCCGGAGCCGACGGCGTGCACATTTTCGACTTCGCGCAGCAGAAGTACAAGTTCGTTTCGCGGCGTGACACGGGGAAAGATCCGCTGCTGATGCCGCAATGCGTGGCGGTGGACGCGCAGAACAACCTGTATGTCACCGATTCGCAGTCGGGAAAGATTTTTGTGTTCGACGAAAATGGGAAGTTCCGCCGCGCCATCGGCAGCCTGAAGGGCGGCGAGGGATATTTCAAACGGCCCACCGGAATCGCGATCGATTCCGCCGCGCAGCGTATTTATGTCAGCGACACGCTGCGCAACAAGATTTTCGTCATGGATATGCAGGGCAGCGTGTTGCAGACCATCGGCAAGCTGGGCACGGCGGAGGGCGAGTTCAACTTCCCCACCGAACTGCGCCTGAATGGCCCCGACCTGGTTGCGGTCGACGCCATGAATTTTCGGGTGCAGGTGTTCGACAAGTCGGGCGCCTTCCAGTACGCGATCGGCAAAGCCGGCGACGGCGCGGGATGGATCTTCCGTCCCAAGGGAATCGGCTTCGATTCCGAAAAACATCTTTACGTGGTCGACGGGCTGTGGGGGATCGTGCAGGTGTTCGATCGCGAAGGCCGCCTGCTCTACTACTTTGGCGGCAAAGGAACGGGCGCGGGAGAATTCCAGCTTCCGGCCGGGCTCGATATCGACAACAAAGATCGCATCTACGTGGTGGATTCGTTCAATCGCCGGGTGCAGGTGTTTCATTACTACGGCGTGTCTTCGGCAGCGAACGGGGGCGGACGATGAGGATGCGAGCCGGGTTGGCCCTTGTGATCATGCTGGGCGCGGCGGTATCCATCGCCGTCGCCCAACAGCAGGCGCCCACTGCCGACGTGCTCGGCATGCACAACCTCACGCCGGCTACCTCGCAGCTTTATTCCCAAGGCAGCCTGGGATGCACCTTCTGCCACGCGCCGCATAGCGGGCTTGGGGCCAACACACCGCTGTGGAACCAGAAACTCTCGTCGGCAACCTATGTTCCTTACGGCAGCACGACCTATCACGAGCAGGGCAACACCCAGCCGACGTTGGGCGTGACCAGCAGCCTCTGCCTGAGCTGCCATGACGGCACGGTGGCCGTGGGATCTTCGGCGGTCTATGGCAACATCCCCATGGGCGGCCAGTGGAACACGCTCGATTCTTTCGGAACGACCCTCACCGGATCGCATCCCTTCAGCCTGGTAGTGCCGCTCAAGGACGCGGCCAACCTGCAAGCCTCGCTAGTCGCCAATGGCAAGACCGCCGATCCGTCCGGCGCGGTGGCGCTGATCAACGGCAACATCGAGTGCACCAGTTGCCACAGTCCGCATGTGCAGAACATCGACAAGATCGCGCAGAAGTTCCTGGTGCGCGACAGTTCAAGTGCCCAGATGTGCCTAGCCTGCCACGATCCCAACCGCGTGATGCAGGGACAGACCAATCCGCTGAACGGATTCATCAACAGTATTCATCAGACCGCGACCAACGCGGTTTCGCCTGACGCCAACGCCGGTCCCTATCACACGGTGGGCGTGAATGCCTGCTCTTCGTGTCACATGTCGCACGATGCGGTGGGAACGGCGCGCCTGCTTCGGCCAGCGAGTCCGGCGGCGACGGGAACCGATCCTTCCACGCAGAATTGCATGACCTGCCATGAGGGCGGCACCTTCCTTTCCCCTCAGCCCGCCAACGTAATGGCGGAATTTACCACCAAGGTCGGACATCCGCTGCCTTCCGGCAACAACGGTCATGATGCCGCCGAGCCGGTCCTGCTGAACAATAACCGTCATGCGACTTGCGTCGATTGCCACAGCGCGCACGCTTCCAATCAGACCACCGTGTTCAGCGCACCGCCCGCGCTTCGTCCTTCGCAGAATATGGCCAGCGGGATCAGCGCGCTTGACGGCACCACGGTTCTGCAGCCGGCCATTAACCAGTTTGAAACGTGCTTTCGTTGTCACGGGACCAGCACCGGAAAGCAGCGGCAGTTGATTTATGGCTATGCGCCGATTCGTGTGGTCCAGAATGCCGCCGATCCGCTGAACGTGATTCCCGAATTCGCCGCGACCGCTACTTCCAGCCATCCCGTTACTCATGACCGCCAGAGCCCGCTGCCGCAACCTAGCCTGCTGGCGGGAAACATGCTGAACCTGAATGGCACGACGTCGTCGCGCGCCATGGGCGTTCGTATCTTCTGCAGCGATTGTCACAACAGCGACGACAATCGCGAATTCGGCGGCGTCGGACCGAACGGCACGCACGGATCGGTAAACTCCCACATCCTGGAGCGCAATTATCAGTTCAACCAGGCGGTCACGCCCGGCGGCACGGTGACCAATCTGTTTCCCAATCCCGATCTCAGCCCCGTCGGGCCGTATGCGATGTGCTCCAAGTGCCATGACCTTACCAACGTGCTCTCCAACGCCAGCTTCACCCAGCACAACCTGCACATCGCGCAATACGGATTCAGTTGTTCGACTTGCCACACGGCGCACGGCATGGGCGCAACTTCGCCGACAATTACCGGCGAGCGCATGGTCAACTTCGACGGCAACGTCGTCGGACAAAACGGGGCCACCCCGATCAGCTACAACCGCTCGACCAACACCTGCACCCTGACGTGTCACAACGCCGCGCACAATGCCGACGGCACCGTTACCGGTGGCAGCGGGCCGCAGAAGGGGAAGAAGAAATGAGGCAGGTCACAGGCCCCAGTTCCCAGTTCCCGGTTCCCAGTTCCCAGTTCTCAGGGTCAGCTGCTGGAATTGGGCCCACTTTTACTACGAACATGTTCTTACTGAGAACTGAGAACTGAGAACTGAGAACTGGGAACCGATGTCCCGCCTTCGCATCCCCGTCTTGCTCCTGCTCTTCGCCGCCGCGGCGGCGATGGAAGCATTGCGGCTGACTTCGCTTTCCACGCTCACCAACCGCGATATCTGGTTGCACCTCGAAACCGGGCTCTGGATCCTGCAGCACCACGCGCTTCCCCACAACGGCATCTTCTCGCAGTCGGGCGATCTCCCCTGGAGCGCCTGCAGTTGGGCCTATGATGTCCTGCTCGCGGCCGCCTACCGCCTGCTCGACCTTCGAGCGATTCCGTTGCTCCTCATGCTCTCGAAAGCAGCGCTCGCCTTCGTGACATTTCTGTTGGCGGGCGGCCTGAGTGATGGGCTCGCCCCCGCCCGCGTAAATACTGAATCGCAGCCACACACGGAGGGGAAATTCTGGCTCGCCATCTTCCTCTCCATCGTCGCCCAATACATTCTTGGCGCCGTTCCCGTCGGGCCCGGTTACTGCTCCGTCCTCCTTTTCGCCGTCGAACTTCTGCTGTTGATCGAATTCCGCCGCTCCGGCAATTTCCACCTTCTCTACTGGTTGCCTGCGTTGTTTCTTCTCTGGGCGAATCTTGATGTCCAGTTCGTCTACGGGATCGGGTTGCTGCTGTTATTTGTGACTGCCAATTACTTCGCGGAATGGCGCCCCGAAGAAGGCAAAGCGCCGCTGCCTGCAGTTTCGCGCAAGACAGCGCTTGGAGTCGTTGCTCTCTCGTTGCTCGCCACCCTCCTCACTCCTTATTTCTATCGACCGTGGACGGTATTCTTTTCGACCGCCACCAGTGCCGCCAACCGCTATTTCGGCGACTTCCACGCCATGAGCTTTCACCAGCCGCAGGACTACCTGCTCCTGCTGTTGACCATGTCGGCCTTTCTCGCGCTCGGTCGCCGCCGCTCCCGCGATCTCTTCTCCATCGGCTTGCTGATTGCCTGCGCCGCGCTCTCCTTCCACTCCCAGCGCGATGTCTGGCTGGTGACGCTCGCTGCGCTCGCGGTTGTCAGTACCCGGTACCCGGTAGCCGGTAGCCAGACTTTAACCGCGAAGGATGGGGCAAGAACTGAAATACCCGGATCGTTGGCATCAGAGAACCGGGTACTGAGAAGGGAACCCACAAAGAACCAAAGAAGTAAGTCGCGATTCCCTCAGGGGCTAAAGCCCGCATCTCTTATGGCTTTTGGCGGCACGGCTGAAGCCGTGCCCTTCCCTAACTCATTTATGAGATTGCTTCTGGGTACCGGGTACTGGGTACTTGCACTCGCGATCGTCGTCGCAGTCATGGCCGCGCTGATCCCGCGCGAGAAGATGCGCGCGAAGCTCGCCGGAACGTATCCGGTCGCCGCCGCCGATGCCGTCCGCTCCCAGCAACTTCCGCAGCCGATTTTCAATTCCTACGAATTCGGCGGATTTCTAATCTGGTATTTGCGCGATTATCCCGTCGCCATCGATGGCCGAGCCGATCTCTACGGCCCGGATTTCATGATTCAGTATTCGAAGGCGATGAATGCCGACATCCCTTACAGCGCGTATCCAGCCATGAGCCAGGCGCGAACCCTGCTGCTGGCGCGCAATTCAATCATGGCAGACGCGCTCGCCGGCCTCCCCGCGTTCAAGGTGGTGTATCGCGACAATGTGGCGGTGGTGCTGGAAAAACAGGATAGTTCTCAGTTTCCAGTTCTCAGTTCTCAGGAAGATCAAGGGCTGCAGAAAGATTGGAAGGTTGCCACGAAACCCTGATGTAGAGACGCAGCTTGCCGCGTCTCAGAACGCATGAGCTAAGACATGACCACCTCCCCGATCGCCGCCCCGCCGCAACCTGACACAACTCCCAATCTCACGCTCGTCTCTCCGCAAGCGCCTCCCGTTCCCTCGCCCTGGTGGCGCGTCGCCGATTTCGGCGTGCTGGCGACCTGGATTGCCATTGTCGGCCTCACTCTCCACTACCACGAGAAGTGGGCCGACGAAGCCCAGGCCTGGCTGATCGCGCGCGATCTTCCGCTCTCGCTCATCTGGTTCTACGAGCTGCGTTACGAAGGATCGCCCGGCCTCTGGCACACCATTCTCTGGATCGCGCAGCACGTCTTCCATCTGCGCTACGATTCCCTCGGCCTCATCGGGATGGCCGGCGCCACCGCCGGCGTCGCCTTGCTCATCTTCAAAGCGCCATTCCCGCGCTACATTCGCTGGCCGCTCGCCTTCACCTATTTCATGGTTTACCAGTACGCGGTGATCGCGCGCCCCTACACGCTGCTGCCGCTGTTCTGCTTCGCCGCCGCCATTCTCTTCAAAGATCTCGAGCACCCCGAGCGCATGACCATCGTGCTCGTGCTCCTCGCCAACCTGAGTTTGCACGGGACGATTTTGGCCGGATGCTTTGGCTTGGCCTACGTGATCGACGCCTGGCGCGCCCGCGACACTCTCGATGCTGGCGTTCGCCGACGTTACTGGATCTCGATCGCCATCATGCTCGCGACCTTCGCGTTCATTGTGGTGATCTTGAAACCCACGCCGGATGTTGGAGAATTTGCAAAAAGGGAGGCGATGCCGGCGGTTATCCAGGCCATGCAGCCGACGACATTGACGAAAGTGGAGTCCACCATTTCTGGTGCGTTCCTTGACTACTGGTTGCCTTCGACGCTCTTCATCCTGTTCACGGGTTGGTGGTGCTTATGGCGCCGGACCTTGCTGATCTTTGCGGTACCCGTCGTTTCGTTGACGGCACTGTATTCGCTGATTCACGGTTATGCCCACCATCATGGAGCGCTCTTCGTGGCTGCGATAGCGGCGCTCTGGGCTGGATGGCCAAGCCCCGCGGAACAGGCAAGCTTCGGAATGGCTCAACGCCGCGCCATGCAGGGCATGACCCCCCTCCTGCTCTGCTTGTGCGCACTGAACATCTGGGATGCAGAAGTTGCGATGCGGCATGAGTATCTCTACCCCTATAGTGGGGCGGAGGATGCGGCAAGGTATTTGAAATCGGTTGGAGCGGAAAGGGAGGGAATTCTCGGATTTCTCTATGGTGAAGTTGCCATACAGGCTTATTTCGACCACAACATGATGGTCAACATGCCCACCCCTTACTATCACCATGGCATGCCGTTCGCCGGTCTTGAACTTAAGCCTGAGGAATTCACCCGCTTCAACCCAGGCTACGTGATCGTTTTCACTGAACAACCGCAAATTGCGATGCAAGTGGGAATTCCAGAAGTTCGCGCCCTCGGATACGAAATCGTCCACGTCTCTGACGGATACATGATTTACAAACAGGGAGTTTACGTGCGTCAGGTGTACATCATCCTTCGCCGTCTCCAACCTTAGCCGCGGCTCGAAAAAATATTACCGGGCTCTTTCATAGATCACAAAATCGGTTGGCTCCGCCTCGTGCCCCTCGAAGAACATCGCCCCCCGAGAGACGTGCACGGGGGCGTAGCCAAATGAACGGAAGGCCCGGTCGTTTTCGAGAAAGTGTTGGTCCTCTGGTCTAAACGAGCAACAAATGGGCGCAACAATCCACTTGGCACCATAACACTTGTCATCGACGTTGTACTGTTCCTCGAACCGCCAGAAGGATTCTCCGTTTGGCCAGTTCTTGTATACGCCGTGCGGAAAATACGGCTGCAGTGCGACACTGTGAAAACCGAATCCGCACGTCGAGTTTCGATCCGCTCCGACCGAATGTAGAAAAGTCGCCGCGTCCGCACTGCCCGAGTAAGGCCGCGAGTAATCCATGTAGAAGGTCCGTCCGGCCCAATAGATCTGGATGGCAAAGAAGCCTGCAAGCCCGATCACCATCAACACGTTCAGCCCCCGCGACAACTTGGAGCCTCCGCTTGCTTCGAATGGCCACGCAATCCAACAAGCGGCAACGGCAATCAAGGTGAGTGCTCCACAATGCCAGAGGCTTCCATATACCTTGACGAAGAAGGCCAAGAGGCACAACAAAGGGAGTGCGAACGCTAGGAAACGACGCCGGAACGCGCACCATACCCCCACCAGTGCGAGGAAGGCCATCGATGGAATTGGGGAGCCCAAGAAAGCCACGGCAATCTCATCCGGCACCGCAGCGAATCCGAAGTTTCCAGCCGTGTAACCTGCTCTAGCTTGACGGTCGGTTCTGGCAAGCGTCCGGTCGGCGGGCGGCCAATTGGTCCGGGCCACCAGAGCAAGAACGAGGCCGAATCCGACTGCTGCGGCAATCAAGCGCCTTCTCGCATGAGCCGGAATCTCCCACCACGATCGATACGTGTACCACACCCTTGCCGCCATCAAACCGACGGCGATCATCGCCCCCGGCGCGCAGAGCAGCATCAACGCGGACGCGGCAGCAACAAACCTCGACGGTCGCCGTTCAACGTCGCCAAAAAAGAGCGCAGCCGCAAACGTAAGCAGCGGTAGCAACACATAGTCACGGGCGACGACCGCATACTGAAATGCTATGAAGTACGTGAACGGGAACAGAATCCGCACCCACAGCGGAAACGGGCTGTACCGGCAAAACAACCAGCATCCTGCAATTGCACAGAAGCCGCCAATCCAACCTATCGACTGGTACGGAAGGTGAAACCAGTGGTTTACCACCCACAGAATGGTGAACCACAACGGCGGATGCCCCTCGTATGCAATTTGATGAAAAATTAGATAGCGGTAGCCGAGATCGCGGCTCAACACCCAGGCCTGCGCCTCGTCCGCCCATGGGGCATGATGGCTCACACCGACTAGGATCACCGTGCAGTATGCCGCCAGGGTTGTAAAGATTGCGAGCTGGTTAATAGTTGAGAGCGGAACGGCGGCTGTCCGTTCAACCGTCCGGGATTCCACTCGCTCGCCGGGGTTCGTGATGATCGCGCTGCCCATCCATCAAAATTCTCATCCGCATGAGCAGCCCTCTGTGATGAGGGTCACAGTTGCTCGTGATCGTCCTCTGGCGCGTGCCGCTGAATCGCGTTCGCCAGAAGGAGACAGCGTTTTCGTAACCACGCTAAGGTGATGCGAGTCACTGCGGACGTGATGTCGCAGTAGAACGATAAGAGTGTCGTGGACCTCACGCCGCGGAGTTTGACATGCGCCGGTTGAGCACCACACGCCTTCGGGTTGCGGATTTCAGCCTTCCTTCGAACTTCTCACACATCTCCACCTACGCCGTATTCGTTCTTTTGTTCTGCTTGCTCACCGGAAGTTGGGGATATGCGCAAAACGACAGCTTCAGCGGGCCGCCCGCGCTCGACCCTCTCGGCGCGCACGGCAGCGGTGGCCGCGACTGCGTTATATGTCATCCTCCGCACAATGAATTGCCGTCGTTGCGCATCGCCAGCGCGCCTTGGATTGACGGCAAGGTTCTATGGGGAGGAGAAGCAGTCCCCGCGTACGGCCAGACGCTGGCCATCGGCGAATGGGGAAATGTAGTTGAAGTTGCGCCCGGCGGCTATGCAACTGCCGGGGCGGAGACTACCGGTGTCCTGCTTTGCCTGAGCTGCCACGATGGAAATGTAACGGCGCAGAACATGATGGCCGGGCGTTCCTACCTGCAGATGATGGGCTTGTTGCCTTCTTTTCGCGGGCAGGCAGTCCCCAGCCTGCTCGAAGAGCAGCAGCGAAGCAACCGGGTGGACCACCCTCTGGGACTCACCGCAATGATCGAGACCGGCAACGGGCTTGAGTTCTCCAATGGGGTGTTTTCGGTGAAGCCCAACACGCCCTACGCACGTTTCGTTGCCGCCTATGGATTGCCAACGCTGGCGCCCTCGATGCGTTCCAACCCGTACGGCATCGATGCCGAGGGACGGCCGTACCTGGTCTGCACCACGTGTCACAACCAGCACGTGATGAGCGTGTATGTTTCCAATCCCGGCAGCCCGATCGCCAGCGATCATGCCTACAGGTCCTACAAGACTTTTTTCTTCGTGAATGCTCCTTATAGTCACGGGGTGAGCGCGACAAATGACAAGGCGAGTTCAGCGTCACAGTTCTGCCGGCAGTGCCATTTCCGCTTTGCCAACGAAGGCAACAACACCTATTTCATTCCGACGAGGTTCGAATAACACCTTATCGATGCCCGTGTGCACTCCTCCTCGATTGAGCGCGTGGTTTGCCGTCACAAGGAACCGTGATTCGGGGCACTGCGCCAGGCAGGGATCGAGCGGAACATAAGAACGGAACTCGTGTTGTGCCTCGCCAGCAGCCCATTCTGGTAGCGGCGCACCTGGGGAGGATAGTGGAAAGTTCTATCGGGAAGGAG
>Ga0335081_10009160_pt1 | contig 15906 bp, 14 predicted proteins | sample Lox_Sample_35_FD_206713 | JGI IMG/M metagenome (GOLD analysis project Ga0335081, IMG submission 206713) | Soil microbial communities from Loxahatchee National Wildlife Refuge, Florida, United States - Lox_Sample_3.5 | ecosystem: Environmental > Terrestrial > Soil > Wetlands | place: USA... | reverse complement strand
CGGGCCGGCCTTGCCACCGACTATCCGCCGGCTTCGATCTTGGCGGTGATCAGTCCTACCTTGTCGACACCCGCCGCGTGCGCGATGTCGATGACTTGCGCCACGTTGTCGAAGGGCAACTCGGTGTCCGCCTTGACGAACATCACTTTTTCCGCGCGGGTCTTGAAGATGTCGTTGAGACGGCCTTCCAGGTTCTCCCACGTGACGTCGTCCTGGTTGATCTTGAGCGTCGGCCGATCACCCGGCCCTTTCAGGACCTGCACCACGATGGTACGGTCGTTGCTCGGCGGCGGCTGGTTCTTGTCTTTGGGCGGCTGCGGAACCAGCGCGTCCAGGCCTTTGGGCGTGAGCGGCGTGATCACCATGAAAATGATGAGCAACACCAGCAACACGTCAATCATTGGGGTCACGTTGATGTCGGCTGTATAACCACCGCCGGACCCTCCTACTGCCATACTCATAAATCAGCTCCTACTGGGCGCCCGCGCCCGAGGTAGCGCCGCCAGTCGGCGGCTTGTTGGTCTGCGGGCTCGCGTGTTTCTGCTCGGTCAACAAGCCCACATCGTCAACCCCGGCAGCGCGGACGTTGTCCACCACGTCCACCACACTGCCGTACTTGGCGCGCATGTCTGCCCGAATGTAGATCCGCTTGTCCACTTTGTTCTGTAGGCGGTCCTTCACTTTGTTCGTCAGCTCATCGATCTTGATGCGGTCGGTGCCAAAGAAAATCTGGCCGTCGCGCATCACCACCACCAGCAGGGCGTCTTCCTTGTCGGCATCGGGCATGGGCGTAGGGTTGTTCACCTTGGCCATGTCCACGCTCTGCCCCTTCTGCAACATGGGGGTGATGACCATGAAGATGATGAGCAGCACCAGCATCACGTCCACCATAGGGGTGACGTTGATGTTGGAATTGACCTTGCTGCCTTCGTTGCGTATTGCGAGTGCCATACGTTCAACCTCCTTCGGCTGGCTAGGGTTGCCGGCGGACCTGACGGCGTTTGAGGAAATAGTCGATCAGTTCGCTGGAGCTGTTGTCCATTTCCACGTCGAAGGCCTCCACCTTGCCGGTGAAGTAGTTGAACATCATGACGGCCGGAATCGCGACGAACAGTCCGATAGCGGTGGTCACCAGGGCCTCGGAAATTCCGCCGGCCACAGCGCCCAGACCGGTGGCCTTCTGGCTGGAAATCTCCTTGAAGGCGTTCAGAATGCCGACCACGGTGCCGAACAGTCCGACGAAGGGAGCGGTGGAGCCGATGGTGGCCAGACCGCCCAGGCCGCGCTTCAGCTCGGCGTGAACGATGGCTTCGGCACGCTCCAGGGCGCGCTTGGAGGCTTCAATCTGCTCCCCGGGAATGTCGGCGGAATCGCCGTGGGCCTTGAACTCCTGGAGGCCGGCGGTGACGACCTTCGCCAGGTGGCTCTTCTTGTTGCGCTCGGCGACCTTGATCGCCTCGTCGATCTTGCCCTCACGCAGCGCGCCGGCGACGGCGGGTGCGAAGGCGCGCGACTGTTTGCGGGCCGCGCTGAAGGCCATGGCGCGATCGATCATCACCCCGATCGACCAGCCGGACATAATGAACAGGATCACGACTACGATCTTGGCCAGGACGCCCATCTGCTTCCACAGCGAGACGGGGTCCCATCCGATAGACGCTTCCTGTAGCACCCAGGCGGCCGCCGTGGGAACGTGGCTGAGGGCATAGGTTGCAAGGTTTGCTAGAAACATGAGTTGAGTTCTCCTCCTCGGAACTTTCGGTTACAGCAGCACACCAGAGTTACTGCGGGATCCAAACTTATGGGCCCGCCCTGCGCATTGGGCAGAGCAGGCTCCGGAAAGTGCAGCTTACGTTTTTGAACCTGGACCGGGCCGCCATCAAGCAGCAGCACCGGTCTGAAACTTAGATGCAAAACGGCGTCCGCCGTGCAGGCCTATTCGCCTGACAAGGTGAAGTTCACATTGATGGTGGTTTCCACCTCGACCGCCTCGCCGTTCAGGTAATACGGTTTGTAGCGCCACTCCTTTACGGCCTCCAGCGCCGAGTTGGTCAGCATAGGATGTCCGCTGACCACGTGCAGGTTCTGGATGCTGCCATCTTTTCCGATGAGCGCCTGCAAGACCACCACACCCTGGATGCGCGCCTGGCGCGCCAGCGGCGGATACAGGGGCTGTACCCTGTGAATCAGCAAACCTTGGGTGACGCCTTGCGACACCCGAACACGCTGCGGTGTCGCCGCCTTGGGCACGGCGGTGGGAACGCTGCTCAGCACGCTGCCCATCACTCCGCCGGCAACACCCCCGGGAACTCCGATGCCGCCGATCACGCCGGCCGGTCCGGCACTGGGCGGCGGCTCGTCTTCTTTAATCATCTGGATCTTCTTCGGAATCGCCGTCGGAGTGCGCAGTTGGCCATTGTCCAACTCGCTTTGGATCCTCTTTACCACGACCGGCGCAGCAGCCGGGGGTGGTGGCGGCGGTGGCGGTGGCGGCGGGGCCGTGATCAGCGTCATGAGCTGCTTGGTAGGCAGCGCCTCGGTGAAGATCAGCGGCAGCAGCACCAGAATGCCCAGGAACAGGAACTCCAGGATGAAGGAGATGATCGTGGTCGCGCCCCGCCTGGTCTTGAGTCTTCCGCCCGATTCTACAAGGCTGTCTTCAAACATACCGGTTCTCCGAAACGTGCTATTAAGTTAGACACCGGAATTCTGCTATTTGTGCCCGGAAAAGCAAAGCAGCCACTGGAAATTCTGAGGCCCAGGGAGACAACTTGCAGTGCGGGTGGCTGCTCCGAAAACAGCGTCCCGCAGTATACACCCCGGCAGGGCGGGTGTGGAAGTTAGCAGTTGACGTGCTGTTCACCCGGGTTTAGGTTGACCTGCGTCATGTTCGGCTTCCTGCTAGCATAAAGGCTGTCATGGAGAACTATAAGGAAAGCAAGACTGGTGTTTACGAGTCTACCCGTGGTCAGCCCGAACATACGGTGGACGCGACCCGCCTGCGGGAGATCATCAGGGACAAGTCTTCCGAGGATTGGGGCGGCCGGCAGATCGGCAACGCGGGCACGGGCAGTCAGCGCAGTGCGTCCAGTCGCAACGAGTGATCAACTACCCAAGCGAACTTTTCGATCCATAACAAGCCCAGCGTGAGCTGGGCTTTGCGCATTCTGCGTGCGGCTTATGGCTACGCCTTGACCTTCACCTTCTCGCCCGCCTTGCCGCGCTGCGGAGTCATCCGTTCCATGGCAACCTGGCCGGCCCGCTTGGCGCGCCAATCCTGATAGGCCACCAGCATCGGGGCCGCAATTGCAATTGACGAATACGTGCCGATCAGGATTCCGATCACCAGCGCCAGCGAGAATCCGCGCAGCACCTCGCCGCCGAAGACATACAACGACAGTACCGTGAGGAACGTCAGGCCGGAGGTCAGGATGGTCCGGCTCAGGGTCTGGTTGATGCTCTTGTTGACGATGTCGGCCAGCGGCTCACGGCGCAGCAGCTTCAGGTTCTCGCGGATACGGTCGAAGACGACGATGGTGTCGTTCATCGAGTAGCCGATCAGCGTCAGGATGGCGGCAATGACGGTGAGGCTGATCTCTTTATCGAGCAGCGAGAAGAAGCCAACCGTGATAATGGTGTCGTGGAAGCAGGCGACGACCGCACCCACGCCATAGATCAGCTCGAAGCGGAACCAGAGATAAACCAGCATCCCGCCCAGCGAATAGAGGGTCGCCAGAATGGCCTGTTTGCGAAGCTGGGAACCGACCTGCGGGCCCACGATCTCCACGTTGCGGACGACAAAGCCCGACGTATAGAAATCCTGCTGGAGCGCGCTGACCACCTCCGGCGGCGCGACGCCTTTCAGCTCGTCGATCGAGGTGAGGATGCCGCCGCGTTGCTTGTTGCGGAAGTCCTCGATCTGCTGGGCGATCGCAGTATAGCGCTGCTCGGCGTCGGTGCCCAGATGCAGCGGGTCCTTGTTCAACAGGTACTGTTCCAGGCTGGCGGTGCCGGTGTTGTTCAGGTCCAGCTTGCCGGGAACGGCCGTTGGCTCGAGCGCGTGGATGATGGTGTTCTTGCCCTGGTCGAGCGCCGCCTCGCTGGTCTCCTGAAGGCCGAGGTCGATCAGCACCTCGTTGTCCGACGTTGGCCCAAAGCGCTGAATGCGCGGATCGTGCAGTCCGGCGCGGTCCAGTTCCTTGCGGATCTGGTCCAGGTCCGGCGTCTGCGCGAACTTCACGTAGACCAGCGTGCCGCCGCGGAACTCGACCCCCAGCGGAATGTGGTGCCAGAACAGCATGGACAAAATGCCGGCCACGCTGAAGATCAGCGAGAAGGCAAGGAAGTACCACTTCTTGCCCAGAAAATCGATGTTGGTATTGCGAAATAATTCCACCGCTTGCCCCTTGCGAAGATCTTTTTCACCACGGAGGCATGATCAGGGGTTTGGGATTGGGGGGCTGGGGTTCAGAACGTTTCTTGCCAGCCCCCATTCCCCAGTCCCTAAAACCCTCAAACCCGGTCCATGCCTCACCTGAACTAAATACTCAATGCCTCGCCGCGCTGATGGCGATTCAAGATCGATTCAAAGATCACGCGCGACACGAACACCGCCGTGAACAAGTTCGCCGCCAGACCGAAGCTGAGGGTGACGGCGAAGCCCTTCACCGGGCCGGTGCCGAACAGGAACAAAATGATGGCCGAGACGATCGTCGTCACGTGCGTGTCCAGAATCGTCGTCCAGGCATGGGCGAATCCCTGATCAACCGCGGACGACGGCGTCTTGCCGTGCCGCAGCTCCTCACGAATGCGCTCAAAGATCAGCACATTCGAATCCACGCCCATACCGACCGTCAGAATCACACCCGCGATTCCCGGCAGGGTCAGCGTCGCGCCGCTATATCCGAGAAATCCGAGCAGGATGACCAGGTTCAGCAGTAGCGCCAGGTCGGCGTTAATGCCAGCGGCGCGGTAGTAGAACAGCATGAAGATCATGACCACGCTGATGCCGATGATCGCCGCGCGCACCCCCTCGCGGATGGAGTCGGCGCCCAGCGAAGGCCCCACCGTCACTTCCTGCAAATACTTGATGCCCGCCGGCAGCGCGCCCGAGCGCAAGGTCAGCGCCAGGTCCTGCGTCTCCTGCGGAGTAAACGCGCCAGTGATGCGGCCCTGATCGTGGATCTGCTCCTGGATGGTCGCCACCGACTTCACGCGATTGTCCAGCACCACCGCGAGCTTGTCGTTAACGTGCGCGCCGGTGAAGGACGCAAAGCGCCGCCCGCCTTCATTGGTGAGGGTGAAGTTCACATCGGGGCGGCCGTTTTCATCCGTGCCTGCGTCGGCCGAGCGCAGATCGCTGCCGCTCACCGCCGAGGTCTTGCTGATCAGCCAGTAGGCCTCGCCCTCGGCCGCATTCTGGTCCTGTCCGTGCATGCCGTTGCTGCCCTTCAGCAGTATCGCGTCAGGCGGAAGCACGCCGCCGTTGTCCTGCATCGCCGCCTGCTCGCTGGGATACGGCCCCTTCACGGCCTGGCGGATTTCCAGCATCGCCGTCGACTGCATGATCTCCTTCACCCGCGCGGGATCGTCGACGCCGGGCAGTTGCACCAGGATCTGGTAATCGCCCAGCCCGTGCTCCTGGATCACCGGCTCGGAGACGCCCAGCAGGTCGATGCGGTTGCGGATGGTCTCAATCGCCTGTTGCACCGCCTTCTTCTTCGTCTCATTGGCGACGGAGGGCTTCAGGGTCATCGACCACCCATTCTGCGCCCCCGAGATGAGATCGTAGTCGGGGAACTTGTCGGTGATGGCGCGGCGCAGATCGCTGGAGGACTCCGGCGGCACGCCTTTGATCGCAATCAGCTCGGGATGGCCCTGCGGATCCGGCTTGCTGATTTCACCGTAGGCAATGTTGGTCTTCTTCAGGGCGTCCTTCAGGCGCTCGAGGTCGCGGTCGGTGTTGGCGTTGATGGCATCGTTGACCTGCACCTGGAGAATGAGGTGCGTGCCGCCCTTCAGGTCGAGCCCCAGGTGAATGCGGTTCTGGATGGCTTGCGCCAGGCCTTTTCCGCTGAAGCTGCTGGGAATGCCGACGATGCCGAAGACGAAGGCGATCAGCACCGCAACGATGAGAACGGTTTTCGCGAGAAGATTTTTGTTCATGAGAAACAGCAACCTGTTATGACTTAGTGCCCTCGGCCGTGGTCAAAGTGACGATCGAGGACCGCGCTACTTCCAGCTTAATGTTGTCGGGCGGGACGCGCAGCACCACCGCATCGTCCTTGACCGAAAGGACGGCGCCGGTGAGGCCGCCGCTGGTCACCACCTTGTCGCCGGGCTTGATCTGCGCCAGCATGGCCTGCCACTTCTTCTGGCGGCGCTGCTGCGGCATGATCAGCAAGAAATAGAAGACCGCGAAGATCCCCACCATCATGACGATGGGGGCGGAGCCTGCGATTCCCTGAGCAAATACAGCTACGAGCGTTGGCATGGTCGCTACTTTCGCGGAGGTGACAGCACACAACACCATCCCTCGCGTCCGGAGGCACTCTGGGATGTTCGGGGACTTCCAACTGATACCAGGATCACCGAGCCAAACTCACGCCCACGGCGCAGACCGGCTCGGCCATCGGGCAGCGTCGCTGCGCGATCGAGGAAGGTTTTTCCCTGATCTGCTATTCTATCGCGCTTTTCGGAAAAGCGGCAGTGTCCCCAGTGGCAATTTGATTTTCACCACGGAGGCACGGAGATCACGGCGTAAGGAATGCAGTCTTATATGTGCCGCGCGGGTGAGCATAAGGTCGAGAGCAATAGGTGGGCTCGGACCCGGCCCTCTAAAAAGTCCCCGCGACCTCCGTGCCTCCGTGGTGAAAAAAACTCGCAAACTCCCCGCGCTCAATCGCCTGTCTCGCCCTGCGCATCGTGTCCAGGTAATACGCCAGGTTATGCACGGTGTTGAGCACCTGCGCCAGCAATTCGTTCGAGGAATAAAGATGTCGCAGATAGGCGCGCGAATAGCGCGCACACACTTTGCAGCCGCAGTTCGGATCGGGAGGGCCCTCGTCCGTCGCGAAGCGCGCGTTCTTGATGGTGATGCGCCCCTCCGAAGTGAACAACAGCCCGTGACGCGCGGCGCGCGTGGGCAGCACGCAATCCATCATGTCCACGCCCTGCCCAACGTAGTGCACAATCTCCTCCGGCGTGCCCACGCCCATCAGGTAGCGCGGCCTGTCTTCGGGCAGAAAGCGCAGGGCGGCATTCACCATCTCGTAGGTCATGGGGCGGGGCTCGCCGACGCTTAGTCCGCCGATGGCGTAGCCCGCGAAATCCAGCTCGACAGTCCGCTGCGCCGACTCCCGACGCAGATCGGGGAACATGCCGCCCTGCACGATGCCGAATAATGCCTGTGTTTGGCCTTCGTTTTGATGGGACTGCCCTTCGCTTTGAAAGGGCACGGCTTTAGCCGTGCCGTCCCACGCCATATTAGAGTCCCCCGCGGACTTTAGTCCGCGGGAATACCACGGCACCTCGTGTTTATGCTCCTCGAAATATTTCTTGCTGCGTGCGGCCCAGCGCAGCGTCATCTCCATCGACTGGCGCGTGCGCGCGTACTCGGCGGGATGCTCGGTGCACTCGTCGAAGGCCATGATGATGTCCGCGCCCAGCCCGATCTGCGCCGCAATCGCGCTCTCCGGGCTGAAGAAATGCGATGAGCCGTCGAGATGCGAGCGAAACATCACGCCCTCTTCCGTCACCTTGCGCAGATCGCTCAGGCTGAACACCTGAAATCCGCCCGAGTCGGTAAGGATCGGATGGTCCCACGCCATGAACCTCTGCACGCCGCCCAGCCGCCGCACCGTCTCGACACCTGGCCGCAAATAGAGGTGATAGGTGTTGTTCAACAGAATCTGAACGCCGAGTTCCTCCAGCGTGTCCTGCGGCACGCCCTTGACCGTCGCCACCGTTCCGACAGGCATGAACACAGGTGTTTGCACTTCGCCGTGCGGGGTCACGAAGCGCCCGGCGCGCGCCTTGCCCTCGCGGGCGTCGATCTGGAAGCGGAACGACATCGCCTGCGATTCTAAATGGCGGGAGATAGTCATCAGCAGTCAGCCATCAGCCATCGGCGAACATCCCTGGAGGGAATCTACTTCGGCGCAGTTTGTTTGCCGGGGCCGTAGAGGATGCCCTTGGGCTCGAACATTGCCGGCGCCAGCTCGGTATTGTAGGTGGCCGAGGTCACGAACCGCTGGCTGGTCATCTCGCCGTTGCGGTTGCGCACCACGCTGTATGGCGTCTGCACGCCTTGCACCCGCTTGTAGTTGCTGAAGACGACGTCCTCGTCGTCGAATTGCCGGTCCGCGGGATCGCGCCAGCTATAGCTGACCTTTACCGGCAGCCGGCTTCGTCCGTCGACGGAGATCGTGACACTGTCATTGCTGGCATTCAGCACCGTCACCTGATCGGCGAGATTGCGCTCCACCATCGCGGTGCCGCTGTAAAGAACCATGGTGCCGCGGGCGGGCAGCCACTTGCGGACGACCCACTCCAGCGAGTGCTCGCGATGGCGCAGGTGTTCCTCCACCTCTTTCGGCTCCTTGGTCGCGGTGCCCTTGTAGGTGATCTCGTAGGCTTTGTCACCGTTGTAGAGCTCGACGATGTCGCGCTGCTTGGTCTGCTCGATGCGCTCCTTGTCGGGCCACTCCCAGAAGCGCCAGTACAGAATGCTCATGCTGTTGGGCTGGCCGTGGTAGAAGCTGTAGGCCCGGCCCTGACTCTCCATGGTGCGGACGTTGAGGTAAGCATCGCCGCCAAGCGCGCGCAGCATTCCGTTGAGCACCTGGTAGGCCTTCTGCACGCTGGGATCTTTCGCCGAGGCGAACTGCGCCGTCGGCCAGTTGGACGGAGCGGCGGGTGAAGCTTGGGGTGTTTGCGCGAGGGCTGAGGAGATGAATAGGAGGGCAAAGAGGACGGTGGCGCTGCGCATGGTGACTATTTTACTTCGCGGGTAGCTCTGTGCCTCTGTGTCTCTGTGGTGACCTTAATGCTTGTGCCGGCGCTGAGCGCGAGTGGGCCGCTCCTCGACCACCGCGAACTGGATGCGGCGCTGCGTGCGGTCGATGCGGTCCACGATCACGCGAATCGCATCGCCGAGTGAGTATGTCTTGCGGGTGCGCTGGCCGATGATTTCCCGCGTGTTCTCGTGATACACATACCGATCGTCGGTGAGCGATCCCAGCGGCACCAGGCCCTCGATGAACATGTCGTTGAGTTCGACGAACAGGCCGAACTTGGTCACGCTCACAATCAGCCCCTCGAAGTCTTCTCCCAGCCGCTGCTCCATGAACTTCATCTTCTTCCATTCCATCAGCTCGCGTTCGGCCTCGTCAGCGCGGCGCTCGGCCTGGCTGGACTCTTCGGCGATGTCGTGAAGCTCGTCCTCGGAGATCGGGCCGGTGAGTGTCGTCCCGCTTCGCGGGACTCCGGGTTTTTGGTCATGGTCAACCCAGGACTCAAGTCCTGGCCTACGTTTGTGCCGCCCTTCGGGCTCAGTTTTCGATTCAGAAGGATGGTGGCGTCCCATCGAAGCGGGTGCCCCACTCAAGCTTCTTTTGCTTGAGTGGGAGTCTTGGACCGTCTGTGCCGTACGTTTCGACCACGGCGAGGGCGTCTCACTGGGCGCAGGTTCTCCAACGCCCACAGCCACCCCGTGCTCCTCCCGCTCCGCCGACTCGCGCAGCACGTCCTTCAGAATGCGGTGCACGATCAGGTCGGGATAGCGGCGAATCGGCGACGTGAAGTGCGTGTACGTGGGCGCGGCCAGCGCGAAGTGGCCTTCGTTCTTCTCCGAGTAGCGCGCCTGCTTCAGCGAGCGCAGCATCAGGTAGGACAAAATGCGCTCCTCCGGCTTGCCGGCGATCTTCTGCGTCAGCTTCTGATACATGCGCGGGGTGATGTGTATGTCCTCGGGGATCTCGATGGTCTTCGCGCCGCGCCCGCTGCCGTAGCGTTCGCGCCGCTCGGCCTTGAACTGCACCCGCTTCACCGGCAACGCGCCGACGCCCAGCGAGTAGCCAAACTTGGCCGCGATCGTCTCGAAATCCATCACCCGCTTGGGATCGGGCTTCTCGTGGATGCGATAGAGCGAAGGAATGCCCTTGCGCTCAAGATAGCCGGCGACGCATTCGTTGGCCGCCAGCATGAACTCTTCGATGATGCGATTGGCGATGTTGCGCTCCGAGCGCCCGATGCTCCGCATCAGCCCGAACTCGTCGAACTCGATGACCGGCTCGGGCAGATCGAAGTCGATGGAGCCGCGGCGCACGCGCTTGCGGTTGAGGATCGTCGCCAGTTCGCGCATTAGCTCGAAGACGTCCACCAGAGTGCGATAGCGCTCGCGCTGCGCGTGATCGCCTTCCAAAATCAGGTTCACATTGGTGTAGGTCATTCGCTCCGCAGAGCGGATAACGCCCTCGTTCAGCGTGTAGCCGACAATCTCGCCCTGGTGATCGATCTCCATCACGCACGAGAGCACCATGCGATCGACCTGCGGCCGCAAGCTGCAAAGATCGGTCGAGAGCTCAATGGGCAGCATAGGTACGGCGCGGTCGGGAAAGTAGACCGAGGTGCCGCGCAGCCGCGCTTCCAGATCGATGGGCGAGCCCTCGCGCACATAATGCGCCACGTCCGCGATGTGGACCTGGAGCTGGAAGTTGCCGCTGTGGGTGCGGCGCACGGTGACAGCATCGTCGAAGTCGCGCGCGGTTTCGCCGTCAATGGTAACGATGGGCAGCGCGCGGTAGTCATGGCGATGCCGCAGCTCGGGCGCCGGAATCACCGGCTCAAACTGCTGCGCCTCTTGCAGCACGTCAACTGGAAACCGGTGCGGCAGATGAAACTTGCGGATGATGATCTCGACATCGACACCGAAGTCGTCCTCATAGCCAAGAGTTTCGATGACCCGCCCGCGCGGGCTTTCCGTGGGCGACGGCCAGTCGGTGATCTCCACCTCGACCACCACACCTTCCAGATCGCTCCACTCGCGGCGTCGGGATTCGTCACCGAGGACGCGGTCGCGGTCCCACCCTCCCCCCAAAAGAGGGGGAGAAGGGTGGGGCACCCGAGTTTTCGGTTCCCCCTCCGACATTCGTGGTGTCGTCTTCTCCTGTTGGGTGCCCCACCCTTCCCGCGTTTTTTTCGCGGGAGGGTGGGCCTCGGGCGACCACTCCATGCCGCGCGGGATGATGATCTCCTGCGTGACCTTTTCGTCCATCGGGGTGACGTAATTGTGCCGTGAGCCGTGATGGAATGTCCCAACCACAGTGGGATTGCCGCGGGTGAGCACGCGCAGGATGCGGCCTTCGGCACGACCATCGTCGCCCATGCCGGCGCGCGCCGGGGGTCTCGGGATGTCACGTTTGCGCACCAGCTCGACCAGCACCTGGTCACCGTGCATCGCCGAGCCGATCGCCGGCGGAGGGATGAAGATGTCGCCCTCAATGCTCGTCCTTTGTCCTGCGTTCGGAATGACAAAGCCGTAGCCGTCACGATGCATGGTCAAGCGCCCGGCGATGAGGTTCTGGCGCGCGGCAGCGTGCTCGGACAGTGTGTAGCGATCGCGGCCAGTCTCGATCAAGCGGCCGCTCTTGACCAGCGTGGCAAGACGTTCGGCGAGCTGCTGGCGCTCCTCGCCGCGCAAGCCCATCTCGCGCACGAGCTGCTTGTGTCCCGCAGAATGATGCGGCTGCCGTTCGATGTGCCGCAGGATGGTTTGGTCGGTTAGCATGTCAGTAGCCAGTAGCCAGTGGGCAGTATCCAGTTGCCAGTAGCCAGTTGCAGTAGCCAGTTGCCAGGCTGGAATCACCAGTCGCATCCGGTAGCCGGTTTCAGCAAATAGTCGCGGGGCCACAACTGACAACTGGCTACTGGCTGCTACTGGCTACTGGCAACTGCTACTAATTCTTTCCCCTTAATCCGTCCACAAATTGTCAACTAGCCGCGGAGAAAAAATGCATACGGGTATTCCCCGATCGGAGAACTCGCTGTATGGTAGCAATAATCACATCGCAAAGTTGCTCTGCGACCGAGCGAGCTGAGCGATGGGCCCAGAGTCGCCGCACCAAACCAGCAGATCCTGAAACAAGGCTGTGGAGTTCGGTTTGGCACAAACAAATGCGCCTTCCAGGCACTTCTTACTTTAGAAAGGATTTCGATTCATCATGTGGAAACCGACGAATGCCCCTGCCCCCAGCCCGAACCCAACCACCGAGCCGCAGCGTAGCGCAATGCCGCCCGCTGAACCGTTAACTCCGCCGCGTCCTGCCGCCAGTCCGGCCATCACCACCCAGGAGCAGGCCACGCTGGGCAAATCGCTGATCATCAAGGGCGAGGTCACGGGCTCAGAATCGCTCTACATCGACGGCCGCGTCGAAGGTTCCATCAACCTGCCTGGCAACCGCGTGACCGTGGGCCGCAATGGCGTGGTCTCGGCCAACATCTCGGCGCGCGAGATCGTGGTGCTGGGCAAGGTGCGCGGCAACATGACCGCCAGCGACCGCGTAGACATTCGCGGCGAAGGCTCGCTGACCGGCGATGTGGTGTCGCAGCGCATCAGCATTGAAGACGGCGCCTACTTCAAGGGCGGCATCGACATTCGCAAGCCGGGCCAGAAGGCCAACGGCGAGGCGAAGGAGAACGCCACCACGACTACACCCGAAACCGCTCCGAGTGCGAACGCCGCCCGCGCCTAAACCATCGCGCCGAGTCACGGCACCGGGGGTGGACCAGACCGGTGCCGTGTACCAATCAGCAGTTAGCAATCAGTCAAAGGATGGACATGCGTACTCGGCGGTCCGGCATCGAAGCTGTGATCGTTTTGGCTGAGTGCTGACTGCTGATTGCTCGCGTCACTCGTTGGCAGGCTGGATGTTCTGGTTGAGATGGAAAACATTTCCCGGGTCCCATTTGGCCTTGATCTGCGCCAGCTTTGCATAGTTCCCACCGAAGGCCCCCTTTATGTCAGCCGCGTCATCTTGATCCAGATAGTTGACGTACCGGGCGCTGGCGAAGAAGGGCTCCAACCGGGCAAAACCCTCACGTGCCCACGCAATGTTGTCTGCGTTGGCCGCGGCCTCGCGCCATTGAGAAAGGAGCAGCAAATTGTAGCCTTCACGACGGTGGACAAACGCTGTCTGGTCTTGCGGGACGCGAGCCGCCGCCCCATGCCAGTGCTCCAACGTGATGCCGCTATATTTCGAAGGACAATGCTCAACCGCATCAATAATGGTGTTAATAAGGTTATCGTCCAGGGTGCTCAGGAAATTCGATTTCCAGTAGTACAACATTCCCTTCGGATAAGCGGCGTCGAACATGCCGTTCAGGATGCTGTACTCCATCGGCTGAATCGTACCGAACACCGGCGATCCGAATTCCTTGATGGGGCGCAGCATTCTTTCTCCATCCGTCATGGGTCCGCAATAGGCGGCCGCGATGATGGCTACCTTGACGCCGGAACCATCCGGGGCATGCCCCACTCCCCCCAGGCAGGCGAGTTCATCGGGCACCGACGCGGTGAACTCCCGGTAAAAGCGCAGCACTTCGCGCGCCTGGGAAATCGGCCATGCCATCACACCTGCCATGATCGTCGGCCCGGCTGGATGCAGCCGGTACTCGAACGATGAGACCACCCCGAAGTTGCCGCCTCCGCCGCGCAGCCCCCAGTAGAGATCGGGATTTTCGGAATCGCTGGCGCGAACGACCTTCCCATCTGCCGTGACCACGGTTGCGGCAACCAGATTATCGACAGCCAACCCATGCTTCCCTGCTAAATAGCCGTAGCCACCGCCCAGGGTCAGTCCGGCGATGCCGGTGCTGGAGATCACTCCGCCGGTGGTCGCCAGGCCGTGCTGTTGCGTCTCGCGATTGAACTCGCCCCAGGTGACGCCGCCTTGGGCAACCGCGCGCCTGGTCGCGGCATTCACCGCTATCGCCTTCATCAGGGAAAGATCAATCATCATCCCGCCCTCGACGCTGGCGCGTCCGCTGACGTTGTGACCGCCGCCACGGACCGCGATCTCCAGGCCATGTTCCCGCGCGAATGCGATGCTGGCCGCTATATCGGCATCGTTCAGGCATCTGGCGATTATTGCAGGGTGCTTGTCGATCAAGCCGTTGTGCAGCGCACGGACCTTGTCGTACTCCGGATCACCGCGCTGGAGAAGGGTCCCCGCAAACTTGCTGCGGAGCGTTGCCGACACAGAAAGGCCGCTTTGAGGTTGTGCCATGGTTTTATGTTCGACGAGAGGCAAGATTGTACTGCGCTCTAGATGCCATCCGCAATGCTCCCGCGCGCGCCGATTCGAAGGTGCGTCCCACAAAGCAAGCTAACGTCTGCGAACCCGTAAAGCGGATGAGGTATCTCGCCAGCGGTGGTCATACTCCCCAGCGGCAGCAGCTAAGGACAGGACTTGGCGGTGGAACTAACTGTTGCCTCAGTGCAGGCTGGGCGAGCATTTACAAGCACCAAGTCGGCGGACACAAGCACGAGCGCTATCCAGAACACATCGCCAACGAATAAATGCGAAATTTGCAGCCCAATAGGGGTGAGAAGTAGTACATTCAAAATCCCGATGCTCAGCTGCGCGGAGAGGAGCACTACAAGACTAATTGCGAGTTTCGAGAGACGCCCCCGCCGGTGTGAGGTCTTACCGATGACCCACAAGATGTACCCTGCGGCAATCACCGCGACCACGGGATGAAGCAGCCGAAAATGAAGCAGAGCGGGGGCTCCAGGACTAAAGTCCTGCATCACTGACGAGCGCAGGGATGTTGCGGGAAAGAGGGTATCGCCGAGAGCTGCTATCGCACCAGTAGTTCCGATAAGCATCGTTGCGAGCAAGCCCATCCCAACCGCGACTATTTCTCGTGGATTTCGGATCAGGGTGAAACTGCCGCCCCCTTTTGACAACCAGGCTGCCGTGAGTGAGAGGGTCGCGAGCAGCAAGAGCGTATTGCCAAAATGCAGACACAGGAAGAAAACTCGGCCGGCAGATTTGTCCTGGGCCACATGGTCCAACAGCACAAGGGCCGCTCCCAACAAGGCTTCATTTGCCAAAAAGACAGCGGCGAGTATCGCAGAATAACGGGCCCACTCGCGACGGGATGTCACTCGCCAGCCCCAGATCGCGAGACCAGCGACCATTAGTAACGCAATGCCGCTCGTCATGCGGTGCGTGAATTCAATGATGGTCTGCGCCCTGGCGCTTGTACTTAGAACATCGCCATTGCAGAGCGGCCACTTGTTGCCACACCCCGCACCGGAACCCGTAGCCCTCACATAGGCCCCCCAAAGCACCACGGCCACATTGCAACAGAGAGTTGCCCATGCAAAGCGAGCCACCGCTGTCGTTCGCGGACGAGAACTCGACACCGGCTTGGTCGGCGTATACATCGGCAAATTGAGGCTATCAAAAATCCTGCGTTGCGCATTGCGTCACCGTCTGACCGGATTGCACAGCGTCGCACTGAGCACGAACCACAACGGAAGATACACGATTGAGGCAATGAGCAGCCGGCGTGCGGCAGGCCTGGCCAAAGTCAACCTGTTTCGTTAATCAAAGTTGCGGAGCGCGATGACAACAACACCAATCACGACCGCTGCCGTGCCTGAAACCACCAGTACCTCACACGCCAAACGACCACAGGTGTGAAATCGCAGGTGTGAAATTTCGGGCTGGTCTGCTAAACGATTGAAAAGTATGGTGGCCAGGGACGGAGTTGAACCGCCGACGCCAGCCTTTTCAGGGCTGCGCTCTACCAGCTGAGCTACCTGGCCACGGGTGTGGTGATGGGTGCTGCGGCAACTGGATTATAACAATCGCAAACGTCCCGCGCCAAACGCTCCGG
>Ga0335081_10009159_pt1 | contig 15907 bp, 13 predicted proteins | sample Lox_Sample_35_FD_206713 | JGI IMG/M metagenome (GOLD analysis project Ga0335081, IMG submission 206713) | Soil microbial communities from Loxahatchee National Wildlife Refuge, Florida, United States - Lox_Sample_3.5 | ecosystem: Environmental > Terrestrial > Soil > Wetlands | place: USA... | reverse complement strand
TTCGCAAATACATGCCGGACTCATCCAGCGCCGATACCACGCAACTTCTGCGAGCGTGGGCGGGCGGCGATTCCGAAGCGCTCAAAGAATTGACTCCTCGCGTCTATCGCGAGTTGCGACGCATGGCAGCGCGTTTATTGCAGAACGAGCGCCCAGGCTATAGCTTGCAGAGCGCGGACCTGGTTCATGAGGTGTATTTGAGGCTGGTGAACGCTCGCGAACTGGATTGGCAGCACCGCGCGCACTTCTTCGCCGTATCGGCTACCCTGATGCGCCGTATCCTGCTCGACCGGGCCCGACGACGGGTGGCGGCCAAGCGCGGAGGCAAAGCCCAGCCCTTGGACCTTAACAAGACTCTCGACGTGGCGCAGATCAAAGCGCGTGAACTGGTGGCTCTAGACGACGCGCTCCATGCTTTGGCCGTAGTGGATCCGCGGAAATCGCGGATTGTGGAGCTGCGATTCTTCGGCGGGTTGAGTGTTAAAGAGACTGCCGAGGTGGTGAAGGTCTCTGCCGATACCGTGATGCAGGACTGGAAGCTAGCCCGGGCTTGGCTGCTGACCGAGCTGAGTTCTCGCGCGTAACCCAATAGCCCCCGGATAGCCGCTGAAAATATTTCCTCGCTGGCCCCAGTTTTTCCTTTCGGATTGCGCTTTAGGGATGTCCGCAAGATTTGCATGCGGCAGAAAGGGAACTCAATGAAAAGAATTTCTCAGGCAGTTACCATGACCCTAGGCGCGGGAGTACTCGCCATGCTGTTCGCCCCCGGGGCAATGGCCGGTTGTGGGGATCTAACTACGTTGCGTGGTCCGTTTGTTTTTGCCCAGGACATGCCAAATGGAATTTTGCTCTCCCGGGCGGCGGAAGCACAGGACAGCGAGGCGCGCGGCCCGGCAGCCGCCTCGATCGTCGGAATGTGGAACGTTCAATTCATATCCAAAGGCAACACCGCTCACAATCCTTCGATCCCGGACGGCGCGATCATCGACTTTGGATATAACCAGATACACAGTGACGGAACGGAGATCCTCAATTCCGGCGGGCATGCCCCCGCGACCGAGAATTTCTGTTTAGGCGTTTGGGGACAGACCGGATTCCTGACCTACGAGATCAATCACTTTCCGTTGAGCTATAACGCGACGTCCGGAGCGCTGGCCAACCTGATCAACCTGCGTGAACAGATCACACTTTCTCCCAGCGGGAACTCATATACGGGAATGTTCACCATCGACGTCTACGATACGAAAGCAGACCACGTCGACCACCTGGCCGGAACGATCACGGCTTCGCGGGTCACCGTGGATACGACAGTGACGGCAGCACCGTAGTTTGCATTGAGAAGAAGCGCGGGCGCGCTCAGTTTCTATCGAAATCACGCGCGCCCGTCGGGCGATGGCTGATAGTCTGGTTCAGTTCTCGATCGACAGCTTCTTCATCTTATAAAGAAGCGCCTTGTAGTCGATGTTGAGAATCTGGGCGGCTTGCTTGCGGTTCCAGCGGGTGGAGTGAAGCGCCGCCATGATGGCGTCGGTCTCGGCCTGTTCTTTAGCGCGGTTGACCTGCTTCAAAATGGGAGTCGAGACCGGCTCATCGTAGTCGGCGCCAGCGGCAGCGCCGGCGGCCCTGACCTTCGCGGCTTGCGGCGCCAACGCGGGTGAGGCCTTGCGCAGGATGCGCTCCCGGAGATCCCCAATGATTGTCTCGGCATCCCGCACCACGAGATATTTCCGCATCACGTTCTCGAGCTCGCGGATGTTGCCCGGCCAATGGTGGGTGATAAGCGCCTGGTGCAGCGCGGGAGTGATCGGCAGCGGCGCCGTCCCCGGGCGCGCGTGTTTCCTCAGCAGAAACTCAGCCAGCGGGACAACTTCGTCCTGCCGCTCACGCAGCGGCGGCACCCGGATCGTGACCACGTTCAGGCGATAATACAGATCCTCGCGGAAACGGCCGTCGGCGATGGCCTGGTCCAGATCGCAGTGCGTCGCGGCAATCACGCGCACGTCCACACGAATGGTCTCCTTACCGCCCAGCCGCTGAAATTCCTGGTCTTGCAGCACCTGCAGGAGTTTCGCCTGCAGCTTGAAATCCATATCGCCGATCTCGTCCAACAGAATGGTCCCGCCGTCGGCCATCTCGAACATGCCGGGTTTCTTTTGGAAGGCGCCCGTGAACGCCCCACGCTCATAACCGAATAGCTCGCTTTCCACGAGTTCCGATGGCAGGGCCGCGCAATTCAGCTTCAGGAAAACTCCGTTGGCCCGCGGCGATTGCGCACACAACTGCCGGGCAATCACTTCCTTGCCCACCCCGGTTTCGCCCTGAATCAGCACTGGCACTTCCGAAGAACCCACCTGCCTGAGCAACGGTTCGATGCTCTTCACACGCACCGCTCCGCAGTCGTCTTGCGCTTTCAGCGCAGGCTGATCGCTGACTGCATGCACCGTGCGGCCGTTGAGCGCGCCATTACCCAGGGCTTTCTCGATGGCGATGCACAAGTCCTCGTGGCTTACCGGTTTGGGAATGAAATCGGTAGCGCCGCTCTTCATGGCCTCCACCACCTTGAGCGGCGAAGAGGCGCCCGAAAGCATGATGATGGGCAGGTCCTGGTTTTGGCGGCGGATGTCGCGCAGCGTCTCCAGACCGTCTTTGCGCGGCATCATGATATCCAGAAGGATGAGCGAGATCCGCCCATGGTCACGTTCCAGGCAACTCAGGACTTCTTCTCCGTCCTGCGCTGACTCAATCGCGTATCCGTGGCACTTCAGCGCCATCTCCAGATAGCTCCGCACTTCCAGTTCATCTTCACCCAACAGAATGGTCCTGCCGCTATTCACGGTTTGCATAGTTCCTCAGAAGTAGGTTCCGAGTCACGCCCCCGCCTGCATAGTTTGATGGGGCGGCTCAGTCATGAACGTCAGATGGGCTTCTTGCTGGACTAGGGGAAGAACGAAAGAGAACGTGGACCCCGCCACGCTTGACTCGGCCCAAACTTGACCTTGATGAGAATTGAGGATCAATTTACAGATAGCCAGACCCAGTCCTCCTCCAGACCGGTCCTGACCGCCGGAATACGAGGTGTACTCCTCGAATATCTTTTCCAGGTTTTCCGAAGGCACACCCGGACCGGAGTCGCATATATCGATCCGGAACGCATTCGCCAATTGCAGCCTGGAGGTACGGCGCTCGCCATTCATAAGTGCTGTTTTTAACTTGGCGCGCCGTTCCCAGAAATAAGGGTACCCTCGGACTTCTATAGAGCCGTACTTGGGAGTGAACTTGCACGCATTATCGAGAAGGTTGATCAACACTTGCTCGATCTGCTCGCGATCAAAGTAGAGCGGTTGCGGAGGCGCCGACACCTGCCACGAGAGCCGAATGCTCTTGGCTTCGCCCAAGGGCGCGATCTCGTGCATGGCCTGATCGACGCACGCTTCGATATCGCCCTTCTGCAGGTTCGGCCGCCGGTCGATCTGCCGGCCCACGCTCAATTGAAACATCGCCGTGGCCATGCGGGAGAGACGCTTGATGGAATGCTGCATCCGCTCCAGCACTTCCTGCTGCTCTTCACTGATGGGCCCCAGCTGCTGGCCGAGAATCAGCCCGCAGTAGCCGTCGACCGCCGTGAGCGGCGCTCGGAAGTCGTGCACCGCCCGCGCCAGGAAATTCGTGCGGTCCTGATCGTATTCCTGCAGCTTCAGGTTGGCGTGTAGGAGGCATTGCAGAATTTCATCGCGGTCCGCCCGGAGCGCGTCCACATCCGTCGAGCGGTTCTTCTCATGCCGCGCCACCGCATGCTCCAGGAATGCCCGCAGCGTGGCTTTGTGGACCGGCTTCAGCAGGATCGCGACTGCCGCCATGGGCAGCCGCTCCAGTAGCGCGGCCATCTTCTTGCGCGATACCAGGAACAGGTTCTTCCGCTCCTGCTCGAAATCCAGCTCACGCGGCAAAGGCACGCCAGAGTCGCAATCCCAAATCACCAGGTCCGGCGCTGATGCACCATCCGGTGCGCCCCCCAGGTTTAGGGTCCAGTCGTTTCCACGAAACCCCGCCAGCGTTTCGCGGCACAACTTGTAGAGCAACTTGTCTGTTGACACCAACTTAATGTGCATCTGGACGCGTCAATAGGGCGCTAACCTCAACAAAGATAGAGAGCAGCATAGCGCAATCCTGATTTTTGTCAAGATTTTCCACTCGATACTCCAAATTTTTTCCCTCTCGCTAACTATAGCTATAAACAGCAATCTACGGAACAGCAAGTCCGGTAAATCCCTGAGCGTACTGCGGATTTCTCCTAAAATTTGGGATTCAATTCCCACAAACCGCGCCAGGTCTTCAAGTTGCACATCTTAAACCCCTGGTGGATTCTGTTGTGCAAAACATTACACTGGGAACCGCAGACAGTCTTGTTGTGAGCAAAAACTGTGGAAAACTAACTGGTTCCAAAAATGCTATCGACTTCGCCGAGCCAAAGCCCTACACCGCAGGCGTAGAGATAGCACTGCGAACCGGACCCCGGCTCCCACAACTCGCAACTGCCGGGAACAGGCGTTATCACCTCCCGCAAACGCAGCACGGCGCGTGACGCCAATCAATCGCAAACTCACGGAGTGGAGTTTGGAAGCGAAATTGTAGCTCAACTAGGGCTTGAGGATTCGTCGGCCATGGTCGCAATAGAAGAACGACGCAAGCGCAAGCGGATAGCGCTGCACTGGCCCGTACGTCTTTTCCGGGATCCAGCGGCTCCTTCAGTCGAGAGCACCACGGAAAACCTTACAAGCAATGGGTTTTACTGCATTTCCAGTGAACCGTTTCAAATGGGCGAGCGGCTGGAGTGCATCATTGCCATCCCCGCGGGCAGTTTCGGCTATAACGAATCGCCCATCCACCTGCAGTGCCGGGTGCGCGTGGCCCGCGTGGAAGATCAGCTCGAGGGTTTCGGATTAGGCTGCTATATAGAGGATTACGACCTACTTACAAATTCTCGCTCGGCCCGCTCCAGCATGGAGCACTCGGAACCGCTATTCTAAGGCTCACGACAGGGAAGTCCCAAAGTTTTTGACAATTAGACGAAACCCCGCTTTTCACGCCACTCGTAAGAAACGCGCGGCTGGCTTGACGTGCTTTGGCATAAACTGTGCAAAGAGCATGGCTGGTCTCTGGGATGCAGTGGATTAAACCTGGTAACTGGATATATGGCGGCAGTTGTCTCTGGCTGGCCGCCACGCTCGGAGTGCCCTGCTGGTCAGGCAACGCCGCTCTATCGCTGTCCGCTTACCGTGCGCTGGGGCAGCCGGACCTGCGACAGAATGCCGTCAACATGGTCGGGGCTGCCACATTGAATTCGCCAATCGGGGTTGCCGTCGATGGCAGTGGACATCTTTATGTCGCCGACACCCTGAATCACCGCGTCCTCGGATGGGAGAACGTGGCGGTTTTTCAGAACGGGGCGCCCGCAACGCTCGTCCTGGGGCAGCAGAATTTTCAGCAAACTGTACCCAACGGTATCGGCTCCAAGGGTCTGAACTCTCCCGGCGGCCTGGCAGTTGACCCGGCCACCGGCAACCTCTATGTCGCCGACGTGGGAAACAATCGCGTTGTCAGGTTTCCCCATCCCTTCGCCAACCCGTCGAACGTGGACCCCGACGTCGTTTACGGCCAGCCGGACTTCACCAAGCACGCGGCGAACACGGGTGGCATCAGCAGCAAAACCATGAACGTCCCCAGAGCGGTGGCCTGCGACAGCAAAGGAGATCTGTGGGTATCGGATACCGGCAACAATCGTGTTTTGCGATTCCCCGTGGCGGTTCTGAACGCGACGGATCCGGCCGCCGACCTCATTCTGGGACAACCGAATGCGACCTCGGCCAAGGTCAACCGCGGAGGCGCCGTTTCGGCTTCCGGATTCGATCTGCCGTGGGGTCTGGCATTCGACTCCAAGGACAACCTCTACGTCGCCGATTTTCTGAACGCGCGCGTGCTCGAATTCCGGGCACCGGTCACGGCCGCTTCGACCGCCGCCAACGTTTTCGGGCAGTTGGTGTTTACAACGCGCGTGGTACCGGCGACGCCGACGGCATCTTCCATGCAAGGTCCTACAGGCGTAGCCGTGGATGGAGCCGGCGAGTTATATGTTGCGGTTCCCGCTGACAATCGAGTGCTGGTGTTTCCGGCCGGCGCGGTTTCAGGGGCTGCGGCCGCGCGCGTGATGGGCCAACCGGATTTTATTACCAATACGATCGATACGGGTGCCTTTCCCGAGGCATCCGCCGCTTCGCTCGCCATCGTCGAGGGAATTGCGGTGGATTCCCAGGGTGATCTTCTAGCCGCGGATGCCGGCAACAACCGCGTACTGTTTTTCGCCGCCAAGGCCTCTACGGCTGCGCGGGTCCTCGGGCAAACGGGTTTTAGCGGAAACGGCGCAAACCAGATCAAACCGGGCAGCATCAACGCAGCCTACAAGATCGCGATTGACTACTCGCAGGCTCCGTTCGCACTGTACGTATCCGACGCCAACAACAATCGCGTACTGATCTGGAAGGATGCATCTCACTTTCATACAGGAGAGCCGGCGGACCTGGTCATTGGACAGCCCAGCCTGTTTACGGCTGCGGCCAATGTCGATGGCGGTGCGAGCCGGACGCCCTCCGGTACGGGCCTGTTCGCCCCGAACGGCATCGTGGTTGAGCACAATGGCGACCTCTTCGTAGCCGACTCCGGCAACAACCGTGTTCTGCATTATCCGCGCCCAGTGGCACAATCGGGACGCATTACGCCGGACGTGGTGCTCGGCCAGTCCGACTTTACCAGCGCGGATGTGAGCACGGCCAACGCAAGTTCGCTTCATGCACCCGCGGGCCTCGCCATCGGGCCCAATGGGAATCTTTTTGTCGCCGACAGCGGAAACAACCGCGTGCTGGAATTTGCCGCCGGGGCAACCACGGGGGCCAGCGCACTCCGCGTCTACGGCCAGACCAGTTTCACCGCCTCGGCCGCCCCCGGCACGGTTTCCGCGGAGACGCTGAGCGCACCGCAGGGCCTCGCCGTTGACAAGTCCTACAACCTTTATGTCGCGGATCTCGTGGCCAACCGCGTGGTGGTCTATCCCAACACCCACAGCGCGCCGCAATCGGGGCTGCCGGCGTCGTTGGTGCTGGGCCAAGCCGATTTCAGCCACAGCACGGCGGGCGGGGGGCCCACCGGGCTCCGCTCTCCTCTGGACGTAGCTCTGGACAGCGGCGGAAACATTTTCGTTTCCGACACCGCGAACAACCGAGTCGTCGTTTTCCCCTCGCTCACGAATTTACTGGTGAGCTCCGGCCCTCCGTACAACGCTTATCTGGCCATCGGGCAACAAAAGCTAACCGGCGCCGCGGCCAACTGGGATACGCCTGACGGTCTCGCGACGCCTGAGGGCCTGGTCGGTCCGGTAGGACTTCTGGTGGATCGCCAGGACACGCTGTATGTGGGCGACACAGGGAACAACCGGGTTGTGCAGTTCTTGAAGAAAGTCACGATCGAGAATGCGGCCACGGCGAGCGCCTCAGCCCCGGTTGGCCAAGGCTCCTGGTGCACGCTTGTCGGCTCAGCGCTGGCCCCCAAAAGCGGGAAGGCAAAATCGTCGGGCGCTTTGCCCACGACGCTCGCGAACCGTCAACTGATGGTGAACGACCAAATGCCGGCGCCGGTCTTATCTGTTTCCGCAAGTCAGATCCAACTCGTTTTGCCGGCCAAGACACCGGTTGGCGTCCAGCGCATCGCTGCCAGCACCGCCGATACCGGAGAACTGGTGGCGGGCGGGCCGATCGTGGTGGCCGAGTACGCTCCCGGTTTGTATACGGTCAATCAGCAGGGCACCGGGCAAGCCATGGCGCTCAACCAGGACGGCACCCCCAACAGCGCCAAGAATCCCGCGAAGTTCGGAAGCGTGGTGCAACTGTTCGGTACGGGCCAAGGGCCGGTGACGTCTCCGGTGCCCGACGGCCAACCGGCTCCCGCGGCTCCGGATAACACCGTGGCGAAGCCTACCACCAATGGAAACACCTGCCTCTCCGGCCACTCCTACGTCTGCGTGGCTTTGGGGGGATCGGGAGGCGGTTCCGTCTTCGCCAATGTGCAATACTCCGGCCTGGCACCGGGACAAGTGGGCGTCTGGGAGTTGAAATTCACGATCCCCACATCCGGCTTGCTGGGAAACACGATCTCAGTGAGGGCCGCGATTGGTGGAATCAACTTCAGTAATGAGGTGACGCTGGCGGTGAAGTAAGACTCAGCTCAGCCGCTCAGCCGCACAACTGGTGGACAAGTGGAATGGCGTGGCGGGCCGAGACAGTGGGCCGAGTCCAGATGCCGGGAATCCCAAGTCCGCATTCCGGGCATGCGCCGCCTTCGCCGATTCGATTTTCTATAACCTGGGAACCACGCCGCCGGACAAGAGTCGCGCTGCATCCCGGACATCGCGTGTCCTCCCACGCCCCAACCCCGCCAGGGAGGTTACCTGCATACACGAATTGCAACCCCGCGTCCCGCCCGATCTCGGCCGCCCGCACGAGTGTGGCCGCGGTTGTATTCTCCGGCGACGTCATCCGGTAATCCCGGTGGAAGGCAATGACGTGCCACGGAATTTCGGTAGAGATGCCGGCGAGAAATGTGGCGATAGATGTCAGCTCTGCGCTTGAGTCATTGAAGCCTGGCACAACCAGAGTCGCAACTTCGAGCCAGAAGCCCATTTCGTGAATCAGTTGAATCGACTCGAGGATCGGGGCCAGCCGGCCTCCCAGTTCCCGGTACCGACGGTTGCTGAAGGCCTTCAAGTCAACCTTGAACAGGTCCAGCCAAGGGCGCAGGTAGCGCAGAACTTCTGGCGTTGCATTTCCATTGGAGACGAAGCCTGTGAGCAGTCCCGCCTTTCGCGCCTCGCGAAAGATCTCCACCGCCCACTCGGCCGTAATCAGCGGCTCATTATACGTGCTGACGACCGCGTCGGCGCCATACGCGAGCGCAGCCTGGACGATCTGTTCCGGCCGGATGGGAGTGAAGTGGAGCGTGGAGCACACATCGCGGAGCGCCTGCGAGGTGACCCAGTTCTGGCAGTATGGGCAATGCAGGTCGCATCCCAGCATGCCGAAGCTCAGCGCGAGCCCGCCCGGCCGGATGTGATAAAACGGCTTCTTCTCGATGGGATCGCACTGGAGGGTGTTTAAGTAACCGCGCGGCACAAGGAGCTTGCCACTACGGTTGAAGCGGACCTTGCATACGCCCGCGAAACCCGCCCCAATCGGGCAACGATGCCCGCAGGCCAGGCAACGCAAACGATAACCGTCAATGGCCTCGTACAACTCGGATTCCCGAGTGTGCCGGGCGAGTTGCTCACGAGCGGTCATCAGTTTACACGAGGACCTTCTACTGTTAGTTTAACTCCCGGGCTCCGCGCTCTCCTCGGCTTCACGTTCCGCCCAGCTTTGCCACCAGTCGGTTCCGCGTAATCGAATTTGCACCTCATGCGGAGGCAGATTGGCCAGCGCGTCCAGACACGAAAGGCGGGGAACAAACTCGACGGAAGCATGCTGCGGGTATTCGCGTGGTGTGTGGTTCTGAAAGTATGCAGGGATGTTCGCCAGTGGAAACACCCCGTCGTCCTTCATGTATGGAAACGAGCCGTGCGCGGAAATGTACGTTCCCGCGCCGAGCTTTTCGAGAATCGCCTGGAGGCGCGCGGACCGGCTCAATCCTGCTACCGCCAAAGTTGAACTGCGCACAAGACGCGCACGAAGTCCAAGGTGGGCGGCTACCTTCTCGATTAAGCCGATCTCCAGATCACCGACATTGGCATATGATTCCGCCATCCACTCATCAGCAAGGCTCAGCACGGCTGCGCCATAAGGGGCCCGCCGGTAGTTGCAGCTGAGAAGGTTGCGGAGCTTGCGCCGCCATACCGCCGGGTCGGCCTCACGGACCTCCAGAAACGTGGCCTCCAGGTCGTGCTGGTGGCGGATCGGGAGCGTCACCAAACCCACTTTGCCCGGCCCCACGAACAAACGGTTCCGTTGGCTCCAGCTCTGCCGTGAAAACTGGAAATCGTCGAGGAATACGAACACGTCGGCGCGGTGAATCAACTCGAGGTAACCGAGCCAGGGCAAGAAATGTGGCTGCATGAGCACCACCCTCGGGCCCAGGCCGTGTGCGGCTCTCCAGTCGGGTTCACTCAGGCGCCAGCGGACCCGTAGACCGGGGCGTGCCTCGCTCCTCCGAAATCCGGCCTCATCATAAGCACACCAGTCTTCCGTGCGGGCCGGGTCAAGATCCACATGAATCTCAGATAGCGCCAACTGCTCGAAACCGATGCGGAGCGCTTCACCAAGGATTGGGAGGCGGACTGGCCCGTCAATACAGAGCTCGCCGGCCCCCAGCTGCTCGTCGATATTTTGAAATCTGAGTTGTTGCCCGGTGCGCGCCTCCTCGCCCGCGATGGCGAAAGTGTCACGCGAGGTCTTGAGGCGGCAAAGTAGCTGCGAGCCTGGCGTGGCTAGCGACACAATGAATACGTGGATGCGACCTCCCTGTCCTCTCCGGGTCAAGACCAGGCGCTATTTGTCCTCGGAGGCTGGCCGCAGCCGGACTCTCAAGGAGTCTGGCGCAGCTCGCTGTTTGCAAATGGCGGCATCGGCGATCGTTTACGGGTCGAAGCGGCCGCCGTGCTGTACCAGGCGAACGCCCAATTGATCGTGGTGGCGGGCGGCAAGGGAAAGCGAGCCCACTTGGCCGAGGCTCCCCTGTGTGCGTCCGTGATGAAACGCGAGCTGATCGAGCTGGGAGTCCCAGCGGAGCATATCCGGGAGGAACTCAGGTCGGCCAATACTCACCAGCAACTGCAATCCATCAAGGCCTTGTTTGACCGACTTCCCATTGTGCGCCTGAGAATTCTCTCCAATCGCTACCACTTACCACGTATTAACGCTTTTCTGAGCAGTGATCTACAGCTTCATGCGTGGTTCACATCGGGCCGCATTCTGTCGGAGGCAGCCGAGGAGATCCTCACCCAACACGATCCTCCCCGTTGGCACGATCTGATCGCTGAAGCTTATGCCAGCCAGGCGATGCGCGAGCGCCTGGAGCAGGAGGAGAAGGGAGTCCGCGATATTCGCGCCGGCACGTACGAGCGTCAATGAACCGTGACAGTGATCTTGTCAGCGCTGTGCCGGACATGTCCGGCCCCTACGAAACGCATCTTGTAGGGGGGAGGCATACCTCGCCCATCGAAATTAACGGGCGCCGCGTCCAAACCGGGGGCCCGGTATACGTCATCGCCGAACTTTCCGCCAATCATCACCAGAATTTCGACAATGCCGTTCAGCTCGTGCGCGCCGCCAAGGAGGCCGGCGCCGACGCCGTCAAGCTCCAGACTTATACACCCGACTCGATCACCATATCCTCCGATCAGCCGCATTTCCGCATCGGTGGAGGCACCATCTGGGACGGTGAGACACTCTACGACTTGTACGCAAAAGCCTACACGCCATGGGAGTGGCAGCCCAAACTCAAGGTACTAGCCGGCGAGCTGGGCATGGATTTGTTTTCCACGCCGTTCGATTCGACCGCGGTCGATTGGCTCGAAGCCATGCAGGTCCCCGCGCACAAAATTGCTTCCTTCGAACTGACCGACGTGGGGCTCATTCGCCGCGTGGCCGCGACCGGCAAGCCAGTCATCATGTCCACAGGCATGGCCACTCTCGCCGAGATCGAAGAAGCGGTCGAAGCCGCGCGCTCCGCAGGCGCGACACAACTCGCACTGCTCAAATGCACCAGCGCCTACCCGTCCCCGCCCGACGAGATGAATCTCCTCACCATTCCCCACCTCAGCCAGGCATTTGGCGTGCCGGTTGGACTTTCCGACCATACCCTCACCGTCAGCGTGCCGGTCACCGCGGTAACGCTGGGCGCGTGCATCGTCGAGAAGCACCTGACGCTCTCGCGCGCGGTTCCTGGGCCGGACAGCCCCTTCTCTCTGGAGCCGCAGGAATTCAAAACCATGGTCGACGCTGTCCGCTGCGCAGAACGCAGCATCGGCGCCGTCCATTACGGATCCGCTCCTGATGAAGAAAAGAGCCGCATCTTTCGCCGTTCGCTGTTCGTGGTGAAGGACGTCAAATGCGGCGAGATGTTCTCCTCCGCCAACGTCAGGTCCATCCGGCCCGCCCACGGACTGCACCCCCGGCATTTCGGCGAAATCATGGGCCGCCCCGCAGTTCGTGATGTCCACCGTGGCACTCCGTTGAGCTGGGACCTGGTTGGCCCGCGAAACACCAGCCCTATTATTTCCGAACCGTGATCAGCCAATCGGAGTTGACCGCCTGCCGCTGGCGGAATGTGGTTTCGGTCTTCTCGAACTGCACTTCAGCGAACTCTTGAAAAAGCATGGGCACATCCTCCGCCTCAACAAAATGCTGTACGGTGCCGCGCTCGTTGGTGTCATCGATTTCCAGCCGGAACGTCTCCTTTTCAAGGGCTACGCCTTTCCCATAGCGGTAGTCGTCGCGGGTCCGCAACATAACGAACGCCCGCCCTCCCCTCGCCAGCACGCGGTGGAGTTCCGCGACCGCCCTCGTCATGCCAGCTTCATCGTTGTAGCAATACACGCCATAGGAAATTGCCAGGTCGAAATATCCGGAGGCGAACGGCAGATTGTCCATGGAGGCCCGCTGTAACGCGGCTCGATAGTGCAACGAATCCAGCCAGTCATGGCAGTGACGCAGGCCTTCATCGGAAATGTCCACGCCGAACGTCTGAAATCCGAGGTCGCACAAAAGCTTGGTGTGCCGCCCGCCTCCTACCCCGATGTCCAGCGCACGCTGCGACACCCGCTGTTCCGGCGGAAATTGATTGATCAGGAAACGGACCACGTGTTCGTTCGGATGTTGCGGGCGGAAGCGTGGCTGGCTGTGCAGCGTATTCCAGTGCTGTATGGATCCTTGGCTCGCGTCCACCATCATGCCTCCTAAAATCACTTCTTCTCGATCAGGAACCAGGTCGCATCGTCCATGGGGAAATTCCGGTCCCGATGGTATTGGAACCCATACGCACACAGCCGCAGGTCGGGATAAGCGTCCAGCAACTCTCCTGCGAAATCCCGCTTGAACAGTTTCCCGCGCTCCCCCCGGTACAACAACTCCACCGGCGTCGGGTTGTAATACTCGATCAAGCAGATATACCGCTGGCTGGCGGTATACAAGGTCCCATACACATCAGCAAGCTTCGTCGGGTTAATGTGGATCAGCATTCCCGAAGTGAGGACCAAATCGACGGGTGCTCGCGGCTGAAACTCATGAACGGAACTCTCGTAAACCGTGAGCCAATCAAACCGCCTCAGTTCACCCGCAGCCTTGTGGTTGATTTCGACCGCCGCCAACTCGGCTGCAGGCAGCAGTCCATGGAGCGCCTCCAGGTTGAGCCCGACGTTGGCCCCGAGTTCCAGCACCGAGCCTACATCGCCCGCCGACGAAAGAATCTTCGCAAACACGGCAACCTTGGCGGCAAGCTGCTCAGGACGGCGGTTCCGCTCCATGTACGCATCCCCGAATTCCCCCGCCCAGAATCTCTCCTGTTCCGTTTCGTATTGTTCATGCATAGGTTGTAGGATCCTGAATATCCGCCCAAAAGATTAAGCACTCTCCTCTTTGCCGGGAATCCCCGCTCTCCGCTCCCTTACCCGCGCTTTCCGCGATACCGGCGAGAGCTCTCTCTCCAGCGCTCCCAACAAACGCGTCACCTGCTGCTCCCGAAGTGCGGGATACAAGGGAACCGAGATCAGTTGCTCCACGCATCTCATCGCGCCGGGAAAGCGGCGGCTCTCGAGCCCCAGCAGTATGTGCAGAGGCGGATACACTCCGCGCCCCAACTCAATGCCTTCTTGCGACATACGCGCAATCAACTCCGTCACTTGGCCCGGGGCCGAAATCATGTAGCGATAGAACACATTGCTTCCATCTTTCGGGACGTCCGGGCAATCGACGCCAATCCGTCGAAATCGCTCCGTATATCGCTTAGCCAAGGCAAGACGCCGCTCAATGAAATTCGGCAGCTGCTTCCACTGGCTCAGAGCCAGAGCTGCCTGTAATCCGCTCATTTGATAGTTGACCGCCCGCGTATATGTGCCGTGCAGCTCGCCCGCGGCCACTTGGCGCCACCCCACGACGCGGTCCTCAAACGATCCCAACTCCCTCACGCGATCCAATAAATGCTTGTCGCGAGAAACCACGATGCCGCCCTGACCCGCGCTGATCATCTTCGCGGAATTCAACGAGGCAACCCCGATCGTTCCCAAGGAGCCTACCGTACGCCCCTTCATCTGCGCGCCTAAGGAAAGCGTGAAATCCTCGATTGCCGGAACATCGAAGCCGCTGTCCCAGGGAAATTCCGCCACGCTGCCGAACGCGTGCGATAGGATCACCGCCTTTGTGGCCCTGGTGATACGCCGCCGGATTTCGTTTTCGTCCGGCGTAAATTGATAGCCCTCCAAACAGCACCGGTTGTCTGCAAGAACCGGTGTGGCGCCACAAAGATGAACGGCATGCGCGAGGGCCACGCAGGTGTAAGTCGGGATGATCACCTCATCGCCCTGCCCGATCTCCAGGGCCATCAGCGCCAGGTGGAGCGCCGCCGTCCCGCTCGACACCGCTACTGCGCCGGCCACGCCCAAACCGTCCGCCACTTCGCGCTCCAGAGTCGCGATCTCCCGATCGCATGAATCTCCGAGCCCGCGCATGACAAACCGGCTGAGGTACTTCCGGTCCACCGGGGTGATCGTGGGCCGTACCAGCCGAATATCGGCTCTTCTCGCAGATGGAGAGGAAGGCACGGTCAGCATTCCTCGATCATCTTCTGCCGAACGTTGCGGTTCAATTCAAGAAGAGCCGGCTCGCGCGCCAACAGGTCCAATACCGCGTGCCAGTCAAACATTCCGTTTCCGCCGAGCCGGGCGTAGACCGCTCGCACGAAGTCCAAATCCTGCGCCGTATCCACGGTCCATCGCAGGTCACTATGGTCTGACGGTGCGGCCACATTGACCAGGCGGAATCGCTCCGGGTGTTGATAGATGTAGGGCGCCACGTGCTGGCGCTCGTATGGCTGTTTGGCTTCTCGCCAAGCTGTCTCCAGAGCTGCGGTTGTCATGACTTCTGTTCCCAGACCAACGGGATAACTGGGTTTGAGGTCGTTCGCCGCGAAATCCGGAGCTTGCGCCAGGAACGCATCCGCCACTCGAGTGGACTCACCGGGATCGATGAGTGGACAGTCGGACGAAATCCGCACCACGCCGTCTGCTTCGAACGAGCGGCAGGCTTGCCAGTACCGGTCCAAAACATCCTGCTCGCTTCCCCGGAACACTCGAACGCCAATACCATCGCACGTGTTGACGATGGGTTCGTCCTGCGGCGACCTAGTGGTGGCGACCACCACTTCGCTTAGCCGGGCCATGCGCCGGACGCGTTCCACCACGTGTTCGAGCATCGGCTTACCCTCAATGTCGGCGAGCGCTTTCCCGGGCAATCGCGTGCTGCCCATACGCGCCTGGATAATCGCCACGAGTCTCATGTGGAGAGAGCTAAGCGTCCCGTGTCGCCCGGCTTGCCCGGGCCGGACGAAACCCGGAGGCCGTCCAGGTCATTTCGATTGTCCAAAAGACCCCGTAATTCGCTGGCCATTCGTGCGATCATCGGCTCCCAGGCTTCGCTGGCCCCGCATTGGAAGGAGCGCACGCTGGGATACCAGGGAGAGTGGTCCGTTCCTAGGCCCCACCAATCCCCGGCGCCTCGCATCAGAACCCACGTCGGCGCCCCCACCGCGCCGGCCATTTGATCCACCGCGGTGCCTGCCGAAATCACCAGATCCAGCGTGGTGATCAAAGCCGCCAACC
>Ga0335081_10009156_pt1 | contig 15908 bp, 15 predicted proteins | sample Lox_Sample_35_FD_206713 | JGI IMG/M metagenome (GOLD analysis project Ga0335081, IMG submission 206713) | Soil microbial communities from Loxahatchee National Wildlife Refuge, Florida, United States - Lox_Sample_3.5 | ecosystem: Environmental > Terrestrial > Soil > Wetlands | place: USA... | reverse complement strand
AGGCGAAGTAATTCTCCGCCGCGCTCATGCGGTCCTGGTCTTCCAGGTTGTAAGTGGTCCGGTCCACAGGGTTGAATCTTGTTCCAGTGTAGAACGGCGGCTTGTGCCGCAGGCACTCCTGCCTGTATCCGTGGGCCCCGCCGGCCCACAGAAATTCATGAAAACCCTGGCGCCGGCAGCGTGGCGCGGGCACTCGTGGCTGCCGCGTCCCCACAAATGGGGGCGCCTGTCAGGCGTGTACTGTGTCGCTGGCGACGAGGGGTTTTCGAGGCTGCCCAACCACTCTTCCCGACAAGATGTCGGAAAGAATCGTCTAACCCGTTGATTCTTCGTGAGCGGTTTCCGACATTCTGTCGGGTGTGCCCAAGTCTAACGAGGCGGTCGCAAGGGCGAAGGCGCGCTTTCCTCGTCCGCGACGTAAGGAAAGGGGCGAGAGCGAAGAAGTTCCCACACCCGGCGGAGGACCGTTCCGGCCAGTGGCGTCAGGATAGCGGACTGGATGGAGCGCCCGTAGGGCTGACGGCTGGCCTTTTCGATCATGCTATCCTTCCTCCGTGGTGAGCGAAAAAGGCAAGGCGGCGCGCCGCTGGGTGGTGCGCGGGCGCGTGCAGGGAGTGGGGTTTCGCGACTTTACACAAAAGGCCGCCGCGGCTTTGGGGCTGACGGGCTGGGCCCGCAATCTGGACGACGGGTGTGTGGAAGTGTACGCTGTCGGCCCTGAGGAGAAACTCGATCAGATGGCGGGCAGATTGCGTCACGGGCCGCGCTGGTCGGACGTCTGGGGCGTGGACGAAGAAGAAGCGGCTGTTCAGGAACACAGCCGGTTTCGGATTGTGGTGTAAGCGGCCGCGTCACGCCGGAGGGCGGCGCTTGTGCCAGTCGGTGCGCGCCTGGAATTCCCGGCCGATCGCCAGCAGCGTATTCTCCGAAAAAGGCAGGCCCACGACCTGCAGGGCCACGGGCAGATGATCGGCGAACCCGCAGGGAAGCACGAGGGCGGGAAGGCCTGCGAGATTGCCGGCGGGGATAATTCCCTGGAATCCCGCGGGATTCTCTGCGGCGCCGGCAGCCGGCGGAGTGACGGCGTCGAGTCGCTGCTCGATCCTGGTGGCAGGTCCCGGCCGTCCCGGCGCGATGAGCGCGTCCACCTCGGCGAACAGCTTGGAGAATTCTTCCTGGATCAAACGGCGGACGCGCTGCGCCTTGAGGTAGTCCTTGGCGGGAATGTCCAGGCAGGTCTTGAGCCCGGCGATCTGCATTTGGTCCGCCAACTGGTCTACCTGGCCGCTGGTGATGAGCGTCTCGAATATCGATCCCGCTTCCGAGCCCATGATGGCCTGTAGAATCGCCCCGTATGGGAACTGCGGCCAGCGCGCCTCCACCAAGGGGATGCCCGCGTCCTTCAGGACGCTGAGAGCGGCGGCAAATGCAGCGCGGGTGGAGGGCTCCACATGCCCGTCGAAATCCACGGGCGCGTACCCGACCTTCAACTCCTTCATCGGCCGCGAGTATTGCGGCGTGTAATAGAAGCTCTTGCCCGCCGAACCGGGATCCTTGCTGTCCTTGCCGGCGATCACCTGCAGAATCAGCCCGCAGTCCTCGGCGCTGCGGCCAAAGGGGCCGAGCTTGTCGAGAGTCCAGGAAAGCGCCATGGCGCCGTGCCGGCTGACCAAGCCGTAAGTTGGACGGAGGGCCGTGACACCGCAGTAGCTGGCAGGCGTCACGATAGAGCCCGAGGTCTCGGAACCAAGGGAGAAGGGCACCAGCCCGGCGGCTACAGCGGCGCCCGGCCCGCTGGAGGATCCGCCCGACCAGCGCGTCCGGTCCCAGGGATTCAGGCAGGGCCCGGTCAACGATGCCGAGGCATACCGGTATCCTGGGCCGCCGGCCAATTCCACGGTGGCCAACTTCCCGGTCAGCACGGCGCCCACGCCGTCCAGCTTGTCTACCACCGTGGCGTTGTAGTCGAACACCTGGCCGGCATAGGGCTTCGCGCCCCAGGTGGTAGGCCGGCCCTTGTAGCTGATGAGGTCCTTGACGCCGTACGGAATTCCCTGCAGGGGCCCCCGCAGACGCCCGCGTTTGATCTCCTTATCGACCTCCTCGGCCTTGTGGAAGGCCTGCTGCGGCAGCGCCAGCGCCAGGGCGTTGTAGCGCGGACCCAGCTTCTCCAACCGATCGGAGAAGGCGCGCGCCAAGTCAACGGCGGTGAATTCATGCGACGTCAGCCGCTGATTGAGCTCCGGAATGGTGGCAAAGAAGACGTCTTCCGAAATGGCAGCCATGTTTTGCCTCAGGCCTTGAACTGGAGGGCGGGTTCGGTCTCGATGGGCACCGTTAGCTTCGCCAGCGTGTCACCAACAGCTTTGAGACGATCGCGGGCCGCCTTCAGTTCGTCGGCGGGATTGGTGGGCGGCGTTTGCGCTATCGCCGTCCCGGCCGCCGTAGCAAGAATCGTGCCTGCGAGTTGCCTGCGTGAGAGCTTCATGGAGATTCCTCTGCGATTCACCCCAAGCCACCAAAATGAGCCTCGGCGCGGCAGGCCGGAGTGCCTGCACCCCTTATTTACCGTTACGACCGGGCGGCTTCTGTTGTTCCAACGCTTCCAGGGCCGCTTTGTGCATGACGGCGCGCGGCGCCGCTTCGCCCGTCCACAACTCAAACTGCTGTACGGCCTGTTCGATAAACATCTCGAGCCCGGGGATCACGGTCTTTCCCTGCTCCCGGGCACGCTGCCCCAACAGTGTCTCCAGGGGATTGTAAACCATGTCGAAGACCACTTCCGCCGGGATGTCCCCGTTAAAGAAGCACTCGTTCACGTGAGGATACATACCGAGCGGGGTGGCGTGCACCAGCACATCGAAGTGCCGCGAGCCGAGCTGGTCGCGGCTCAATCCCTCCCCTCCCGAGACCTTGGAGAGCGCGCGCACGCGATCGGCGTTGCGGCCGACGAGCGTGATTTTGGCGCCGGCGTCGGAAAGCGCATAGGCCGCGCTGCGGGCAGCACCCCCGTTGCCCACAATCAACACCGATGCCTTCTGCAGCTTCAGGACGCGGGAGAGCGGCCCGGTGACGCCCGTCACATCGGTATTGGTGCCGCGCCATTTGCCGGCTTTCCGCCACACCGTGTTGACCGCTCCGATGCGCCGCGCGATGGGCTCGACCGCATCCAGGTAGCGGATGATCTTCTGCTTATGCGGGATGGTAACGCTGAAACCCGAAAGCGGCAGCTTCGAAGCCATCGAGAAAAAATCGCGCAGGTACGCCGGCGAGACCAGCCACGGCAGATAGACCGCATCCAGCCGCCGCGACTGAAACGCCCGATTGTGCACCGCGGGTGAGATCGAGTGGCGGACCGGGTCGGCGATGACGCCGTAGATCTTGGCCGTTTTGTGCAGCTTCTCGACGCGATAAAGATGGCGAAGATAGCGAGCGCTGACCTGCCCGGCCGCGGTTCCTTCGGCCTGCATTGGGGTGGCATAGGTGTAGACCCCGCCGAACACGGGAGAGAGGACCCGCGTGGGGAATCCGAGTTCGCCCATGGCCAGCACGACCAGCCGCATTTTGGGGAGGGCCTTCGCGGCGGCCAGGACTCGCAGGTTGTCGGAAGGCTTGCGCGCGGTGGTCACCACTTTGTACACGTCGGCTTCGACCCTCATGACGCGGCCCAGAACGGTGTCCATGGGGGGAGTCGCCTCGAAGTTGTGGTACGAAACGATGACCTGCGTCCGCCCGCGGAAATAGCTGAGACGCTCCTCGGCCGCTTCGGCGGTTTCGATCTCGATATCGATGGCCTGGGCCCCATGGCGGACGGCCAGGTCGAGGACGGCCAGTTGCTCTTCGATACTGCCGTTGAACTTTCCGTGATTCTGGTGGCGGCGGCAGGTGGCCACCAGGAACAGGTCGGGGAATTGATCCAGGAAGGGGCGGATGGCCTCCGCTCCCTTGCAAGGGTGGTTGAGGAAATCCAGGCGAAATTCCAGGAAAGTCTCACCGGCCTCAGCTTCGCGCCGGGCGTGGTCTAGAAGGGTTGGAACATCCGGCAGTCCCAACGCAATACAAACGCGCGGGAGCGACCTCGTCTGCGCCATGGTAGGTAAAGAACCCTAGAATACCACGCTTGCGGCGGAGTGACTCCTGACCGGAAGGAGGCTCCCTCTAACTCGTTTTGGTGACTGCCAGGATGGCTTTCCACTCGTCCAGGATTGCCGCCGTGGCGGAGGTCGAAACCCGGGAACACCCGGCCTCATAGACGCAAAGTACGCTCGCGGCTGTCAGCAGATCGCCTTCCGCCTCGATGCCGATCTCTTCGGGAAGGTACTGGCGCAAAAGCCGGAGGTCCTCCAGCGTGTAGCCGGAGGGGCCGAAGCCCGTGGACGTCTTGACGAAATCCACTCCGGCACGCTCGCAGCAGCGGCAGGCGATGATCTTCAGCTCGTCGGTCAGATACGCGGCTTCCAAGGCAATGGTGAGGATGGCGTTCTCCTTCAGGCAAGCCTCCGACACCTGGGTCAGTTCCGTCTGAACGTGCTGAAACTCACGCGAGAGCAGTTTCGAAATGGCCACCACCAGGTCGATCTCCTTCGCCCCGCGGCGCAGCAGATCCCGAGTCTCGAACAGCTTGGTGGCCGTGTTTTGTGAACCGTGCGGAAAACCCGAGACCGTCGCGGGCCGCACCGGACTATTGGCCAGCGTCCGCACCGCCAGATCGAGATCGCAAGGCCGCACACACGCCGCGGCAACGCGGTAGCGCTTCGCCAACTCGAGGCCTTCCACCACCTGGGCGGTGGTGAGATCGGGCTTCAGCAGAGTATGAGAGATCATTCCGGCAAGCTCTTCGTAGCTGGCCAGAGGCGGACGCGGCTGGGGTGCCATACGGGACCAGTCTAGCAATGGAGGGGGAATGGCAGGGAACGGCAGGCGGGATTAGAGGGAGAGTTACTTCTTCCGGGTTCCCCCTCTGGGGGCGACGCCGGCCCTCGGCACGGCGCAGCCCAAACCCATGGACTTCAGCTGGTCGCAAGCCTTGTTGGAGAGGTCGCTTCGAGGAAAGCGCTTGATCAAATCGCGAAACTCCTGGCCGGCATCGGTGCGGCGGCCGATCTTGATCAGCGCCTGGCCCTTGCCAAACATCGCGTCGGGGATCTTGTTGTTGTCCGGGTACTTGTCTATCACCATGTCGTACTCGCGGACGGCGTTGTCGTAGTCTCCCTGGGAAGCATGGATGGACGCGATGTAAAACTGCGCGTTGGGGGCCATGTCAGTGTTTCCGTACCACCTGAGATAGTCGGAGAACTCCTGCAGCGCGAGATCGAACTTGCCGCCTAAGCGGTCGCTGACCGCGTTCTGGTAAAGCTGCGTGGACGAGATGGGGGGCGGACCTTCCGGCGCGCCGCCGGGCGTGCCGCCTGGAGTAGTCGTGGTGGTTCCAGGGGGCGGGGCAGGAGGCGTCTGCAGCACCTTCACGGCATTATTGAGGTCGGTCAACTGCGACTTCAGGCTCGAGATCATGCCGGTGAGGTCGGAAACGGCCTGCTGTACGGTACGCAGATCGGTGGACATCTGGTCCATACGCGAACTGAGGCCGACCACCGGGGTGACGACCTTGGATTCCTGGTCGCGCAGGCTCTGCTGAAAGCCGCTCTGGATCACGGCGACCGAACGGCTGGCTTCATTGGCGGCATTCAACGACTGCTGCACCAGAACCGTGAGCGCGCTGAACTTCTCATCCTGCTGCCGCTGCATGGCTTTGACCATGTCCTGCAGCGTGGCGACATCCCTCTGCAACTCGAGGATCTCTTTGCTCGCCCCGGATGAGTGTGACGGCGAGAGCGTCAGCACGGCCGCGGCGGCCACGGCATACACCAAGAAACGTCGGAACATCGATAACTCTCCTCCGCGGGAGCGGACCGCGTCAGCCTGCTGCCGGGGTGGTCAAGCCCCGGTAACAGGCTGGCGCGGCCGGCTCCCGCGTTTCTTGCATCTTATCCCTATTGGCCCGGCGAGAAGTGCGCGCGCCGGTTCCTTTGCCAGCACGACTCGGTGGACTCGCTGCACTGCGGCCGCTCCTTGCCGTAGCTGATGGTCTTGAGACGGTTCTCCGGAATCCCCAGTTGCACCAGGAAGTCCTTGGCCGCGCTGGCCCGGCGGTCGCCCAGCCCCAGATTGTACTCCGCGGAGCCGCGCTCGTCGCAGTGGCCCTCCACCACGATCGAAGCACCCGGGAAGTCCGTCATGATGGCCTTCAGTGCGGCGGCATCGCGGGTCAATGTGTCTCGCGCGGCGCCTCCGATGTCACTCTTGTCGTAATCGAAGTAGACATCCTGGAGGTCCGATTCGATGCGGCGTTCCAGGGGCAGAGTGCCGGTGGGCGTCATGGGCGGCGGAGGCGCGGGCGGCGAACTCACCGCGACCACGGCGGATGCCGTAATGGAGCCCCCCGGACCGGTCGCGGTCAACGTGTAGGTGGTGGACTCGCTCGGGAAGACCCGGCGGCTGCCGACGTTCTGCACCGTGCCGATGGTCTGATCGATGGACACGCTGGTGATATCGCCAGTCACTTCCCATCGCAGCGTCGAAGACTGGCCGCGCTGAATGGAGGTGGGCTCGGCGGTGAACTGGGCGATCACTGGAGCGGGGCGCGCCGCGACCGGAGGCGCGGGCCGGGTTTCGACCGGCGCCGGCGGGGGCGGCGGCGGGGGCGGCGGCGCTTTCTTCTTACAGCCTGCCGCGAACATCGTCACTGCGAGTGCGATCCAGAGGACCGTCAACTTCCGTTTATCGAGCATGAACATCGCCTCCTGAATCCTCAACTACTTTCCCCAGAACGGCCGGTCGTTATTTCCCTGCGTGGTGAGTTGCTTCACCTGGGTGCCGTCGGCCAGCATACTGTAGATCTGGTACCTCCTGCCGTTGCGCGTCGATGAAAACGCCAGGTGGACGCCGTCGGGCGCCCAGGTGGGCTGTTCGTTCTTTCCTTCTCCATGCGTCAACTGCTGGGGCTTCTTGGACGCTACCGGCATGACGAAAATGTTCCAGGCCGCTTCGGCGAATCCCCGCGTCCAGGCGAACGCGATGATCTGTCCATCTGGATGCCAGCTGGCGTTACCGGCTTCACCTGTACCATCGGAAAGCCGCTCCAGGTCGCCGCCATCGATATTCATCTTGTAGACCTGCTGCGGGCCGGACCGGCCCGAAGTGAACACCACTTCGGTGCCGGTCTTGGGATTGACTTTGGGTTCGGTTTCGATGGTGGTCAGTGCGGAGATCGCGTGAAATCCGGTTCCATCCAGGTTGGCCAGAAAAATCCGGCAGCATTTGCTGCCCGGCGCCGACGAAGAGTAAATGATCTGCTTTCCGTCAGGCGTGAACGAAGGTGAAGAATTCACGGACGCGCTCTGGTTATAGAACCGCAAGTCCCGGACAGGGTCGGTCGAGAGTACAACTATACCAGGAGTCCCCTTGTAATAGCTAGTGAACGTGAGCTTCGAGCCGTCCGGAGAGGCCGCCGGTTCGATACTGAGCGAGTTGTAGTGCGTGATCTGGCGCTGGTTCTGTCCGTCCGGGTCCATTGCCCAGATTTCCTTGTGGCCGGTGCGGTCGGAGACGAAGTAGATATGGGTTCCGAAGAGCGACTGGCCTCCGAAGGTGGCCACGATATCGGCCGCGAATTCGTGAGCGACTTTGCGCGCGCCCGCTTCGTCGACGCTTCCGAGATAGCGTTTGCCGATCACTTGCGCCTCGGAGGCGTTGGGACGGCTCAAGTCGTAGAGCCAGCCGTAGAGGACCAGCACGCCGTTCTGCGGTGCGGTGTAACCCGATGCCAGGTAATTGGCGTTGACCGGAGGGCCGCCCCAGTCGGAGAGCCAGCGTCCGCCGCCGCTGGTGGGAGGCGGGATTGCCTGCTGCCTGCGATTTCGAGGATTATCGGGCTGCGGAGGAGGCGGCTGTGTGAAGTCGGACGGCTGCTGCGGTACGAGAAGCGGATAGGTAGTCTTGGGTACCACCTTGACGACGCCGGAACCCGTAATGTCGGCCATCAAGGTCTGATTGAACGTGTTCATGAGCGCCTGTGCTTCACCGGACCCTTTGAGATCGGGGAGCGCGATCTGGGGGATGTGTTGGCCTTGCCTTTCGATTTTCTCGCGAATATCCTGCGCAGGCAGAAGGAGCAAGAAGCCCGCTGCGGCGATTGCTGACCAGACAAGCTTTTTCATGGCACTCCTCACTTCAAACTAAAATGCAACTCGACTTGCGCCTCGCTCCTGGGAAACGCCGGGGGAAGCGGAGGGAACGGCGCGGCGTCCAGGATGGCGCGCTGCGCGGAAATGTCCAGCGCGGCGTTCCCACTGCGCCCGGCGAGCTTCACTGAACCCGGCGCCAGGGAGCCATCGCGGCGGATGGTGAACGTGACGACAGCGGGGGTGGTGTTGATGCGGGCATCGAAGTCGGAGGTATTCCAATGCCGCGCGATCGCGTCGCGCATCAGGTTGGCGTAGTAGCCGAACTGGGTTCCGAAAACCGAGTCGTTGCCGAGCTGCAGACCGCCTCCGCCCTGCATGGCGTACATCTGCGAACTGGCCTTTGCGCCGCCCTCGGAGTACAACTGATTCGGACGGTCCTGCTGCTGCTCCCGAAACTTGTTGACCGTCGACTGCGCCCGCTCGGATGGGCGCTTGGCGGATTTCGGATTCTTGATCGGGATGGCGTCAGGGTCGGGAGGCTTGACCTTTTCGATGGCCTTCTTCTTGGGCGGCGGCTCGGGAACGTGCGACTCGGTATCGTTGGCCAGCGGATTCGCCGGCGCGGACTCGGAAGGCAACCGGATGGATGCGACCGGCGTGATGGCGACCGCTCCGAACCCGCCGCCGTGCGGGTCTCCCCACTCTACGATCGAGTGCTTGATGAAGTTTCCGGAGAGCACCGCCGCGGCAAACGACACGTGCAGGATCATGGAACCCCAGAAGGGCCTGGTGAGGCGCTCCGGTTGATCCAGCGTGTCGATGTGGGAAGTCATCACTTTCCTTTAGCCGGCGCATCGGCCGGCTGCGTCACAAAGTACACCTGAAATCCGCCGGCGCCCAGTTCCGCGGTAACCTGCGCGATGATGTCCCAGATGGCCTGCCGGTCCGCCATCACGTAGACGCCCTTCGTGCTCTTTCCGAAGCGCTGCTGGATGGTGCCCTTCAGATCGTTGATGTTGATGGTCTTTCCGTTGAGCCAGTAGAGGCCGTCCTTGGTGATGGTGACTACCGGCATCTCCTGGGGCGTCTCTTTCACCATCTTGGTCTTCGGGACATCCACCTCGAGGCCGAACTGCATGACGTGGGCGGTGATCATGAAAATGATCAGCAGCACCAGCACGAGATCGACGAAGGGGGTGACGTTGATTTCGGAGATGGCTCCCGTGCCGCGCTGGCGCCGCGATCCGAAACCGCCGCCTCCGTTTCCGCCGCCGTTGTTCAGGGAGATGGCCATGGCTACTCTCCGAAGCTGCGCTCCGCCATGTTCAAGAACTCGAGCGCGAAGTCGTCCATGCGCGCGCCCATCTCGCGGATCCGGTTACTGAAGAGGTTGAAGAAGATGGATGCGGGAATGGCCGCGCCCAAGCCGACCGCCGTGGCGATGAGCGCTTCCGCGATGCCCGGACCGACGCTCGCCAGGCTGGTGCTGCCCTGATTTCCCAGGCCAACGAATGCATTGATCACGCCAATGACGGTGCCGAACAGGCCGATAAATGGGCTTACGGATGCCGTGGTTGCAAGCCAGTTCATGTTGCGCTCGAACTTCGCGAGTTCTTCGCTGATGCCGAGTTGAATGGAACGCTCCAGCGCCACGCGATTGCTGACCTTGCCGCGGGATTTCACCTGCCGTTCGATCTCCTCGTATCCGAAGTCGAAGACCGCGACCAGGGGAGAGGGCCGGAACTGCTCGCTGGCTACCATGACAGCTTCAAACCCGCCGGCTTTCCGAAAAGCCCGCAGGAAACGCGAATTCAAGCGGCGCGCACCGCGGAATGCCTGCCATTTCGAAATAATAACGGTCCACGAGAAAACCGAAAAACAGGCGAGAATCGCCAGGACAACGATTTCCAGCACGTTGCCCGAGATCAATTGCCAAATATCGACGTCAAAAAAGAAAGCTACGGGGGCTCCGGACCTCAACGCTTCTCCTAACTTCAAATCTATCACAGAGACGCGCAACCCGATCCGAAAGACGGACCAATAATTGGTGGGGTTTCAGCCGTTTTCGCGGTGTTTGGAGAGTTCGCAAACCAAGCTTCGCGCCGCCGTCAAACCAAAACAAAGGAGTTAGATAATGTTGTGGCGACTTGCCCATGAACCCGGCCAAAATCGGGTGGCTCGATGCGCGTTACCAGGTGTGCCGGCATGAGCTTCCGCGTCATTTTGCGGTAATCGCGGCAATCGCGCCCGCGGCGGCCTTTCGGACTGCCTCGTTTTCGTCGTGCGACGCGCGTTCCAGAGCCGGAAGCGCGGGAGTGGAAATGGAACCGAACCAGCCGAGTGTCTGGGCGGCATGCATCCGGGCGACCTCATTGCGGTCTTCGAGCACCCGAATCAGCGCCGCAACCGCCGGACCTGCGGCGCTGGAGTCCTTGCAATTGCGGCTCAAAGTCCCCAGGTACATGGCAGCCTGGGCGCGCACATCGCCTGCCGGGTCGTCGAGAGCCTGAATCAAAGGGACTGCCGCCGGCGCCGCGCCCGACCAGCCGAGGGCATAGGCCGTGTTCCGGCGCACCGGCACCGAAGCATCTGTCATGTGCTCGATCAGTGCGGGAACGGCTTCCGCTGCCCGAACGCGCCCGGCGGTGGTTTCGAAAATGTGGCCCAATGCGAAGGCAGCCTGCGAGCGGTTGTAGTCTGTTGGGTCCGCCAAGGCCTTGGCCAGCCCCGGTACGGCATCGGGCGCGCGCATGTTCCCGAGCGCGGTGGCTGCCGCGGCGCGCACGTATCGATCTTCGTCTTCGAGCAGAGGGATCAATGCCGGCGCGGAGCCCTGAGCCGGAGGGCCGATATCGCCCAGCGCTTTAATCGCCGCCTGTCGCGTCTTCACGTCTCTCAGCGCCTCGCGGATCAGCGGGGCCGCGCGGCTCGCGTCAGCGCCGATACCGCCCAGAGCGGCGATCGCTTCGGCGCGCAGAGCCGGGTTGTTCAATGCCTTCCCCAAAGCATCCACGGCCGGACCGGTGTTGGATTTCATCTCTCCGAGAAGCTGGATCGCACCCAGTCGCAACTCCACGGAACTCGGGCTGCTCACCACTCCGGCAAGCACGGGAATGGCGGCCGAAGCACGGTAGCCGATGGTCTGGAGCGCGCGCAGTGCGGCAAGACGAACCGGATCGCGGGTGTCCTTGGCCAGGACCTGAGCCAACGGCCCTACCGCATCGACACCGGCCTTGCCTAACTCGAGTTCCGCGGTATCGGCCTGTGACGCATCCTCCGCGGTGAGTGCGGCGATCCACTTCCGAACGGCTGCCTCCTGCCCGCGCGACGCCGTCGCAGGCGCGGAGTGCGGCATGTTGGCCATCGCCAACACCTGTTCGCGCGTCATTCCGGGGTTCAGCCGGAGCAGGGCGGAGCCGGCGGCGTTGCGGATCCAGTCGTGATCGGCGTTCAGTGCCCGCACGAGGTCGGGAATCGCCACCTTCGCCGGTTCGCCGATATCGGCCAGCAGATGCGCCACGTTCGCACGCGCCGGGAATGTGCTGTTCGGGTCGTTGAGCACATCGATCAAGGACGGAATGATCATGGCCGCATGCTGGACGCCGATGGCGTAAATGGCGCTGAGGACACTCCCCTGCGCGCGGAACGACGGGATCTTCAGCGCCTGGGCGAGCGCCGGCAGAGCCGGAGCGCCGCCTTCGCCCATCGCCCGGATGCCATCGGCCGCTCCGCTGCGCACCGCTTCGTCGGGGTCGGACAGGGCGCCGATGAGGTCAGGCAGATTGCCGCTCGCGCCTCCGCCCATCCGCCCCAATGCCAATAGCGCATTGCTGCGCACGTTCGCGTCGGCGTCGTGCAACCTCTGCAGCACCAGTCCCTGTGCCGGAGCGCCGGCCGAGCCCAGGCCCGCGATTCCGGAAAGCGCTGCCGCGCGCACCTGCGCCGACTCGTCGAGGAGCAGGGACTGCAACCGCGGCAGTGCGGGGGCCGCGTCGGCTCCGAAACTCGCCAAGGCATACGCCGCCATCATCCGCACCGAAGAATCGCTATCCTCGAGAGCCCTGATCAGCGCCGGTATTCCGCGTCGGGCGTCTGCGCCAAAATGGCCGAGGCTGTTCGACGCTCCGGCGCGAACCGCAGCGGACTCGTCCGCCGTAGCTTCGATCAGCGCCGAGATCACCGCCTCGGTGGGCGTGAGATTCTGCAGCATGGCCGCCGCCACGCGACGTTGCTCGGGATCGCTATCGTGGATTTGCCTGAGACAGTCGTCAATCGACTGGCCGGGAGCGATCGCGGCGAGTGCGGTAACGGCCAGCAGGATGGAGAACGTGCGCACGCCTTCGATTCTAGCGGAGGTAAGTGCGGCAATGGCATGATAACCAAAGTTGACAGGAGGCTGAAAGGAAGCTGCGCCCGGCGGCATTCCACACTCGGACCGGAGATGCTTATGCGCGGACGTGCCATTCGCAGGTTTCAACAACAAACGCATCTGACGCGGCGCCTGAAGGAGGATCGCAATCAGCACTATCAGAACCTGACCTGTGCCTGCTGGTGGGATCCGAGAGTCATCGCGCGCTTTCGCGAACAGCCGCAGGTCTGCAGTTGCCGCGATTGCGGAAGCCAGCGCCAGTATGAAGGCGCTCCGGTCAGCGAGCGGCGCCGCCTTGCGTCTTTGGGAGACTCGGAATCGGAGCTATGATCGGTAAATCCTATGAGACTCACCGCAGTCACTGCCGCTGTTTTCACAATCTCCTTCGCCACCGCGCAGGCTCCCCCACGCACGGGGAACGACGACGTCCAGGCCGTTCACCGGCTGATCGATGAGGCCCAGAAGGATTTCGTGCAAACCTGGACCGATTTCTTCCGGCAGATCGGGCTGAAGTTTCGGCCCACGAACGTGATCGCGTTCAGCGGCACCATCGAGACACCCTGTAAGACTCTCACCCCGGGAAACGGAACGTACTGTTACCTCAATAACACCATCTATCTGGATTCCCAGTTCCTGATCGACAACATGAAGCTCGCCTCCAAAGTGCTGCACACCGACGGAGACTATGCGGCCGTCGTGATTGCCGCCCACGAATTCGGGCACCAGGTGGCGGCGCAACTCAACGCCGCCTCACCGTGGAATAACTACCGTTCGGAGACCGTCGCCGACTGCTTTGCCGGGGTAGTGACCCGCGAGGCCAAAAGGAAAGGAAAGCTCGATCCGGGCGATCTGGAAGAGGGTCTCTTCTCGCTCAACGCGGCAGGCGACGATTATGGCGAGGATGTTCGCCAGTTGAAAGACGCGATCCGGTTGGTGGCCGCGATCGAGGCTATCGGCCAGACACACGGCTTCTCCAACGCGCGGAAAGGCGCATTCCTCCTGGGGTATTACGGCGGACCGGGCTACTGCGCCCCGCGATTCGGCCCGCAGAAGCCTCCGCCGTCGGGGCCGGTACTGGCTGCTTATCCGCTCACGCACCCCTCTCCCGGCGTGCCCTCGAAGCAATGCCGGTGGACGTCCGGTCCGCGCGGCATGCAAGTCCTCGCCACCCAGGAGAATTGTGTGTTGAATCTCCTGCCGGATTCGGCTCCGCAATTTCCAGACCATGTACGCATCGAGGCCGCGGTGACGCGGCATACCAACGAGCTTGCGCGGAGGCCCAGCCAGGTGGGGCTCTATTATGGAGACGCCCGCACAACCTCCAAACTCACCGAGTTCGCCCTGCTGACCAATGCCAATCCGATCGCCGAGCTGTGGAACATCGGGCGCGGCTACCAGGTCGGTGGGGATAGCCCGGACTACCTCATGCTCAACTGGGACCAGGTAAAAACTCCGGAATTCGTCCTCGCCCTGGATGTCCACCACATCGGAAAGGAGGTCTTCTTCCTGGAGTTGGCTAATGGCTTTCCGTTGGGCATCGAACGGTTCGCTGGCGACCAGGCGTCCCGGCTCGCGCAAAAGGACCAGGCCGGACTCTACCTGCCTGAATTCGGCGATGAAGCGGTCTTCCGGAATCTACGGCTGCTGGCGCTGCCGGACTGAAGCAGTCCGCCCGTTTCAATCGGACCGGCTGTCCACCCACAGCAGCGGCTGCCGCACCGGGAAATTCCGCAGCACTTCCTCAACCGTGGGATCGGGGTCGAGCCGCCGCCAGAGGTCCAGGTATTCCGGCTTGTTCAGCGCGAGCCCGGCAAACAGGAGGCAGGGCTGGCGAACCGGCCACTCTTGGTCGTACATGACGTCCGGCGGGAGCGGCCATTTCTTCTTGTCGAGCATGTAAGGGTACATGTAGGCGACTGCCCGCGCCATCCCGCGGCCGTCGGGCAGTTGCCACTTCCAGAGATCGTTCCCCCGCGTGGAGAGTGTTTGCGCGGCGATGGCCATGGCGTCCAGATTGAACAGCGAGTAGCCATAGGGCTTGGTGCGCCGCAACTCTTCCGGGAAACTGCCATCGGCCGCTTCCTGATTGGGAATCAGCACGGTTTGGAAACGGTTGCGGCAATACCCGGCGACGCCGTCATTGCCTGTGAGTTGCGCGAACGCCGCCACCTGCGTCACCCAGCAGGTGCCGTGATTGTTCCTGGCGTCGCGCTCCGCGATCCCGTAGGCGTGAGTGGTCATCCACTCGATGTAGGAGGCGAACCACTTCTGCACGCCTTCGAGGTCCGCAGGTGCCAGGTCCAGTTGTCCGGCTGCACGGGCTACTTCCACCAGGTGAAGGGTGTCGATGATGCCGGTCCCGCGTCCCGTGAAGCGACCCTTGATGGCTTGCGCGTACTGCAGGTTGGAATTCATTCGGGTGGCATCGTCCACGAACCAGGCGCGCAGGTGGCGGGCGGCATGGTCGCGGTACGTCCGGCCGTGCGTGACCTTGTAAGCGGCCGCAAGCGCGGGCACGATGAGGCTCAGGCGGATCATGGCGCGGCGGTGCTCCACGAAGTTGTCGGGATTGCTCATGCCGTCGCGCTGGATGTAGGGACCGTCGGGGTTCTTGGGATCGGGCCACCAGTAGTCACCCTCGGAGAAGAAGTCGTGCCTGCCGCCCGCGCTCCGCGGCGAACCGGAGGCGGTGACAGTGACCGGCGCTTCGCCGAGGTAGCGGCCCGCGGCTTTCAGCACGCGATCGCGCTCGATGGCGACCAGGTCGAATCGCGCGGCGCCGCGGCCGCTCCGCAGAATCGGAAGTGCGAGGGCGCCTTGCCAGAAACTTCGCCGGAGCATAGGACTTCTATTTTAGGACGCGCCAACGTGGCGCGGACACTCCTGCCTGGCGCGCCCCGACTCATCGGGGCGCCCTTTGGTCGCCATCAAGTCCGATGCCGGCGTCGCGCCTGTCCTACGCTTGAAGCGGCGGGTTGGCAGCGACCAAAAGCGCCGGCAGGAGTGCCGACGCGGCAGGCGGGAGCGCCTGCGCCACATCGTCAGCCGGCGAGTTCGTACAGATACTCGACTTGCGACCGCACGGCTCCATCGATGCCCTGCACCTTGGGGTTTGCCGACTCGATCACCAGGTATTCGTCAGGCGCGTGGGCGCCGCTTCCATGCCCCAGACCGAAATGGCCGGCCGGCAATTTCAGCGGCTCGCCGGTAAACACGTAGCCCGGCCAGGAGCCTGCCAGCCGCGGCCAGATCACCGGGTCGAGCCCGTGGCGCCGGTACACGGCGGCCTGCGCTTGAATCAGCGAGGAACCTGCCGGCGTGGTGGTGGGATCGTACCCGCCCGTCATATTCACCTC
>Ga0335081_10009155_pt1 | contig 15914 bp, 12 predicted proteins | sample Lox_Sample_35_FD_206713 | JGI IMG/M metagenome (GOLD analysis project Ga0335081, IMG submission 206713) | Soil microbial communities from Loxahatchee National Wildlife Refuge, Florida, United States - Lox_Sample_3.5 | ecosystem: Environmental > Terrestrial > Soil > Wetlands | place: USA... | reverse complement strand
AAGGACAGCTGGATGATCGCTGCAGCGGATAAGAACCTGCCTCTGTTCGTTCCCGGGTGGGAGGACTCGACGTTGGGAAACATGTTTGCGGCGCAGGTAATCAGCGGCAAGGTGAAGAATGCGACAACGATCCGCAGCGGCGTCGAGTACATGATCGAGCTGGCGCGGTGGTACACGGAGCTTACGGCAAAAAGCTCGCTCGGGTTTTTCCAAGTGGGCGGCGGTATCGCGGGAGATTTTCCGATTTGTGTGGTGCCGATGCTCCATCAGGATTTGAAGCGGGAAAACGTTCCCTTGTGGGGATATTTCTGCCAGATCAGCGATTCGACGACGAGCTACGGGTCGTATTCGGGCGCCGTGCCAAACGAAAAAATCACGTGGGGAAAGCTAGGAGTAGACACGCCGAGGTTCATCATCGAATCGGATGCGACGATCGTTGTCCCCCTTATTTTCGCCTGCGTGCTCGATTGGTAGCCGCACATCCGACGTTAGGCTAGCAGCGAAAACAGGCGTGGTAGCTGTACCCTCAACGAGGGCTCCGACGGTCGAGGCGTCATCATTTCTCTCTGCTGCGGGAGAGCATGACCGTAAAATGATCGCCCTGCGGCTGAGTCCAAGCCACAAAGATTTGGCCTCCGTTTCCGAGCGCAATGTGCGGGTATGAAATCGAATTGTTGCTGCCCGGTATCGATGTGGGATTAGAGAAATTTTCGTTTTCTTTTATATGAACGATGTAGACCTGTGTCTTGTTCCAATTTCCATTGGTATTTGGAGCGCGGCCCTGAAAGACCAGCCATAGTGTTCCGTCGTTCCCAGCTTTCATTGAGGGATGATTGGGGTCCAGCACATCCCCGGAAACCATGATCGGCTTTTCAAACGAACGCGCCGCCTCGTCGGAACGAGACACCAATATGCGAGCCCGGTTATCTTTGCCCGCCGTCATCCAGGCGATCCACAAACGGCCATTGGACTCGACAAGAGAGGGTCCGGAATCGGGGCAGCCTTTAATCTCCCAACCGTCCTCGTGAACTTTCACAGGTTCTCCGAACGTGCGGCCACCATCTTGAGACGTAGAGACGACGATATTGCGGATTTCTCCGGGAAACACGCGACGCCAGGCCACAAACACATCTCCATTCGCGCCGAAAGCCAGGCTGGGGCGGCAGCACGGGCAGGTCTGGTCGCCAACGCGGACGTTCGGGGCGAATACGGCCCCTTGATCCGTCGATTTTGCCAGGTAGACGGCGGAGGTGTCCTGATTCGGATCGGTTATGTCTCTTTCGTCTAGCCAGACAGCATATATATCGCCATTCGGCGCCACACCGACCGAAGGGAAGCCTCTGTATGCGCGCGCCCCCGTGTCTGAAACTTGCACTGGCTTTTCAAAACTTTCCCCCCAAGTCAGCGAGCGGGCCGACATGATTTTCAACGAGCCATCCGCCCCTTGCTCCTGCCACAGCGCATAAATCCCACTGCGAGTCATGGCCACACTTGGGCTCTGTTCCCCGTGGGAGCCGATGGAAACTCCAGCCTCGCTGATGGGGATGATGGGCGAGCTCAACGTGTCCCCGCCGTTTTCCGACATCGCCAATCCCAGGCGAGACTTGGAACCCTGGTCGTAAACGGCGAACAAATGCAAGCCGCCGGCAGTATCGACCCCCAGTCTGGGATCCCAAGTCGAGGACAGACCGATACTTTCCATCACCGGCCGCGGTTGATGTTCAAATATCAAATTTGCAGAGTGATTGGAACTCGCGCAGCCGCCAACGAGCGTAGCCGCAAGAATCACAGCAATGGCGAAAGGGAAACTCAACGCGCTGGGCTTCAAGTTCAACGATTTGTCCTTCCACCCTGTTTCCTCCATTAGAATCGCACCTCCAATTGGCTCCAAACGTCGATCGGAGACCCGGGAAAAATTACGGTGGGCGTGCTTCCGGATTCAAAGTAGCGTCGGTTCGTCAGATTCTGAATATTCGCACTGATCTTGAAAATTTTCACATCGTGGCGCGACGGTCCGAACACATAGCTTGCCCCCGCATCTACGCGAGCATAGCCCGGCAGCAATACGTCGTCCGACGGGTCCACGTAGCGATAGCTGAGCGCTTGCACGCCGCCACCGAAACTTAGGCCGGTCAATGGCCCGTGCTGAACTTCATAGATACTCCAAATGCTTCCGCTGTTTCGTGGCGCATTCTGAAAAATGTTTCCGGCGGGATATACCGGATCCGAGGCAATCCGAGCTTCGTTATAAGCGTAAGCAAAGTTCAAATCCCATCCCGGCAAAATGCGGCCCGTGGTGTCCGCTTCAATCCCCTTTGATCCAGCCTCGCCTATTTGGATCGAAGCCAAGGGATTTCCGGGGTTGGTAACCAACAGGTTTGATGCCCGAATGCGATAGAACGCAAGGGATGAAGAAAGCCTTCCGTGAAGCTCCGAAGTACGCACGCCGAATTCATATTGATGGCTGGATTCGGGTTTGAAGGGGAGGCCGTTGGGTCCAAACTGCGCGGCGAGAGTCGGGCTGAAGCCGCGGCTGTAGCTTGCGTACAAGGAGACGGATTGCGTGAGCTGGTACGTCGCCCCGACTCGCGGCAGAGCGGAGAAATTACTTTGGCGGTTATGCGTGCCGTATACGAGTTCGTCGTACTTCTGTGTGAAGCCTTCGAAACGGACACCCGCCAGAATCTTCAGCTTCGAGGTGATTGCGATCTGGTCCTGAATGTACCCTCCGTGCGTTGCCAGCCTCGTCGTCCCGTTGATCGGAAAATAATCGGGATCGGCAGGGTTGAAGAAATAGGTTTCAAGGGTCGTCGGATCCGGCAGGGTTTTGCTAAATGGCACCGGATCGTACAGGTCGATCGGGGGCGCATCACTGAACACTCCATCCTGCACGACGGACTGCGTGCCGTATTCGAACCCGATCAGGAAGTTGTGTTCGATCTTTCCGGTTCTGAAGAGGCCTGTCAGATCGGTTTGCCAGTCGTAAAATCGAAGCGGGTACGCCGTATCCTCGGAATAACGTGTCAGTGTGCGGTTGTCCGATTCTAGGTAACCCGTACTGGTGTCGAGATAATCCCAATTCGTGAGCGTCGCCTGGAACCGGCTGCGAACGGCCCAATTTCGCCCCAGACTATGCGATACGTCCACGCTCCCTCGCCGGTTCTGAAGCAGGGAATACTGCCACGGTTCCCCGTAGTAGTTGCTGATCGGCACGGGAGCCGGACGATCTCCAAGCGCCGGAATCCCGTAATCGGTCGTCGTTCTGCCATGCAGATACTCAACGAGAAAACGGAGGGTCGTCGATTCATCCGGCTTCCATGTCACTGCTGGGGCAAGAAAGTACCGGCGGTCGTGGAAATAGTCCCGGAAGTTGGAATAATCTGCAAACTCCCCGTTCACGCGATAGAGAAGTTTTCCGCTGCTCCCGATCGGACCCGTGATGTCGAAGGTCGGTCGCACACTGCCATAACGATCACCTTGGAATGAAAAATCAGCGTAGGTTTTCGGCAACGGTTCTTTTGTAATTAAGTCTACGATGCCGCCCGCTGTCGCTCGGCCGTACAGAACCGACGACGGACCCTTCAGGATTTCAACCTGTTCAACGTCGGTCGTGTCCGACGGGACCATGCCGTCGAAGACGAACCCATCGCGATAGTAATTGCTGAATATCCCGAGCGGCAGGCCACGAATCGTGAGCGCGTTGCCGATACTGCCCGCAGCGAGCACGTCTCGATTTACGCCGCTGATATTTTGGGCCGCGTCAGCGAACCGAATCGCTTGCTGGCTCTTGATCAGAGCCTGGTTCGCCACCCCAACGCCTTGCGGAATTTCGTTGAGCGGAATATTCGTTTTCGTCGCGACCGACGATTCGTCGGTGCGGAACGACCCGGCCTCCGCCGTCACAGTCACTTGCTGCCCCGGCCCGGCTACTTTCATCTGGATCGAGACCTGTACCGGTCTCTGCGCGGATGCGATTGTGACGTTCTTCTCCACCTGCGCAAACCCGGACCTCTCCACCTCGACCACATAGTCGCCGGGTCGAACATCAGAAAATGAAAATGCGCCGGTCTCGTCCGTCTTCGCCTCCTTCACACGGACGGCGGCGCTGCTAAACAAAATCACTGTGGCATCCTGTATTACGCCGCCTTGCTGGTCCACAACCTGCCCCCGAATGCTCGCCGTACCACTTGTTGTTTCTTGTGCAAGGGCGGTAACGCCCAGAACACAGAAAACGATGCAAGCCGAACCGGTTCGAAATAGCACGCGAGCCCAACGAAGATCATTTCGAAAGACACCTGCGCACACAAAGCCTCCTCGTCAGAAGAATTTTCAATTTTTATCGAATGGGCTGATTACAGACGAGGAGGGTGATCGGGCGGCGAGTTAGCGCGGAGGAGCGCTCGCTCGCCTCTAAACGTCAACTTCCGGAGCGCGGCTTGAGGCCGGGATTCAGGCGGATCCGCGGTCAAGATCACTTCGGGAACCAAATGAAGAAGAAATAGCTGTGCCGGCTGTCCCCTTCCGCAAAAGCAGGTTGGCGACGACCCGCGGTGCCCCTTGCAGAGGGCATTCTTATGCGGGGTGCTCTGCCTGTGGGGCATCGGGCACATGTCGTCGCGGCAACACGTGCATGAACTGGTCGGGCCTAAGGAAAAAACGCCCGCCAGAGCCCCTCCGGCAGGGCAAAGGAGGGCGCCCAGCAACATGAGTGCTCGAATGCTCTTCCACACGGTGCGCCGTAGTATACGGCAATGGGACACCGGTTCAAACCACTGCGAGAGCGAGGACAAGGTCAGAAGGCACATCGTCTGATATCTCGCTGCAGTCTTCTTCAATCTCGGGTTATTTTGCAGTCTTTATTTCCTTCCACCCGACTTGCGCTTAAGTTCTCGGATGCGACGGCCCTCTTCCGTTTCCGGCCCGGCACTGCTCATCTCCTGACTGTGCCTTCGCTCCCCGCTCCGCGTCATCCTTACAAGGGCAGTAGATGGTCGGTGCAATGCCGAATGCCTGGCACATTTCCGCGACGCTTCCACTCCTCATCCCTTGCCGAAAAATCAGGATTTTCTTTTCTGGAGACCGACCTACATGCGGCTTCCTCGCCCTTTTGACTGCCGTTCAAAGCCCCGGACTCTCCTTAAACAGCCAGTCCAGTTCTAGAGAGGGGACACTACATGAAGCAAGAAACATCAAAGGTAACTCTGTGTCGACCACCGAACTCATTTCATCTCCTAAGGAGCCAAATGTGAATATTTGTCTTTTTTGGATGAACTGCTCCGATTGCTCGGACAATCGGGACTCATCCTGTTTAGTCGCCTTGAGCGAAGGGACTAAGAGGGTGTTTGTTCTTGAGCCTACAGGGGCTGCCAGACAACTTCGGTCACGGAAAGTGCGGCCAGAATCTAGTCCGAATCAGTAAACTCGGCGTGATCAGGAGAAAGGCCAACGGATCCTAGAATATAAATGCCCGCACTTCGAGTCGCCTTGGGCGATCAGGCAGCCGTACACGTCAACGATTTCAGTCCAGCTTCAGTCCAATTCAAGGGGTTGGTTGCACCGCACGGAGCCGTGTAAGCGACACCAGATGCGGCACTTAGTGGATTGGCCCTGCTTGTTGCAAAGCAGGTGCTCTCCCAGCTGAGCTACACGCCCACTTCCAATCAGGTGATTTTAATGGATTTTCTAGTTGAATGACCACCTACTTCTTTACCCGTTACCTCCCCAGATGGAAGTCCGTTCTGTTGCGACGGAATGAGCATTCCACCAATTGCATACGAGCCGGTCCTTGATTCTCTCTGGCGAGATTCTGGCTTGGCTTCTCCAATGGGACGTGTTTGATCTACTTAATAACTTCTCATGAGAAACGAGCCATCTTCTGTTTGCGCTTGAAGCCCCAAAGTTAAATACCAACAGTGGCGACCGAGAACCTCCACCATTAAGCGACGAGCTGTGACCTAGTCGGGCTGATCTGAATCGCCTGAGCAACAGAGACGCGAATTCAACGGACCCAAAATAATCTCGGGAATGCTCAACCGCCCGAGATGGGTGGGGGCGAAAATGACGCATTGCAATGGGGAACAATGACCAACCTAATTTTCTGCTGGCCCTTTGGGAAGAATTTCCTCAGGAGCTAGGGCCGGGAATGACTTTCAGTCGGTTCAATCCGAGACTGCGAAACATAGTGGGCCAGTAATTCTTCAACATATTCCCCGCAAACCTCCAAGCTAGGTCTACGCCGACGCGTTCTCCGTACATTGCTGCGGTTCCTTCCGAAGCCGGCAAATAGACGATTGCAAGTCCTTCCGCCGCCAGTGTTCCCGCTATGGCGGATGTATTGAATGTGTCCCTCCCCGAATCTGTTCTGGTCACGAACACGCGTTGGGCCGAGTACTTAATACTTCCCCACAAGCTGGGGTGACTTTGGGGAAAAAAGCGCGGGTCTTGGTGCAGAGCAGAGGCGAAAACAAACGTGCTGAAAAAGCTGTTCGAGGAAGTCCGCGCCATCTGCATTCCAAAACGGCCACCGTAGGAGTCCCAACCCTGACCGTAGTCCTTGGGGGAGTCTCGCGCCTGGTCGTACGCAGCGCTGAATGCCGCTGTAAATACGTACGCAGGAGAAATACTCTGATTCACAAAAAGCTTAAATTTTCCGCCCGGAGTGAGAGGGCCTTCACTAAAAGCGATGTCCGGAAAGATGATGGATTTGCTCGTCATGTAGCCTACAAAACGAGTCGAGGTTCCTTCTGTGGAAATTGCATTGCCTTGGGGCTTGGGAGCATCGGGTAGGGAAGTCCTGCTGGAACCTGCGCCAACCGGCCCCTGTGCCAAAAGCAACTGGGGACACCAGAACCACACGCAGAGTATCATGAAGGCAGAAGCCCCTTTCACGGGTGGGAAACTAGGCTGAGGCAATTTCATGTCTTTTGCTCGCTTTCTTTTCCCCCGGCTGTTCGTTGCCAGGGAAGGAACAGAGACCCGCCGCCCGGTCTCTCGAGGCTTGTTTGGGTCAGAATGGACGCCGAGAAGTAAGGCTGCCCGATTACGATTTCTAATTTCCTCTGACCTCGAGTTAGACGCCAAGAATTGGGGGTACGTACAGCTGACAACTACAATATCTCGGGTCGAGCTAGATTGCACTCTGAACCGCGGACCGTACGGGATTCACCGCCCGATACAACGAGATCGAATCCACTGGTGGCCCCAAGCAACTTCCACCGAAGCGTCACCTGAAGTAAGGCAGGGCGACCAGCGATATACAAATCCGGATAAATAAGAGTCCTGCCGCAGGGATCTTTAAACGAATCCGCTGGATTTCAATTCCAGGTGTGAGGCTTTATCAGGAATTACCCACGCTTCTAACTCCATCGACGGGGAGCCTCACGTAGGATGAATCAAGGTTCGCGATCGAAGGACAACCAAGCAAGGTCAGGGTTCGCTCCAAATCATTCCGCAAGATTTGCAGAGCTTGTGTGACGCCCGCGTAGCCGGCGGCTGCTAATCCGTAGGCAAAGGCGCGGCCGATCAGCACCGCTCGTGCGCCAAGGCAGATCGCTTTCACCACGTCGCTTCCACGACGAATACCCCCATCCATGAGCACTTCGGCCTGGCCATCGATGGCTGCGACGATTTCCGGAAGAGCCCGCAGCGATGCACAAACTCCATCCAGCTGCCGTCCGCCATGATTTGAGACGACGACCGCCGCGGCGCCTTCTCCCACTGCTCTTCTTGCGTCTTCCGCTGTCAGAACACCTTTCACCACGATTGGTCCTCCCCAGGCTTCCCGCACCCAACGTAGGTCCTCCCAGGTGACGACCGTGTTTGCCAGGGCAGCGGTGACGTCCACCAGTGGCATCGGACCCTGGCCCGGAATCACAATGTTTTCCAGCATAGGTGCGCCGCCATCCAATAAAAATCTAGCTAACCATCGCGGCCGGAGTAAAATCTGGGGGAGAAAAGGAATCTTGGAGAGAATACTTCCACCAAAAAGTTGTTGGGTGCCATTGCGTAAATCGCGCTCCCGCATTCCTGCGATCGGCGTGTCAATCGTGACAACCAGTGCGGAGAATCCCGCTCGTTTCGCTCGATGAATGGCGGCCTCGGTTACCTCGCGTCCGCCAGCCAAATAAAGCTGGTACCAGCAGGTTCCAGATGTGGCTGTCTTCACCTCTTCTAATTTGTATCCGGATATTGTGGAGAGAATGAAGCCAATCCCTGCCTCACCGGCCGCGCGGGCCGCGGCAACTTCCCCGCCGGGATGCATGACCCGGCTGTAGCCGACGGGAGCCAGGAGCATGGGCAGAGCCATACGAGTGCCCAGAACCGCAGTAGCCAGATCGCAGCGCCCAATCGCGACCGCTTGACGCGGACGAAAAACCGTCGTTTCAAAGGCCCGGCGATTTTCGCGTAGGGTCAACTCATCTTCAGCACCGCCATCCAGGTAATCGAAAACGACCCGAGGGAGCCGCTTTCTCGCCAACCGGCGCAAGTCTTCAATGTTTATGATTTGACTTGGCATAACCGAACGCAGTGCTGAAGTCGCGATTCAGCTTCTCACAGCAAATCCTCGATTGGTGCGCGAAAGGTCGCAGCGTTGCATCTTTGAAGCGCACAGAGTGGCGCAACTATGTCTCCATGTCAATGCGGGTAAAGCCTTCACAATATACTCGTCTAGCCAGCCCACCGGAGCGGGCGCCAGTCCCGTCTCAAAGAGACTCCATCGTTTTGCGCTACCGAGCTGCTCCCTTCCGCGACCAATTGATTGAAACTTCATAGATTTGGATTCGCGAGTTCTGGGTCTATCGCGATACGATATATATGATTCCTTTCGGGGAATCTCGGAAAATAACGCCACCAGGGCCGGCAGCGCAAGCGTTGCGAAACTCCTACTTTCGGAATCGCATGGGACGACGAGCTTTCAGCCCTTTTACGGCAAAGTAATTGAGCAGATCCCCGGCTGCATCCTTGATGCGGCAACCGTGGATACGAAAGGTAAAAGTCGTTGAACCTTCCGCTGCAACCGCTCTGGTATAAAGACGCGATCATCTATCAGCTGCACGTCCGCACGTTCTGTGACAGCAACGGCGACGGCATCGGAGATTTTCGGGGACTTCAACAGAAACTTCCTTACCTCGAGGAACTCGGCATAAACACTCTTTGGTTGCTGCCTTTCTATCCTTCGCCGCTCCGCGACGACGGCTACGACATTGCCGACTACACGTCGGTCCATTCAAGCTATGGCGGTCTGGAGGATTTCAAGGCTTTCCTGGATGCTGCGCATGACCGAGGCATTCGGATCATCATCGAACTCGTCCTCAACCACACCTCTGACCAGCATCCCTGGTTTCAGGAAGCGCGGAGTTCTCGCGACAACCCGCGCCGCGATTGGTACGTTTGGAGCGACACGGACGATCGATACCGCGATGCGAGCATCATCTTTCTCGATACCGAGCTTTCCAACTGGGCCTGGGATCCCGTTTCGAAGTCATATTATTGGCACCGCTTTTTCAGTCATCAACCTGACCTCAACTATGACAATCCTTCCGTGCGCGAGGAAATCTGGAACGTCACGAAGTTCTGGCTCGAGCTTGGGGTGGACGGTTTTCGCTTGGATGCTGTTCCGTACCTCGTCGAACGCGAGGGAACTTCTTGTGAAAATCTTCCGGAAACCCACGAAGTCATTCGAGGACTCCGGCGGCGCATGGATGCGGCTTTCCCCGGGAAAATGCTGCTCGCCGAAGCAAATCTATGGCCAGCCGATCTGTGCTCCTATTTCGGGGCCGGCGACGAGTTCCACATGGCTTTCCATTTTCCTTTGATGCCCAGAATGTTCATGGCGGTGAAGCTCGAAGACCGCAAGCCAATTATTGAAATTCTTCAGCAGACCCCGCAGATTCCGGAACTTTCCCAGTGGTGCATTTTCCTGCGCAATCATGACGAGTTGACCCTGGCGATTGTGACCGACGCGGAACGCGATTACATGTATGACGAATACGCCCGCGACAAAACCATGCGCCTCAACATCGGCATCCGCCGCCGGCTAGCGCCCTTGATGGAAAACGATCGCCGCCGCATCGAACTTCTCAACGGACTCCTGATGTCCCTCCCCGGCACACCGATCGTTTATTACGGCGATGAAATCGGAATGGGTGACAATGTCTTTCTGGGCGACAGGAATGGTGTGCGCACTCCTATGCAATGGAACGGTCACTGGAACGCCGGGTTTTCCTCGGCCGATCCGGAGCGGCTGTACTCTCCGCTCGTCTCCAATCCAGTCTATGGTTACCAGGCCATCAATGTGGATTCGCAAAGAAGATCGGAGCACTCCCTGCTCTCCTGGACTCGCCGCCTCATTCAGGTACGCAAATCCACGCCGGTTTTTGGCCGCGGAACCATTGAATTTCTGTTTCCTCTGAATCACAGAGTGTTGGCATACATCCGCCAGTTGGGCAACGAATCGGTGCTGGTGGTAAACAATCTTTCCAGTTCGGCGCAGGCTGTGGAGCTCGACTTGCGCAAGTATAACGGCGCCATCCCCATCGAAATGTTCGGCAGAACGGCTTTTCCACGGGTGGGATCAACGCCTTATCTTCTCACCGTGGGTCCCTACCAATTTTTTTGGTTCCGCTTACGGCGGATATGAAAAATCAGTCCAGCGAAGGGAAAACATGGCAGCGGGCATGACTCAGGAAAGTTTCCTCACCGATGATTTTCTCCGACAGCTAATTAGCGTCGGGGAAGTGGATCTCTTGGTGGGAATCACCTCGAACGAAGGCAGCAACTCGGCAAACCGCGCCGCGCAAGCCGCTGAGGAAGCCGTTCTCCGGAATTTTCCCCGTGACCGGGCTGTTCTCATCAATCTTGACGGAGGGTCAAAGGATCCGGGTTTATCCGAGGGCGAGGAGCTAGGACTGATTCGCAAGGGAGAGGGGAGAAGCATTGAATCTCTTCGAACCTTTCGGCGTATAAGCGCACGAAGCCGCAATGTTTTTACTGTTGGAACCTCGTTACGTACGATTTTGGCTGCGGCGGATTTGTCCTGCGCGAGGGCCTGCGTGATCATCCCAGCTTCGGCGGAGAACGTTGTGCCTTCCTGGATTGAAAGTCTGCTCCGCCCCGTATATCGCGAGGGCTACGATTTCGTTGCTCCGCTCTATAGCCGCCACAAATTCGACGGGCTTTTAACCCGCAATATTCTCTTCCCGTTGAGCCGTACTCTCTTCGGCCGGGCCGTTAGGGAGTTGGTGCCTACGGAGTTTGCCTTTTCCGGGCGGTTGGCGGCGCGTTGTTTGGCTGAAGGGAGTTGGAACGAAGAAGCGTTACAGGAAACCGGCGAAATGTGGATAGCCATTGCAGCGCTTCTGGGAGACTACCGCTGCTGTCAGACATTTCTTGGTCCGAAGGTCCGCGTCAGTGCTGGTTCCAGCGTCGTCTCTGCCATACGCCAGACGGTCAACGGAATGTTTTGGTCACTTGATTCAACGGCTCCTATCTGGCTCAATCCTCCCCAGCTTTCTCAGGTTCACACGATTGGTCCCGATCAGCAAATCAGCGGCGAGTACGTGCGCGTGGATCGCAAGAAGCTTTTAGCGATCTACCGAAGCGGCATTGAGGAGCTCTCCCAGATCCTGGGGTCCATTCTCAGCCCGGACACTTACGCCGAGCTGTCGAAGTTGTCCTCAACGGAAGAAACGACTTTTCATCTCAGCAATCCGCTTTGGGTACGCGTGGTCTACGAATTTGCGGCGTCGTACCATCACTCTGTGCTCAATCGGGATCATTTGGTTCAGGCTCTAGTTCCCATCTATCGCGGTCGAGTCGCATCTTTTCTGATCAGGCATCGCGCTTCCAATTTCGATGAGATCCATGCAGACATCGAAGACCTCAATCAGGAATTCGAGCGCCAAAAAAATTGGTTTTTCGACCTTTGGAATATGAAAGGGCAGGGTGAGTCATGAGAGAAATGATTCTCAACGGTCTTCAGCAAGCCTACAGCAATCTGGAGCACATGCTCGCTGAATTTCTCCCGCGACTTCTGGTCATGCTGATCATTATTTTCGTGGGTTGGCTGGTCGCCTATCTTCTTAAGTTCGTTGTTCGGGCCGTTTTGAGGGTAACGAAGCTCGACCGTGTCTCCGAAGAGGCTGGCGCATCCCGTATTTTGCGCAAGGCGGATCTCCCGTCCGTATCCGAGTTGGTGAGCCGCGCCCTGTTCTGGCTGATCTGGCTGGGTTTCATCGTTGTCGGTATCAGCGTGCTTGGAATCGTCAGTCTCCAGCAGCAAATTGAGAGGCTGATCCTTCTGCTCCCTCAAATCCTCGTCGCGTTTGTGATCCTCTTTGTCGGTTTGCTTGCGGCCAATTTCTTCTCACGCGCCGCTTTGCTTGCGGGAGTGAACACTGGTCTTCCGTCCCCGCGGCTGCTGAGCGAAGCGATCCGGATCATGATCGGTTTTCTCGCCTTTTCGATGGCTCTCGAGCAAATCGGTCTGGCAAAACAGACCGTCCTCATGGCTTTTTCCATCGTTTTTGGCGCCTTGATGCTGGGCTTGGCGATCGCCTTTGGGCTTGCCGGGCGTGACTTAGCTAGAAAGGTTCTCGAAAAGCAATTCGTTCACGAAGAGAAACCGCACGAAGACGAATTGTCGCCGTTGTAGGAAGAGGTTTATGCCCTGAGGCAGTTTGCCGGGAAGACCAATCTCTGAATGTTTGGGGATTCTCTCGTGCTCCAGGTTCGAAGCCTGTCCTGCTTCGAATGAACCCTCAACTTCGCTGGCGCGCTCTGCTAAGGTTGTTTCGCCTTTGGATTGGATCCGCCGCCGTTGGAGTTGGGAGTCGTGGCCGGGTTGACCGGAGGATGCCCCGGAGGCAGTTCGCCAGTTGTGTTCGGGCTTCCTGGATGGAGGACGTCCTGGAAGTTCGGCATGTCTTGGGTTGTTCCCTGTGGCGCGGTCTGCATGCGCGTGTTCCCGTCTGTCGCTGGATGACTGATATCTCCTCCCACCGTTTCCTTCTTCACGACAACCCATTCGTCATTCTGCTTTTCAAGGACATAGGAGACCTGCATTGCCGCTCCGGCGGGAGAGCCACTCTTGACGCGGAATTCTGCCGTTGCCGTCGCCTGCTTCCCTCGAATGTTCACATTTGTAACGGTCATCTCCATCGCGCTGACGTTCAGTGAATTCACCGAACCGAGATGCTTCAGAATCCCCGCACGAATCGCTTCCGTCTGGTCCTGCTTCTTCCGGCAGCCGACGGCCATCACAGCAACCAGCAAAATCACTCCCCATGCTCTCATCTTCATTCGATGCCCTCCTCCGCCTTGAAAAGCCACCGCACGATTATCGCACGCCGGGACGGTATCCCAGGCGGATCGTTCCGCGTTTACGCTCGCTTTTGCCGCCTCGGAAACGTGCCTTTGGCCCTGACTCAACGCATGTGGCAACATACAAGCCCTTTGGCAAGCGTAACTTGCATTCAGGCAGGTGCGGACTGCCTGGCCGATTTTTCCGCTCAGTTTGGCCCGCAGCCGCATCTCGCTGTTCATAATGGAATCCTTACAACTCCTTTACTGCTTCCTGATTTCCCTTGGACTAATCTCTGTTTCGAAATAGGAGTAAACGCACGTGTGGTCCTCACTTTTTCGCACGCTTACTGACGCTCGACTGGGCACTGCCCGCAGCATCTTTATCGTTCTGTGTCTTGCCGGTGTCGGATTCTTGCTGTACGTTCTGCTGCATCTCATTTCCGATAGCAAACGGGGGATGCGCAAAACCGTGAATTACGGATCCCGGCGCCGAATGCTTCCTTTTGGTAACAAGAATCGAGAAAACCACATGGATTCCCCCTCATCTTCTCTTTCCCCCGCTCCGAAACACGAGAAATCGCGCGGCAGAAAGCCCGTGTCCCGATGGCCCCTCGCCATTCTTCTCCTGCTTCTCGTTCCTGGCGTCCGCGCACAGGACCCTCCAAAAAACGCGGATTCCGCGACGATCACCCAGCTCCGACAGGAACTCGACGCGCTTCGCTCCCAAGTGGCCGTCTTGACCCTTCGCTTGAACGAACTGGAGAAATCTTCCGCCGGTTCCCCTGGCGAGCCTGCAAGCTCAACTGCGCCAGTCTCCCGTTCGGAGATCCGGAATGCAGTTCCTGCGTCTACACCCACGGCCCAGGTCATGCACGCTTTCCAGGGTTCTGCTTCGGAGCCAGGTAGTTTCCTGCGCGACACCACGTTTAACGTCCTTCTCGACGGCTATTATGAATACAACTTCAACAGTCCAGTAGGTCGGGTAAATCTTCTCAGGCCTTACGATGTCAGCAGCAACAGCTTCAGTTTGAACCAGGCCGCCATCGTCATCGAGCACGCTCCCAATGTCGAGGAAGGCCGGCGTTTTGGTGTTCGCGTGGATCTTCAGTACGGCCAGGCTACGGAAACTCTTCAAGGAAGCGCCGCCAACGAATTGCGCCCCCAGGTCTACCGCAATCTTTTCCAGGCCTATGGAACCTATGTCGCGCCGGTCGGCTCCGGGCTCACCATTGACTTTGGGAAGTGGGCGAGCTCACTTGGATTAGAGGGCAACTACACGAAGGACCAGTTCAACTATTCGCGGTCCTACTTTTTTAATTTTCTTCCCTTTTATCATATGGGTTTTCGTGCTGGCTATAATTTGACCCCGAAGGTGAATCTGACTTATTGGCTCGTAAATGGCGCGCAGCAGATGGAAGATTTCAACGGCTTCAAATCCCAGGCGTTTATTTTCACGCTTAAGCCCGCCTCAACCGTATCTTGGAACGTGAATTACTACTTCGGGCAGGAGCAGCGCGACGTTGTCGCCGTTCTGAATCCGGGCATTCCCACCGAGCCGACACAACCTGGCTTGCCGGCGGTTCCGATCATCCCCACTCCCAATGGTCGCGAACATATTTTCGATACTTACTTGTCGTGGAACGCCACGCCGAATCTTACCTTTGCAGGCGAGTTCGACTATGTGATCAACCGCTACTTTTCAACCTCAGCGCCGGGTCACGTCATGGGCGGCGCACTCTATCTTCATCGGACTCTCACTCCTCGCACTGCCTTGTCCGCGCGTACGGAATACCTGTCCGATCGCGGAGGCCTCTTCAGCGGAACCACGCAGGCCCTGAAGGAAACAACACTCACCTTTGATTACAAGCTCGCAGACGGCTTTCTGGCTCGTTGGGAATGGCGCCGCGATTTTTCCAATCAGCCGTTTTTTCTCAGCAGTCAGACGGGTGTCCTCAGTAACAACCAAAATACCGCCTCGCTTGGCCTTGTCTGGTGGTTCGGACAGAAGCAGGGCTCATGGTAATCATCCTGAGACGTCCCGGCGTCTCTGAAGGAAGCGTGTTTCATGCTTGATCTCATTTTTCTCGCTGCCACCGCGCTGTTTGTCATCCTCGGAATTCTTTATGTCCGCGGGTGCGAGCGGTTGCGCTAGGAGTTCTCTTATGAGTCTTGGCAATGTGCTGTTGCTTCTGGTCTGCGTGCTGCTCTGTGGCTATCTGCTCTACGCGCTAGTGAAGCCGGAGGATTTCTAAACATGACGGCAAACGGCTGGTTTCAGATTGGCCTCTATCTCGCAGTGATCCTCCTCGTCACCAAACCCATGGGCGTTTTCATGACGCGCGTCTTCAATCGTGAGAAGACCTTCCTCGACCCTCTACTGCGCCCCCTGGAAAGACTCATCTATCGCCTTTCTGGCGTGGACGAAAACAAGGAGATGCGTTGGACCGAGTACACCATCGCCATGCTTCTTTTCAGTGGCGTCTCCATGGCTCTTCTCTATCTCATTGAGCGTATTCAGCAATGGCTTCCTTTCAATCCCCAGAAGCTTGCGAACGTCGAGCCAGGCCTCGCTTTCGGCACCGCCGCTTCCTTCACCACCAACACCAACTGGC
>Ga0335081_10009153_pt1 | contig 15916 bp, 11 predicted proteins | sample Lox_Sample_35_FD_206713 | JGI IMG/M metagenome (GOLD analysis project Ga0335081, IMG submission 206713) | Soil microbial communities from Loxahatchee National Wildlife Refuge, Florida, United States - Lox_Sample_3.5 | ecosystem: Environmental > Terrestrial > Soil > Wetlands | place: USA... | reverse complement strand
TCGCTTTCGCCGAATCAAATCGCCCGTGGGAAACAGTATCAAAGGGAATCTGCCGGTTGTGGGAGCGGATACGTTGAAGGTTCTGGTATGCTCGTTCTGCGTCCTCGACGGTGTGCTTAATTGTCTGTGCAGAATCTATGGTCAGGAGCGCTTGATACATTCTCTGCAGTTTTGCGGATGACGAATCTGAATTGCGAAAATAGAGGCGGTAGAAGCCTGCAGCGCGGTACGGTCGATCGAGCACAAGTAGGCTGTCCGTGTTGACCACTCGCACGACGTCCTTAATCCTGAAAATCTGAAAATCTCTTCGCGCGATGAGGTCCCAGGTCTGTCCGGTCTTGTCGCGCAATTGCAGCGTGTTGAGAAATATCAGGGTGCGAACAATCGCCCAGTTATTGAAGTACGCATCAATGCCCACAAAGACAATCAACGCAAGAAGAAGAATCGCCGTAGCCTTCTTCAATCTGTTGCGTGGAGGCTCCTGATCTTCCTTCTGCTCATCGGGTTCTTTCAACGGGATTGTCCCCCTTCTGTCACAAGACGACCCTTGTTCGTTGCACTATTGGTCAGCCAATCTGACAACGCCGGGTGCGACCGACTCAAAGTGAACCGCGACCGTGCACTCCGTAGAAGCACCACAGTACGACCCACACATCCATTTACTCGCCAGTCTGCGGACCTATGGCCTTTTCCAAATCAGCGCTGGCCAAGTCGATGAGTTTTGCCTCGCTCTCGAAAATACCTGCTGCCCGAACAATCTGAGCATCTGCTTCTTTCCACTGCTTTTGTTCAATCGCTTCGCGTACTCCCGGAATTGTCTTTACGCCGTATCCCGTGTACATGCCCGGGGCATAGACCATGTGCCTGAACCACGGTCTGCCGGGAAGTCCTTCCGGACTCGTTAACCTCCGCTCGCTCATCATGAGTTTCTTGTTCACATCATCGAGGAGGGTACCTTTCAGGGTTTCGTTTTCGTTCTGTTTCAATCTGTTGATGTCGTGTTCGAAGCGCTGTGTCGAACGTGCGAGCGCTTCGACGGCATTGTCCAACGGTGAAAAATTCAAATACGGGGGGACTGCCTCAACAGAGGGCGGAACAGAAACCTTCTTCGGATCTGACACCGCGGTGAAGACACCTTCGGAGATTTCCTTGTCCCGCTCGCGAATCTCATCTTGCATGGATTTTTGCAGTCTTTGTAACTCATCAAGATAGCGGTGAATGGTGTCTGTGAAATCCGCAAAATCGAACGGAAGAAGGTCCGTATCGGCGACACGAAGGACGGCTGTTCCGGCAGTTTGAGCGAGCGCGCGACCATAGGCGAAATCCGTGTCAGAAAAATGGGTATACCAATAGAAATCATCATAGATCGAGTGATAGATTCCACCGCCGTCCTCTCCGCCGTAGCCGAGATTAAGCGAAGCGATGCCGAGGTGATCGATGAATGCTGTGTAGTCAGACCCCGACCCAAGCGCACCGATGCGGAGATCGGGACGATGACGAATTTCGGTACGATCTTCCTGTGACCGGGCCCTCGAGATTTGAAGCATCTGACTCCGTTTCCAAACGGAGATTCCTTTTTCGGGATCCTGGATATCCTTTGCGACGTCGTTGATGAACTTTTCAAGCGTGTGAGATCCTTCTGCACCCAGGAAACCACGGCCATTCGAATCCGAATTGATATAGAGAACGGCTTTCTGCTCCAATTCGTCTGCGTGCTCTTCCACCCACTCCGTTGAACCGAGGAGTCCCTCTTCTTCACCATCCCACGCACAGTAGATGATTGTGCGTTTGGGTTTCCATCCCTCTTTCAACAGCTCTCCGAGCGCACGCGCCTCATCCAATTCAGCTGATATGCCCGACACAGGATCTTCTGCACCATTAACCCAGGCATCCTGGTGGTTGCCGCGAATAACCCACTGGTCGGGGTAGGTGGTCCCTGGAATTTTGGCAATGACGTCGTAAACCTTTTTCAGATCCCAGTTGAAGGCCAATTTAAGATGTACCGTCGCGGGCCCCGGTCCGATGTGGTACGTGATAGGCAGTGCCCCCCGCCAGGATTCCGGCGCAACCGGCCCTCCCAAATTCTCTAGGAGTGGCTGTGCATCCCCGTACGAAATTGGGAGAACAGGTATCTTTGTAAGCACTTTCACATCTTTCAAGTCGAGGCGTTTTGCATCCTTCGTTGCACCGACGCCTGGAGTAAGTGGATCTCCTGGATAGATCGGCATGTCCATAACGCTACCGCGCTGTACCCCGTCTTTGCTCCTATAAGCCCCTTTGGGAAAAACATCGCCCCGAAAGTACCCGTCGTCGCGGGGGTCCGAATAGATAATGCATCCGATCGCTCCGTGTTCAGCCGCGACCTTCGGCTTGATGCCGCGCCACGAGGCACCGTAACGAGCAATCACGATAGCGCCTTTGACCGAGATTCCTCTACGTTCCAATTCTTCGTAGTCACTCGGGATTCCATAATTCACGTAGACGAGCGGCGCAGTCACATCGCCGTCAACTGAGTACGCATTGAATGTCGGAAGCTGTTCGTCCTGCTGATTGGAGGTCGGATCAACAGCCACCGCAGGCTCTTTTAGTTTCGCAATGAACTTTGTAGGCCCTGTCATTTCGAGGAGTCTGCGTTTCGGCGTTGGGAAAAGGACATCGAAAGTCTCGATCTTCGTATCAAACCCCCATTCCTTGAATTTCGAGAGAATCCATTCGGCATTTTCCTTGTCACGGGCGGAGCCCAAATGATGGGGGTAGGCGGAAAGATACTTGTCGTTCTCCCGAATATTGTCCTGATTGGGGATTGACCGGAACTTCGCTTCCCAATCCGTACCCGCTTGTTGCGCAAGCGTCGGAAGAGAGGAACAAACGAACACGGCAAAAAGTGCTGCTCCAAAGAGCTTCATGGAACCCTCCTGAGGATAGTTGTTGAGCGATAATCTGCTGCAGAAGTCGTTGGGAAATTGCGTAATGAACGCCAGCGCTGTCAATATCTCTATTATGAAAGAAACAATCAAGGATTGCTGCGAACGGTCCGCGCAAGGATCGGACCACGAGTCCTGATGGGAAGCGGGCGCATTTATTGACTATCCCTCAACTTCTCACTACCTTTTGTCGTCGCTGAGTGGACCCATGCTTGTTGTCGATTGAATGAACATCGCTGTCTTTGCATCAGGGCGCGGATCGAATTTTCAAGCAATCCTGAACGCTATCAACGAAGGCCGGTTGCCTGCACGCGTTACGCTCCTGCTGAGCAATAATTCAAACGCCGGGGCGTTGGAACTTGCCCGCACACAGAACATTCCCGCAATTCATTTCAGTCAAAAGCAGTGCTCCTCCGAAGAGAGTTATGTCGAGCAGTTGCTGGAATTGCTGGTCCGTCACAACGTTGACTTGATTGCACTCGCCGGGTACATGAAGCGCATCCCCGTACAGGTGATCGGACAATTCAGGAACAGAATTCTGAATATTCACCCTGCATTACTGCCCGCATTTGGGGGATCAGGAATGTTCGGCATACACGTCCACGAAGCGGTTTTGGCATCAGGGACAAAAATCACGGGGGCAACCGTGCACATCGTTGATGAAGAATATGACAGGGGTCCGATTGTAATGCAGAAAGCCCTCGAGATACTGAATGACGACACACCGCAAAGCCTGGCAGCAAGAGTTCTGCCGCTCGAACACGAGATCTACCCTAAGGCGCTGGCGGCGTTTGCGAGAAAGCAAGTTCATATAGAAGGAAAACGAGTCTGGATACAATGAGCGACGCGAATATTCCGATTATTGTACAACGGCCGGGGTCGGAGCAGGTCGGTGGACCATTACTGAAAATTCGTCGTGCACTTATTAGTGTATCCGATAAGCGCGGAATCATTCAGCTCGCGGCCGTTTTGAGAGATCTCAATGTACAGATGATTTCGACAGGTGGGACGCTGACTGCCTTGAAGGAAGCCGGGTTCGATGCCATACCCGTTTCTGACGTGACGAGTTTTCCCGAGATCCTCGATGGACGGGTCAAGACCGTTCACCCCAAGATTCTTGGCGGCATCCTCGCGGTACTCGACAATCCAAAACACGTTGAACAGATGAAACTCCACGATATCGACGCCATTGACCTCGTGGTCGTCAATCTCTATCCGTTCGAGCGGACGGTCGCCAGCGATGACGTGCGACTCGAGACGGCGGTTGAGAATATCGATATCGGCGGACCCACCTTGGTTCGCGCGGCGGCCAAGAATTATCGCCATACAGCCGTCATCGTGAACCCTGATCTCTATGGTGTGATTGCCGAAGAAATGCAATCTCACGATGGTTGCATTACCGAACAAACCCGGTTTCAGCTTGCGTGTTCAGCATTTCAGCATACGGCACATTATGATTCAATTATCGCTTCTTATTTGCGAGGGTTGACTCCCTCCGTGGGATTCCCGGAAACGTTTACGGTTTCTGTGCGGCGCTCCCAGGATCTTCGGTACGGCGAGAATCCGCATCAGTCGGCAGCTCTGTATGGCCTCTTCAATGAATACTTCAAAAAATTGCACGGTAAGGAACTCTCGTACAACAACATTCTGGATGTCAATACCGCTGCTCAGGTTTGTGCCGAGTTCAACGATCCGAGCGCTACGATCGTAAAACACAGCAATCCGTGCGGTGTGGCAACCGCTCCGTCACTGGCCCAAGCTTACTCGATCGCGCTCGCGACTGACACAAAGTCGGCATTTGGCGGGATCGTTGCTTTGAACCGACCGGTGGATTTGGCAACCGCGGAAGCGCTGAACGAAATCTTTCTCGAAGTCATCGTTGCGCCGGATTTTGAGCCACGCGTGCTTGATCTTTTGACCAGAAAGAAAGACCGACGCATCATGCAACAGAAGGTCAACCTTCGCAAGCTTCGAGAGCTTGATGTGCGCAGTGTCGCGGGCGGTTTCCTGGTTCAGGAGCCCGACCAACATCGGGTCCATCGCGATCAGCTCCGCGTTGTAACACGTCGAAGTCCGACTGAAGATGAAATGTCGGCTATGCTCTTCGCATGGAATATCGCAAAGCATATCAAGTCGAATGCAATTGTCTATGCCCGCGGGGACCGGACGCTGGGAATCGGCGCCGGCCAAATGTCGCGTGTGGACTCATCGAAACTCGCTGCTCTCAAGGCTGCGGAGGCCGGGTTGGATCTGAAGGGGTGCGCTGTCGCATCTGATGCTTTCTTTCCGTTTGCGGACGGTTTGCTCGAAGCAGTCAACGTTGGTGCAACAGCCGTCATTCAGCCGGGTGGATCGGTTCGCGATCAGGATGTTATCAATGCTGCCGATGAACACAACGTCGCTATGGTGTTTACCGGCATCCGGCATTTCCGGCATTGAGAGGAGCTATGGTTGTGTCGATCGGTCCTCAATGCAGGATTTGTGCTGAAGCATACATAAAACCATCATGCGTTTGGATATCTTCATCCACAGTTTGAATCTTACAACTTCTTAATTCTTCTCGTTCCTATGGGACTCTTCTCTCTGTTTTCTGCAGACCTTGCCATCGACCTTGGCACGGCCAACACCGTCATTTGGATGAAAGGCAAAGGCATTATATTGAACGAGCCTTCCATCGTTGCGTTCGACCGCAACACGAAACGAATCATCGCAATAGGGAACGACGCAAAAGAAATGCTCGGCCGAACGCACAAGGACATTCGCACGATCAGACCGATGAAAGACGGCGTCATTGCAGATTTTGAAATTGCCGAAGGAATGCTGAGGGAGTTCATTAAGAAAATAAGTGTCAGCTGGGTACCGAGCAGACGAATCGTCGTTTCGGTCCCTTCCGGCATCACGGAAGTGGAGAAGCGGGCGGTACGCGATTCTGCGGAACACGCGGGAGCCAAGGAAGTGCATCTCCTCGCAGAGCCGATGGCAGCCGCCATTGGGGTCAATCTCGACGTTGATGCCCCCGTCGGTAACATGGTCGTCGATATCGGTGGAGGGACCACGGAAATTGCTGTCATCGCTCTTTCCGGTATTGTCAACGAGGAATCACGACGTGTGGCGGGCGATGAAATGAACAACGCAATCATCCAATTCTTCAAGCGTAACCACAACATCCTCATCGGCGAGAGGACTTCGGAAGCCATCAAGTGTGAGGTGGGCTCTGCGATGCCCCTCAAGGAAGAGATCACGATTCAGGTCAAAGGCCGTGACCTAGTCAATGGAGTCCCGAAAACAACGGAAGTCAGTTCGGTGGAAATCCGTGAAGCCCTCAACGAACCGATCGCCCAAATTGTCGAAGGCGTGAAGATCACACTCGAACGAACCCCACCCGAACTCTCTGCGGATATTCTTGACCGTGGGATTATGTTGACGGGAGGCGGAGCCCTTCTTAAAGGACTTGACGAGCGGTTGCGTTTGGAAACGAACCTTCCTGTTCACGTGGCTGAAGACCCCTTGACAGCAGTCGTCAGGGGAACAGGGAAAGTCCTGGAGGATCTTGGCCACTATTCCAAGATGCTCTTAAGGAGCAGAAGGTATTAACGACTGCAGTTCTCAGCGGATACGAGGTTAGCATCCGGCATGCGACGGACTTCTTACTCCCAACATTCTGCCACGAACCCTGACTGATCTTTGCTTCAACGCCTGTACGATATTCTTTTTCAATTCAAGGAGTATGCGGTGTTGGCCGGATTGATCACCGCTTCGTTGATCCTCCTTGCCTTGAATGACAACGCCCAAATCAAGAGACTGCGTTCGATGGCAACGATAACGTTTGGACTGTTGCAGGAACAGGTGATCTTCATCCCACGCTACTTTTCACTTGAATCTGAAAATCAACTCCTCCGTCGCGCAAACATCGAGCTCGCAGACGAAGCGAACACGCTTCGGGAAGCAAAGCTCGAGAATCTGCGGCTTCGACGCCTCCTGGGCCTGAAAGAAAAACTTCCTTTTGAAATCGTGGCCGCACAGGTGATCGGCAAGAACCTGACGCTTCTGCGCAATACGCTGACAATCGACATCGGTGAGGCGCAGGGAATCAAACCGTTGATGCCGGTGATTAGCGACGGCGGGCTTGTGGGACTCGTAGTTTCTGTCAGTCGGCACTATGCTATCGTAAATCTGCTTTTGAATATCGACTTTCGCGCAAGCGCAAAAATTGAACGAAGCCGCGTCGACGGGATCATCGCGTGGGACGGCAAGAGTCTCTACCTCAAGGACGTCGCCAAGACTCTTGATGTCAAAACAGGGGATGTTGTGATAACTTCGTCGTACAGCAGTGCTTTTCCTCCGGATATCCGGATCGGCGTCGTAAGCGACGTTGAACGACAGCCGGGCACGCTCTTCAAAACCATTCTTGTAATACCGAGTGTCGATTTTGTGAAGTTGGAAGAGGTCTTTGTGCTGACTTCCGTGCCCGATCAAGAGAGGTCGGAACTGGAAAATCAGGAAACAAGAAAACCGGCGCGGTAATTCAGACACGAATCCACGGGAGGTGCGGATGGGGACACCAATCGAGTTCGGGATGAAGACGCCTGAATACAATGCTGGCAGCTACAATTGTCTGACCCTCTTCTCTTTTGCTTTGGGGGGCGGGATCCTTCGAATCCGGATCGAATCAATGACCCGGTCACGAGTTGATTCGATGATGAACTCCGTGTTGCCTACTCTGAATTTTTCACCCTTCTTCGGAATATGACCCAGGTGTTCGATTGCGAAGCCTCCAATGGAAAGAATGTCCTTCGGGGACAATTCCTGGTTGAGGAGACGCTCGACATCGGTCGTCGTGATATTGGCGTTCACCAGATATTCCGTGTCGCTCAGCGCTGTAATTTCCGGTGCCTCCTTGTCGAATTCATCCTGAATGTTCCCGACAAGTTCCTCTAACACGTTTTCCATCGTGATCATCCCCGCCGTTCCGCCAAACTCGTCCGCAAGCGGAATCAAATGAGTTTTCTTCTGCAACATCGTTTCCAGGACCCGTTCGAGGGTTGCTGTTTCCGGCATGACAACGACCTCCCGCAATACTACCTCGAGTTTGAAATCCGGCTTGAGGTGACGCTCCGCCCTGAAAACGTCTTTTGTGTGAATGACTCCGATGATGTTGTCGATCGTGTCCTTGTAAACGGGATACCGCGAGAACTTGTTTGTACGCATGATCTCAACGTTGTCCTTGACGGGCGCAGACAACGAAAGCGCCACAATTTCCTTCCTCGAGACCATCACGTGTCTTGCCTGTTTGCGGCGGAAATCCATCGCGTTGAGCACGATGTTCTTACTCGCCGCAGACACCTGTTTGTCTTGAGAGAGAAGGAGTCGTAATTCCTCCTGAGAGTGCGTTAATTCAGCGCCTGAAATTTCCCCGAGCCCTGCCAGCTTCAGGATTCCGTTCGCAAATCCGTTCAATGCAATGATAATTGGCTTGAAGACAGTGAAAAACAGTTTCAACGGATAGGACACAAACAGCGCTGTTCCTTGAGCCTTCTGGATTGCCAACCACTTGGGTGCCTGCTCGCCGAGTGTGATGTGCAGAAACGTTATGATCGAAAAACCCACTGCAACGGCGATCGCTTCAATGATTTTTTCGTTTTGCAGGCCAAGGACCGCGCAGAGCGGCCGAAGCATCCCCGAAACCAAGGGCTCGCCGATCCACCCCAAAGCCAGGCTTGCCATGGTCACGCCAAGCTGGGTCGCAGAGAGATACGCATCCATGTGTGCAATAATGTCTTTCGCGATCGTCGCCCGCTTGTTTCCTTTTTCCACCAGCGGCTCAATTTGGGTATTGCGGACCTTGACGATGGCGAACTCTGCCGCTACGAAAAAGGCGTTCAAGAGCACCACAAGGAAGACAACGAGAATATTGAAGAGATAGACCCAGAACATTGATGATATCAGTTGGCTGTGGAATCAATATAGCCCTAAATGAGTGGGACATCAAGAAAATCAGGTCGGCGCTGAGGAAGGATTTCTGGAATTCCGAATGAATTTGAAAGCGTACGGAGTTAAACCGGCGGGCACCGACCGCCAGAGAGTGTCTAACGTCTCATCTGTTCGGAAATCCAAGAGAGGTACGATTCAAGTTTCGTGAGGAAATTGAGATAGGCTGTTGTCCATTCCGTTTGATTCGAGGGCTGTGATTTGCCAAGAAGTTCCTGGAATACTTTCGAAACCTCGACCGCAATCTTCTGCTTTCCCTCTTCGATGGCCGCTTCAACGTCGGACGAATAGAAGACCCGCAGACTTCTAATGTCCTGGCGGACTCGGGCCTCAGGAGATTTCTTGGAGAAATATGAAAGATCGGTTTTGTTCCCCCCAGACGTTTCGTAGATGATCAGGTTCCAGCGTTCCATGATTTCGCGGAATTCCCGTTCACCTTGACAGAAGTCCTGAGGCAATCGGCGTGACGCTTGCTCGGTGATCAGAGAAGTGCGGAACAACAGCTCGCCACCGATGTACTGCGACAGCAGGTTAAGCTCCTTCCGATATCCGAGGATTCGAACAACTGCATCGTGCGTTTCTCGTTCAACATTGCGGGTTCCAAGCACAGCCTTCCCTGCCTGTTGTTGCGACAGCATTTTCATTTTGAGCGCTAATTCTGCATCCACTTCCTTTTCGGCCGGATTTGAATGAACGCCGGTGCGCTTAAGACGTGTTTTCCCGCTTTCGGAAATCGAAAGCAGAGCGTCAACTTGATCCCACTCAAGGCTGTCGAATTTCTTCACCGCTGCACCGAACGAAGTGCGTTGTTCTGATTCTGCCTGAAGCAGCATAAGAAGGCGCGTAAACAACCGATCCTTGTACAACGTGCGAAAATGGTTCATGTCGGCAATAACGTACAAATCCTCCGCAACGCTCGAAAAAACTGTATTGAACAGTCTCGCAATTTTATGCTCGCCGATTTTCTTGTCGTCGATTTGTTTCATTGTATAGTCGACGCCCGCCATGGTCGTGTCGAAGATGATGGCACGCTTTCGCATTCCCCGAAAACTTTGCGGCGTACCAACTTCCATCGCGCCCATCCCCAGCATTCGAAGCTGGAGTTTGGTATAGAGCGTCGGTCCGGAAAAGGGAAGGATAACGCCGATGTCATCCACCGTGCACTGGGATTCCAGAAGTGCATTCTTCACGCATTCTATCGCCTTTTTTGTATGGAGCTCATTGTAGGGAAGGATTTTTTTTCGTCCCAGATATTGCTTGCATGACGATTTTGCATCGCTTGTATCAATAAAATAAATCGATCCTTTTGCCTGCGGCGATACAAAGACGCTGATCTTGTCATCGAAAAGGACTGATGCTGTGAAGAGTGACAGTTTCTTCGTTGTGGCAAAATGTGATCCAAGCAGCAAAGCCCATTGAGAATTCTGCTCCGTCCAATCGAACAGTTTGGTGAGCTGTTCGGTCTGCGCAACATGAAGAAAGATATCCTTGTGAAGCCACGTTTCTGCAAGCGCGTTCTTCGTGAACGATTCAGGCTCAAGTTGGAACGGGTCGCCGGCAATGAGGAATTTTTCCTTCGCGAGTGTAGCCAGAGAAGCCAGTGCAGGGAGATACACCGTTTCGGCATCATCGACAAGAACGAGATCGAATTGCAGCCCTCTCATTCGGGGGTCAACGAGAGCTGTCCAGACGCTCGTGCACACAAATTGTTTCCATTTCAATTGCGCGGCTTCATCGATGGTCACGAATTCATCGACAGCCTGTGAAACACGTTCGAGTCCCCCCAGCTCTTCGATCCGCTTCATCGCCAGCCGATACTCTTTCATCTCCTCCGCTGTTATGGGAGCATTTGACTCGGTAAGTGTTATCTCATTTCCAAGTGATTGTTGCAGGGAAAGGAGACGTTTCTGTGCATGTTGCTTATCGCTGTACTGTTTTTGAGCAAGAGCCAAATCCTCCTTGGAGTACCCTTTCTTCAATTTCTCGATGACGGATGCAGACTGATGCTTCTGGATGGCCTCGCGAGTAGTTTCTGCGTCCTTCGCCATCTGATCAGCCTGCTTTCGGAGATCGTTCAAGCGATCGCGCATTCCCTGAACTTTCAAATAGAACTCTTCGTTCAGGCTTTGCTTCACCCGCACTGCCCAGTATTTCTGTAGTAACTGGACACGTTCTTGAAAGATTTTCCTCTTTTCATCGCGCAGGGACGCAATGTGCTGCTCAAAGGAATATTCACTCATGAGCGATGCGTACATAGGAGACGGAAACCCGACACGAGCAGTAGGCTTTGTCAGGTCCACTCCAAGTAGTTGACCAATTTCAACGGTCTTCAGGAGTGTTGCATCAACGTGATCATTTGCATTGGCGACAAACAATACCCGTTTTCCGGCCTTAATGTAATTCGCAGCCAGGAGCGCAAGAACGTGTGTTTTTCCCGTCAGAATCGGTCCCCACAAGATGGAAACCCTGTTTTGTAGAATCTTTGCTACCGTGTCTGACTGATTTTGGGGAGTTTGTGGCAGGAATTGAGGCTCGAACGGCGCCTCATTTCGATTTGATTCGTCTGCCGGATTGAACAGGAGCGATGCCATGAAAGAGGCGTTTGCATCAACAGGAAGCATCCTCAGCATCGGCTGCGTATGTTCTTCGTAACTCCACGCACACTTCGTCTCCGGCAACGAGGGCCCGAAATCTGTCGGCAGCGCTATTGTCATGAACTGGTTGTCGACGGTAATGATTCTGCCTTTGACTACAATGGGTTGCGTTTGCCCAACCGAAAAAGTTGCAAGTTCGGTTGTCTGTAGAAAAAGGTCTTCTGGAATCTCAAATCGGTAGTAATAATAGTCGGCGAACGACTGAAGGAACACACCACCAAACAGAGTTATTTCGCTTCGCATTGTCTTGAGCTGATCGAGCTCATATTGCAGAGCCTGTCGGAGTGCGGAGAATACTGATTCGGATTGTATTTCTTGCGGATGTTCAGCCATTGACAAGGGGGATGGGAGCGTTCAGCGGAGATCCATGAAAAAACGCGAGCGTGACTTCGAAGAGCAAGTTTCTCTCAAAGTAGGAGAATTGTCAAGAAAGTCAAGATTGGCAGAATCGTTGAGCGCAACGGAGCGAAACAAGAAACCCCCACCATCTCAGGACCTTCTCGGACACCGAGACCGACGGGGGCGAATGTTCAAGGATCGAACAGCGTTATGGCTTATCAGGTAATTCTACAAACGCGTCGCCGAACAAGTCGTCAGCGACCGTTGAGGAGTCAAAGAATTCGCGGAATTCCGTACCTTCGAGTTTCCTTTTTCTCAAGTAGATGAGTATTGCCGAGATCGAAAAACCGGCAAGTAAACCAAGCACAATGTATTTCTTCATACTTCCCCTGTTGGAAAGGAACCAATGTTTGAGCGCTACGGACCATATCTTGATTCAATATAGGAATTCCTGATGATACTTTGTTCGAAACTTTGATTAAAAAACTTCAATGTTGTATTCTTCGGATCCCAATGTGCCTTTCACATCCTCCAATGCCGAGTCCCTCCCTCCGACGCAAGCGATCTGCCTCAGAATCTTCTGCTTCATCCCAGGTGACCAACAAGTACTCCAGGACTGCTGGAATGCAGTCCGGCGACGAATGGAATTCGGATCTACCTGGATCCCTTTGTTCAGGCTGCAGGGCTTTTCGGTTCGCCTTCCTCAGCCATCTTCGCTTTGATATCCTGAACCTCATTCCGAATTTCTTGGGCTTTCCTTTTCAAATCTGCCATATGTTTACGAAGGCGAACTCCAGCAGATTTATTCTTCTTTTGGTAAAACTTGTCAAAATCAGCCTTATAGGTCTGGATCAATTCAACAAGTTCCTGAAATCTGTCCATTGCAGTCCTTTCTGTTTATTGTGTGAAGAAAGATGTCGATTCGGCCCACACTCTCGAGCCTTGCTGACATATAATTTTTCATTCGTGCAAGCGCTGTTGAAGTATTTGTGAACACTGACACGCAGAATCAAACGTTTGTACCGTAGGCAGTCCACCGACTGAATATAGAACAGGCAGCGCAGGGGTTTTGAAACCATCGGGAATCAGCATTCATCAAGTTTGGTCCCGTCCTAGTCCCCCCTCGCAACGCTAACTTCTTAAGCCGCCCACTCCGGGCAGAATCCCGACAGCACGTTCATCCAAGTGTCATCCGAAGTCTGCTACTGCCACGTCAAGATCTTATGCAAGAAGCTCATTGCATGAAAACTCCAAAGCTCAAAAAATGCTCCATGAGCTGGAATCACACTTATCATTGAAAAGAGAACCTAAACAGATCGCTCCTTAAAATGGGAAAAACGCATCTCACGCGACCTAAATATAGAACCGAACATCGACCTTCTGTCCTTTCAACCTCATGGACATCTGAAGTCTTCGAACCATTGGCTTCACACCACCGAAAAAAGAAGGCCCTGCGATTAAGTCTCAAAAAGCATTTGAACTAAGGCAATAGGATTAATGTTCTTCTTTACCGATTTCAACCCAATTCATTTGCCAGCAAGAATATATTTTGTGCGAAAGCGATGTCGCATGGACGAGTTACGTTCACAAAGCCAATGCCCTTTTTAGCCAAAATATAAGCATTCGGAAAATGAAAGAAAAGCGAAATCATTCAAAAAAGGACACTTCCACCATTTACGCTTATTGTGGCTCCAATGATATGGTTTGCAAAGTCGGATGCAAGAAATAGCACAGAACCCACGATATCTGTAGGATCTGCAACCTTGCCTTTGGGAATGGAGCTGTCGATTCCGGCTTTTATTCGCGGAATTGACAGCTCTTTTTTCGTCATATCGGTTGCAACCCAACCTGGCGAGATACAATTCACGTTTATGTTGTATGGGGCAAGTTCAACTGCAATCGATTTTGTAAAGGCTATTAAGCCCCCCTTCGATGCTGCATAGTGAGAATGAAAAGGCTCGCCCCTTTGACCTGCTGTGCTGGAAACGTTGACGATCTTCCCGCTCTTCTGCTTCTTCATTATTGGAGCGACTTCATTACAGAACAGGAAGGTTCCTTTTAGGTTCACTGCCATCGTTTCATCCCACTGAGCCTCGCTCATACTTCCAATTTCTCCCATCTTCCATATTGCTGCGTTGTTTACGAGTACGTCAATTCGCCCAAATTTTGCATGTACCTTCTGAACACTCCTCCTCACATCACGCTGACTTTCCACGCTTGCCCTCAGGACAAGGCATTCCCCTCCTTCACTCAGAATTTCCTTTGCGAGCTTTTCCGCTGACTGCTTGTTCGTGCGGTAAGTGATCACGACCTTCGCTGACAACTCTGCGAACCCCTTCGCCACTGCGGCACCAATTCCTCTCGACCCCCCGGTAACCAGGACGACCCTGTCCTTAAAGTCATACATTGGTTGTTTTCCTCTCTGAAATGTTATTGCCAATTTGCTTCTTTTTCGCAAAATTTCAACTTCTTTCTTGACTCTGTATCTTAATAGGACTAAATTAGTCCTATATTGATTTGGAGAGCCACCTTTTGAAGGCACGCTGAATTATGGCGGTACGGTTCCATAATACTGAAGACTCGATGACGGCTAGAGCCTTTCGTTACAATTTACCTTGGAGATGCAGAAATCCCCGATTGGCTTCATTCACCAAGATTGGCCTTTCGAAAGGACACAGCCAGAAGGTTGGGCGTTCTCGTTCCTTGCTCTTGCCGGCGACCGATTTCGGCGCAATGTGCAGACCCCTCACAATGCATGCAATGGCGGATTTGCGCTCAGCGAAAAACCGCCTCTCGACACGCCCTCTATGACGGAAGTTGCACTGGATACGCTCGTCCCTGGTGAAAGCGGGGTTGTTGGTCATCTCAAGACATCTTCATTTGAGGTTCGCCAACGGCTTCTGGAAATGGGGCTAACCAAAGGTGTTTCTATAGAAGTGATTCGGTTGGCGCCCCTCGGCGATCCAATTGAAATTGCCCTGCGAGGGTATCGTCTCTCTCTTCGTCGGAAAGAAGCTGAGGCAGTTATGATACACAAATCAAAAACGTAATGTTCCGAGACACGGTTGACACGAGAGTCAATCACATAGCCATTGTAGGCAATCCGAATTCAGGCAAAACCGCACTCTTCAATGCCCTCACAGGACTTCGCCAGAAAGTTGCCAACTATCCCGGCGTGACAGTTGAAAAGAAGGAGGGAAGGGTTGTCCTTGAGGACGGAAGAGAGGTCTTTCTCTTAGACCTCCCCGGTGCATACAGCCTCGCTCCACATTCGCCCGATGAGAAGATCGCGACCGACGTTCTCCTTGGTCGACTCGATCATACACCACCTCCGGATACGGTGATTTGCGTTGTCGATGCCAGCAACCTCGAGCGCAACTTGTACCTGATCAGTCAGATCATCGACTGCGCTCTACCGATCGTTATTGCGTTGAACATGGTCGATGTCGCAGAACAGGAGGGTATTATTGTCAACCCGCAAAAACTCGCAGCTGCACTCGGCGTCAAAGTGATTCCAACCGTTGCAATAAAAGGAATCGGCATTTTGGAGCTCAAGCGAGCGATCGCTGAGAAGGTTCTCCCATCGTCAAAATCGAGAGAATGGACGCTGGAGGAGCCGATGCGATCCGAGCTCGATGAACTCGAATGCCTGTTGGTTGATCATCAGAAGCTTTCCGAGCCTGAAGCACTTCACGAATCAATCCATCTTCTCTCTTCACCGACGGTCCGGGACGAACACAGAACGCGATTCCTCCCCGAAATCCTCGCGCACGTCGAGCAAGACCATCAACGATTGGATGCCCTTGGCATTGATCGCCTCTCTTCTATCGTGGAAGCCCGGTACTCCTGGATCCAGCGTGTATGTCAAGCGACAACCAGCGTGTCGCAGCGAAAGAAAACAAGCATAACCGACCGAATCGACAGGGTTCTAACACACAGAGTCTGGGGGTTTGTGGTTTTCCTTGTGCTCATGACTCTGATGTTCCAAGCGATCTTCACGTGGGCCATAGT
>Ga0335081_10009151_pt1 | contig 15917 bp, 8 predicted proteins | sample Lox_Sample_35_FD_206713 | JGI IMG/M metagenome (GOLD analysis project Ga0335081, IMG submission 206713) | Soil microbial communities from Loxahatchee National Wildlife Refuge, Florida, United States - Lox_Sample_3.5 | ecosystem: Environmental > Terrestrial > Soil > Wetlands | place: USA: Florida... | reverse complement strand
CGATTCTAAAGGCGCTCAAGCGCTCAATGGCTGCCGAGTACAGCCGCGAGTTGGGGGTGAAGGTTTACGCCGGGAAAAAACGAGTGACCCTGCTGGGTTACCGAGTAGGTGGTTAAGAATCTAAGCAAGGCCAGGTCTTTGGTTTCGTCTTGTGCCACAACGGCGGCAACATACACGCGCGCATTTTTCAGATCGGCACCTGCAGCCGGTTTAAGGAACACGACCGCCCTCGTATAACCATTGACGACGTGCCAGTTGGTTAGAACGTAACCACGCGCATCAATGATCACGCCGCTTCCGAGTCCTTCCGGCTGATATTCGCCGTTCACCATTCTGCCGACAGAAATTAGGACGACTCCAGGAGAGGCAGACCTGAAAAGGGCTATGCCAATCGATCCTCTCGTGAGAACTGGCTCGTGATACGTTTTGACTTCTTGTATGCCGTTCTCGTACGCCGCGAGAAGCTGACCCCTCTGGCGAACAGCTTTGTGAAGCGCGACAGTCGAAGCCGCCGGCTGCTGCAAACTCTGGAATGGCAGAGATTCCAATTCTGATACGGAAAACTTATGAACTGGGGTTGCCGCTAATGCATTCAAGCTCAGGAACAAAACAACAATCAATATCGGGGATCGGCTTGCAGTGCGCATACCCTCCTCCGCAGTCGAGCGGCTGCTCTCTCATAGAACGGAACGAAATATCGGCCTTGCAGCCGAAATTTACGCCTCTTCTACGGCGGAGGATAGCATATTGGCAATCGGGCGGAACCAGTCCGTTACTGTTCCACTTCGGACCTCACGCGCCACAAGGCTCTGCCTGTCCGACTGCAATCCACCTCACCCCGCTCTCGTGGCCCACCCCCCCACGGCCCACGGCCCCGCGCCCCAAATGCCCCCACGCTCGCCCGCTCCCCCCGAGCCCGCACGCCCCCGGTTCAACATCCCGGCTATCTGCTTTCGATCCCGCTTCACGAGTTGGACATGCACCCAATGGTAGGTTCGCATGTCCACACTTACAGCCCCCGCACCTCACTCCCCAAGTGCCTACCAAGGTACATCTCAATACGGTCGGAGACCTAGATCAGCGACAAATGTCTACCCTGGGTTCGCTACTGCTGCGTAATGGTTTTCGTGGGCGACCCGTCTGTCCCGTTATCCGTTATCTGGTTGTTCCCGAAGGAGACAATATTGCCGGATAGCGGCAACAAACCGATCGCGTTATCGAATACAGCGACGTTACTCAAGTTAATCTTGGCATAGACTCCCATGGAAAAGATTCCGGTGGCGTTGTTGGCCGACGTCGTGCTTTCGAGGATCAAATCCGCGTTGGCGGGATAGGAACCATCTGCTTCTACCCCGGCCGCCCCGTTGTTCTCAGCCCGTACTTTCTTGAGAGTCCCTGAAACACTGGCGGATGCTGAGGGGGCGAACAGGATTCCGTCGTTTGAGTTGTTTTGGACGACGGTATCACTGATGAACACGTGACTCTGACCTGAGCTAGGCGTGATGTTTATCCCCGTTTGGAAGCTGTTGATCGTACAATCTTCGACGTAAAGTGCGCTACCGGCCTGGAACAGTACGCCCGAGAGGCCTGTACCAAGACCTTCGAAGGTCAGTCCACGCAGAACGACTACCCCTGCTGGGGCATTCACGACGATTCCGTTTGTGCCGGACACCAAAACTCCCGCCACCACGCCAACGGCTTCGATGGAGATGGACTTGGTGATGGTTACGGCTCCAAATCCTCCGGGATCAAGGACGTCGATCTCGCCGCCGACAGCCGTTTTCGAAATGGCCCCGGCAAACGTCTTACACGGGGCGGTCCGGGAGCACGGATTTGCGTCGTCGCCAACTCCCGATACCCAGGTGCGTGTGGCTTGGCCGAAGGCCAGCGAGCCAGTCAGACACAGGAAAGCAGCTACTGCCACACCCTGCAGAAAGAGTCGATTGGTTCTCATCAGAGTTCTCCTTGTTGTAAATTTGCTAAAGGTATTTTGCCGGGGAATAGTAAGGGGGCCATGGGACGCCAGCCTCCTCGTTTGTGCTTTCCGTGAGCGCAGCGAACTGCGCCCGACGCCTGAGTAATTGGTTGAGTTGCCCGGAACCGAGGGCCGGTTCAGTCGGACTTCGTACCTGGGGAGAAGAGAGCACGCCTGAACGGGGGGAGTCTACGCTTGCCACAAAGGATGTCAAGGGCGTATTCGTAGCGCACACAGAATGGTGCAGCAGCGGTGGGGAACTAGGAAGGCGGAACCTCCCTGTGGGTAAAATGTAAATTTTGTTCCAGAAACAGAACAAAAGAACAGCGCAACCTCCGCGCCTCTTGCCTCCGCTGTTGTTCTTAGCGGGAATGGGTAAGCTCCTCGTAGGCCCTGTTGATTTCCTGAGCTTTGGTCTTGGCTAGCTCTTGGAACACGGGGGAGTACGGATGCGACAAAGCAGGACGTGATCGGCACCCGGGCCGAGCCTTCTCTCCTGAAAAGTAGCATTCCGTCGTAATAGAAGTCCTAAAGCTAAGCGCGTTCTCTGTCCTCTCGCCCCCCCGCGCCCGCCGCTCCAGGTCCCGGAACGTCGCTCGGCCCCGCACCTACCACGCCCCGCGCCCGCTCCGGCCCGCTCCCCCCGCGCCCGCACGCCCCCGCACCCGTGGGGTGTAGCAATTTGCCCTCAGTGCGCAATACCCCCTGCCCTCGTTGACCTGACCGCCGTTGCGTCCTAACATGTCCGGTCTCGGGGATGACGACCTCATCACAATTCATCGGCCAGACGATCTCCCACTACCGCATCGTCGAGAAGTTGGGCGGCGGGGGGATGGGTATAGTGTATAAAGCCGAGGACACGCGCCTGCATCGGTTCGTCGCCCTCAAGTTCCTGCCGGATGAGGTTGCCAAAGATCCGCAGGCTCTGGCCCGCTTTCGCCGCGAGGCGCAGGCCGCCTCCGCTCTGAACCATCCCAACATTTGCACGATTCACGACATCGGCGAGGAAGGCAGCCAGGCCTTTATCGCCATGGAATATCTGGAGGGTGTGACCGTCAAACACCGAGTGGAAAACCGTCCGCTCAAGACGGAAGAGTTGTTAGAGCTCAGCATCCAGATTGCCGACGCCCTCGACGCTGCTCATAGCCGAGGCATTGTGCATCGCGACATCAAGCCGGCCAACCTCTTCATCACCAATCGTGGCCAGGCGAAGATTCTCGATTTCGGACTGGCCAAAGTTGCGGCGAGCCGCAATGTCGCCACGTCGATGACCGGTTCTACCATTGGCGACTTCCGCGAAGAGCAACTCACCAGTCCGGGTTCGACGGTCGGCACGGTGGCATATATGTCCCCCGAGCAGGCGCGTGGAGAAGAACTCGACGCCCGTACTGATCTGTTTTCCTTCGGCGCCGTTCTCTACGAGATGTGTACCGGCAAAGTGGCGTTCGGGGGCAGCACCTCCGCCGTCATCTTCGAAGCCATCCTCAATCGCGTCCCCACGCCGCCACCTCAGCTCAATCCCAGCTTGCCCGCAGATCTGAACCGCATAGTCAGTCATGCTCTGGAAAAGGATCGCGAGCTCCGCTATCAGACCGCTTCTGAAATCCGCGCAGAATTGAAGCGGCTAAAGCGCGATTTGGAGTCCCAGCGAGGTGCGGTCGCGCAGGCTCCCGTGTCGGCGACACAATCAGCTACAGTCGGGGCGCGAGAAACGAGACGCCGGCGCTCGCCTTACATTCTGTCCCGTGCACTGCTCCTCTGTGTGGTCCTTGTCTTGGGCGCGGCCGCAGGCTGGTTTCTACGGGGCACTTGGGTCCCGGCATTGCAGCCTTCCTATCACCAACTCACCTTCCGCCGCGGCACAATCCGCTCCGCATTTTTTACTCCTAACGGGCAATCTGTTGTTTACGGAGCTTCCTGGGAAGGATCTCCCATCGATCTGTTCATTACGAGCCCGGAGAGTCCACAGTCGCGTTCCCTCAGCTTGCAGGGAGCTGCGCTTTTGGCTATGTCTTCTTCGGGAGAGATGGCGGTATCGTTGAACAGCCGTCCTTCCGGACCCTACGCCCAAGTTGGTACGCTAGCCAGAGTGCCGTTGAACGGCGGATCTCCCCGTGCCGTGCTGGAAGACGTGCAATGGGCGGATTGGTCTCCGGATGGAAATACCTTAGCGATCGTGCGAGACGCTGGCGGCCGCAATCAACTCGAGTTTCCGATCGGGAAAGCGCTCTACCAAACCTCAGGCTGGGTCAGCCATCCCCGAGTTTCAAGAAATGGGAAGTTGATTGCGTTCGTGGACCATCCCCTCCCGGGCGATGATGGCGGTTCAGTCAAAATTGTCGACCTCAGCGGGAATGTGAAGACCTTGGCCACAGGATTCCAAACGGCGCAGGGACTGGCTTGGTCTGCTGACGGAAGTGAAATATGGTTTACCGCTGCCGAGCTCGGTCTCAAACGCGCTATTTATGCTGTTACGCTGAGTGGGCGAGAGCGCTTGATCGCGCGAGTCCCGGGCACTTTGGCACTCCAAGACATCTGGCAGGACGGGCGCGTTCTGCTCGCCAAGGACGCATGGCGGCGAGAACTGATTGGTGTAATTTCGGGCGAGAGCAAGGAACGCGATCTATCGTGGCTCGACTACTCCTACCCGTCTGACCTCTCTGCGGATGGCAAGGTCTTACTGTTCACCGAGGCGGGAGAGGGAGGAGGCACAAACTATTCGGTCTATCTGCGAAAAATTGTGGAGGCGTCTGCGGTTCGACTGGGAGATGGGATGGCCCTTAGCCTGTCGCCGGATGGCCAATGGGTGATTGCGAGTATTCCCACCGCGCCGGCACCGCTCGTTCTTCTGCCGACAGGGCCGGGTGAGGTCAAGCCTCTGGTTCATGATGCAATCAATCACAGCCGGGCCAGGTGGCTCCCTGACGGTCGCCGCTTCCTCTTCTCGGGCAAGGAACCTGGACACGGTGCCCGCATTTATCGCCAGGATTCCCCCGACGCAAAGCCAGTGCCCATTTCACCGGAGGGAATCGACCCGCTGGTCATGGTCCTTTCTCCAGACGGTCAGCAGGTAGTCGGCATCGGGCCAGATGAAAAAGCCTATGCTTACTCAGTTGCTGGTGGGGAGCCTCAGGTGGTTCGCGGAATTGAGTCCGGAGAGCAACCTATCGAATGGAGCGCAGACGGAAAGACGATGTATGTCTACAAGCCCGGAGATCTGCCAGCCAAAGTCTATCGGTTGGACTTAGCAACCGGGCACAGGACTTTATGGAAAGAGCTTATTCCCTCCGATTCCGCAGGAGTAAGTCGACTTGGTCCGATCATTATTACGCCCGACGGCAAGTCGTGTTTGTATGGCTATCACCGAGTTCTGTCCGATCTCTATTTGGTGGAAGGGCTGAAGTAAGCCATCTTCTGGTTGGTTTCACAATTACCCCATCAGCCGCAAATCTGCGATCGCTTGCACAAGAGATCGCCGCCTCTCGCGGACGCCCCGGCTCTCCTTTTCACCATTTCCTGAAGCTCCGCTAGTGTAGTGCGGTTGGGGCAACGCTGGTACCCGCCTAGCAGCTGAATCTGGCAGCGGCGATTGGCGGCCGGACTGATGCGTCAAATCGAAAAAATCGTGGATCGGAATAGCCACTGGCTCGTCTGATGTCCCAGCTCGCGCTCGTGAAGCACGGGAGCATGCTGCCGCCGGCCGAAGACATGACAGAATCACCAGCGTCGATAACGGTCCCGGTTGCCCCCCGTGTCCGGTAGATGCTGGCCAGCAGCATGCCGAAGGCGTAAGAATCCCAGCAAATGCACTGGACCGACATCGCGGGGTTGCGGAGTTTCCCCCACCCAGTCGGAATAGGAGCGGGTAGTGGCAGCGCAACCAACCGTCGCGCTCAGTCCTGCGGTGGAAGGCGCGTGGCAAGTACTCTTGCATGATTATTCATTTAACTTGTAGTATTGTGTATGGCACAATCACATCGAGAGGCTTCCCGACGTCTGTACGAGATCGCGGAGGCGCAGCAGGGCTTCTTTACCGCCAAGCAGGCCAAGGCCGCCGGCTTTGCGGAGAATACCCATCCTTATCATCTGCAGGTTGGCAATTGGGTGCGCGAGCACCGCGGCATTTACCGGCTTGCGCAATTTCCCCCCGCGGAACGCCCCGACCTCGTGCTTTGGTCGCTTTGGTCCAGAAACCGGAACCAGGAGACTCAGGGGGTCTACAGCCATCAGACAGCGCTGAGCCTCCATGGTCTCTCGGACCTGAACCCCTCCAAGCTGTACATGACCGTGCCCACGCATTTTCGCCGCAACAGCGAAATTCCGGGCATTCTGGTGCTGCATTACGCTGACCTGCCAGCAAGCGATGTGGAGACGGCACAGGGTTTCAAGTTTACTCGTCCTCTGCGTACGATTCTGGATCTGGTGGAAACGGACACGGTAGAGCGAAGCTTCATCCGGCAGGCTCTGCGACAAGCTCTCCAGCGCGGACTGATTACGCGTCAGCAGATTCGCAATGCGCAACTCACTGGACCTGCGCGCAAGATCTTTGCCGGGGTTCTGCGGGGGGTGGCTTGATGGACGCACCAAGAGCGTACGCGACCGCTGGTGCATTCCGAAAGGCGCTTGAGGAGCGGCTTAAGCGGATCTCTCAAGCGGAGCAGATGGACATCAACCGTCTTCGGCGGCAAGTCTCATTTGACCGGCTCTTGGCGAGACTGTTTCGGGTTGAGCCGGCACCCTGGGCACTGAAGGGTGGCTATGCCCTGGAGCTTCGTTTCAAGACTGCACGTTCCACCATCGATATCGATCTTAGCTTGCAGCCAGTGGTCGCCGCGACCGATCAGGCGGACGCGAGCCGTGTTCGCGAGATGCTACAGAACGCCGCCAGCATCCCTCTGGGGGACTGGTTTGAATACACGATCGGTTCGCCTGTTATGGATGTGGAGGCAGCGCCGTACGGGGGCGCCCGTTATCCCGTTGAAGCACGAATCGATGCACGAGTGTTTTCTCGATTCCATCTGGATGCCGGAATCGGCGACGCAGTAATGGAGTGAGACAGTTGCAGCAAGCTCCGGAAATGCGCAATCAGCGCACCACAGCGAGACGCAGCATCCTTTATCGGGGCTATTTTCCCGGGACCCACGGACAAATCGCCCGATTTTATCAATCCCTCTGCCCGCCTCGGTCACTGAAGAACGATTGGCTGAAGCGGTCACTGGCTTCTTGCGTGGTTTGCGGACTTAGATGCGCGGCGTTGACGCGTAGCGTTTGGGGCTACGGACAAACAACAACGACTCTACGCGCCTCACCGCGCCCCGCACGGAGTTGCCATCAGTTCAAGCCCACTCCTTGTACTGCGAGAATGCTTTTCCTCACGGGCGCGCTTCTCCTCTAGCTTAGCTAATGCTCTTGCACTTCGATGGCACGTTCCATGGTCATCGGCACACGATCAGCTACTGCTTCAGTTCAGCGCAAAATTTCCCAGCTGAAAGCCTGTCCCCTCCCAGGTAAACGTCTGGGATGCGGGCGAGGACGTATAAAACGGCCTGGGAATACCGGTTACTTCGACCGAGTAAGTTGAGCCTGAGGTCAAGACACTTCCAGTCGCAAAGAAGTAAAAGCCAGTTAGGTCCGTGGCTGCCGTAGCCACCGCCGCGTTGGTGGAATTCATCAGGCTAACCGTCGCGTTGGGCACGGCCACACCGCTGGAATTCACAACGTACCCGGTGATGGGATTGGCCGTGCTGCCCACTTTCAGATTGGCCATCAGCCCGCGCACGTCGCCGATCAGGGTGTTGTCCGGGCTGAAGCTGACTCCGCCCACTGTGCAGGTGCTGGTGATCAGCCTCGTGACTTCCAGGGCGCGGATTTCGATCAGCATGGCGCCATAAGCATCGATTGCCGCCTGCGTGTGCTGTCCGTTGACCAGACTCTGGGCTAGGTTGAGTTCGCCGGTCAGAACATTGGCGGTCGCCGAGTTGCTGATGCAATGGGCAGCCTGCAGCGCCCCAATCACCTGCGCGGTGCTGCCGCTGCTGGCCGCGACCTCCACGATCACTTGGGTGGAGCTGCCCGTACCCTCCTCGGTCACCAGCAGCGTGTAGGTGCCGGGCGGTACCGCCGGGCCGGCCGCAACCGCGATCATCTGCGAAGCCGACCCATTGGGCGGCGGCGTGAGCGTAAAGTGCTGCGGAGTAAGCGTCATCCCTGCGGGCTGGCCGGTAACGTCGAATACCAGCGTTTGATCGAACCCGTCGACCGAGTTCACGGTGAAAACCACCGATCCCGACCCGTCCAGATAGAAAAGGCCCGTGAGAGGAACAACAGGCAGATGGAAATTCGGACTGAAGGTCAGCTTGGTGATAAATGCGTTTCCGTTTACGGTCTTCAGCGTGGGCTGGATTGCATTGGCGGTGACCGGGAAGTTTGTGGACGAAGTGCTTCCTGTCAAGTAGATCACCGGACCTACCGGGAACCCGCCGGTGCGAACCGCGAGGGCAAAGGCAGCATCGCCAAGATTGCCTCCCAGGTAACTGGAGTAGACGAGCTGCGACCCGTCGGCGCTGAGTTCGGTAACGAAGGCGTTGATAATGCCCGTCAGGTTTGGCTGTAGGGCGTTCGTGGTCATAGGAAAGTCCACGGACCGCGTCTGCCCTGCGAGATAGACATTGCCTGCGCCATCGACGGTAATGGCATCGGCAACGTCCGTGTCGCTACCCCCGAGATAGGTGGAGAAAACGATCGAGGCCGAGCCGCTTTGGGTGGTATCGATTTTCGTCACAAAGGCATCAACCTTGTTGGGATCGTTGGGATTGATTGCGCTCTGCAGCGCATTCTTAGTGAGAAAATCCGTGGACGTGGTGTATCCAGTCACGTAGGCATTGCCAGCGCCATCGGCTGCAATGCCGTCGGCCGCGTCCGTGCCGCTTCCCCCAAGATAGGTGGAATAAAGCAGAGCTGAGCCATCCGGGCCGATCTTGGCTACAAATGAATCGTAGTACGGAGCCGTGCCACCGGGAGTGGACTGCGCGGGGTTGTTGAGAGGAAGATTGGCGGAGGAAGTCGTTCCCGTGAGATAGGCATTGCCCGCGCTATCTATGGCAACGCCGTAGGCAACGTCATCGCCCAACCCGCCCAGAAAAGTGGCGTACACCAGGGACGAACCGTCGGGCGCAATCTTTGCCACGAAGGCATCGTAGTTGACTCTGTACGACGGGGGCTGCAGACAATCATCGCAGAGAACAATGCCGGCGTGAACACTCTGGAACGCGTTCTTGGTGGGAAAATCGAGAGAAGTTGTGCTTCCACCCACGTAGGCATTCCCTGCGCTGTCCACGGCGATGCCCTGGGCTGAATCGTAGAGGCTTCCGCCTAGATAGGTGGAATACACGAGTGCGGAGCCATCCGCGCTGATTTTGGCCACGAAGGCGTCCCCTCCGCCGTTAGCCGCGCTCTGCAGAGCATTCTTGGTGGGGAAATTCGTCGAGGCCGTGTAGCCGGTTACATAGGCGTTGCCTGCGCCATCCACCGCGATACCGTTGGCTATCTCAATGTCGCCTCCCCCCAAATAGGTGGAATAGAGCAGGGCTGAGCCGTCCGCCTTGATCTTGGTTACGAAGACATCGTAGTCAGGATTGTTACCAGGAGGGCCACCGGGAGAGCCCTGCAGAGCATTGGCAGTGGGAAAGTCGGTGGACCGGGTAATCCCCGTGACGTACATGTCGCCGGAGCTATCTATGGCAATTCCGGTGCCGGTATCGCCACCGCCGCCACTGTTGCCACTGCCCCCTAAGAAGGTCGAGTAGGCGAGCGTCGGATCGATGACCAGGGGCCTGCGGTGATCGTATTGTGCAACTTCGAAGCTGACGCCGCCTTTGCGGTCGAGCTCATACTGGCCTTCAACGGGGACACCCTTGCCGTCAGCCGCCGGTTGATACACGACTGGCTTGCGGCAGCGCACTTCACCGTCGCCGCTGCGAATGACCAGATCGCCTTGGGCATCGATGCGAAGCGGCGTCCAGGCTGCTGATGTGTTATCTGGACTCCCTGAAACGGCGAGCTTGATCGCCTTCGGGTCAGCGCCCGGGGAAACCACAAAGTCGTACTCCAGCTGCCGCTGGTTGCCGTAGTAGACGAGATCGATGCCGGGGTAGACGCCCTCGTACTTCACGTTGGCATAGCTGGGCACGTTGGTCCGCCACTTGGTGGGATCGTTGCCGATAAAGTAGTTGCTCCGGCCCGGCAACTCATCCCTCCCTGTCACTTTGGCGCCCGGATTGGCGCCCACCAATTTCATGCGCAGCACCGCGGGCGGTTGGGCATCGGACACAGCAGGCGGGCGCAATGAGAGCGCCGTGTTCCAGCGCTGCCGCGGCTCGCCGCCTGCATTCTGGCTGGGGCGGTGCAGGGCGAGGACAGCCTCATCGTCCGTCAAGAAGAGCGTGTAGCCGCTGCCCCGGGAGATGAACTTGGCCCTGGCGTCGGTTTGTCCGTGGTTGGCTTCGAAGCTCAAGGGCAAATGCATGTAGGTCTGAGACGCGTGCGTCCGCGCCGCCAGGCCAGACGACTGCGGACTCGAAGTCGTGCTCGCTCTGGAGCCCGCTTGAGAACTTGGTGGAGTCAGGACCAGCGACCCAACAAGTACCGCGATACTGCATGCAGTCGCTGGAGTGCTTTTCCTCATGGCGCTTCTCCTCTCAACATAGGGGGCGGAGCCGCTCTTGGCTTTTGGCTCTCAATTGTCGGCCCAAGAGCTAAGGGATTACCGGACGGTGGCGTTGTGGTTTACCGCCAGCTTTCCGGCTTTGACTCTGGTTTTGGTTTTCATGGGACCTTCTTTCAGCAAACGGTTGGATTGTGGTTTGCTATCAGCCTTCCGGCCTTGACTCTGGTTTTGGTTTTCATGGGACTCTCCTTTCAATTCAAAGGGGACCGCCCCCTGTCCTGATCCTCCATTGGAATTCCCCTTCTATTTAAGAAATCGGAAATGGCGGCAAAAACACGACAGTGCACTCAAGATCGCTGTCGGCCGAGTTACTCGTTATCGGAGCCGCTAAACAAGCTTGCCAACCTCTGCCACACCGACTTTCGGTCAGGCGGGGCCGGTTGCTGAGGGTTATCACCCGCCTTCCTCTGGAGTTGTTCCCAGCTCATTTTCTCTACGTCCTTCCGCGTCAGGTTGAACCAAGTCTGGCCGGGACCTGGGTTCCTCGTCGTGACCGCTAGCCGCGCCGAGGGACGGGATGCGGGGCTTGCAGGCGCGCTTGGCGGTTGAGCTGTGGCGAGTGGTGGTCTCCCGGTGAAGGACTTCCTGGGAACTGACATAGCCGACCTCCTCAATCCAGCGGGCTCTCTCAGCCCCTACTTGGGAATATCGGAAACGGCAGGCAAAAGACGACAGCCTGCTCTGGCTCGGGCGGTTTTTCGGCCGCACTTACGGGCAGGCGCCGTTCACCAGGTTCTGCTCCGCGAACGTGCTCGGAGTGCCCCCTTCGAACGCGCGATCGACGTCGTCCGCGATCGGATCAAGGTCGCCAATATTGGTAGCGGTGAACGAACCCGACGACCCTCCGCCAAGTAGCGCATCGAGGATGCTCTCGAACTGCAGAATGTTTAGCCCGTTAAGCGCTGGAAACGTCGTGAAGCCACACAGCGTGAGATCGCCGAACGCGACATTCGCGGCACCGCCGAGCAGCTTGGCGTCCGAGAAGTCGACATCGAGGTGCAGAGCGAGCACGTCCCCCCCGAAGGTGCCGGCGGCCGTGACTTGCGGATTTTGGATGCTGCTCGTCAGCGCCCCCGCCGGCCCGACGGCGGGCAAGTACGCGAGGATGGCCGAGGGGCTTGTGAATTCCATCAGGTACGTGCCACCGAAATCCAGCGTGCCCGTCGTGTACACGTTCTCGAAATTGTTTAGCGTTGTCGAAGCGGGTGTCTGCGTCCATCCCTGCTGGGAGTAGCTGACCATGTCTCCGGTCTTCCACCCACATCCCACCGTTCCCGGCGTGCACGCGGGCGCGGCCGACGAATAGGTGAGGTCGTCGAGTTCCATCGTCCACCCTCCGGCATACTGCACCGTCACCGTGGTTGCCAGCTTGGTGAATCCCGTCTGATAAAGGGTCATGGTTTTGGTCTTGCTGAGCGTCAGCGCTATGCTCTCGCCCTGATCGGTGGAGATCGTAATGTTGCCGGTCGAGCCGCCGCCGGCACGCAGACTGGTGAGCACCGACGGATTCGCGAAGGTGAATGTTTTCGACGTAATATTCTGGGTCCACGTGATGGTGGTAGTGGAGTCATTCGTGTATCCAGCCTTCTCGCAGCCCCAGGGCGATGGCCACTTGATGCCCCCGTAGGTGTCGACATTACTCGATGGACAAGTCGGCGAATCAAAGTTCACCGTGGTTGTCCCCGAGGAGATAGTCGTGGGATCCGTGGCCGTGTCGTTCGCGGTGTTGCTCTCCCCGCCGCCGGAGACCGTGGCGCTGTTGATCATTGAAGCCGGCGCATTGCCGGCGACATTCACCTTCAGCGTGATCGCGGGATAGCTCGAATTCGCGTTTAAAGCGTCGCTGCGGGTACAGGGTCCGCCCGGCTGCGTGCAGCTCCAATTTGTGCCGCTGATCGACGCCGCCGTGAGCCCTGACGGCAAGCTATCGGTCACGGTCACGGTCCCGCTGGCCGGCTGGTTCCCGACGTTCTTCACCGTAATGGTGTACTGGGCGCCAGTCTGCCCTTGGGTGAAGTTCCCCGAGTGTGACTTGGTGATGGTCAGATCAGGCGCTAAGGCTGAGGTCACCACGCTGAGCGTGGCCGAGGCGGTACCGCCCGGACCGGTTTGGTCCGAAGTGATCGGTTGCGTGGTGTTGTTCATGGCGCCGGTGATCGCTCCCGTCACCTGCACCGAGAAGGTGCAGGAACTGCCCGCGTTCAGGGTCGCTCCCGTCAGGCTGATGGAAGCTAATCCTGGGGTTGCGGTGATGATGCCGCTGTCGCAGCTTCCGGTCAGGCCATTCGGGGTCGAGACCACGAGGCCCAAAGGCAGGTTGTCGGTGAAGCCGATGCCAGTCAGGGCGGTGGGATTGCCTGAGGGATTGGAAATGGTGAAGCTCAGGCTGGTGCTGCCGTTCAGTGGAATGCTGCTGGCGCCGAACCACTTGCTGATCGCCGGCAGCGCGAACACCTTGATGGAAGCTGTCGCCGGCGCGCCGTTCGCACACTGATCCGAGCTGATGGCGCCGGTGGTGTTGTTCTTCGTGCCAGGTTTGGTGGCGGTTACATTCACCCAGAAGGTGCAGGAGGCGCTGGGCGCCAGTTTGGCTCCCGACAGGCTGATCGTGCCCGTGTTCTTGGTCGCGGTGATCGTGCCGCCGTCGCACGTGCCCGTCAAGCCATTCGGCGTTGCGGCAACCAACCCAGACGGCAAGCTGTCCCTGAACGAGATGCCGGTCAGCTTAGTCGTGGTGTTGGGGTTAGTGATGGTGAAGCCCAGCGAAGTCGAGCCGCCCACCGGAATGCTGGCGGCGCCGAAGGCTTTGGTGATGACCGGCGGCGCGATTACCGTGATGCCGTCAGTTGCTGGGCTGCTCGGGCCGAACTGCGCCGAGCTGACGGTGACGATGTTGAGCCATACTCCGCCGGCAACTCCTCTCACGTTCAAAGTCAACTTGCAGGACTTGCCTGCCGCCAGGGTCACACCCGACAGGCCAACCGTGGAGGAGCCAGCCGTCGCCGAGGCTGTGCCTCCACAGTTATTCGTCAGCCCGTTAGGGGAGGCCACTGCCAGGCCGGCGGGGAGGCTGTCGGTGAAGGTCAGACCGGTCAGCGACGAGGGGTTCCCGGCGGGGTTGGTGAGTTTGAAGGTCAGGGTGGTGGTGCCGTTCAGGGGAATGCTGGCGTCGCCAAACTTCTTGGTGATCGTCTGCGGGATGCCCACGGTCAGGGGTGCGGTTGCTGTGTTGCCCGTGCCGCCGTTGGTGGAGCTGACACGCCCGGTGAGGTTGGTGTAGTTGCCGGGAACAGCCCCGGTCACCGTCACGCTGAATTGGCATTGGCCGTTGACGCCAACCGTCGTGCCGGCCAGGGTGATGGTGGCGGGAGCGGTCGTGGTCAGGGTTCCGGCGCAAACTGCTGTCGTCGCACTGGACACCGTAAGCCCAGCCGGCAGTGCGTCGGTGAAGCCAACGCCCAGCAGCGCCGCAAGGTTTGACAGCGGATTCGTGATGGTGAAGGTCAGCGTGGCCGTGTCGTTCACCACGATCGAGTCGGGATAGAACACCTTGGCGATCACCGGCGGCGCTTCCACCACGAAGTTCGCCGTCACCGTCTGGGCCTGGGTCATGGTGACGGTGGTGGACGACAAGCTCGGTTGCGCGACGCCTCCGGTCCAGCCGCTGAAGGCGTAGCCCGCATTGGGCGTGGCGGTAAGCGGGATGACTGTATTCTGCGGTTCCTGGTATGTCCCTGCCGCTGGACTCGTCGTGCCGCCGACAGCGGGCGAGACTTGTACGGTCAACTGTTCCGTTGTCGGCGGCGGCTGCCCGGGGGCCGTGAACACAACGCAGGGCGCAAGCTGCAGACCTAACGCCCCTTCATCCTTCCTGCAGATCTCGTACGCGCCAATGTCCCAGCCTTCGGCTTGTGGCCGTCCTACTCCGCGCTGGTCAATCTGTAGGCCGTTAGCAATCGAGCTGGCGGAATCAGCGGCGCTCATGGCCGGGCTGTACAAGGGAATCGCCATCGTCGGCGTGAAGCCGGGCGCGTTCAGTTGCAAAGCGCCGAGCTGAGGATCATCCGTGGTTACCACGCCATCACAGGCGCCCAACGGCTGAGTTCCTGAACCGTTGCTGATGATCAGATTGCCAGCGCCGCTGTGGGTGACGTTTCCGGTCCAGGCGCATTCGTTGGCCCCGTTGTTGGCGATGATGGTGTCGTCGACCTCGAAGAAAGCGGCCGTTCCGTCTGAGTAGATCTGGACTGCACCCCCTGACACGGTGCTGTGGTTGCCACTAATGGTCGAATCAACTATTAATGTCGCACCATTGCGCGAAAAGATCGCGCCGCCGGTGTCCTCCCCGTCTTCTCCTGGGGTTTCCGAATCGTAGACTCCACCGTGACCGCCGGCGGTGGAATTGCCGTAGAAAGTGCTGTTGTAAATCCGAAGAGTGCCACTGTCGTTGAAAATCGCGCCGCCCAGCGCGGCGCCGCCGCCGCCATTGTCGCCAGCCCTAGCGCTCCCGCCGAAGGTGCCGCCTTTGCCGTCGCTCGCGAGGCCGCAGGCGCCGCCGCCACCACCAAATCCGCCATTGCCTCCGTGGCCGCCTTGATTGAAGCCATCTGTGGCGCCACCCCCGCCGCCAAATCCGCCGGCGCCGCCAGACCCTGGTGCTCCTCCTCCTCCTCCTCCATAAGCGCCATTCCCGCCGTTTCCGCAGTTGATCCCGATTTCGCAAATGCCTTCAACCCCTCCTCCTCCACCACCGCCCGGACATTGTCCAGCTTGGCCATCGTTGCCTACCCCGCCGTTACCGCCGCATAGATAACCGCCCGCTCCGCCGACGACCCCACCGACGAGCCCATCTTGGCCAGAGAGGACAGTTCCGCCGCCCCCACCCCCGACTACCGCTGCGTCATTCCCGCTCCCGCCACTTCCCTTTGAGCCACCGCCACCGCCACCGGCAACAACTTGACCTTGACCCACACCGCCACTGGCCCCCATACCGCCGCCACCACCGTTATTCTCTTGGCCCGCGCCGTTTCCCCCCGTTGCCTTATTGCTATCAAACGTGTCGGCTTCGATATTGATTGTGCCGCTTTGAAGATATATCGCGCCACCAGCGCCCCAACCCCCCCCCCCCCCCCCACCCCCCAACCCCCCCCATTAAAGGGAAACCCATGTTTTAATTTTTTTGGGGGGGGGGGTTGCGGGGGCGGGTGGGGGTCCCAT
>Ga0335081_10009150_pt1 | contig 15917 bp, 14 predicted proteins | sample Lox_Sample_35_FD_206713 | JGI IMG/M metagenome (GOLD analysis project Ga0335081, IMG submission 206713) | Soil microbial communities from Loxahatchee National Wildlife Refuge, Florida, United States - Lox_Sample_3.5 | ecosystem: Environmental > Terrestrial > Soil > Wetlands | place: USA... | reverse complement strand
TGGATGAAGGCGAGACCCACGCGCTCGCCGCTGGTTGGGGAACGGTAGGTGAGGCGGTCGCGGAGCGCGGGGTCGTGCTGCATCTCGTAGAGCTCGGCGACGCTCATGGCCGCGCTCGCAAAGCGCGCGTCCGTGGTCACGTCCGCGACGCGCTCCCCGTCGATCCAGATCTCCCGCCCGTCCCTGAGCGACTCCAGAAACTGCCTGCCGGTCCTAACACCCATGTCCAGCCCTTTCGGATACCGTATCGAATGATAACACGCCCGAAGAGTCGCGCGGAGGAGGCGGAGGTTGCGCTGGGGTCGCCGAGGGGCTCAAATCCACCGCGACCCCTGCGCAATCCCGGCGACCTCAGCGCGAATTCCTTTCGGAGCGACGATCATGTCAAACCGCCCCTCCCGCATCAGCACCGACCTCGACTTCGCGCGGGAAGGCAAGCAGGAGGGGTTTCTCCGCTTGCCGCATTCGGTCCACCGCTCCGCTTACGGATATCTGCCGATCCCCATCGTCTCGATCCGGAGCGGCAAGGGACTGCGGGTCCTGCTGACGGCGGGCAATCACGGCGACGAGTACGAGGGCCAGATCGCGCTTACCAAGCTCGTGCGCGCGCTCTCCCCCTCGGATGTGTCGGGCCAGGTGATCATCATGCCCATGCTGAATTTCCCGGCGGCGCAGGCAGGCATGCGGACCTCGCCCATCGATGAGGGCAACCTCAACCGGACCTTCCCCGGCGACGCCGACGGCCGCCCCACCGCGATGATCGCGCATTACGTCGAGAGCGTGCTGATGCCGCAGGTGGATGTATCGCTCGATCTCCATTCCGGTGGCAGCTCGTTGCTTTACATTCCCGGCACGCTCGCGCGCCACCAGGCGGACGAGAAGCGTCTCGAGACCGTGCTCGCGGCGGTTCGCGCCTTCGGTGCGCCCTATTCCTACCTGATGTCCGGCGGCGAGGATCGGGGAATCCTCTCGGCCGCCGATCGCGCGGGCATTCTCGGCCTCAGTGCCGAGCTCGGCGGCGCCGGCATGGTGACGCGCGAGACGCTGGCGGTGACCGAGCGCGGCATCGTCAACGTGCTGCGTCATCTCGGCGTGCTCTCCGGCAAGGTCGAGCCGCATACGACCAGGATCATGCGGGTCGAGCGCGCTCCGCACTACGTCTACAGCCCCGATCCCGGCCTCTTCGAGCCGCTCGCGGAACTCGGTGACGCCGTGCGCAAGGGACAGCTCGCGGGCCGCGTCCATTTTCCGGAGACGCCCTGGCGCGAACCCGCGCCGGTGCATTTCCTCGGCGACGGTCTCGTGGTCTGCAAGCGTGTTCCCGCCCGCGTCGAGCGCGGCGATTGCCTCTACCACCTTGCGAGCGACCTCGCACACTGAGCGTTTCGCGACTGGGTCTTCCCCGGGTTTGACCGCTGCCGCCGGGCCGCTAAAATGACGGCAATAACGACAATCGGCCGTGATTTGCGGTCTTGGGGAGGCAAAATGATCCGATTTCGCTTCGCAATCGTGCTCTTGGCCGCGCTCGCGCTGGTGGCGCCCGCGCGGGCGGATACCGTCAAGGTCGGGCTGATGCTGCCCTATTCGGGCCCGTTCGCTCGGCTCGCGCAGACCATGGACGACGGCGTCAAGCTCTGGATGCAGCAGCACGGCGACAGCGTCGGGTCCACCAAGATCGAGATCGTCCGCCGCGACACCACCGGCCCTAACCCCGACGTGGCGAAGCGGTTGGCGCAGGAACTGCTCGCGCGCGACGGTGCAAAAATCATCACCGGCCTCGTCTTCACTCCCAATGCGCTCGCGATCGCGCCGCTGGCGACGGAAACCAAGACGCCGGTCGTGATCATGAACGCCGCGACCGCCGTCATCACCACGCGCTCCCCTTATTTCGCACGCGTTTCGCTGACGCTCCCGCAGACGACGGAGATATTCGGCCGCTGGGCCGCGACCAAGGGCGGGATGAAGCGCGTCTTCACCTCGGTCTCGGACTACGGCCCCGGCATCGACGCCGAGGAGTCCTTCAAGCTCGGATTCACCGAGGCCGGCGGCCAAGTCATCGGTAGCGTCCGCATGCCGCTCGCCAATCCCGACTTCGTGCCCTTCCTTCAGCGCATGCTCGATCAGAAGCCCGACGGCGTCTACGCCTTCCTGCCCGGCGGTCCGCAGCCCGTCGCCTACGTCAAGGCCTACAACGACCTCGGCCTCGGCAAGGCGGGTATCCGCCTGATGCCCAGCGAGGAGGCGACCGATGAGGCCGATCTTCAGGGGCTCGGCGATCTGGCACTCGGGCTGGTGACGGCGATGCATTACTCCGCCGCGCACAAATCCCCCGCGAACGAGGCCTTCGTCAAGGCATGGAAGGCCGCTTACGGCCAAGACAAGGACCCCGACTTCTTCGCCGTCGGCGCCTGGGATGGGATGGCTCTCATTTACGACATCGTGCAGAAGCTCGACGGCAAGATCGACGGCGATAAGGCGATGGAGATCGTGAAGGGCTGGAAGTTCGAGAGCCCGCGCGGCCCCATCTCGATCGATCCCGAGACCCGCGACATCGTGCAGAACGTCTACATCTGCAGGGTCGAAAAGGTGAACGGCCGTCTCGCCAACGTGGAGATCGAGACCTACCCCGCGGTCAAGGACCCCTGGAAGGCGCGGCAGCCGAAACCTTAGCGGCTCAGCCCATCGCCGCTTCGAGAATGGCTCGATAATCCGCTGAGGTCGCCGGCCGCGGATTGGTGGCGCTCAGATGCTCCTTCGCGGCCTCTTCCGCAAGCTCGGGGATGAGCGCGGGATCGAGGCCGAGCGCGCGGAGGGTCGCGGGCAAGCGCAGCGTGAAGACGAGGTTTTCGACCTCGTCCGCGACGTCCCGGGATGGCTGAATGCCGAAGGCCACCTTGAGATGCATCATCTTCTGCGGCACCGCCGGCGCGTTGAAGCGGAGCACGTGGGGTAGAAGGATCGCGTTGAGGGTACCGTGATGATAGCCGAGCGCGCCCAACGGGTGGCTCAGTGCGTGAACAGCGCCAAGGCTCTTCTGGAATGTGAGACCGCCCTCGAGCGCTGCCATGAGCATCTCCCAGCGGGCTTTTCGGTCGCTGCCGTCGCGGAAGGCGCGCGGAAGATAGGTCACCGCCCGCTCGATGCAGTCGATGGCGATCGCAGCGGCCGGCGGATTTTCCCAGCTCGAGAGATAGGACTCGATCCCGTGGCTGAGCGCGTCCATGCCAGTTGCAGCCGTGATCGCGGGCGGCAGGCTCAGCGTGAGCTCGGGGTCGCAAATGACCGCCTTCGGAATGAGCTTGAGATTGACGCAAGCAATCTTGCGTCCGGTCTCGAGCGTGAGCGTCGCGGCGCGCCCGACCTCGGCACCGGTGCCGGCGGTGGTGGGGATTGCGAGCACCGGCGCGATCGTGCCGATCCGCTCGGAGCCGCCGCCGCGGATGCCGTATTCGCCGAGGCTTCCGGGATGGGTCGCGAGCAGCGCCACCGCCTTGGCGAGATCGATCGCGGAACCACCGCCGAGCGCGACCACCCCGTCTGAGCCCTCGGCACGGTAGAGCGCGAGCGCCTGCTTTGCTGCAGCCTCCGTCGGGTTGCCCGGTGTCTCTCCGAAAATCGGCGGCACGAATCCCAGCGCCTCTGTCGCGCGCTCCACCAGCCCCGCCGCCCGCACGCCGGGATCGGTCACGAGCAGCGGCCGCGCGACCCCGAGCAGCGTCAGCTCCGACTTCAGTAGCGCTATCGCGCCGAAGTCGAACTGGATGCGCGACATGTAGTTGATGAGCGCCATCGATCCTCCCGTACCACCCGCAGCCAGATGCCCCGACCAATCGAGCTCAATGCCCCGGCAGTACCAGCACCTCCGTCGGTTTCGGGAGGTCGCTGCGGGCGAGGGTGATGGACGCGACTTTGCTGAAATGCACGGGGTAGCGGTCCTTCACGCGCTCGACGAAACGGTCGAGCACGGACTGGCTGAAATAGTGCATGGGGATGACGAGCGCGGGATGGATCGCCTCGATGGTGTCGATCATGTCGTGCTGGTCGATCGTGAAGGCGCCGTCGATGGGCGTCAGCAGCACGTCGATCTGTCCGAGCCGCGCCAAATGCTCCGGCGTCAGCGTGTGGTGCAGGTGTCCCAGATGGGCGATGCAGAGATCGCCGGTGGCGAAAATGAAGATTGAGTTGCCGCCGAACTCCGTCGTCCCGTAGCCGCTGCGGATGTTGGTGGGGACGTTGCGGATGCGGACGTCCCCGAATTTCACGTCGTAGTGCGGCGGGCCTTCGCCGGTGTCCCAGCCGCGCAGCACGAGCTTTATGCCGGGATCGATGTCGTCGGTGTAATGCATGATGTGCGCGTGGTTCATGGTCACGACGTTCGGCGGATCCGTCGGGCGGAGGAAGCCGTTGTAGTCCGTGACGATGGTGACGCCGGCAGGGCTCGTGATGAGGAAGCTCGCATGGCCGAGATAGCTGAGGCCGACCTCCGCCTCCGCGGCGGCGAGGAGCGGACTGTAGGCCGCCAAGCGAACCGGGGCCTGCAGTTGCGCAACCGGCGCGTTGCAGGCGCCCATATCCTGCGCGTGCGCGAGTTGCGGGAGCGGCAGGGCCAGGAGCAGAAAAAGGGCGAGGCCGCGCAATCGCATCGTTCGATCTCCACGACGGGCCCGATGACTATGCACCGCCCGGTGCCCGGCGAAAAGCCGTCGCGCGCAGACATTACGATGAAGTGAGAACTACGATCAGTCGTCCGAGCCTGGCGCGGGCGCGAGGCTCGCGGGCTTGACCGAGGGGCGGCGGGTCTCGCGATAGAGGATGTAGAGGCCGCTCGCGACCACCACCAATGCCCCTAGGAGAAGGAGCGGGGTGGGCACGTCGCCCCAGACGAGGAAGCCGAGCCCAATTGCCCAGATCATGCTGGTGTAGCTGAAGGGCGCCAGCACGGCGGCGGGCGCGAGCTTGAAGGCCTGGGTCCAAAGGATCTGCCCGACACCGGAGATGAGACCGACCGCCGCAAGTCCGATCCCGCCCTGCCAAGTCGGTGTGACCCAACCGAAGGGCACCGCCGCGATGCTCAGCACGCTCGCGACGATCGCCTGGTAGGTGACGAGCGTCACCGGCCGCTCGGTGAGGCTCATGCGACGGAGCGCGATCGTTACCGAGGCACTCAATCCCGCATTGACGAGCGCAAGGAGGGCGCCCAACGAGAGGACTCCCTCTCCCGGCCGCACCATGATGAGGATGCCGATGAATCCCACGAGCACCGCGCCCCATCGGTGGCGCCCGACCTTCTCGCCGAGGATTGGGATCGAGAGCACCGTGAGGAAGAGGGGCGAGGAGAATGTGATCGCGACCGCGTCGGCGAGCGGCATCCAGTGATAGGCGATGAAGATGCAGATCATTGAGATGAACTGCAGCGTGCCGCGGCCGACGTGCTCGGTGAGTCGATTGGTGCGCAGCGACTCGAGCCCGCCATTCCGCGCGAGCAGGCCGAGCGAGAACAGGAGCGAAAAGATGCTGCGGAAGAACACGACCTCGCCCACGGGATAGTCGTCCTCGAGATACTTCACGAGGGCGTTCACCAGCGCGAAGACGAAGACGGAGGCGATCATGAGGAGGATGCCGCGCCGAATCTCCTCCCGGCTCGGCACCGGCATCACCGTTCTGGACATGGGGCCCCCTGAGCGTGGGGGTATCCTCAGCCAGGCGGCCGCGCGCGCCCAGCGCAATCCCTGCAGCCCAGCCCTGCGGACCTCGCCGGATGCGGTTAGCATCGCTTTAACATTGCCGCTATCGCCCGCTCGTTACTTGCCAGCGACCGCGCCGCGGTGTTTGCTCGGCCTCCCTTTCGCACTGCAAGAGGAAGCGCATGTCCGTCGCTGCTCGCCGCCCGACCCTGCAACAGCTCGCCGCCGACCTCGCGGCCGGACGAACGACGAGCCGCGCCCTCGTGGAGGCGGCGCTTCAGCGCATCGCCGACCCCGCGGGTGAGGGCAAGCGCGCCTTCGTCAAGGTCTACGCCGAGAGCGCGCGCGCCGCCGCCGAGGCTCAGGACAAGCTTCGCGCCTCCGGCTACGTTGCCTCGCCCCTGGCGGGCATTCCCGTCTCGATCAAGGACCTTTTCGACGTCGCCGGCGAGCAGACGCGCGCGGGCTCCAAGGCGCTCGACGACGCGCCGCCCGCTAGGGCGGATGCGCCGATCGTGGCGCGGCTCCGCGCGGCAGGGGCGGTGTTGATGGGCCGCACCAACATGACGGAATTCGCCTTCTCCGGCGTCGGCATCAATCCGCATTACGGTACGCCCGGAAATCCCTGGGACCGCGCGCGTATCCCCGGCGGCTCCTCCTCGGGAGCGCCGATCTCGGTTGCGGACGGCATGGCCGCGGTCGCGATCGGCACCGATACCGGCGGCTCCGTGCGTATCCCCGCGGCCTTCTGCGGTCTCGCGGGCTTGAAGCCAACGCAGTACCGCGTGCCGCGCGAGGGCGCGACACCGCTCTCGACTACCCTCGATTCCATCGGCCCGATCGGCGTCTCCGTCGCCTGCTGCGCGCTCACGGATGCGGTGATGGCGGGCGAGGCGCCGACGGTGCCGGCGGCGGTCTCCGCGGGCGCGCTGCGCCTCGGCGTTCCCCAGACGGTCGTCCTCGACGAGCTCGAAGCGCCGGTGGCGGCGGCATTCGAGCGCGCGATCTCCGCGCTCTCGCGCACGGGCGCGCGCATCGTCGAGCTCCCCTTGCGCGAGCTCGGGGAATACGCGGGGATCAACGCCAAGGGCGGCTTCTCGCCCTGCGAGGCCTACGCTTGGCACGAGACGCTGCTGCAGCGCCGAGGCCGCGACTACGATCCGCGCGTGCGCGTGCGCATCGAGCGCGGACGCGAGATGTCCGCCATCGACTACATTCGCCTGCTCCATCAGCGCGCGGACTTGATTCGCCGCGTCGATCGCGAGAGCGCGGAGGTCGACGCACTGGTGATGCCGACTTTGCCTCTCGTTGCGCCGCCGATCGCCTCCTTCGCAAAGGACGAGGACTTCTGGCGCCTCAACAGCAAGATCCTACGCAACACCGCGCTCTTCAACTTCCTGGACCGTTGCGCCCTCACACTGCCGATCGAGCGTCCGGGCGAGGGACCCGTGGGGTTGATGGCGGTTGCGCGCCACGGCGAGGACCGTCGGCTCCTCGCCATGGGGATCGGAATCGAGGCGGTGCTGGAAACCGCACGCCGGGGCTAGCGAAATCTCCGAGCGCCGCTAAATAACCTTCGAGAGAATTCCTCGAGCGGCTCGGAGGTAACGCATGCCCTGCGTCGAAGGACGCACGGCGCCTTGTCGCGAACCGGACACTGCTGGGGCAAACCTGGCCATGACGATCCCCCCGATGAGCGGCAGGCTTTGTTCATGGGCTCTCGTGCTTCTTGCGGTATTCGCGCTCGCAGCCTGCGGGGGCGAGCGATATCCGCTGCTGTCGCCGATCCAGCAGGCCCGCGACTACGGCTATTCGGAGGAGGCGCTCGGCGGCGATCGTTACATCGTTTCGTACGTGGGCCCCTCGCGCCTCAGCTCGAGCGCGCCGGCGACGCGCGACCGCGATGCCGAGGCCGCGCGCATTCAGGCTCTCGATCTCGCGATTTGGCGCGCGGCGCTCCTCGCGGAGAGCGCGGGCTTTGCAGGCTTCCGCGTCACGAGCCAGAGCAGCAACGTCGAGCAGGCGGCGCAGCCGGTCTATTTCGACAGTCAGTTCAACGCGCCTTTCGGCGGCAATGTCGGACCGGCAGGCACGATACGCCCCCCGAGCGTCGGCACGACTACCCCTCAATCCTATCCCGCGACGCCCTATAGCCGGTTGCAGGGGCGCGCGAGCATCGACGTGCTGCTGCTGCGCAATCCCGGCCCCAACGACATCCTCGCCGACGAGCTGATCCAGCAGCTCCGGCTCAAATATCCCGAGGCCGAGAAGGGGTGAGCTAGCGGTATTTCTCGATATCGACGGGTTCTGCCGCCGGGAGATGGCGTTGGAGCGCCTGCAGCACCTCACCGAGAGCGCCGCCCGTCGCCAAGCGCTGCGGGCCGCTCAGTACGGCGTAGTCGCCGTGGCGCCCGGTTCCCGGCGCGAACTTGACGACGGCAAAGAGCGGCCGCTCGTGCGTGTGGCGGAAGATCGAGAAGCGTACGGCGCTCTCCTGCTGGTCGATGGCGTAGTCGCGCCACTCGCCCCGCATGACGCGGCGGCTATACATCGAGAGAAGCTGATTGAGTTCTGGGCGGGTGAAGAAGACGGGCCTGGCTTTGCGCCGGAAATCGTGTATTCGCAGAAGCGTCGCCACCGGCCGCCCCCGCCTTATGAAACTGTCTCTTCGACGCTCATGACGCCAGTCTTCCCGATTTCCGCGGCCTCGTCCAGTGCCGCCGGCCGGGTTTGCCTCGCCGGAAGCGAGCCGCTATGGTAGCGCCCGTTTTGGGTGCCGGAGCGGGTTCGTGAGCGATATTTTCCAGGAAGTCGATGAGGAATTAAGGCGCGACGCCGCGCTCAAGCTCTGGAAGAAATACCGGGGCCTGGTGATCGCGGCGGCGGTCGCGATCGTCGTGGCGAGCGGCGGCTATTCCTGGTGGCGCTACCAGGACGAGCGGTCGCGCCAGTCGGAGGAGGTCGCCTACTCGAGCGCGCTTGACCTCGCGCGCGACGGCAAGACCGCCGAAGCGGTCGAAAAGATGACGGCAGTGGTGCCGAACGCCCATGCGGGGCGTGCGATGCTCGCGCGTTTCGAGGCGGCGGCGCTGAAGGCGCGGGCGGGCGACGCCGCGGGCTCGCTCGCCGCTTACGATGCGCTCGCGAAGGATCCGAACATCGACGACGTCTACCGGAACCTCGCGACGGTGCTTTGGGGTCTCCATGCGCTCGACGTGGAGCAGCCGCAGGCCATCGTCGACCGGATGGCGCCGCTCACCGACGCTGCCAACCCCTGGCACCTTTCCGCGATCGAGGTGACCGCGATCGCGCATCTGAAGGCCGGCGACCGCGCGGCCGCGCGCAGCGACTATCAGCGCCTCGCCGACGACCTCTCGGCACCCTCGAGCCTGCGCGCGCGGGCGGCGGAAGTCGCGGCGGCGCTCGCATCGTGATCCGGAGAGAATTGCGATGAGGCGGCTTCTCTGTGGGCTCGCTGTGCTTTCGCTGCTCGCGCTCACGGGCTGCGATCTCTTCAATAGCGCGACCGACGACCTCTTCGGGGGCGAGACCAAGACGCCGCTACCGGGCAAGCGCGTCTCGATCCTCAATCTCGAGCGGCAGCTCGAGCCCGATCCCTCGGTGCAGGAGACGGACGTGCGCCTGCCGCGGCCGTCGGTCAACCCGGCTTGGCCGGAGGCCGGAGGCTATCCCGATCACTCCATGCAGCATCTCGCGCTCGGCGACAGCGTGCAGCGCATCTGGCGCAGGAGCGTCGGCGAGGGAAGCTCGCGAACGGGACAGGTCATGGCTCCGCCGGTGATCGAGAACAATCGCATCATCGCAATGGACGCGGAATGCGTGGTGAGTGCCTATGATGCCGCGACCGGCCGCGAGCTCTGGAACTTCGATCCGCAGCCCAAAAAGGCGGATTACACGACCTTCGGCGGCGGCGTTGCGGCGCTCGGCGATCGCGTCTACGTCTCCACGGGCTATGCCGAGGTGCTGGCACTCGATGCCGCGACCGGCAAGGAAGTATGGCGGAAGTCGGTGCCGTCTCCCGTGCACTCGCCGCCGACGGTTGCAGACGGGCGCGTCTACGTCGTTACCGTCGAGAACCAGCTCGAGGTGCTCGCAGCAGATGACGGCCGCATCCTCTGGACGCATGAGGGGCTGCCGGAGACGGCGGGCCTTCTTGGCGGCGCCAGCCCCGCCGTCGAGGGCGACATCGTCGTCGTCGCATACTCGTCGGGCGAGGTCTTCGCGCTTCGCGCGGAGAACGGCCGTCCGCTCTGGACCGACAATCTCGCTTCCTCGCGCAATCTCGATCCCCTGACCTCGCTTGCGGACATCCGGGGACGGCCGATCATCGACCGCGGCATGGTCTTCGCGATCAGCCACAGCGGGCGTATGGTCGCAATCGACCTGCGCACCGGCGATCGCATCTGGGAGCAGGACATTGGCGGCTCCTACAGTCCTTGGGTCGCCGGCGACTTCCTCTACGTCCTCACCAACGACAGCGACTTGGTCTGCCTGACACGCAAGGAGGGCCGCATCAAATGGGTGCTGGACCTGCCGCGCTACGAGGACCAGAAGAAAAAGAAGGGCCAGCTCGATTGGTCGGGCCCGGTGCTTGCGAGCGATCGTCTGATCGTGCTGAGCTCGGACGGCTTCGCAATCGCGGTCTCGCCCTATACGGGGAAGGCGATTGGAAGCATCGAGTTTCCCGACGGCAGCTACGTGGCGCCGGTGCTCGCGAACAAAATCCTCTACGTTCTGACTCAGGACGCCGATCTCATCGCCTATCGCTAGGGCCGGGCGCCCCGTGGGGCGCGAAGACCGCATGACTGCAACCGTCGCGATCGTCGGCCGGCCCAATGTCGGCAAATCGACCCTGTTCAACCGTTTGGTCGGGCGGCGGTTCGCGCTCGTCGACGACACGCCCGGCGTTACCCGAGACTGGCGCGAGGGCGAGGCGCGGATCGGCGATCTCGAATTCCGCGTCCTCGATACCGCGGGGTTGGAGGAGGCCGAGCGCGAGAGCCTTGCCGCGCGCATGAGCGCGCAGACCGAGCGCGCGCTCGACGGCGCCCGGGCTGTGCTGTTCCTGATCGATGCGCGCGCGGGGGTGACCCCCGTCGATCGCCACTTCGCGGACCGGCTGCGCCGCCGCGGCATTCCCACGATCGTAGTGGCCAACAAGACCGAGAGCGCCGCTGCAAGCGCAGGCGTGCACGAGGCCTACGCCCTCGGCCTCGGTGAGCCCGTCGCGATCTCCGCCGAGCATGGCGAGGGCCTTGCCGACCTCTACGCGGCCCTCCGGCCGCTCCTGGAGGATAAAGCTCTTCCTGCGGCGGAGACGCCCGTCGGGGCAGAGAAGCCGCTGCAGCTCGCGGTGGTCGGTCGTCCCAATGTCGGGAAATCGACGCTGGTCAATCGGCTCATCGGCGAGGAACGCCTGTTGACGGGGCCCGAGGCGGGCATCACGCGCGATGCGATCGGCATCGACTGGCGTTGGCGCGATCGCGCTTTCCGCCTCATAGACACCGCCGGCATGCGCAAACGGCCGAAAGTCGAGACGAAGCTCGAGAAGCTTTCCGTCGCCGATACGCTCCGCGCGATCCGTTTCGCGGAGGTCGTGGTGCTCGTGCTCGACGCCGAGCAGATGCTGGAGCGGCAGGACCTCACTATCGCACGCCTCGTCGCGGAGGAAGGACGCGCGCTCGTCCTCGCCGTCAACAAATGGGACATCGTCGAGGAGAAGCAGCAGGCGCTCGGCCGGCTCCGCGATCGACTGCAGACGTCATTGCCGCAGCTCGAGGGTATCGCGACGGTGACGCTATCGGCACGCACGGGGCGCGGCGTCGAGAAATTGATGCCGGCGGTGCTGAAGGCGCACGACACCTGGAACAAGCGTATCTCGACACCCGTCTTGAACCGATGGCTCGCGGGCGCTCTCGCGCGCCATCCTCCGCCGCTGGTGAGCGGCCGACGCCTCCGCATCCGGTATATGACGCAGGCCAATATCCGCCCGCCCACCTTCGCGCTCTTCGCCTCGAAGCCCGGCGACCTCCCGGACTCCTATCGGAGTTACCTGGTCCACCTCATGCGCGAGGACTTCGACCTCCCGGGGGTGCCGATCCGGATGATGCTGCGCAAGGGCGAGAATCCCTATGCGGAGAAGTGAGGGATCTCCACGCTCACCTACCTCGCCCCTCGGGGTCGGCGCGGCAACGCTGCGCCGGGTGAGGGAGCGGCGGAAGAAGTAAGACCCACGATCTCTCCATTCGCCTGCGAGCCCGCCTCCGCGAGCGCCACGAAGGCTTCTGTCGCGTCCTCGGGTTTTGGCACCTTCAGCTTGTCCTCGCCGGGAAATCCCTTGGCGCGGAGCTTGGTCGCGAGGATGCCGGGATCGACGAGGTTCGCCGTCGCCTTGGTGATGCCGAGCTCGTCGGCGTAAATCCGTACCATCGCCTCGAGCGCGGCCTTGCTCGCGGCGTAGGCGCCCCAATAGGCGGTATTCGCGCGGGCGGCGCTGCAGGTGACGAAGATCGCGCGGCCCGCGTCGGATCTGCGCAGCAGCGGATCGAGCGAGCGGATCAGGCGCCAGTTGGCGGTGAGGTTTGTCGCCAAGACCTCCTCCCAGACCTTGGGCTCGATGTGTCCCAGCGGCGAGAGAGTTCCCAGCACGGCGGCATTCCCCACGAGCACGTCGAGGCGGCCGAAGCGTTGAGATATGGCCGCCCCCATCTGGTCGATCTTGTCGAGCTCCCGGAGATCGAGCGGGAGCAGCGTCGCGGCCTCGCCGCCCGCGGCGCGGATCTCGTCGTCGAGCTCCTCGAGCCCGCCTTGCGTGCGCGCGACCAGGATGAGATGCGCCCCCTCGGAGGCGAAGCGTTTGGCGATCGCCGCGCCCAAGCCTCGCGACGCGCCGGTAACGAGGGCGATGCGGCCCTGGAGCCGCTGCCCCTTCCCGGCGGTCATGGTCTCAGGCGGTCTCCGCGAGCAGCGAGAGCTGGATCGAGACCTTGCCGGCCTCGTGATCCGTGAGCGGGATCGGATAGTCGCCGGTGAAGCAGGCGTCGCAGAATTTGGGCGCCGCGGGATCCCGTCCGGGCTCGCCCATCGCGCGGTAGAGCCCGTCGATCGAGACGAAAGCGAGGCTGTCGGCGCCGATGAACTTGCCCATCGCCTTCACGTCGTAATGCGAGGCCAGGAGCTGCTCGCGCTCGGGCGTCGCGATGCCGTAGAAGCAGGGATTGGTGGTGGGCGGGCTCGAGATCCGCATGTGGACCTCGCGCGCGCCCGCGTTCCGCACCATCTCCACGATCTTGGTCGAGGTCGTGCCGCGTACGATTGAATCGTCGACGAGCACCACGCGCTTGCCCTTGAGTTTCGCGCGATTGACGTTGTGCTTGAGCTTCACGCCGAGGTGCCGGATCTGGTCCGTGGGCTCGATGAAGGTGCGGCCGACGTAGTGATTGCGGATGATCCCGAGCTCGAAGGGCAGGCCGGATTCTTGCCCGTAGCCGATCGCTGCGGGAACGCCGGAGTCCGGCACGGGGATCACCATGTCTGCGTCAACCCCGTTCTCGCGCGCGAGCTCCGCGCCGATACGCTTCCGGGCCTCGTAGACGCTGGTGCCCTCGACCATGCTGTCGGGGCGCGCGAAGTAGATGTACTCGAAAATGCAGAAGCGCTTCCTCGCCTTGGGGAAGGGGCGGTCGGTGTGAACGCCGAGCCCGTCGATGGTGACGAGCTCGCCTGCCTCGATGTCGCGGACGAACTCCGCGCCGATGATGTCGAGAGCGCAGGTCTCGGATGTGACGATCCAGGCCTCGCCGAGCCGGCCCAGCACCAGCGGCCGGACGCCCAGCGGGTCGCGCACGCCGATGAGCCCGTCTTGCGTGAGCGCGCCCAGCGAATAGGCGCCCTCGACTTGGCGGAGCGCCTCCACCATCCGGTCCTCGACCGTGTTCTTGAGGCTCGTCGCGATGAGGTGGACGATCACTTCCGTGTCGCTCGTCGACTGGAACAGGCTGCCGCGGCGCACGAGCTGGCGGCGGAGATGATAGGAATTGGTGAGATTGCCGTTGTGGCAGATCGCGAGGCCGCCGAACTCGAAATCCGCGAAGAGCGGTTGCACGTTCCGCATCGCGACCTCGCCGGTCGTGGCGTAGCGGACGTGCCCTAGCGCGGAATGGCCCGTGAGCCGTCCCATCACCTCAGGCGAGCTGAAGATGTCGCCGACGTGTCCCATGCCGCGATGCGCATGGAACTGCTCTCCGTCGAAGGCGACGATCCCCGCCGCTTCCTGGCCGCGGTGCTGCAGCGCATGGAGGCCGAGCGCCGCCAGCGCCGCCGCCTCCGGGTGTCCGAAGACCCCGAAAACGCCGCACTCCTCGCGCAGATGATCGTCGTCGTAGGGATGGGTGGTCAGCATCGACACGCCCTCACGAGGCTTAAAGGCCTCACTTAAATAGTCGCGACTCTGCGGTTCCGCGAGTCCCCGCGGCAGTTTCTACACGCAATTTTGCGGCAGTGCCAGCGGCGTTGCCGGTTATTGCTGATTTGTCTGCTCGATGGCTTTATCCAAGCCCTTGCGCATGTCAGGGGTATAGCCCTTGTCGCCCTGCGACTCCGGCTTCTGCGGCTGCGTCGGGGTCTCGAGGGCGCGCCGGGCGCTGTCGGCCTCATGGATTTGCTCAACCTTCTGGCGGGCGTCCGAGGCCGTCGACTCCACGCGGCCTCGCACCGAAGGCGGGACCAGCGAAATCAAAAAATCGGCGCCCGCCGCGAGGTAGCGCGTGCTGCGCGCCTCCTTGATCCAATCGGGCCGGCTCGCCTCCGGGAGCGCGAGGGTCAGGCCATAGTAAAGGAGGCAGGCGATCACCGCGCCGCGCGCAATGCCGAAGAGCAATCCCAGGGAATGATCGACCGAGGCGAGCGAGCTCTCCTTGACGCGCCGTGCGATTGCGGAGGTCATCAGCGAGAAGATGATCAGCGCCACCACGAAGATCGCGATCCCCGCCGCGAGGTTCGCGAACATGCCCCTCGGAATGAATCTCTCCGCGAAGGGCGCGGCGTAGGGGAAGCCGTAGAGCGCCGCGATGCCCGCCGCGATCCAGCCCGCAACCGACAGCAGCTCCTTCACGATGCCGCGCGCGAAGGCGAAGAGGCCCGAGAGCGCGATCACCACGATGACGCCGATGTCGAACGGATTCATGTCGGCATTCTCGCATCGGGGACGCTGGCGTCCCAAGCGAAACGAGGAGTGAGCCGCGGTCCCGATCTCACCGCGGCGCCGCGCGGCGGGAGGGAAGCCGCCCCGGTGCCACGTCGAAGCGCGCGAGGAGGTCGCCGAGATGGGCAATCTCCCGGATCGAGGCGGGCGCGCCGTCGAGCGCTCGGCCGCGCGCCTGGCTCGAGCGGCGCGGCATCCACGCGGCAGCGAAGCCAAGCTTGCCGGCTTCCTTGAGCCGCGCCTCCGGCTGCGCCACGGGGCGCACCTCGCCGGAAAGCCCGATCTCTCCGAAGACGACGGTATCGGCGGGGACGGGCTGCTGTGTCGCGGCCGAGAGCAAAGCGGCCGCGACCGCGAGGTCTGCTGCGGGCTCGGCGATGCGGAGGCCGCCCGCGACGTTCAGGTAGACGTCATTGGCGCCGATCGAGAGGCCGCAGCGCGCATCGAGCACGGCGAGGATCATCGCGAGGCGATTGCCGTCCCAGCCAATGACGGCGCGGCGCGGCGTTCCCGGGGGCGAGGGTGCGACGAGCGCCTGGATTTCCACCAGCACCGGCCGCGTCCCCTCCATTCCCGCGAAGACCGCGGAGCCCGCGACCTCGCCGCGTCGCTCCGCGAGGAAGAGCGCCGACGGGTTCGGCACTTCCGCGAGCCCGCGGTCGGTCATCTCGAAGACACCGATCTCGTCGGTGGGGCCGAAGCGATTCTTGACCGCGCGGAGGATGCGGAACTGGTGCCCGCGATCGCCCTCGAAGTAGAGCACGGTATCGACCATGTGCTCGAGGACGCGCGGTCCCGCGATCATCCCCTCCTTGGTGACGTGTCCTACGAGCAGGAGCGAGAAGCCGCGCTCCTTGGCGAGGCGGATCAGCTCGTGCGCCGCTGCGCGCACTTGGCTCACGGTGCCGGGCGCGCTGTCGAGGCTGTCGAGATGGAGGGTCTGGATCGAATCGACGACGACCACGTCCGGGGCGTCCTGCCGATCGAGCGAGGCCGCGATGTCGCGGACG
>Ga0335081_10009148_pt1 | contig 15918 bp, 15 predicted proteins | sample Lox_Sample_35_FD_206713 | JGI IMG/M metagenome (GOLD analysis project Ga0335081, IMG submission 206713) | Soil microbial communities from Loxahatchee National Wildlife Refuge, Florida, United States - Lox_Sample_3.5 | ecosystem: Environmental > Terrestrial > Soil > Wetlands | place: USA... | reverse complement strand
GGCTCGGCATGGCCCCCGACGACTCCCCACTCCTCCTGCGCGACACCGGTACCCAAGAGGTCTACGCCCTCGACTGGCAGACCCATTAATCAATCTGTTCCTCCCTTTGTCATCGTGAGCGAAGATTGGTCGCACTCAAAAGGCCTCAGTGGGGAAACGTCAAAGCCCCGAAGGGGCGGAGTCTGTTAGCCCAGGACTGCCCGAAGAAATCTATTCGCTGGAAGTGCTCGGCGTCACGAACTAAAATCCTTTCGCCTTCAGCAATGTATCCAGATCCTCCGCATGCAGCGCCCGCGTCATCGCTTCTTCCCGCATCAATTCCTGCTGAAACACCAATTGCGCCAGCGACTCCTCCAGCGCGAACGATCCCTGCTTCCGCGTGATCGTGATCTCCTGATGCAGGTGCTGCAGCGCATTCTTGCGAATATGCTGCCGTGCTCCATATCCGACGATCAACAACTCCGCCGCCGGAACACGTCCGCCATTGCGCTTGGGAATCAGCGTCTGCGTCAACATGGCCGCCAGCGCCATCGCCATCTCCGCCCGAACCGTATGCTGTCGCTCCTGTGGGAATGAATCTGCAATGCGGGAAACCGTCGAAGCGGCATCGGTCGTGTGCAGTGTCGTAAATACGAGATGCCCGGTCTCCGCCGCCGCTAACGCAATCCTCGCCGTCTCCGAATCCCGCATCTCCCCCACCACGATCACATCCGGCGCCTGCCGCATGGCCGCACGCAGCGCGGTAGGGAAGTCCGGCGCATCCACTCCGATCTCCACCTGCTCAATCAGGCTTTTGTCATGCGTGTGTTCGTATTCAATCGGGTCCTCGATCGTCACGATATGGCGCGCATCACGATGATTGATCTCATTCACCAACGCCGCAAGAGTGGTGGTCTTCCCTGACCCGGTCGCCCCGCCGATAATCACTAATCCGCGCCGCAAACCCGCTAGTGCAGGCACTCCCGGCGGCAATCCAAGTTCGCCGAGTGCCGGAATCCTTGAGGGAAGAGCCCGCACCGTCGCCGCCGCCCGTCCACGCTCCCGGTGTAGATTGATCCGGAACCGCCCAAGCCCTTCCACGCGATACGAAGAGTCCGCGATCCCGTACTGCTGATACTCCTCCTGTGCATGTGCCGCCAGGGCAGGGAGTACCGCCGCCTCAATCTCCTCCCCACTTAACGGCTGGTCCCCGATCGCCGATACGACCCCTTCAAACCGAATCGAAGCCGGCCCGTTCGGTACGAGCAGCAGGTCGCTCCCCCTGCGCGCAACCAGTTCCCCCAGCCAGTGTTTGAGTTCACTGGACTCCGGGGTTCGGCCTTGCGAATGAATCTCTTGGACGCGAGCAGGATTTCCTTCAGCTGTCATGATTCTCTTTGGATGCAAGATACCGGCGCCAGGCACCCTTAACGGGTTTCCCGAACCACCCCAGCAATGATAAGGAACGAAGCAGCCGGAATTCTTGCCCAAAATCAAACATTTTGCATTCTCCGGCCGTCCTCCCTGCGTATAGGTAATGTGAGGCACTTAGACACCCTGGCCATGGCAGCCCTACCCACCGCAGACCGTGCTTCCGTCGTGGCGGGTCTCGATTTTGCGGTTATCGTTCGCCGCTACCAATCCATGGTGTTCAGCATTGCGTGTCATTTCCTGGGAGACCCCTCCGCCGCGGAAGAGCTGGCGCAAGACGTCTTTCTGCAACTGCACGCCAGCTTGAAAGGCTTGGAGTCAGATGAACACGTGAAATTCTGGCTGCGCAAAGTGACGGCCCACCGCTGCATCGACTCGCGCCGCCGCCATCGCCCTCCGGAGGTGAGTCTGGAAGAAGCGCCGGAACCCTCGGTCCCGGAGAGCGTAGGCGATCCACTCTTGGCAAGAAGGCTCCGCCAGTATGTAGCGTCCCTTCCTGAGAAGCCGCGCTTAGTGACGATCCTCCGCTATCAGGAAGACATGCTTCCCGAAGACATCGCCGAAGTCTTGTCGATGCCAGTCGCAACGGTGAAGAGCCATCTGCAAAGATCCCTCGCCATGCTGCGCGAAAAAGTAACGCGCACGATGGGAGAAGTAAGCCTATGACCCCAATGAACCCAAACCCGAATCGTCTCGAAGACCGGCTCAGACAAGCGCTTCGCCGCGAAGAACCGCCCGACCGTTTCGCTGCCAGTGTTCTCAACCGCGTAGCGCAGAACTCCATCGCGCGCGATGCACAAAAACAATCTTGGCTGAGTGTCTTCTCCCAGCCTCTGGTCCGCTGGGCCGCGTTTACTTTCGTCTCGATCTGTCTGATCGCCGAAGGTTTGCACTATCGCAACCAGCAGCACGAACGCGCCCAGGGAGAAACCGCCAAGCAGCAGCTCATGCTGGCTCTGCGCATCGCGGGCAGCAAGCTGCAACTGGCGAAGGAAAAAGTGAACGAGATCAATACAAACCGACCCGAGTCCCAACCAGGCAACAGAACCCCAAGGAGTCGATCATGAGCAAGGTAACCCGCAGACTGTTTCCCATAATCCTGCTGCTGGCAGCGCCCGCGCTGCGAGCCCAGGATTTGAAACTCCCGCCCGACATCGCAAATCTCTCGTCCAAAGCGAAAGAGACCGTCGAAGTCAACATGGACGGCCCCATGCTTCACTGGGCCAGCAAGTTCTTGTCGCGGGAAGACCCCGACGAAAAGCAAGCAGCCAAGCTGGTCGAGAACCTCAAAGGCATCTACGTCCGCAGCTACGAATTCACAGAAGAAGGCTCCTATACTCAGGCGGATGTCGAGGCCCTTCGTTCCCAATTCAAGTCCCCGACGTGGTCGCGTGTGGTCGGGGTGCGCAGCGAGCACGACGGCGAAAACGTCGATGTCTTCTTCCGGATGGAGAATGACAAGATGGCCGGTATCGTCGTCATCGCCGCCGAACCAAAAGAGCTCACCTTCGTGAACATCGTAGGCCCGCTGGAAATCGATCAACTCTCCGATCTAGGCGGCGAATTCGGAATTCCCAGGGTCAAAACCAAGCCTCTCTCGTCCAAGTCCATGGCCAAGGCCAGCAAAGGAGAACAGAAATGAAATCTCTGCGCGCCATCATTCTCGTCCTCTGCGCATCCTCGTTCGCCTTCGCCGGCGACGTCGAGTTCAAAAGTATCGTGCACTCCATCGAGCACACCTACGGAGTGCACCACATGCACATCCCGTTGCTGGGTGTTGCGATGTTCTTCGCCCGTCCCTCAGGTGTTCGCGGGCTCAAACTCGCCGTATTCGAGGGATTCCAGACTCCCGACGATGCCGACGGCGTCCGCCGTGTGATCGAGCAATCCCTCGGCCCCGAGTGGTATCCCTTCGTGCGCGTTCGCTCCAAAAGCAAGAACAACGGCGAAACTACACTCATCTACACCAGCCCTTGCGGCAACCGGATGCGCATGATGATCGTCAACCTGGAGCCATCCGAAGCCGTCGTCGTAAAGCTGGAACTCAGCGACCACGCCATCGAGAGATGGCTCAAAGAGCCCGGAGAGGAAGCGAAGGGACACCCCGCCCATCATCACAACGAAAATGCCGAAGATCCGCAGATGGTCGCGGAAGAGTAGTGTCACGCTGAGCGGAGCAGTGAGGTGAGCGAAAGCGAACCTCACCGCGGAGCCTGCCCTGAGCGCAGTCGAAGGGTCGAAGCATCCCTACCTGAAGTGCATGCCTGTCGAGCACCTTGCCCTTGACCAGTCTCTTAGTTAGCGATAGCCTCCCTTGATCCTTCGTCCCAGGAGGTCTCATGACGCCACTCACCGCTCTCTGGCTGCCGATCCTGCTTTCGGCGGTCATCATCTTCGTTGCCAGTTCCATCATGCACATGCTGTTGCCCTATCACCGCGGCGACTACCAACAATTGCCGGACGAAGACAAATCTCTCTCCGCTCTCCGCGATGCCGGAGTGAAGCGCGGCCTCTATGTCTTTCCCTTCGGCACCCACAAAGATATGAACTCGCCCGCCATGATCGAGAAATACAATCAAGGTCCAAACGGCATGATGATCGTCTTTCCCACCGGCCGTCCAAACATGGGGAAATACCTGGGCCTCTGGTTCGGCTACTGCCTAGTGGTCGGATTCTTCGTCGCGTATCTCGCAGCTCACACGATTCCAGAGGGTACGTATTATCTCGCGGTTTTCCGCGTGGTTGGCAGCGCCGCGTTCCTGTCCTTCGGCCTGGGACCACTAGCGAACGTAATCTGGAAAGGCTACCCGTGGAGTTTCGTCCTGAAAGAAGTCATCGACGGCCTGATCTATGCCCTGCTGATGGCAGGCACCTTCGGCTGGCTCTGGCCAAAATAGTTTATGTAGGGGGCGGACGCCTCGTCCGCCCCGCGATCCTGAGCGCAGCGAAGGGTCGCGTACAGTGGTATGTTCCAATCGAATGACGGGTTGCTCCTGTCAGGTATTGCCGGAGATGGGGACTTTCACGTCACAAGTGAACAGGAAAAAGTCAGAAACGCACTGAGACACACTTCGCGAGGGCCCGCATTCTACCGGTAATTCCAACGCTCACTTAGCCACCGCGGCCATCACTCGCTTCTCCGCAGCCAATATAGCGGATGCAATGTCAGCCCCTTGGTGCACGAATGCTTCCATTTCTTCACGCGGAACGATCTTCTTCGGAGTGAAGACGAGAACGGAAGTGTAGTACCCCTGCACCACGCAACCAGAGACGTTCAGAGCAGCGATGGTGTCCAGCAGCTTCGCGTTGAAGTGCCGGCGCACGCCTTCTTCTGCGCTCGACACCAGCTCAAAACGCTTGTGGAAACCGTTTGCGTCTGGGAAGCAAATCGAGTCATCGCTTTCCCAGTGACCGTTAAAGTCTTTCCACTTGTTGCTGTTATCAAAAATGGAGGTCGACCAACTCAGAGGCCGAATCTGAAATATCGGCAGGTTCGCACCTTCGACGTCAAACGCGACGACGGTCTGACGGAGGTATCTTCTCGAGTCTCCAACTTCGTCGGATATCTCGTATTCGAAGATCCATGCCTTCAGGCCGCGCATCTCTCCGGACGCAGCACCCTCGACCCAACCCTCCCCGTTCAACGGGTAAATGGTGAGATCAACTTCGCCCGACTCCGCCGGTTGGAAACCGATCATTGCGGCATCCTTTTGCAGGCGCAGTTTGCCGGCGCGAAAGTCCTCTTTCGCAGCCCAAACCAACAGAGCGCCACAAGTGACGAACATGAACAAGGACCCGGCAGCTCCGGTGAGGCCGATTCGTCGGCCCGCAACAAAGACGGTTAAGGGGACCAGGATGAACAGGATTGCGAACAGCAACTTGCGCATGCAGAGCCCTCAAACCACTGTTTAAATTACACACGCTCCAGGCAAACTTGTGGTGTGACCGGCGTAACCTAATTGTTAGGCGTGTACTTCGCGGGCGAGGGAATCCTGAGATCTTGATCGCCAGACCAACCAACTCCAGCACATTGTGCCGGCCCAGCCCGATATACACTTCCCTGTCTGCAATTTCTGATCAGGAGCAAGTACCATGTCACGACCGGCTGAATCGCAAGGACGCTTCCACTCACGTCGCGGCTTCTTTCGATGGGCCAGTTCGCTGGCTGCAGCCCTCAGCGCCGCGCCCCTGTTTTCTTCCGCCAAGGCGCTTTCAACGCCGGCCGTCACCACAGACGGTGAGGATTACTATGCGAAACTCGGAGTCACTCCGATCATCAACGCCGCCGGCACGTACACTACGCTGACAGCCGCCTGCATGCCCCCGGAGGTCCTCGCGGCGGTGCAGAAGGCTGCGCTTCATCCCGTGCGTCTGTACGAACTGCAGCAGAAAGCCGGTGAATACATTGCGCGCCGCCTCAAGTGCGAGGGAGCCGTCGTGACTTCGGGCGCTTCAGGAGCTATCACTCTGGCGACTGCCGCGTGCCTGCAGCATGCCAACAATATCCAGATCACCGACATGCCCCAGGCGCTCGAGGGCATGAAGAACCAGGTCATTGTGCAGCGTGCTCACCGCTATGAGTACGACCGAGCCATGTATCTCTGCGGCGCGCGAGTGACCGAGGTGGTCACGTTCGACGACTACAAGCGCGCATGCGGTGCAGGCAATGCGGTGATGACGAATTTCTTCAACGCTGCCGAGGACGAGGATGGAATCGCCGCCACCGCACAGATCGGCCGGGAAGAGTGGGTGCGCATCGCTCACGACTACAACATCCCCTGCCATCTGGATGCCGCTGCCGACATGCCGCCGATCTCGAATCTATGGAAATACACCGGCATGGGTTTCGACCTGGTCGCTTTTTCCGGAGGCAAGGGAATGCGTGGTCCGCAAAACGCGGGACTGCTCCTGGGCCGAAAGGTCCTGACAGACTTAGCCCATGCCAACAACAATCCCGGAGACGGGGTCGGCCGCGGCATGAAAGTAGCAAAGGAACAGATCGTGGGCATGGTCGCAGCCGTCGACTGGGTTCTCTCGCACACGGAAGAGTCGATGCAAGGCGACTACCAGAAACGGGCCGATCTGATCGCCAGCGCGGTGAAGGGAATTCCATCAGTCAGAACAGAAACGGTGATTCCAAGAATCGCCAATCACGTTCCACATCTGCTCATACGCTTCGACCCGGCAGTCACTGGCATCACAACAGCCCAAGTCGTTGATGCTTTGCGCAGGGGAACGCCTTCGATCGAACTGAACCCGAACACCGGCCAAAAGCCCAACCAGGGCATCCCGGCGGATGCAAACACGCTGGTAGTCGGCGTCTGGATGTTGCAGCCTGGCGAAGACGCGATCGTGGGCCAGCGAATCCACGCCGCCCTTATGAAAAAGGGTTAGAAAACATCAGCGAGGCCAGGACTGCCATCACGCAAAATGTTCCTGCAGGAACATATCGTCAGCACTGAATTGGGGATATCAAAATGTCATGACACCTAAACCAAAGAAAAGATTGCTTGTTGGGGAACTCTTGTGGTTCTCGGGGGAAGAGCCCCGGGCCGGGTCGCATAGAATAGAAAGGCTGCGGCGTTCCTTCAGTGCTCCACTGTGTTCTCTGTGGGGACGATTTCGACTTTCTTTGTAACCAGCTGGCTTTCCTTCCAAATCCCTGTCGAATAAAATGACCCCGCCCAACGTTCGAGGAATTCCATCGTGGAGAACACAATGAAGAGACGTCCGTTTCTCGCTATCGCTCTGCTCGCGGCGGCGTTCGCGTTGCCCGCTCATGCGCAAGATGCCATGAAGAAAGACGCTGCCGTTAAACCCGCCGACCCGGAATCAAAGGTCGTGCTCGATTCCTGGAACGAGATTGGTCGCAAACTTGTAGCAATGGCCGAAGATTTTCCCGAGGACAAATATGATTTCAAGCCCACCCCCGCGCAACGCAGCTTTGCCGAGCAATTGCTGCACGTTGCCGGCGCGAATTATTTCTTCACCAATCCCGCGATGGAGAAAGAGCCTCCTGCGGCAGAAGATCCGAAGCGCGAGAATTACAAAACGAAGGCAGACATTGTCGCATTCCTAAAGAAATCCGTCGCCGATGGTGGGGCAGCGATTCAATCAAAGGGACTGAACTCTACGGTTCCCTATGCGCATCAGGAAACTCGCGTTCTCGACATCGCCTATGGTTTGATCGAGCACAGCGGCGAACACTATGGCCAGCTTGTTGTCTACTACCGCCTGTCGGGTCTGGTTCCCCCGGAGTCGCGGCCGAAGAAATAAAACTGGGATTGGGAAGGTGCCCCTCGATAAGAGCGAAGGCTCTGTCAAGGACACAGTTATCCTGGGCGGTGCGCAAGCACCGCCTGCTTTGTCGAACCAGAGAAGTTGGCCACCTGTTTGCCGCGTCGGAATCGACTCACGTCGCCGATGGTCAGCACGAACGCCAGCGCCGTGTTCGGCCGCACTCCCGGCTGCGTCATCAGCAACCGCGACTGAGGATTTTCTTCCGCCGCTTTCGCCACTGCTGCATCCAGTTCTCCCACCTGCTGATCCAATATCTCCAGCAAGCTCAGCAGTCTTTTTGCCGGCGGCAGCATCGTACCCGCCCTCGACGCCCGAGTTCAACTGTGACACTTAAGAAAGTGCCACGCCTTCGTCGATTTCCTATCCTCGCCAATAAAATCCTAATGTATGCAAACCACAATCCTCTTGAGCGCCGTTTTCGTATACTTCTCGTCAATTTCCGCCGAAGCGCAGAATTTCAAGGTGCTGGTGCTGGATGCCCTGAGTGGAAAACCTCAAAGCAAGATGCAAGTTACTTACTTCTGTCAGGATTCACATCATAATTTTGAGATCGAGGAAGACGACGCAGATGACAAAGGGATCGTAGTCATCCCCTATAGATGCAAGGGTGAGGACCAGAAAATCGTGATCGACGTGACCGGGTTGCCAAAAGAGCAGTGTGGAGGCAGTGTCGTGGCCAACTATGAAGAAATCTCATCGAAAGGAATCATCAGTGCGCCTGACGCTGCCGGTGAGATGCACGTTCCAACGAAGATCAGCCGCAAGCTCAAGCCGATCCCCGGGCAGGTCACTATGTTCGTAAAAAAACCAAGCTGGTTGCAGTCGCATTTCTAGTCGATCTGTACGGACCGTTCGATTGGAATCGGGCGCGAGTTTTGAGTGAAATGGCGATATTTCGCCAATCGACCCTTCCGCATTGACTGTCCAGTATGGAATATCATGGCCTGCATGATTCGTTGGCGTGGCCTTCCGGGTGGCTGCTGATCCATCCACGTACGAATGTATTTATGTTCGCCCCACCAACGGTCGGGCCGGCGACCAACTACGGCGAAATCACTCGACCCAATACAACTCCATGCCTGAGTACGAATGGTCGAGGCTGCGGAAGGAAGCACCGGGACAGTACGAATCCTATGTGGATTTGGTAGTGGGAGAATGGACGACGATCAAGAGCGGAGTGAAAGCGCGGTTGTTCGTCAACGGTTCCACACAGCCCGTGCTGATAGTGAACGATCTAAGACATGGTGACAGCGACGGTCCCGTGGCGCTATGGATTGGGCTGGGGACCGAAGGGTACTTTGCCAATATGCGGCTCATGAAGTGAATCGCGCCTCCCCAACTGTTGTTAGCAGCCTTTGCAACTCAAATTTCGATTGCTTGCGATTCCTTTCATGTGGAACGCTTTCGACCGATTCAGGTCGCCGCGTCCTAGACTTCTTCTCTCGGCCGCATGTTCCCTGTCCGCAGATACCGGTTGTGCCACCCCAACGACTCCGTTAGCAGATGCGGCGTGTGCTTCCCGTACGACAATGATTCCGCCCGCGACAGATAATCCTTTAACAACGGTTTATACTCTTCCGACGCGCACTTCTCGATCACCAGCTTGGCCCGCTCTTTCGGCGACAGTCCCCGTAAGTCCGCCAGTCCCTGCTCGGTCACCAGTACCTGCACATCGTGCTCGGTATGATCCACATGCGAAACCATGGGCACGATCGTAGAGATGGTCCCCTTCTTCGCCGACGACGGCGCCATGAAAATCGACAGATATCCATTCCGCGCAAAGTCTCCCGACCCGCCGATCCCGTTCTGGATCCGCGATCCCATGACATGCGTCGAGTTGACGTTGCCATAGATATCCGCCTCGATCATCCCATTCATCGCAATCACTCCCAGCCGCCGGATGATCCCCGGATTATTCGAAATATCCTGCGGCCGCAGCACGATCTTCTCGCGATAGGTCGCCATGTCGGCGTTCACTTCATTCAGCATCTCCGGACTGAGCGAGAACGCCGTCGCCGAAGCGCAAGTGAGCTTCCCCGACTTCAGCAGCCGGATCATGCCATCCTGAATCACTTCCGTGTAAGAAGTCAGCCCCTCAAACGGCCCTTCCTCCAACCCAAACAAAACCGCGTTCGCGATATTCCCCACGCCTGACTGCAGCGGCAGCAGATTCGCCGGCATCCGCCCCTTCTTCACTTCCCAACTCAAGAACTCGAGAATGTGCCCGGCGATCCGCTTCGAAGCCTCATCCGGCGCCTTGAAGGGACTATTCCGATCGGGAGAATCGGTCAGCACAATCCCCGCGATCTTGTCTGCTGGGATATTCAGATAAGGAGATCCGATTCTCTGTCCAGTCCAGGTCAGCGGAATCGGCTGGCGATTCGGGGGCGGCTGCAGGCCGTAGTAGATGTCATGCATCCCCTCCAGGGCCGCCGGCTGCCACCCATTCACCTCGAGAATGATCCGATCCGCGCAATCAATCCATGTTTTGTTGTTGCCCAACGACGAACTCGGCACCACGCGCCCATCTTCCAGAATCGCCGTGACCTCGATCAACGCCACATCCAACTTGCCCAAGAACCCATACTCCACAAACTGGGCCACGTGGCTCAGGTGGATATCCATGTAATCCATCTCGCCCGCGTTGATCCGCTTTCGCGTCTCTGGATCCGATTGATACGGCAGCCGCAGATGAATGCCGCCAGCCATTGCCAGCGCGCCATCGAGTTCCGGCCCAGTTGACGCTCCCGTGAAGACGCTCACCTGAAACTTCTGCCCATGAAAGTGGGCATCCGCAATCCGATGCGCCAACTGAATCGGCACCGCCTTGGGATATCCCGACCCAGTAAACCCACTCATTCCAATCTGATCCCCCGACCGGATCAGTCCAGCCGCCTCCTCGGCGCTCATGATTTTCGATTCAAGTTTTGGGTTCAAAACGCGTGTGGCAGGCGCAGAAATAGACATAAAAGTCCCTCACAGATGTATGAAAAAGGATTCTTTTTAACACTATGGGGATCAGTTGGAAGGGTCTGTGATATCAATCACACGCAGGTGTGCGAGAGGATGGCGACAAAGCCGTTCTGGGAAAAGGGCCGGAGCAGTTTCCCTCGCAGTTCGACAAAGGAAACTTCTCTGCGAAGAAGCGCCGCCCCGGATGAGTTCAGTTCTCGTTCAGGCCCTGCAAACGCCGACTCAAAGCACTGCCATGCACTCGGGTGTCAGGCTTCGGCGACTTCGGGAACACCCGTGTAGGTTGGCTGTGGGTTGTCGACATCGCGTGCCCGTCACTTTCTGCCATCGAGTAATCACACCCCTCGACATTGGGATGACCTTCGTCGCAAGGCAAAAGCACGTACGCGTGTCCTTGCGTCTCATAGTCTTCCGGCAGAACTCCCGGAGGAACGCCGAAACCCACAATCTCGCCTCGATCGTTGATTGCAATCGCGTACGTCAGCTGCAGGCTTGCGCCTGCGGGAATGAGAGTGTTCAAGTCCACCATCGGACCTTTGCCTTCCCACAGAAACGCGTGTTCGCCCACGCCAATCAGCATGTGCGCCCGGTCCTCGGACGTACCGACGACCTGCCCGCGCGAGTTCACGTTGTAGGCATTGCTGTTTGTGTCTTCCGGGAAAGCGCCCAGATCGACCTGATGACCGTGTGTCCACAGCACTGCATGATGGTCCTGTGGCGAAAGTGATCCCGGCAGATCAGTCTTGCCAACAATGTCGCCTACATCATTGATCGAATTGACAACTCCAGTGTTCCCACCCAGCGTTCCGAGATCCTGCATGCCGTGTTTCTTGGTCCACAAGAACGCACGCGAGTACACGTCGCCCGCCAGGTTGGACTGGCCGACCACTTCTCCACGATTGTTGAAGGCCGATGGGCTGCCAATCGTTCCCCCGAGCGTTCCCAGATCAATCATTTTGCCGTTCTCCCACAGGAACGGATCAATCGTCGGTAGTCCGGTAGTCGCATTCGGCGTGGTATTGGTATAAGAGTTCCCCACAACCTGGCCGCGCTCGTTGATGAAGCTGGCGCTGGCATCGTCTCCGCCCAGTGTGCCCAAATCCTGCATCACGCCGTTCTGCCACAGGAATGCACGGGTCTGTGTCGGAAACAATCCGGGCCCAGCCAGGCTTAGCGGATCGGGTAGAGTATTCGTCGCCGCTCCAACGGCCTGCCCCCTGCTGTTGACGGCACCGATGACACTCTCGTTGCCGCCTTCCAGAGTGCCGAGGTCGATGATGTGCCCGTTCCTCCACAGAACGGCGCGGAGTTCTCCCCAGCCCGGAATCAATGGGTCTTCGCGACCATTTTGAGAAATCCCGCCGATGATCCCGTTTGACGAGATCCAGTACGCTTGACTGTTGCCGCCACCCGGCAGAGCCCCAAGGTCGGTCCGAACGCCGTTGTGTGACACGAACGCGTGTGAAACGAAACAGTCGGCGTTTAAACAGAATGCAAATGGATCAGCCGATGACGTGTCCGCCCATCCCACGGCGGTCCCGTGAGCGTTCAAGGTGCTGTCGAATACGTCTTGGAAGTAACTTGCCGGTCCGCCGAACGTGCCGAGGTCGATGAACTTATAGTGCCTGTGTTGTGCACTCGCAGAAAGCGAGAAGGTCAGGGTGATAAGGCTAGAGACGATACGCGTCAGGATGCGATTCCTTTTCATTTACGAACTCCTCATTTCGAAGTTCTACACGCAAGCCAGGAGCACTGACGCGCCTAATCGGCGCACCTGGCGATGCTTTTCCGCCCGAGCGACAGGTCGTCCCGTACCGTTGTAGTTTTGTATCCCGCGCCCAGACCAGGGGAAGGAAGGGCGTCAGAAGCGCTGAACTTGCGCACACTCTGCGCGAAGCCCTTTCGCTCGGTCAACCGAACTTTTCCCGAATTGCACCCTGAACTTGCAACTCTCGCTGATCAGCAGAGTTAGCGTTCGCCCTGAACTTTTCCCTCCACCCAAACCGGAGGGAAAGTGCTAAACTTTCCGCCATTCGTGCTTGGGGGAGGATTCGTTGGGGGCCCCTTCCACCAGACAATCCAGCCTGCGTTTTGGGCTTTTCACGGTCGATCTCAGTTCGGCGACGCTCTACCGCAGCGGCCGAAAGATAGCGTTGCAGGAAAAACCTTTCCTGATTCTTGCCATGCTGCTCGACCGCCCGGGAGAACTAATCACCCGCGACGACATTCGCAAACAACTCTGGCCGGAAGGAACCTTCGTCGATTTCAACGAAGGCATCGACACTGCACTCAAGAAGCTTCGTTATGCGCTCGGCGATTCCGCGCAGAACCCCACTTTCATCGAAACCGTACCGCGGCGGGGATACCGCTTCATCGCGTCCGTCTCCAACGGAACGGGAAATGTCGATTCATTGACGGAAGCTGAACTTCCATTGTCCCCAGTGGCCGAGCCCGCTCAGGTCAGAAGCACATCGCGAAGATATCTAGTCGCCTTCTCTGTCATCTTGTTGTTGTCACTGGCGGGTTATGGAGTTTTCCGAATCATCTCTCGCTCTCCCGATGTCGATGTCCACCGTGTGCAGATGACAAAACTCAGCGATAACGGCCAGGTCCAAACTGTCGCCATTTCTCCTGATGGCCGCTATGTCGCTTATGCACGCGGTGACGATGTTCAACAAAGCCTGTGGCTGCGCGAGGTCGCTTCGCATCAAGAGATTCAGATTCTGCCCAACGGCCCCGGCTTCCACGGCCTCACCTTTTCTCCGGATGGCGACTCCCTGTATATCGTTCGCTCAGATGTAAACGATCCCTTTTTCAAATACTTGTACGTACTCCCTAGACAAGGGGGCACGATCAATAAGTTAGTCACCGATATCGATTCTCCTGTTTCCTTTTCTCCCGACGGAAAGCAGTTCGTCTACGAACGCTGCGTCCCCCCGCGCGATTACATCGAAGTAAAAATCGCAAATGCCGACGGAACCAACGACCACCTGCTCACCACAATTCCGGACGGTAGCGCCATGCTGTATCAGCCGGGGCCAAATTGGTCGCCCGACGGTCGCAACATCGCCATTCCCGTCGAGATCACCTCCCCTCAACCGCACTGGGCTTTGGATATGGTCTCCGCAACCGACGGAAGTATCCGCGAAGTGTTCTCTGGCTCAATGCGAAAATTCCTAGGGCGCCCTGTATGGTTTCCGAGCGGCAAGGGCTTGCTGTTTACGCACGTCGACAACACGGCCGGGCGCTATCAACTCTGGACCATGTCTTTCCCCGAGGGCCGAGCACAGCCCCTGACGCACGATCTTGCGGATTACGGTTCGGACCTCGACATGACACGGGACGGCGGCACGTTTGTCGGTACCAGCTCAGAAGTCGTCTCTCACGCATGGCTGGGTCCCGCGTCCGATCTGTCCCAAGTCCACCAGGTGAATTCCGATCCCTTTCCCGTGACACAGGTCGCCGAAGCGCCGGACGGTAAAGTTCTGGTGATCAGTTCTGATAATTCGGCCTCGGTGATGTACACCGATGGCAGTCAGCGTACTCGCTTTACCGACCTGGAACCGGTGTACGAGCCGGCTACCTGTGGGCGATTCGTCCTGCTCCGCACGGATCACGAAGACTCGGCCATCGTTCGATTCGATCAGGATGGTTCGAATCCCACCATACTCGTACGAGGAGGAATCGATTCTCCGACGTGTTCCGCAGATCGAACCGCAGTCTTCTATTACACAACAATTCCGCCGCAGAAATTTTGGAGAGTCCCTCTCGAAGGTGGCCCTCCGCAATATGTGGCGGACGGCCTCGGCGATTTGCTTGGGCAAACGATGGATGTCTCTCCCGACGGCAAATACCTTGTCTACCCTTACACCCAATTCGGCCGAGTTCCATCGGAAGGCTGGAAATTGCCGGTCATTCCAGTGAATGGAGGTCCGCCCATCCGGCAGTTCACAGTTCCCTCGGAGTCGGAAGGGGTTAGAGTGCGCTGGTCCCCTAACGGCAAGGGTTTACAATATGTCGTCACCGAAAAGGGTGTTTCGAATCTCTGGGAACAGCCGCTTTCAGGAGGAAAGCCGAAGCAACTCACGCGATTTACTTCTGGCCAGATATTCTCCTTCAACTGGACCGTCGACCGCACTCGTTTGCTTATGTCACGTGGCAATGAAAATCGAAATGCCGTCCTGCTGACCGATCTCGCTGTCCGCTGAAGAACGGTGGTTTTGCCCCTTTCGCAGCGCTTCTAGCGATAGGTCTCGAACTCGTTCCGATACGCTTCCCAGCGTTTCTTCACATCAGCCATGATCGCCTCGTACTCAGGATCACCGCGCAGGCTGTCGTAATTCTCATCCCTCTGGAACCAGGAGTAATTCACATCGCCCAGTTCCACGGTTCGCCTCAGCCACAAGAGTGCATTTCGTTTATCGCCGAGCAGGGCGTAAATACCACCCGTCCAATAAGCCTGGTCGCCGTCGATCACCCGGGACGGCTCATCCCGGAAAATCTGGGGAGCAATTTTGCTGCGCTCGTTTCGCGATGCATAGAGAAACGCCGCCGTGATCCGGGCGGTTTCATCGCTGGAACCCTCCGATAGCCGTACGGCACGCTCCAGGGTGGTTTCTGCCTCGTCTATTTTTCCTTCGTAGTAAAGTAGCCCACCAAGATAGGCCAACGCTTTGAATTGATCCGGATTCTTCGCCAGAACCTGGTGGAGTTCTTCCTCCGCTTCGGACATTCTCCCGATGTACATCAGCATGCGGGCGTGCATCCAGTGTTCTTGCGGAGGCATGGGATTTAACTCAAGGACCCGGCGGTAACCCTGCTCGGCCAGTTCTCCGAGGCCGGCGTAATAGTACGAATACGCAAGTACTTGCCAGGCAATTTCATTGTTGGGCGCAAGCTCGACAGCCTTTTTCGCGGCTTGTATGGCTTCGCGCTCTTTGCCCTCCTCGCTATAGACATGCCCCAAAGCGATCAATGCCTCGGTCAGTTGCGGCTTGAGACGGGCCGCGTTCAGAGCCGCAATCTCGCCCTTCTTCAGATTCTCCGGGGCGTTCTCGGTAAAATTCGCGGCTTCGAAGACATAAAATTCGGCCAGCAGAGCGTAGGCTTCGGCAAAGTTTCCATCCAAAGAAGTGGCGTGCAACATCAATCGCTGCCCGTTCCTCAGGCTGTTCAGCTGGGAGTACACGAGGTACTCGCTGAAATGGAAACGCGCCTGGACATAGTCGTTATACG
>Ga0335081_10009147_pt1 | contig 15919 bp, 10 predicted proteins | sample Lox_Sample_35_FD_206713 | JGI IMG/M metagenome (GOLD analysis project Ga0335081, IMG submission 206713) | Soil microbial communities from Loxahatchee National Wildlife Refuge, Florida, United States - Lox_Sample_3.5 | ecosystem: Environmental > Terrestrial > Soil > Wetlands | place: USA... | reverse complement strand
CCGCAACCCCTCCCGCAGGAGGGCGATTTGAAATGAGCACTCAGCAGCATGGCCCCGCCGGAAAGCAACGTCCACTCTGATCTCATTGAGGGATGCGGCCTGTTAAACTGCTCCCGGTCGCCGCCGCCTGGAAGCCGGCGGTCTATTCCTGGCGCGCGCCTGGCATTCGCCAGGCATACGAGCTCAGCACACGCATGTAGTTGGCGCGCTCGAAGTCTGAGGGGTTGGCCACCGAACTCATCGCCATACTCCCCCGCATCTGCTCGATCGATGCGTACTCATGCTCTTCCATCCAGCGGGTCAGGTCCGCCAATACGGTCACGAAGTGGCCCACGCCATTCTTTAACAAGGCGGAAGTCATCATCGCAACTTTAGCGCCCGCCATCATCGCTTTCAGGACGTCCGCGGCCGCGTGGATCCCGCCGGTAACGGCAAGATCCGCGCGGATGTTGTCGTACAGGATCGCCACCCAGTGCAATCGCAGCAGAAGCTCGTGGGGATTGCTGAGCACGAGGTTCGGGACCACCTCGAGGTTTTCGAGGTCGAAATCGGGCTGATAGAAGCGGTTGAAGAGCACCAGGGCATTCGCGCCGGCCTCGTTGAGACGATGCGCCATGTTGGCCACGGCCGTAAAGTAAGGGCTCAATTTGACGGCCACGGGAATGTGCACGCTGGACTTCACCTCCCGCACCAGATCGCAATAGGCGCGTTCGACTTCGAGGGAAGTGAGCTCGGCCTGGGTGGGAAGGAAATAGATGTTCAGCTCTAAAGCGTCGGCGCCGGCCTCTTCGATCTTGCGCGCATACTTGGTCCAGCCGCCGGAGGAACATCCGTTCAGACTGCCGATCACCGGAATCTGAAGCGCCTGCTTCACGCGGAAAAGGTGCTCCAAGTAGCCGTCCGGTCCTCGGTTGTACCAATTGAGTTCCGGCAGGTAAGTGAGGGACTCGGGAAAGCTCTCCGTTCCGGCGCCCAGAAAGCGGTCGAGCTCGCGGCTCTCCAGCGTGATCTGCTCTTCGAAGAGCGAATGAAACACCACGGCCGCTGCGCCCGCGTCCTCCATCTTGCGAAGGTTGTCGAGTTCCTCCGACAGGGGAGAAGAGGAGGCGACCAGCGGGTTCTTGAGTTTCAGGCCCAGATAGGTGGTGGTCAGGTCAGCCATGGTGTTCCTCCTACGCCCCGGCCGGGGCCGAAGCCGTGGCCAGTTCCTCGTAGTTGTGCCAGCGCTCCTCCACATCCTTCCGGGCAAGTTCCAGCAGCCGCTTCGCCTCTTCCGGATTGCTGTGGGTCAGCATCGTGTAGCGAGTCTCGTTGTAAACGTATTTCTCGAGCGCAATCGAGGGGGCCCGGGAGTCCAATTGCAGCGGGTTCAGGCCCTGCCCTTTCAGGCTGGGATTGTAGCGGAGCAGCGGCCAGTAGCCCGACTGCACGGCCGCCTTCTGTTGCTCCATGCCGTACGCCATGTCGTAGCCGTGAGCGATGCAGTGGCTGTAGGCAAGGATCAGCGAGGGCCCGTCGTAGGCTTCGGCCTCGCGAAAGGCCTTGAGGGTCTGGGTGTCGTTGCCGCCCATCGCCACCCGAGCCACGTAGACGTTCCCGTAACTCAGGGCCATCATCGCCAGGTCTTTCTTGGGCCTCGATTTGCCTCCGGCGGCGAACTTGGCCACCGCGCCGCGGGGCGTGGACTTTGACATTTGGCCGCCGGTGTTCGAGTAGACCTCGGTATCGAGCACCAACACGTTGACGTTGGCGCCGGAGGCCAGCACGTGGTCGAGGCCGCCGTAGCCGATGTCGTACGCCCACCCGTCTCCGCCTACAATCCAGACGCTCTTTTGAACCAGAGCGTCGGCCACGCTCAGCAGGTCGCGCTCTTCGAGCGTTTGCAACCCCGCGAGTTTCTCCTTCAAGGCGGCCACGCGTTCCCGCTGTGCCGAGATTCCTGCCGGTTCCGACTGATCGGCCGCCAGAATGGCCGCCACGAGCTCGGGGCCCAGTTTGCCCGCCAGCCGCTCCAGCAGGTGGCGGGCATAGTCTGCCTGCTTGTCGAGCGCCAGCCGCATCCCCAGACCGAACTCGGCGTTATCTTCGAACAGGGAATTGGACCACGCCGGACCACGCCCCTGCGCATTGCTGGTATAGGGCGTGGTGGGCAGATTGCCGCCGTAGATCGAAGAGCATCCGGTGGCGTTGGCGATGAGGGCGCGATCGCCGAACAACTGCGTCATCAATTTAAGGTAAGGTGTTTCTCCGCAGCCGGCGCAGGCGCCCGAAAACTCGAAAAGGGGCTCGAGCAACTGCGCATCCTTTACCTGGCCGAGGCTCAGCGCGCTGCGCTCCGGCTCGGGGAGGGTCCCGAAGAATTCCCAGTTCGCCCGTTCGACCTCCCGGATGGGCAATTGCGGCGCCATATTGATGGCCTTGTGCTTCGCCTCGCTCTTGCTCTTAACGGGACACACCTCCACGCACAGGCGGCAACCGGTGCAGTCTTCGGGCGCAACCTGCAGCGTGTAGCGCGCCTCTTTGAATTCCTTCCAGCGCGCCGGCACCGACTTGAAGCCGTGGGGAGCGCCGCTGAGACGGTCCGAGGTGTAGAGCTTCGCCCGGATAACGGAGTGCGGGCACACCATGACGCATTTCCCGCACTGGATGCAGAGCTGTTCGTCCCATACGGGAATTTCGAGGGCGATATTGCGCTTCTCCCACTGCGCGGTGCCGGAGGGAAAGGTTCCGTCGGGGGGCAAGGCACTCACCGGAATCGAGTCGCCCTGGCCGGCGATGATGCGGGCGCTGACGTTACGCACGAACTCAGGCGCCGCGGCGGGCACGGCAGGCAGGATGTCGAAGACGCTCGAGGCCTCGGCGGGCACGGCGACTTCGTAAAGTTGGTCGAGGGTCTGATCGACGGCGGCGAAGTTCCGGGCCACCACGGCCTCCCCGCGCCGGCCGTAGGTCTTCTCAATCGACTTCTTGATGGCCGCAATGGCCTCCGCCCGCGGCAGCACGCCGCTGATCGCAAAGAAGCACGTCTGCATCACGGTGTTGATGCGGCCGCCCATCCCCGCCTCGCGCGCCACCCTGACGGCGTCGATCACGAAGAAGCGCAGCTTCTTGGCGACGAGGTGCTCCTGCGTGGCCCGTGGCAGATGGTCCCACACGTCCCCCGGCCCGTAGGGGCTGTTGAGCAGAAAGGTTGCGCTGGTCTCGGCCGCGCCCAACATGTCGTAGCGCTCCAGGAAGCCGAACTGGTGGCAGGCCACGAAACTCGCCCGGCTGATGAGGTAGGTGGAGTGGATCGGGCGGGGCCCGAAACGCAGGTGTGAAATGGTGACCGAGCCCGACTTCTTGGAGTCGTAGACGAAATACCCCTGGGCGTAGTTGTCCGTATCCTCGCCGATGATCTTGATGGAGTTCTTGTTCGCACCCACCGTGCCGTCGGAGCCCAGGCCGTAAAAAATGGCGCGCACGGTGGCGGGATTTTCGGTGGAAAAACCCGAATCATAATCCAGGCTGGTGTGCGTCACGTCATCCTGAATCCCGATGGTGAAGTGATTGGCCGGCCGGGCTTTCTGCATTTCGTCGAAAATGCCCTTCACCATCGCCGGGCTGAACTCCTTCGAAGAGAGCCCGTAGCGCCCTCCCATCACGCGAGCCGTCGTCACTCCCGGCGCCGGCCCATCGCCGCCGGCCGCGGCTTCGTGAAGCGCCGCCACCAGATCCAGGTAGAGGGGCTCGCCGCCGGCCCCGGGCTCCTTGGTGCGGTCGAGAACGGCGAGGGTCTTAACGGTGGGCGGCAGCGCGGCGATGAAATGTTCCGCCGAGAAGGGCCGGTAAAGCCGCACCTTCAATACGCCCACCTTCTGTCCGCCGGCGTTCAGGTGCTCCACGGCCTCTTGAACCGCCTCGGCGCCCGAGCCCATCAGCACGATCGCGCGATCGGCGTCGGCCGCGCCCTCGTAATCGAACAGGCGGTACCGCCGTCCGGTCAGCCGCGCGAACTTGTCCATCGCGTTCTGCACGATGGTGGGACAGGCGCGGTAGTAGGCGTTCGAGGCCTCCCGCGCCTGAAAGAAGACGTCGGGATTCTGCGCCGTGCCCCGGATGAACGGCCGGTCGGGCGAGAGCGCGCGGGCGCGATGCGCCCGAACGAGTTCTTCGTCGATCATGGCGCGCAGGTCCTCGTCGCCGAGCTGCTCCACCTTGGCGACTTCGTGAGAAGTCCGGAAGCCGTCGAAGAAATGGAGGAAAGGCACGCGGGCCTCCAGCGTCGCCGCCTGCGCGATCAGGGCGAAATCCATCGCCTCCTGAACCGAGTTCGAGGCGAGCATGGCGAAGCCCGTCTGCCGCACGGCCATCACGTCGCTGTGGTCGCCAAAGATCGAAAGGGCGTGGGTGGCTACGGTGCGGGCGGCCACGTGAATCACCGCCGCCGTCAGCTCACCGGCGATCTTGTACATGTTGGGCAGCATCAGGAGCAAGCCCTGCGACGCGGTGAAGGTGGTGGCCAGGGCGCCCGCCTGCAGGGCCCCGTGCAAAGCCCCGGCGGCGCCGGCCTCGCTTTGCATTTCCACCACGCGGGGCACGCTGCCCCAGATGTTCGGCCGGCCCTCGGTGCACCACTCATCCGCCCATTCACCCATCGGAGAGGCGGGGGTGATGGGGTAAATGGCGATCACTTCATTGATCCGGTAGGCCGACGAGGCCGCCGCCTCGTTGCCGTCAATCGTTACTTTGGGTCTCGCCATAAGTCTCCGCTCCTGACCGCTCACGCGAGTCTGCTTCGCGCTGCTCTATTCCTGTTTAACAGCCGTCGCCCACCCCCGACAGTGACCATGATCACACCCCCGGTGGCGGGTGTACACCCGCGGAGACTTGGAGGCCGTGAGCTCAAGCGTCGCGCCAGCGCCTTATTTGCGGATCAAAACCACGATGGAGCGCGGCCCGACGGCGTAACTCGGGCTCCCGAGCGGGATCTCGGCGCCGGGTTCACAAATATCGTCGGGACTGTCCAGGCTGGTGTCAACCACGCGGCGCCAATCGCCGGGCGAGCCTTCCTGCACCCCAAACGTCAATTCCTCCCAGTAGGCGTTGATCATCACGTAGAGATCCTTGTCGTTCTGGGAAGCGCCGTGGAGGCAGAAAGCCAGGGTGTGGGAATCGTAGGAGAGGTCCGGGGCTCCGCCCACGCCGTACCAGCGCACGTCGTCGCGCCAGAAGCGGCTGCGGCCGAGGGAGGGGTGCGCCTTGCGGAAGGCGATCATCGTCTTGAAGAACCGGAAATGGTCCTGATTCTTCCGGAGCAGGTCCCAGTCGAGCCAGGTGATTTCGTTGTCCTGATTGTAGGGATTGTTGTTCCCTTGCTGCGTGTTGAGGAATTCGTCGCCGGCCGGAAACATCGGGGTGCCGTTGGAGAGGAGCAGCAGGCAGCAGAAGTTCTTCGCCTGGCGTTTGCGCAGCGCCACCACGTCCGCCGGAACGTTTTCGTCGCCCTCCCAACCGCAATTCCAGCTCAGGTTGTCGTCCGTGCCGTCCTCATTGTTTTCGCCATTCGCCTCGTTGTGTTTCTGGTTGTACGAAACCAGGTCATAGAGACAGAAGCCGTCGTGGCAGGTGACGAAATTGACGCTCTGATAGGGGTGGTAGGCGTTCAGCACGTCGTCGGGGAACAGATCGCTGCTGCCGTAGACGCGCGTGATGAGGGCCGGGACCATCCCTGCATCCCCTTTGACAAAGGACCGGAGGTTGTCGCGGAACTGGCCGTTCCATTGCAGCCAGGAGATTCCGGGAAAGGTTCGGCCAAGCTCATAGGATGCCAAGTCCCACGCCTCCGCAATCAAGCGGGCCTGCCGGAGCGCGGGAGCGCCGCTGATTTCCGCGATCACGGGCGGGTCGTCGAGATTGATCGAGCCGTCTTCGTAACGGCTGAAAATGGAGGCCAGATCGAACCGGAAGCCGTCCACGTGCATCTCGCGCTTCCAGAAGCGCAGACTGTCGACAATCATCTGACGCACGTAGCGATTGGCGCACCGCAGGGTGTTGCCGGTGCCGGTGTCGTTGCGATAGTGAATCATGTCCGGCGCGAGCACGTAGTAGGTGCTGTTGTCGATGCCGCAATAGCTGTAGGTGGGGCCGTTTTCGTCGCCTTCGGCGGTGTGGTTGAAGACCACATCCAGGATCACCTCAATCCCGGCCGCGTGCAGGGCCTTCACCATGCTTCGGAATTCGCTCAGCACGTTTTCGGAAGACCCGGCGATGGCGTAGGAGTGATTGGGCGAGAAAAAACTCAGCGGCATGTAACCCCAGTAGCTGCCCTCCTGGCTGTCTTGCTGAAAAACGGGCAGAAGTTCGACGGCCGTGATTCCAAGCTCTTGCAGGTAGGGAATCTTCTCGATCAGTCCGGCGTAGGTGCCGCGCTTCTCCGGGGCGACGCCCGAGCTCGGCCGCTCGGTGAATCCTCGAACGTGGACTTCGTAGATGACGGTGTCGGAGGTGTGCACCGGCGGCGCATCGCCGCTCCAGTCGAAGGCGTTCTTGGGGGCGATCACCCCCAGCGGAGCCTTGCCCGCGTTGCTGCCGGGCACGCACGCCGCCGCCCGGCTGAAGCCCTCGGGCCGGAAGAGGGCCATGGCGTAAGGGTCGAAGAGGATTTTTTGATCGTCAAACCGCTGGCCCTGGCCGGGCGCGTTGCGCCCCGCGACCTGGTAGGCGTAATAGGTTGCCCCAAGGAAGGACACGGCCTCCAGCCGGCAGTGCCATACCCGGCCGGACTTGTTGGTGAGCGGATCGAAGGCGTGCGTGAAGACGGGCAGGGTGACATCCCCCGGGCCGTAGAGCAGCAGCGTCACGCTGGTGGCGTCCTTGGAATAAAGCGCAAAGTTGAAGGCCTGCTCCGCCTCGATCCATGTGACGCCCAGCGGCGAGGGCGAACCCTCGGCGGCAAACCACGTATTCATACGGCCACCCCAGCCTTTCCAAGCCGCCGGTACGGCGATCCCGCCGGCTTCGAGACGGATCTAACCCACCGCTCAGACTGCGCGTGACCGTAATACTAGCACCCATCAACGCCGCCTGAAGCGCCCGAAAGGTTAGATCCGGGTCAACCTCAACCTCAATTCGTCGACCAGGCCTCACGGCGGGATACGGGTGTGAACCCGATGAAGACGCGCGGCGACGTGTCGGAAAGACTGGTCGAACGAGGAGCGCTTGCGTCCTTCGGCGTTCTCGGGAGAGGGAAATGGCGCGATCACCTACCCTACGGCTACATTTTAGATGGAGCGATACGCGCAGTTGCGTTCAGTGGCGGCCGGGAATATGTTATCGACGAGTGGACGACTGAAAAAGGATAGCTGGCTATTTACGTGACTCAGGTGGCCCCCACAGTTTGTGGTCGCAGCCCGGCCATGGCGCTACGTGCGCTTCCAATGTGGCCGTGCGAAGGCCTGTATTCACGAGTTAAGCGCCGCCCGCACCAAGAAAGTCCTCCTTCCTCGCATGCCAGTGAACGGGCACGTAGGATGCCTGCAGAGGGCCGGGGTCGGCCCTTGGGAGGGAGGGCGGACTCTGTGCGTGCCGACGGTCGCAATCGGTTGTGGTCACCTGCGTCAGATAAACACCCATCAAAGGAAACTCGGCTCGAGTGCCCAATAAGACTGTGCGGAGTTACCAGGGAGTACCCATAAAAGTGCAGACCTTCACGGCGGTTATTCACCGGGAAGAGGACCTGTACGTCGCCACGTGTCGTGCCCTGGGAACGGTGAGTAAAGGCGCCACCATCGAGGATGCTCTCGCCCATCTTAAGGAATTCCCTTGAATCAAAATGCGGTCGTAGCAGGAAATCACTCCCGCGATCTGCTGGTGATGCCGTTCCGTCAACAGTGTCAGGCCCATCCGAGAACCTCGCGTCCTCGGATGATCATATCAACTTTTTTGGTTCCGAATCCGCCGGGTTACGCATATGTTGTTCATATTGTTTGACTTGATCCCATTTTCCTCAGCACGCGCGTTTCGTAGGCTCCAGCCATCTTATTGATTCTGGGCTACATTCTGGCTTTGTGCAAAAATTACTCGCTTTTCGTCTTTTGTTCGCTTTGGCCTTTGGCCGACGATCGGCGAGGCCAGATGGAGCACGGACCCTCGATCACAAAGCGCTTCCTCTATCAGAATATATATGTATCATAGATCAAACAGCCTGTCAGGCAGTTTCAGGCGTCGCTCGCAAATCAGCTTGCTGAAGCGGCGATGCCCCCATCGCCGCTCCGGTCAGGAAAAGAAGATCGGCGGAGGGGACCCCGCCGCTACAAGGTATGCAAATTGATTCACGACCTGGCGCGAAGCCAAGGCCAAATCAGACCGTCCTTGGTAGCAAAGTTGTACCGTTCGCACGGCCTGCCGGCTTCACGGCCCCTTACTGTGCGGCGGGCACCCAAACGCGGTTGGGCGCCGAGATCTTGACCAGCGGAACTTCGGTGGTCACGCGCAAGCGCGCGAGCCCCGGTTTCTCGCTGGTCGCGGCCGCGAAGGTGAGTACATACTGCCGGCCCAGCCTCTCGCGCAGATCATTGAGGAACGGGCTAAAGGCGACCGGTGACGAAAGGCCCTGGAAGTAAGCCTCGCCTCCGGTCTCCGAGGTCAGCCGCTCGAGCGAGTCCTGCCCGTTGAACACCAGCCCGGCTCGGTGGCTGAGGCGCGCGGCGCCGCCCGCATAAATGGCGAAGATCGTCGCACCCGACTTATGCGCCTGATCGATGGCGGCCTGAAGATCGGGATTCACCGCGGCTTGAGTGTCGAAAAGACCGCGATAAATATCGATGCCGTTGCTTACGAGCAAAACCGATCGCATGCGGCCGTCCGCCGGCCAGTGCGCCAGCAGGTTCTGAACGGATTGGTAGATGCTTGCGCCGGCGTTGATCTGCCCTTCAGGCAAGCGCAAGGCCTTGTCCACCGCGCCGTGGTCCGCGGTGAAATCCTGGCTGAATTTCGCCGCCCCGTACTCGGCGTAAGCCACCCCCACCCACGTGGACGGGGGAAGGGAGCGGACAAACGCTTCGAGATCGCCGAACTGCAGGCCCAGTTCGCTGCCGAGCGAGCCGTCGACGAGAATGGCGAGGTCCCCGCCTTGCGAGCCCCCGCTGACCTGCTTCAAGTCGACCACCGGCCGGCGCGCACCGTCTTGAAACACCATCAGATCCTGAGTGGTGAGACTGGGCCCCGCCGGCCGCTGGCCCGAGATGCTGACCGTCACCTGGACGGGGGTGGTTCCGGTATCCGGGACGCCCGCCGCCAGGAGTGAGCCCAGGGTGGCGCCTAACATCACTGCTAAACCCATCGTCGCTATTGCTTTGAAATTCCTCATCATACCCTCCGCGAGCGAATCTCTGGCCGCTTCCCCCCCTGTTCGTTGGATGCACTTTCAGGAGCACGCGCGCGGGCGGCGCGCCGAATTTGGTTGACATCGAAAGGAAAATGTATAATTATTCAAATCTATGCATATCGCACGGCGGACGCCATGGTAAGCTCGCAAAAGCGCTTCCGGCAGGGCCAGATCCTCAAACTGGTTTCGTCCCGCGACGTGGCCAGCCAGGACGACCTGCGGCGCCTGCTTTCCCGGCTGGGCATGCGGGTAACCCAGGCCACCCTGTCGCGCGATATTCAGGAGCTGAAGCTGGTCAAAACCGCCGAGGGCTACCGGGTGCTGGAGGCGGAGGGCGCCACGGCCGCCGCGCAGCACAGACTGGAGCGCGCCCTGCGCGAGTTCCTGCTGGATGTGCGCGAGGCGCAGAACTTGCTGGTGTTGAAGACTCCGCCCGGAGGCGCCCAGCCGCTGGCGGCCGCCCTGGACGGCGAGCGCATGATAAACGTGGCCGGCACTATCGCCGGCGACGACACCGTGCTGGTGATCACCCCGTCCCGCAAGGCTTGCGCAGCGTTGCAGAAAAGGATGCAGGAGTTGGTGCGATGAGCGCAAAGCACAGCGTGGCGGTGATCGGAGCCACGGGCTACGCCGGCGTGGAGCTCGCCCGGTTGCTGCTGCGCCATCCGCGGGTGGCCACGCCCACCTTCTACCTCCGCGGCCACAGCGCCTCGGCGCACTGCCTCAGTGAGCTCTTCCCCGAGTTTGCCGGCTGGGGCGAGGCGCCCTGTCGCCCCTTTTCGGTGGAGGCGGTGGCCGGGAGCGGGGCCGAAGTGGTTTTCCTTTCGACGCCGCACGAAGCTTCGCTGGAACTGGTGCCGCCACTGGTTGCAGCGGGACTCCGGGTGGTGGACCTGAGCGGCGCATTCCGCTTTCACGAGCCCGAGACCTTCGCCCAGTGGTACAAGCTGCCGCCTCCCGCGCAGGAACTGCTGGCGTCCGCGGTGTACGGCCTGCCGGAGCTCTACGCGGAGGCGCTGCCGGGCGCGCGCCTGGTGGCCAATCCGGGCTGTTACCCCACTTCGGTGACTCTCGGCCTGCGCCCGCTGGTGGACGCGGGTCTGGTGAACGCCGGGCGCGGCGTGGTGTGCGACGCAAAATCCGGCGCCAGTGGAGCGGGCAAAGAACCCAGACGCGAGTTGCACTTTGTGGAAGTCCACCAGAACTTGCGCGCCTACGGGCTTTTCACGCACCGGCACACGCCCGAAATCACCGATCACGCCGGGCTGAAGGCGCAGGATTTCATTTTCACGACCCATCTGATCCCGGTGGCGCGCGGGATCCTTTCCACACTCTATGTGTGGCTCGACCGGCCCCATTCGGCGGAAGAAGTCGAGGGTGTGTACCGGAGCTTCTACGCGGGCCGGCCCATGGTGCGGATTCGCCAGGCGGGCCGGCTGCCGGACCTGCACCACGTGGTGCACACCAACTTCTGCGACATCGGGTTCGCGCTCGATCCCTCGGGCGAACGCCTGGTGGTGGTGTCGTGCCTGGACAATCTGGGTAAGGGTGCGGCGGGACAGGCGGTGCAGAATCTCAACGGCATGCTGGGCCTCGAAGAGGCTTGCGGGCTCAAATGAGGATGGTGATCAAATTCGCCGGGGCGCTGCTGGAGCAGCCGCTGGAAGCGATAGCGCAGCAGGTGGCCGACCTTGTCCACCAGGGACACGAGCTGCTGGTGATCCACGGCGGCGGGCGCACCTTCACCGCCACCCTGGCGCGGCTGGGAATTGAAAGCCGATTCGTGGCCGGATTGCGCGTCACCGGTCGTGAGACGCGCGACGTGGCCGTCATGGTCCTCGGCGGCCTTCTCAATACCCGCCTGGCAGCCGCCATCTCCGCCGCCGGCCAGAGCGCCATCGGAGTAACGGCGGGCGACGCGGGCTGCTTAAGGGCCCGGCCGCTCCTGACACCGCCGGCTTTGGGATTCGTGGGCGAGCTGACGGGCGTGAATGCGCCATTCTTCCAGTCCCTGTGGAATGCGGGCCTAGTGCCGGTGGCGGCGTGCCTCGGGCTCGGCGACGACGGCGAGCTTTACAACATCAACGCCGACCAGATGGCGGCGGCAGCGGCGGAATACCTGAGTGCGGAGCGGCTGATTTACCTCACCGACGTCGCCGGAGTGCTCGATGGGGCGAACGTGCTCGAGACGATCGAGTGCGATCAGCTTGAGGCGCTGGTGGCGGCGGGCACGGTGTCGGGCGGAATGGTGCTGAAGTTGGAAGCCAGCCGGCGCGCCCTGCTTGCCGGCGTGGGTGAAGTGAGGATTGTGGGCGGAGAGATTCCCGGAGGCCTGTTCGCCGCTGCCTCCGGGCAGAATGCGGGAACGCGGGTGGTGGCTCCCGTGCCGGTGAGGAGAACATAAACTTGGCCGGAAAGGCAAAGACAACATCGACGGCATCCAGCCCGGCACGGGCCCGGCGCGAGGCCGAGCGCTATTTGATGAACACCTACAAGCGCCCGCCCCTGGTGTTCGTGCGGGGCAAAGGCTGCTACCTCTACGACGACCGGGGCCGCGAGTACCTGGATTTTCTCGGCGGCATCGCGGTCAACGCGCTGGGCCACGCCCATCCCCGGCTGGTACGGGTGATCAGGCGCGAAGCGGCGCGGGCCACCCATCTCTCGAATCTGTTCCATAACGAGTTTCAGGGGCCGCTGGCCCGCAAACTTGCAACCTGGTCCGGAATGGACCGCGTTTTCTTTACCAACAGCGGCACCGAGGCGGTGGAAGGCGCCTTGAAACTGGCCCGCATTCGGGCGCGGCAAAGGTATGGCGGCGATAGCCGGGGACAGACGCGCATCCTGGCGCTCGAGAATTCATTTCACGGGCGAACCTTCGGAGCGCTCTCCATCACGGCCACGGAGAAATACCGCAAGCCCTTCGAGCCGCTGGTGCCGGGAGTGGAATTCGTCCGTTTCAACGACGTCGCCGATCTTGAAGCCAAGTTCGACTCGCGGGTCTGCGCCATCGTGATCGAACCCATCCAGGGCGAGGGCGGAATTTATCCGGTGAGCGAAGGATTCTGGAAGCGGGCGCGGGAGTTGGCCACGCAACACGAGTCGGCCCTGGTTGCGGACGAGATTCAGTGCGGCCTGGGGCGCACGGGAAGGCATTTCGCCTACCAACGCTTTTCAGCCCCGCCGGATGTCGTGGTGGCGGCCAAACCCCTGGCCGGCGGGCTGCCGCTCGGAGCGCTGCTGGCGAAGGAGTCGTTCGCGTCTGCCTTTTCGCCCGGCCTGCACGGCACCACTTTCGGTGGTGGGCCGCTGGTGTGCGCCGTGGCTTTGGAACTGCTCAACACCATCGATGACGAGGGGCTGCTCAAAAACGTCCGCCGCCGGGGAGAGCAGATCCGTGCGGGGCTCGAACAGCTCCGGGCACGGTTCGATTTCATCCGCGAGGTTCGAGGCGAGGGACTGATACTCGGCCTCGAGCTCGGCGTGGAGGGCGCTCCGTACGCGACTGAGGCGCTGGCGCGAGGCCTCGTGATCAACTGCACGCACGATTTCACCCTGCGCTTTCTTCCACCGTTCATCATCGGCGAGCGGCACGTGCGGGAGTTCTTCGAGAAGCTGGAGACTGTGTTCGCCAGGACCCGAGCGGCAGCCGTAAAGCTCCGCCGGACTTGAGGATTATGACGTGCGGCTCCTCGAAGCCGCCGCTCCGCAGGAGGTGACCGAGAGATGAGTACCGTGATGGAAACTTTGACGAGGACCCGGGATCTGTTGACCGGCGGGGAATGGACGGCGGCGGCGCTGCGCGACCTCTACCATCTGGCAGCGGACGTCAAGGTTCACCCCGAACGCTTCCGCAGCGCGCTCGGCGGCCGCTCAGTGGCCATGATCTTCGAGAAGCCCTCGTTGCGCACCCGGGTGACGTTCGAGGTGGGCATCCGCAGCCTGGGCGGGACAGCGGTATTCCTCGACCACGCGCAATCGCGCCTCGGTGAGCGCGAAGCTGTGCGGGACGTGGCTCGGAGTCTCGAGTGCTGGGTGCAGGCCATTGTCGCGCGCACCTTCGAGCATCAGATGCTCGAGCAACTGGCCGGGCACGCGGACATTCCCGTCATCAACGCTCTTTCCAACCGCTTTCATCCCTGCCAGGCTCTGGCCGATTTCTTCACGCTGGAAGAACGCTTTGGCCACTTGCGGGGCTTGCCGTTCGCGTTTGTGGGCGACGGCAACAATATGTGCCATTCGTTGATGCTGGTGGCGGCGCGCCTCGGGGTTCACATGCGCGTGGCGACGCCCCCGCAATACCGCCCGGAGCCGGAGATCGTGGCGGAGGCTCGGCGGGCAGCCCGCGAAAGCCGGGGCCGCATCGACCTCGTGACCGACCCGGCCGACGCCGTCCAGGGCGCCCAGGCGGTCTACACCGACACCTGGGTGAGCATGGGCCAGGAACTCGAGGCCGCCGAACGCGAAGGCATCTTCACGCCGTACCGGGTGACGGAATCGCTGATGGGGCTGGCCCACCCCGATGCCGTCTTCATGCACTGCCTGCCCGCCCATCGCGGCGTTGAGGTAACCGAGGGCGTAATCGATTCCGGGCGATCGCTGATCTATCACCAGGCGCAGAACCGGCTTCACGTACAAAACGCGATTCTGCTGACCCTGCTGGACTAAGGAGAGCGAAGTGCCGAAAAAAGTCGTGCTCGCCTATTCGGGCGGACTGGATACGTCCATTATCATCCCGTGGCTGAAGGAGAATTACGCCTGCGAAGTCATCGCGATGATCGGCGACGTGGGCCAGCAGGAAGACCTCGAAGCCGCCCGGCGCAAGGCCCTCGAGACCGGCGCTTCCGCGGCCTCCATCGAGGACCTGCGCGAAGAGTTTGTAATCGGCTACGTTTGGCCCACCCTTCGGGCCGGCGCGGTCTATGAGCACCGGTATCTGCTGGGCACCTCGATGGCGCGCCCGGTGATCGCGAAGCGCCAGGTGGAGATCGCCTTGCAGCTCGGCGCCGACTCCGTGGCCCACGGCTGCACGGGCAAGGGCAATGACCAGGTACGCTTCGAGCTCACCTACAAGGCACTCGGCCCGGGACTCACGATCATCGCTCCATGGCGGGAATGGTCCATTCAGTCGCGAGAGGACGCCATCGCCTATGCACGGGCGCATGGGGTTCCGATTGAGCAGACCAAAGCTAACATCTACAGCCGTGATCGCAACCTTTGGCACCTCAGCCATGAGGGCGGGCGCCTGGAAAACCCCGCGAACGCACCCGATGAGGTCATGTGGCAATGGACCAGGGCGCCCGAGAAGGCCCCGAATGACGCGGAGGACGTCGAGATCGGGTTCGAGGCAGGGACCCCGGTTTCGGTGGACGGGCAGGCGCTCGGGCCTGTTGAATTGATCGAGCGCCTGAACACCGTTGCCGCCGAGCACGGCGTGGGGCGGATCGACCTGGTAGAAAACCGGCTGGTAGGCATCAAGTCGCGCGGCGCGTACGAAACCCCGGGCGGCACGTTGCTCGTGACCGCGCACCGCGAGCTCGAGGCGCTTTGCCTGGACCGCGAAACGCTGCATTTTCAACAGTTATTGTCGCATCGATACGCGGAGATGGTCTACTATGGGCTGTGGTTCACACCGCTGCGAGAATCGCTCGACGCCTTCTTCGCGGCGTCGCAGCGGCGGGTGGCTGGCAAGGTGGGACTGCGGCTCTTCAAAGGAAACGTGACCATCACCCGCCGCTGCTCAGCTCATTCGCTCTACCGGGCGGAGCTGGCCAGCTTCAACATGGCCCGCTACAATCCCAAGGACGCAGAAGGGTTCATCAACCTATTCGCCCTGCCGGTTACGGTTCCCCCGGGCGACGGCGCCCCGGGTTCTGAAGAGCCATGAGTTCACCCAGCTCCAAATTGTGGGGCGGGCGGTTCGATCGACCGCCCGATGAAGCCTTCAACCAGTTTCAGCGGTCCTTCCCATTCGATCGCCGCCTGCTTCCTTACGAACTCCGGGTGAATCGCGCCTGGGCCCAGGCGCTGGAGAACGCCGGCTTGTTGAGCTCTGCCGAAACGGCGGAGATTCTCAACGCCCTCGCACAGATCGAACTGCGGGTGAAAGGCGAGCCGGCCTGGGTCTCGGCTTCCGCCGCCGAGGACGTGCACCACTTCGTCGAAATGGCCCTTGTGGAACTGGCCGGACCGGTGGGCTGGAAGGTGCACACTGGCCGCAGCCGGAATGACCTGGTGGCTACGGACTTCCGCCTCTTCGTGAAGGACGCTATTGCCGACATGCGCGACGCCGTGGCCCGCCTGATCCGAGCGCTCATCGAACATGCAGAGCTGCACTTCGGCGTGCCCATGCCAGGGATGACGCACCTTCAGCACGCGCAGCCCATCCTCTACGCTCACTTTCTGCTCGCGCACGTGGAGGGGTTCTTTCGTGACGTCGAGCGCCTGGCGAACGCGCGCCGGGCCGCCGACCTGTGCCCGCTGGGGTCGGCGGCGCTGGCGGGCACGCCTTTTCCCGTCGATCGCGTCGCCCTGGCACGCCAGCTCGGATTCGCA
>Ga0335081_10009146_pt1 | contig 15920 bp, 14 predicted proteins | sample Lox_Sample_35_FD_206713 | JGI IMG/M metagenome (GOLD analysis project Ga0335081, IMG submission 206713) | Soil microbial communities from Loxahatchee National Wildlife Refuge, Florida, United States - Lox_Sample_3.5 | ecosystem: Environmental > Terrestrial > Soil > Wetlands | place: USA... | reverse complement strand
CGGCAATCGAGTGCTGGCCGATTGCGATCGAGCGCGTGCGCTATGTCGGCGAGCCGGTCGCGGTCGTGGTCGCCTCCGACCGCTACCGCGCCGAGGACGCGCTCGAATTGATCGAAATCCGCTATCGGCCGTTGCCGGCGGTGGTCGATCCGTTCGCCGCGGCGGCGCCGGACGCGCCGCTCCTTCATCCCGGAGCAAACAGCAACGTCGTCGCCGAGCGCAGCTTTCGCTACGGCGATCCCGAGCGCGCCTTTGCTTCAGCGACGCACCGCGTGCGCGTTGCGGTCCGTTACCCGCGCAACTCGTGCACGCCGATCGAGACTTACGGCGTCGTTGCCGAATACGATCCGGCCGAGGAGGCCTATGACGTGCTCGCCAATTTCCAGGGGCCGTTCAGCCTGCATCCGGTGATGGCGCGGGCGCTCAAAGTTCCCGGCAATCGCTTGCGGCTGCGCACGCCGCCGGACTCCGGCGGCAGCTTCGGCGTCAAGCAGGCGGTCTTTCCCTACATCGTGCTGATCGCCGCTGCCGCGCGCGTTGCCGCACAGCCGGTGAAATGGATCGAGGACCGCCTCGAACATCTTTGCGCCTCGGTCTCGGCGACCAACCGGGTCACGACGCTCGAGGCGGCGGTTGAGGCCGACGGCCGCATTACGGCGCTCGCCTTCGATCAGCTCGAGGATTGCGGCGCCTATCTGCGCGCGCCGGAGCCGGCAACGCTTTACCGCATGCATGGCAATTTGACCGGCGCCTACGACATCCGCCATGTCGCGGTGCGCAACCGCGTCGTGCTCACCAACAAGACGCCGACCGGGCTCAATCGCGGCTTCGGCGGTCCGCAGCTTTACTACCCGCTCGAGCGGCTGATGCAGCGCATCGCCGTCACGCTCAAGCTCGATCCGCTCGAGGTGATCCGCCGCAATCTCGTGCCCGCGGGCGCGATGCCGTACCGGACCACGAGCGGCGGCTTGCTCGATTCTGGCGATTTCGCCGCCGCGCTCGACGCCGCGGTGGCGGAGGGCAAGCTCGAGGCGCTGCGGGCGCGGCGCGAGAAGGCGCGCGCCGCGGGCAAATCCTACGGCATCGGCTTTGCGGTGGTGGTCGAACCGAGCGTCTCCAACATGGGCTACATCACGGCCGCGTTGCCGGCCGAGGAACGCCGCCGCGCCGGGCCGAAGAACGGCGCGCAGGCGACCGCGACCGTCAGCCTCGATCCGCTCGGCGCCGTCTCGGTGCAGGTCGCCTCGACGCCGCAGGGCCAAGGCCATCGCACCGTCGTGGCACAGGTGGTCGCGGATGCGTTCGGACTGAAGCCGCAGGACATCAGCGTCATCGCCAACGTCGATACCGCCAAGGATAGCTGGTCGATCGCCTCGGGCAATTATTCGAGCAGGTTCGCGCCGGCCGTCGCCGGCGCCGCGCAAATCGCGGCGCTGCGGCTGCGCGAGCGGCTCGCCCGCATCGCTGCGGCGCAGCTCAATGTTCCGCCGGGAGAAATCATCTTCGCCGGCGGGCGCGTGGCCGCGCGAGGGAATCCCGACAACGCTGTGTCGTTCTCGCGCATCGCCGCGGCCGGGCATTGGGCGCCAGGAACGATTCCCGCCGAGCTCGGCCAGACCATCCGCGAAACCGTGTTCTGGACGCCGCCAGAACTGACCGCGCCCAATGAAGCCGACGAGATCAACAGCTCGCTGTGCCACGGATTCATTTTCGATTTCTGCGGCGTCGAGATCGATCAAATATCCGGCGCGGCGCGCGTCGACCGCTACGTCACCATGCACGATTGCGGCCGCATCCTGCATCCGGCGATGGTCGCCGGGCAGATCAGCGGCGGATTTGCCCAGGCGCTGGGTGCGGCGCTCTACGAGGAATACGCTTACGCTCCCGACGGCAGCTTCCTCTCCGGGACATTCGCCGACTATCTCGTCCCGACCGCGATGGAGGTGCCGGAGCCGCTCATTCTGCATCGCGAGACGCCTTCGCCGTTGACGCCGCTCGGCGCGAAAGGCGTCGGCGAGGGCAATAGCATGTCGACGCCGGTATGCGTCGCCAACGCCATCGCCGACGCGATGGGGCTCGTCGAGCTCGATCTGCCCGCGACGCCGGCGAAACTCGCTGCGCTCGCTCACGGGCCGGAACCCGCGCGCACGAGGGCTTCGTGAAGCCGGCGCGATTCGACTATGTGTGCGCCGAAAGTCTCGATGAGGCGCTCGAAGTCCTGCACCAGGACGGCGGCGACGCGCGCGTTCTCGCCGGCGGACAGACACTGCTGCCGATGCTCAACATGCGCATGGCGCGGCCGCGCCTGCTGGTCGACATTATGCGCGTTGCGGAACTGAGCCGGATCGAGCACGGCGATGGGGCGATCCGCGTCGGTGCGGCGGTCCGCCAGCACGCGCTCGAGCAGCGGGCCGACCTTGCCGCACAGCAGCCGCTTCTCGCCGCGGCGCTCCCTTGGGTCGGCCACGCCCAGACGCGCAGCCGCGGCACGATCTGCGGCTCGGTCGCGCATGCCGACCCAAGCGCAGAGCTGCCGCTCGTTCTGGTCGCCCTCGGCGGCGAGATCGAGGTGCGCTCGCGCGGCGGTGCGCGCCGCATCGGCGCGGAAAACTTCTTCACCGGAATGATGGCGACCGATTTGCGCGACGACGAGTTGATCGAGGCAGTGCGATTTCCGCTGGCGCGCGGCGGGACCGGCTATGCGTTCCGCGAGATCGGGCGGCGGCACGGCGATTTTGCCATCGTCGCGTGCGCCGCCGTGGTGGAGGCCCGGGCGGCGCGGCTCGCAGTCGGCGGCGTCGCCGATCGCCCGACGGCGCGAGAGCTGCCGCTGCCGGACGATCCGGCGCTCGATCAGGCGCTCGACGCCTTCGCCTGGGACCTCGACGCCGGCGACGACCTGCACGCAACAGCCGCCTACCGGCGTCAGCTGGTGCGCAAGCTCGGACGGCAAACTCTGGAGGAGGCGGCGCGATGCCGCGGCTGAGCGCAGCTTCGCCGCACCGCGTGAGCTTCATGCTCAACGGCCGCAAAGTCGCCGGACCGGCAGAGCCGCGGATGCTGCTCAGCGATTTCATCCGCCATGTGCTCGGCGCGACCGGTACGCATGTCGGCTGCGAGCACGGCGTCTGCGGCGCCTGTACCGTGCAGATCGACGGCGCGCCGGCGCGCTCCTGCCTCACCCTCGCGGTGCAGGCGCAAGGCGCCGACATTCGCACCGTCGAGGGCCTGGCGTCGGCTGCCGGTCGCCTGTCGCCGCTGCAGGAGGCGTTCCGCGAGCATTACGCGCTGCAATGCGGCTTCTGCACGCCGGGCATTCTGATGTCGCTCGACGCGCTGCTGCGCGAGCGGCCCGACGCCACCGAACCGCAGATCCGCGAATTCCTGTCCGGCCATCTCTGCCGCTGCACCGGCTATGCCTCGATCATCACGGCGGCGCTCGCGGCGGCGCGCAAACTGCGCGCGGAGCCCGATCATGCTTGACCTCGGCACCAGCTTCCTCGCGAGTGTCGCGCGCGATCCGCACGCTTTGGCTATTGTCGACGGCGCTGTGCGGCTCACCTACCGGGCCTGGTATGGCAGAATTTCCGCGCTGGTGCGCAGCTTCGACCGCCTCGGACTCAAGCCCGGCGATCACCTGGTGACGGTGTTGCAGAATCGCTGGGAAGCGGCGACGATTCACTGGGCCTGTCAGTTCGCCGGGATCATCATCACGCCGCTCAATTGGCGCGCGACCAGCCCGGAGATCGATTTCTGCATCGCGGACGCCGACGCACAGGCGATCGCCTATCAGGACATTTCCGCGCCGGCGCTCGCGGGTGCGCAGCGCGCACAATCGCTGCCGCGCATTGCGGTCGACGTGGCCGCCTCGCGCGACCTCGATTTCGCACAGCTCCTCGATGCCGACGCCGCCGACGCAACGCCTCGGGCAAACCCCGAGGCATGGTCGCTGATGCTCTACACCTCCGGGACCACCTCGCGGCCGAAGGGCGTGCCCCGCCGCCACCGCGCCGAACGCGCCGCCGCGCTCGCCCATGTGGCGCAGAACCTTTATGCCCGCGGCGAACGCACCCTGGGCGTGATGCCGCTCTACCACACCATGGGCGTGCGCTCGCTGCTAGCGATGTCGCTCATCGGCGGCACCTTCGTGTGCCTGCCGCGATTCGACGCTGCGCGGGCGCTGGCGCTCATCGCCGCCGAACGCATCTCCAATCTCTACCTTGTGCCGACGCTTTATCACGATCTGGTGCATCATCCGCTGTTCGCCGGGACCGACATCGCCTCGGTCCGCAAGCTTGGATTCGCCGGCGCGCCGATGACCGAAGCGCTGCTCCGGACGCTCGACGCGGCCTTCCAGCCCGAGCTGTTCGTCAATCACTATGGCAGCTCGGAGATCTACACCTTCACGATCGAGCAGAACGCAGGCCGCAAGCCCCGCTCTGCCGGGCGCGCCGGCATCAACCAGCTCATCCGCGTGGCGCGCCTCGGCGCTCGGTCGGCCGATGACATGGCCGCTGCCGGCGAGGAGGGCGAAGTCGTCGCGCTCATCGCCGGCGACGAGTCGTTCGAGGGCTATTGGCGACGCCCCGATGCCGATGCCGCGGCCATTCGCGACGGCTGGTATTTCACCGGCGACACCGGATTGATCGACGCCGATGGCGATCTGTTCGTGACCGGCCGGGTCGACGATCTGATTATCACCGGTGGTGAGAATGTCTCGCCGGTCGAGATCGAAAGCTGCCTGTCGCTGCACCCCGGCGTCGCCGAGGTCGCGGTGGCCGGTCTGCCCGACGAGCGCTGGGGCAAGATCGTCTGCGCTTTCGTGAAGCGACGCGGCGCGGTCGAGGTAACCGCGCTCGACGAGCTCTGCCGCAATTCCGGCCTCGCCGATTTCAAGCGTCCGCGCCGCTACGTCTTCGTCGAGGAGATTCCGAAATCGCCGGTCGGCAAGCTGTTGCGCCGCAAGCTCGTCGCCGGCGAGTATCAGCCGGAGCGCAGCTTTGCCGCAAGCCACCAGGGAACGATCCCATGAGCGTGCCGATGGACTTCGCCGACCCGCGCCTTGCCCGCCTCGATGGCTTCCGGGTCGAGATCGACGCCGGCCGCGAGCGCGCCGACGTGATCCTCGACCGGCCGCCGCTCAATGTCATCGAGATGCCGCAGCGCGACCAGCTGCGGCTCGCCTTCGAGTCGCTCGACGAAGATCCGCGGGTGCGGGTGATCGTGCTGCGCGCCGTCGGCGAGCATTTTTCGAGCGGCGGCAATATTCGCGGCTTCCTCGAAGCGAGCCCCGAACACGTTTCCAAGCTCGCCTGGAACATCGCGGCGCCGGCGCGCTGCGCCAAGCCGGTGATAGCCGCCAATCGCGGCTATTGCTTCGGCATCGGCTTCGAGATCTCGCTCGCCTGCGATTTCCGCATCGCCTCGGAGACCTGCTCCTATGCGCTCCCCGAGCAGCGGCTCGGCCAGATTCCGGGATCGGGCGGCTCTGCCCGGCTGCAGAAAATCGTTGGCATCACCCGCACCAAGGATATCGTGATGCGCTCGAAGCGCATCTCCGCGCGCCAGGCGCTCGACTGGGGCATCGCGACGGAGTGCGTCGCCGACGCCGAGCTTGAGGCGGCGACTGACGCGCTCGCCGACGAGCTGCGCGGCTTCTCGCCGCTCGCCCAGCGCACCGCCAAGAAGCTATTGAACGACACCGAAGACGCGACGCTATCGGTCGCGATCGAGCTCGAGGGGCATTGCTACAGCCGGCTGCGGCAATCAGACGACTTCCGCGAAGGCGTCGAAGCCTTCCACGCCAAACGGCCGCCGAAATTTCGCGGCAGCTAAGGCGGTGACGCTTCGGCGGCGCCAACGCCAACGGGGAAAACTGCGGCCTGTTTACGGCTGGACAGTGCGGCCGACTCGCGGCAGCGTATTGGCGCCGTGCAATGGGCCGCCGACCGCACAACCGCGCACGGAGGCCGGGTTACGGAGAAGAGATGAGGTCCGCTCCGGCTTGCTGCTTGGTGCTCCTGCTTTTCGCTGGCAGCGGTCCGGCGCTCGCGCAGGATCCCGGCACGCTCGAGGACAAGCCGCTGCCACCGCTTCTTCATCCGGAGTCGCCGTCGACGCCGGCGCGGGAACTGTTCGGCCGTAAGACCAAGCCCGACGAGGCCCCGCCGCAGGCGATCGGCTCCTACGCCGACGGCTGTCTCGCCGGCGGCGTCGCGCTGCCGATCGACGGCCCGACCTGGCAGGTGATGCGGCTCTCCCGCCACCGCAATTGGGGCCACCCCAAGCTCGTCGAATTCCTCAAGCGCCTGGCCGAGAACGCCAAGAAGATCGGCTGGAACGGCTTGCTGGTCGGCGACATGTCGCAGCCGCGCGGCGGCCCGATGCTGACCGGCCACGCGAGCCATCAGGTCGGCCTCGACGCCGACATCTGGTTTACGCCGATGCCGGATCACGTGCAGACCCGAGAGGAGCGCGAATTCACCTCGGCGACCCAAATGGTCGCGGAGAACAGGCTCGACGTCGATCCCAAGGTGTGGACGCACACGCGCACCGAACTCCTTCGGGTCGCCGCACAGGAGCCGGTGGTCGAGCGCATCTTCGTCAATGCGGCGATCAAGAAGACGCTATGCCGCGAGGCCGGATCGGACCGCGGCTGGCTCGCCAAGGTGCGGCCGTGGTGGGGGCACGACTACCATTTCCACATTCGCACCTACTGCCCGGCGGACAGCCCGCAATGCAAGCCGCAGCCGCCGCCCGGCGCCGACGAAGGCTGCGGCCATGCGCTCGACTTCTGGTTCAAGGAGCCGGTGTTGCATCCGGTTCCGCCGCCGGTCGCGCCGAAGAGGCAGCAGACCATGGCGAGCTTGCCCGCCGCTTGCCGGAAAGTCCTCGCAGCGCCCTGACGCCAACGCCGCCGAGCTAAGGCGCAACCACTCCGAACAGCGAGCGTTGCACCGCGGCGGTAACGAATACCAGGGCCGCGGCGAGAGCGACGATGACAGCCGCATAGGACGGCGATCTCTGCCGCGGCGCGCGCATCAGGACGGGCAAGCCGCTCTGGAGGATCACGGCGCCGTAAAGGCCGGTGAACCCGAGGAACCGCAGGCCCGGCAGCAGCAAAAAAATCCCGGCGAGCCACACCGGCGTGAAGCAGTAAACCGCGAGCTTGAGCGCGGCGGCGAAGCTTCGGCTCGCGCCGAACCACGGCGCCAGCATGTCGATTAACAGTGCCACCAGCAGCACCTGCACAAAGGCCGCGGCGTAGGCGAAGATCGCCGCCAGCAATCCGTCGCCCAGCGGCATCCGCACTGTCCCCGTGCCCGGCACGATGACGCCGATGACGCAGCCGCCGATGAAGCCCGCCGCTGCCGGGATCAACGCAAACAGCGCGACATAGGAGATCAACAAATAAACCGCGTCACCGCTTTCCTTCTCGATCCGCGGCCACGCCGTCGCGGGATCGGCAAGCACGGCGGCTGCGCGCCGGACGGCGTTCACGACGGATAGCCCCCGGCGTCGGCGCGGATCGATGCCGCGCCCTTCTCCGCGATCATCATCGTCGGCGCGTTAGTGTTGCCGGAAGTGATGGCGGGCATGACCGACGCGTCGATGACGCGCAGGCGCTCGACGCCGGCAACGCGCAGATGCTCGTCGACGACCATCAACGGATCGCTCGGCAGGCCCATTTTCGCGGTGCCGACCGGATGAAAAATCGTGGTGCCGATGTCGCCCGCCGCCTTCACCATTGCTTGTTCGTCGTCATCGGCAAAAGCCGCGCCGGGCAGATATTCAGCAGGGTGAAACGGCGCCAGCGCCGGCTGCGCGACGATGCGGCGGGTGAGGCGGATGGCGTTTGCGGCGATACGGCGGTCGGCATCGGTCGACAGATAGTTCGGCTTGATCACCGGCTTGTCGGCCGGATCGCGCGAGCGCAGCCGCACATGACCGCGGCTGGTCGGGCGCAGATTGGCGACGCTCGCGGTAAAGGCCGGAAACCGGTGCAGCGGCTCGCCGAAGCGATCGAGCGACAGCGGCTGAATGTGGAATTGGAGGTTGGCGCGCTCCTGGTCCGGATCGGAGCGGGTGAACAGGCCGAGCTGCGACGGCGCCATGGTCAGCGGGCCGCGGCGCAACAGCGCGTACTCGGCGAGCATGCGGGCAAGGCCGAGCGGGGCGTGATAGCGCTCGTTCAGCGTGGCGATGCCGTCGACCTTGTAGATTAGCCGCAGCTGCAAATGGTCCTGCAAGTTGGCGCCGACGCCCGGCCGGTCGGCGACGACCGCGATGCCGTAGTCTTGGAGATGCTGCGCCGGGCCGACGCCTGAGAGCAACATGATCTGCGGCGAGCCGATCGCGCCTGCAGCGAGGATCACCTCGCCGCGGCTGCGGGCGATACGGACTTGAGCGCCCTGGCGCCACCGCACGCCGACGGCGCGCCGGCCCTCGAAGGTGACGCATTCGACAAGGCATCCGGTTTCCAGCCGCAAATTGCTGCGTTGGAGCACCGGCTTGAGGAAGGCACTCGCCGCCGACCAGCGCCGGCCGCGCTTCTGGTTGACGTGGAATGCGCAGCAGCCTTCGTTGTCGCCGGTATTGAAATCGGCGATGGATTTGATGCCCGCCTGTTCGGCCGCCCTGCGGAAGGCTTCGAGCAGATCCCAGCGCACGCGCGGCGGCTCGACGCGCAATTCGCCGCCGACGCCGTGCGCATCGCTCGCGCCCAGGAAATGATTTTCATGCCGCTTGAAATAAGGCAGCACGTCGTCCCAGCCCCAGCCATTAAGCCCCAACTGCCGCCAATGATCATAGTCGGCGGCCTGCCCGCGCATGTAGATCATGGCGTTGATCGCGGAGGAGCCGCCGATCGCCTTGCCGCGCGGATAATTGAGGCTGCGGCCGTTGAGGCCTTCTTCCGGCTCGGTCTTGAAGCACCAATCCGAGCGCGGATTGCCGATGGCGAACAGATAACCGACCGGAATGTGAAACCAGACCCAATTGTCGCGGCCGCCGGCCTCGAGCACCAGCACTCGGTGGCCGGCATCGGCCGAAAGCCGATTGGCCAAGAGACAGCCGGCCGAGCCCGCTCCGACGATGATGTAGTCGTAGTCGCCTTCGATCGTTTCTGCCTCGGCCATCGCGGGAGGATAGCATGCGGCGCCGCAGCGGGGCGATGCGGCCTCGCGAGGGCCAAGCGGCTTTACCGCCGTGGCTGGGCGTTGCTATTGTACGGATACGACGGCGGCGCGCCGGGCGCGCGCCGCTTGAGCCTGGAACGACGGTTCCCTGAGGCGGTCGGGTGGTCTTTGGCGGGCGCCGGTGCGCGGTTTGATGCACATGCGCCTTTTGGGAGAACCGTCGTGCTGCGATTCATTCGCCTTCTCGCGGCCCTGGCCGCGACTGCCGCAGTTGCGATGCCGCTTGCGGCGGCGGCGCAGGAAAGATCCATCATCGTCTTTGCCGCCGCTTCGATGAAGAATGCGCTCGATGACGTCGACACCGCGTTCACCAAGAAGAGCGGCATCAAGGTGCTCGCCAGCTACGCGGCAAGCTCGGCGCTGATGAAGCAGATCAAGCAAGGCGCTCCGGCCGACGCATACGTGTCCGCCGATCTGCAATGGATGGACTACGGCTCGCAGAAAAAACTGGTGCAGGACCAAAGCCGCGTCAACCTGCTCGGCAACCGACTGGTCCTCGTCGCGCCCAGGGATTCCAAGATCGGCGAGGTGGCGATTGGTCCGGGCCTTGATCTCGCCAAGCTCGCTGACGGCGGGCGCATTGCGACCGGCGACGTACGTGCCGTGCCGGTCGGGCTTTACGCCAAGGCCGCGCTGGAAAAGCTCGGCCTGTGGGCATCGGTCGAGCCGAAAATGGCTATGGCGGATAATGTCCGCGCCGCACTTATTTTGGTCGCCCGCGGCGAGGCGGCGCTCGGCATCGTCTATGAGACCGACGCCAAGGTCGAACCCGGGGTGAAAATCATCGGCGTCTTTCCCGACGACTCCCATCCACCCATCGTCTATCCGGTGGCCCTGACCATCAATGCCAGGCCGGAAGCGGCGCAGTATCTGGCATTTCTGCGCACACAAACAGCGAAATCGGTCTTTGAAGGCTATGGTTTCAGCTTTCTGATAAAGCCTACGTCCTGACCATCCCCTCCGACAGCGGGCTTAAGTAGAATAACCTCGTGCTGAATCTTTCCCCCGCTGAATGGACCGCGATCGAGCTGTCGCTGCGTATCGCGGTCGTTGCCACCGCTTGTGCCTTGCCGTTCGGTATCGCCGTCGGCTGGCTGCTGGCGCGAAAGAATTTCTGGGGCAAGACCGTGCTTGACGGGCTGGTGCACCTGCCGCTGGTGCTGCCGCCGGTGGTGACCGGCTATCTCCTGCTCATTTCGTTCGGACGCAAGGGGCCGATCGGCGCTCTGTTCGACCGATATCTCGGCATCGTCTTCTCGTTCCGCTGGACCGGCGCCGCGCTCGCTTGCGGGGTGATGGGTTTTCCGCTCCTGGTCCGGCCGATCAGGCTCGCGCTCGAGGCGATCGACCGCCGGCTCGAAGACGCCGCCGCGACGCTTGGCGCCAACCCGCCGCTCGTCTTCCTCACCATCACGCTACCGCTCGCTTTGCCCGGCATGATCGCCGGCGTGGTATTGTGCTTCGCGCGCGCGCTCGGCGAATTCGGCGCCACTATTACCTTCGTGTCCAACATTCCCGGCGAGACCCAGACGATTTCGGCGGCGATCTACACGTTTCTCCAGGTTCCCGGGGGCGACGCCGCGGCAGCGCGGCTGGTGCTGATCGCGGTCGTGCTAGCGCTTGCGGCGCTGATCGCGTCCGAATGGCTGGCGCGCCGCGCCGCTATCCGCTTCCACGGGGAATGAAGGTGCTGGCTGTCGACGTGGAGAAACAGCTTGGCGGGCTGAAATTGAGCGTGCGCTTTGACGCCGCGAGCGGCGCCACCGCGCTGTTCGGGCCCTCCGGCGCCGGAAAGACCACGGTCGCCAACATGATCGCCGGCTTGCTTACGCCGGATCGCGGCTCGATCAAGTTCGCCGACACGGTGCTGTTCGATGCCGCCGTCGGGATCAATGTGCCGCCGCACCGCCGCCGCATCGGCTATGTCTTCCAGGAGGGGCGGCTGTTTCCGCACCTCAGCGTGCGGCAGAATCTCGACTATGGCCGGCGGATGACCCGCCGCACGCCCGACGCGGACGAATTCGAGCGCATCGCCAAATTGCTCGACATCGGGCCGCTGCTCGAGCGCCGGCCGCGCATGTTGTCGGGCGGCGAACGCCAGCGCGTCGCCGTTGGCCGCGCCCTGCTGATGCGGCCGAGGCTCCTGCTTCTCGACGAGCCGCTCGCTTCGCTCGGCGGCGGCCACAAGCGCGAAATCCTCCCCTATCTGGTGCGGCTGCGCGACGACGTCGGCGTGCCGATGGTCTATGTCAGCCACACCGCCGCGGAACTGCGCCGCATCGCCACCCATGTGGTCCGGCTCGAGGCCGGCGGCGTCCTGGCGCAAGGCGGCGTCGAGCTCCTCGACGAGGCCGAGACCGACGCGATCGGCTAGATCGGGCGCTCGGGCCGCCTGCCGAACACCTTCTGTGCAACAATGCGGCGACGAACTATCATCCATACGCTCGTCACCGAGCGACAGAGAACGCCGAATGGATGCCGTGGGATGATCCGGTTGGCCGGGCTGAGAGACTTTGATCGACGCGCGGTGCTGGCGGCTTTGCTGCTCGTCCTTGGCTTTGCCTGGGCAGCGCCGCCCGCTGCGGGGGAGGACACGGCCCAGACCGTTCGCCTCGTGGTTGACTATGGCGATGGCGTCACCAAGACCGTCAATAATCTCGCTTGGGCCAAGGGCAGTACGGTGCTGGACGCAATGAAGGCTGCGACCGCGCGACCGCACGGGATTTCCTTCAGCTACACCGGTGCCGACGCCGCGGCGGTGCTGACGCGGATCGACGACGTGCAGAACGAGGGCGGCGCAGCCGGAAAAAGGAACTGGCAATATTGGGTCAACGACGCCTACGGTGACCGGAGCTTTGCCATATTCGAGTTGCAGGCGCAGGACGTCGTGCTGTGGCGATTTACAACCGAACAGGGGAAATAATGCCGATGGTCCCGAACTTGCCGAACCGGACTAACCAACGCTGCGCGGCGCGCCTCAACCTGACCGACCTCTCCGCCGTCGCCTTCCTGATCGCGATCGACGTCGCCGCGCGCATCCTGCCGCACGCGCCTGATTTCACCCCGGTCGCAGCGACCGCGCTGTTCGCCGCGACCGTACTCCGCGTCCGCGCCCTCTCGCCGCTGGTTCCTATCGGAGCAATGCTGGTCGGCGACGCGGCGCTCGGTTTCTACGACTGGCGGATGATGGCGGTCGTCTACGCGGCGCTCGCCCTGCCGGCAATTGCCGCCTGTTTGTCGACCCGGCTGCGCCGGCCGGCAATGGCCGTCCCGGTTTTGCTCGTGAATTCGCTGACGTTCTTTGTCGTCACGAACTTTGCGGTGTGGGCGTTGAGCCCGATCTACGCCGCAAATGCCGCGAGCCTCCTCAAATGCTACATCGCGGCGCTGCCGTTCCTCAGGAACATGGCTGCGGGCGATCTGTTCTGGGGGCTGCTGCTGTTTGGATCGTACGGGATCGCGCGGTCGGCGTGGGGGCGGATCGCCGCCGGTCGCTTGCGGCGCCGCCGCGGTCTGATCGCTTATGCCTGATCCCGCCTTCGCCGCGCCGGAATGAGCGCGACGCCGCTGCAAATCAGATCTTCCACAGCGCGGGGCCTGTTGTGCGGCGTCGGCGCGGCCTTGTGCTGGGCCTTCGGCTTTGTCGCTGCGCGGCACGGCATCACCGACGGCATGTCGCCGCTTGCGATCGGGCTGCATCGATTTACCTGGGGCGGGCTCGTCTTGCTTCCGCTTGCCGCGCAGCGCGGCTTCGCCGATCTCCGCGGCGTTGGCTGGCGGCGGGGCGCTCTCCTGACGCTGGTCGGCGGACTGCCGCAGGCGGTGCTCAGCTACGCCGGATTCCTGTTCGTGCCGCTCGGCCATGGCGGGGTCATCCAGCCGGCCTGCGCCTCACTCTTCGGATTGATGTTGGCGAGCGCGGTGATCCGTGAGCCGCTGCCGCTGCGCCGCATCGCCGGGGCGCTTGCGATCGTCCTCGGCCTCTGCGTCATCGGCGCCGAAGCGCTGCGGACAATGGGCGCACATGGGCTTATCGGCGATTTCATGTTCGTAGCTGCCGGATGCTCATTCGCGACGTTCGGCATGCTGCTGCGGCTGTGGCGCATCGATGCGATGCCGGCGGTCGCCGTGACCGCGATCTTTTCGCTGGCCGGCCTGCCGCTCCTTCTGTTCAGCCTCGACAGTGCGTTACGCGCTGGCTTTGCCGAGAACCTGCTGCAGGCGCTGGTGCAGGGAATATTTGTCGGTCCGGTCGCCGTCTATCTGTTTACCCGGTCGGTGGTGCTGCTCGGCGTGAGCCGGGCGTCGGTGTTTCCTTCGCTCGTCCCGCCGTTCACGCTGTTGGTTGGGTTTCTTGCGCTCGGCGAGGCGCCGAGTATTTCGCAGCTTGCCGGGCTCGTGATCGTCGTCGTCGGCTTCCGCCTCACCCAGATTGGATGAATTCAGGCCGCCTTGCGGCTGATCAAAAATTCTCCGATCCGAGTAAGCGCCCGCAAGATATTTTCCGTCGAGTTGGCGTAGGACACGCGCACATACCCTTCGCCGAGCACGCCGAAATCCGGACCGCCGATCAGGGCGACGCCGGCCTCTTCGAGGAGCGCTGACGCGAGCGGCTTCGCCTTCCAGCCGGTGCGCTTGACGTTCGGGAAGGCGTAGAACGCACCCTTGGGCGTGGCGCAGGACATGCCGGGAAGCCGGTTGAGGCCGTCGACCACGACCTTTCGCCGCCGATCGAACTCGGCGACCATCGCCGTCACTTCCGCCTGCGGCCCGGTGAGTGCCGCGAGCCCGGCATATTGCGTGGCGGCGTTGACGCAGGAATGCAAGTTGACGGCAAGCTTGCGCGCATAGTCATAGAGCTTGCCCGGCCAGACCGCATAGCCGAGCCGCCAGCCGGTCATGGCATAGGTCTTCGACCAGCCATTGAGCAGAATGAGCCGGTCGCGGATCGCGGGATATTGCAGCAGGCAGACATGCGCCGCGCCGTCATAGAGCATGCGGTCGTAGATTTCGTCCGACATCACGGCGACGTCGGGATAGCGCTCCAGGCCGGCGAGAAGCTTGTCGACCTCGGCCTTGGGGGTGACGCCGCCGGTCGGATTGGCCGGCGAGTTGAGGATCAAGAGCCGGGTCTGCGGCGTGATCAGGCCGAGGGTCTCCTCGGCGGAGAAGGCGAAATCGTTTTCCTCGCGGATCGGCACCGGAACCGGACGCGCGCCGGTGAATTCGATCATCGAGCGGTAGATCGGGAAACCTGGATCCGGATAGAGGATGTCGACGCCGGGCTCGCCGAACATCAGGATCGACATGAACATGGTCGGTTTGCCGCCCGGCATGATCATGACCTCACCGGGTGAGACCGTGACCTTGAAGCGCTTGCCGAGGTCGGCGGCGACCGCCTCGCGCAGCGGCAGGATGCCAACCGCCGGAGTGTATCCGTGATGGCCGTCGCGCAGCGCCTTGACCGCGGCCTCGACGATGAAGTCCGGCGTGCGGAAATCCGGCTGCCCGATGCCGAGATTGATGATGTCGCGACCCTGCGCCGCAAGCTCCGTCGCGCGCGCGAGCACGGCAAAGGCATTCTCCTCGCCGATGCGATCGAAGGCGGCAACGGTTCTCAGCATGGCGCCGGCACTTCAGCCCAATTGCCCGGCAAAGGCAATCGACCTATCTATCGGTGCGGGAATGAGGCGCCCGGGAGATGGTGATGACGGCAGGCAATGGTTCGAAGCTTCCGCAAGGACGCCGGTTGCGCTCGCAATTGTGGTTCGACAACCCGGACAATCCGGGCATGACCGCGCTCTATCTGGAGCGCTATCTCAATTACGGCCTCACCCGCGCCGAGCTCACCTCCGGCAAACCGATTATTGGCATCGCGCAGACCGGCTCCGATCTCAGCCCCTGCAATCGTCATCATCTCGAGCTTGCCAAGCGCGTGCGCGAGGGCATCCGCGCCGCCGGCGGCGTGGCGCTCGAGTTTCCAATGCATCCCATCCAGGAGACCGGCCGGCGCCCGACCGCGGCGCTTGACCGCAACCTCGCCTATCTCGGCCTGGTCGAGGTGCTGTACGGCTATCCGCTCGACGGCGTGGTGCTGACGACCGGCTGTGACAAGACCACGCCGGCGGCGCTGATGGCGGCCGCTACCGTCAATACGCCGGCGATCGTGCTCTCCGGCGGGTCGATGCTCGACAGTTATCGCGACGGCCGGCGCGCCGGCTCCGGCACCGTCGTCTGGCAGGCGCGCGAGGATCATGCCGCCGGCAAGATCGACTACCAGCAATTCATCGACATCGTCGCCGCCTCCGCGCCCTCGATCGGCCACTGCAACACCATGGGGACTGCTTCGACCATGAATGCGATGGCCGAAGCGCTGGGCATGTCGCTTCCCGGCTGCGCCGCGATCCCGGCGCCGTACCGCGAGCGCGGCCAGATCGCCTACGAGACCGGCGTGCGCGCCGTCGAGATCGTGCGCGAGGACCTCAAACCCTCCGACATCCTCACCCGCGCCGCCTTCGAGAACGCGATCGTCGCCTGCTCGGCGATCGGCGGCTCGACCAATGCGCCGATCCATCTCTGCGCCATCGCCCGGCACGTCGGCGTCAAGCTCGAGATCGAGGACTGGGAGGCGATTGGCTACGACGTGCCGCTGCTCGTCAACATGCAGCCGATCGGCGAGTATCTCGGCGAAGACTATTTCCGCGCCGGCGGGCTGCCGGCGGT
>Ga0335081_10009145_pt1 | contig 15921 bp, 12 predicted proteins | sample Lox_Sample_35_FD_206713 | JGI IMG/M metagenome (GOLD analysis project Ga0335081, IMG submission 206713) | Soil microbial communities from Loxahatchee National Wildlife Refuge, Florida, United States - Lox_Sample_3.5 | ecosystem: Environmental > Terrestrial > Soil > Wetlands | place: USA... | reverse complement strand
GCAATCACAACACCACCATGCTCACCTGCCCCGGGCCCCAGATCGATGAGAAAATCCGCGCTCTGGATCATTTCCTTGTCATGCTCAACAACGATGACGGTGTTCCCAAGGTCACGAAGTTCTTTGAGACTGTTTATCAGTTTGATGTTATCACGTTGGTGAAGGCCGATACTCGGTTCATCAAGAATGTACAGAACACCGACAAGCTGGGAACCAATCTGTGTGGCAAGCCGAATTCGTTGTCCTTCCCCGCCGGATAGCGTACGCGCGGAGCGATCAAGCGTGAGGTAATCAAGTCCGACGTTGAGGAGAAACCGTAATCTCTGCCTGATTTCTTTGATGATCTGAGCCCCGATTTCCGCCTGTCGATCGGTGAGCCGGAGTGACTCGAAGAAATCATGTGTTTCCCGTATGGAGCGGCGCACGACATCATTGATATTCACTTCTTCGCCCGACTTCGCGTCGGTGAGCTTCACGGCCAGACTCTCTCTCCTCAGCCGGCCGCCACCACATTCCTGGCACGGCTTCGTCGTCATAAACGACTCAACCCACTGGCGGATGCCTTCCGAGGAAGTTTCATCGTAATAGTGTTTCAACGTTTTGATGATTCCCTCGAACCGCTGCTTGTATGTGACGATTCGTCCCGTGGAGTAGGTATACGGAATTTCGAACTTCTCGTCTCCACCACCGTGTATGAGAACATCGATCACGGTTTTGGGAAAACTCTTGAGCGGAGTTTCCGGACCGACGTCGTATTTCTTCACGACTGCCCGCACCTGACTCCAGAGCCAGGTATCGCGCGGTCTTCCGATCGGCGCAAGGCCCTCTTCATTCAGAGACAATCGCATATCCGGGAGGATGAGATCGAGATCGAATTCCTTTGTCTCCCCGAGACCGCCGCAGACAGGACAGGAACCATACGGTGAATTAAACGAAAAGGAATTCGGCGCCGGCTCATCGTAGCTGATGCCACACACCAGACAGGCGAGGTGCTGGCTGAACAACTGATCCTCGCCATCCCGGTCAATGATCACGAGGCCCGATCCGACCCTGAGACCGGTCTCAACCGAATCCGCAATGCGCGAACGCATTTCCTTCTTCACCGTCAACCGGTCGACGACGACTTCAATGTTGTGCACCTTGTACCGGTCGACCTGCATCTTCTTCCGGATTTCCTGCACATCGCCGTCAACTCGTACCCGCAGGAATCCATCCTTGAGAATCTCCTCGAAGAGCTCCCGGTAATGCCCTTTCCTGCCCCGGACGACGGGGGCGAGGATTTCGATCTTTGTATCTTCCGGAAACGCCATAATGGCATCGATGATCTGATCCGAGGTTTGCTTCTTGACGACTCTTCCGCAGTTGTAACAATGCTGGACGCCTACGCGCGCGAACAGGAGTCGCAGGTAGTCGTAAATTTCGGTGACCGTGCCAACCGTGGAGCGGGGATTGTGGGATACTGTCTTCTGTTCAATGGAAATGGCCGGACTGAGGCCTTCGATCTTGTCGACATCGGGGCGCTCCATGAGACCGAGAAACTGACGTGCATACGCCGACAAGCTCTCGACGTAACGTCGCTGGCCCTCAGCGTAGATCGTATCGAACGCAAGACTGGACTTTCCTGAGCCGGAAAGACCCGTAATGACGATGAGCGAGTCGCGCGGCATCTCGACATCGATATTCTTGAGATTATGGACGCGTGCGCCCTTGACGATGAGGTTATCCTGTTCCACGAGTGTGAGTTGGATCAGCAGGAAGTGAATTGCGATCCAGCAGGGTAAAATACCAAACGGAGAAAAGAAATGCAACGCGCAGTTTGGCTCCTGCCGATGAAGCCGGTGATATTCCCGCACAACCCATCAATTTCCCGGTTCTCCATGAATGAGATGATGAACGCTGGGTGCCGCTGCCTGCACGCAGGGCCTGGGGGGGGAATATGAGAGGGATGTCCAGGTAGACTGAGATCAGGAAAACCGGCCGAGGTAGACTTCTGTCACGTGTTTTATGACGACCTTCCCGTTCACCTGGAATAGCCTGAATATTTCCTCAAATCCTTTCATTGTCTCGCGGTATCCTGGCTGACGGGGTTTGGGAACATACGATGCCGAGAGCATCCTTCCCCTAAACCCTTGCCAGTCGAGTTCCTGCCCGCCGGAAAAATACCTGGTGATGACGGAATTGTGGAAAAACGAGGTCGAGAGAACTTTCGGCCGGACATGCCGGCGGTGAACCTTGAGATAGTCGGGAACCGCCGTCATCAGGAATTGTTCAAGCTCTCTATGGAAATTGTCACACTTTGTCTCCCTCATATTCCAGACCAGGACGACCCAGCCCCCCTGTTTCAAAATTCTCCTGAATTCCGTTCCTGCCAGACGGCGGTTGAACCAGTGAAATGCCTGGGCGGAAACAATAATATCGACGTGCCCGCTTCCAAGCCCGGACGCCTCTGCTGATCCATCGACGCTGACGAACCTCCGATCCGATTGCAGGGATTCAACCGCGGCTTCGCGCATCTCGTTGTTGGGCTCAACCGCGTAAACCCGTTTGCAGTGAGGAAGCAAAAGCTCGGTCATGAATCCCGTCCCCGATCCGATATCTGCCACGACACTCCGGCCGCTGAGTCCGCACACTTCTTTCAAAGTGCCGATAAGTTCCGCCGGATAATGCGGTCGGTATTTTCGATAGTCATCGACACGGTTTGAAAATCTTTCCTTCGAATTCAGGATGCCGGATGTTCCGGGGGCGAAGGATCGGCGGGAAGTCTTTTTGTTTGATAAAGACATTGTTCAGTAGAGATCCTGAGGGGAAATCACAACATGAAACGCTCAGCCCATACGAAGCCGCTTGTGAAGATACTCAATCAATGCGACATCGAACGGGGTTCCGGTATCCAACAGCACATAATCGATGTTGTTCTCGTGGCATTCTCTCTTGTAACGTTCCACGAAATTCTTCATCTCTTCGCGGTATGCTTTTTCGATATGCCAGGGCTGAGTCATAACCTCTTCGGCGGTTTCGAGATCCTTGAAGAGCGCCTCGCCGCCAAATGCAAACGATCGTTCAAGCGGATCAAGAATCTGCATCACAATCACTTCATTTTTTTTATGCCGGAAATGCCTCAGCGCGCTTACGACGTCATGCGGCTGATCAAATAAATCGCTCAGGATGATGACCAGGCCCCGCCGTTTGATCTGTTCCGCAATGTGATGAAGTGAATTTGCCGTCGAGGTTTTGTTCGCGGCAGTAAGCGTTTCCAGCTGACGCAGGATCTCCCGAAGGTACGTCTTGGTCGAGTGGGGAGGCATGGAGACACGCACTTGTTCATCGTAGATCGTCAATCCCACCGCATCCCGCTGCTGCACCATAAGGTGGGCAAGAGCTGCGGCGATGTACGATCCGTACGTCAGCTTAGAAATGCGGTCCGCCGAGCTGAATGCCATCGACCGGCTTGCATCCAGAAGAAGATAGGCCTTGAGGTTCGTCTCCTCTTCAAACTGCTTGATGTAATATCGGTCGGTTTTTCCGTAAATCTTCCAGTCGATATGGCGGATTTCGTCGCCGGGCATGTACTGCCGGTGTTCCGCAAACTCTACGCTAAAGCCGTGATACGGACTCTTGTGCAGCCCGGTGATGAATCCTTCCACCACGAGGCGGGCAACAATTTCCATGTTTGTCAGCTTCGCGACAAACTCGGGATGAAGATACTTCCGGTAATCTGTGACGGTTTCCATCAACGATGCTCGTGATGCATGTCCGGCTGAGGCGGCGGCGTTTCCGTGACATTCTGCGGTACCGCCTGGTTGAGATCCTTCCCAAGGTTTGCGAGCTCGAAGCGTGCCGATTGAGCGAGAGTATCATTTGGATACTTGTTGAGAAAGAGCTCGTACGTCAGCTTTGCGCTGTCGAGATTATGCAGCTCGTTATTGTACATGTATCCTACAAGAAACAGCATCGAAGGGGCCTGTTTGCTCGTTGGGAAGAGTATGTAGTAGCGCTGGTACGTCGACAGCGCTTTGCGGGCATCATACTGTTCACTGGAATAAATGACCGACAACCGCGTGAGAGAGCTTTCGGCATAGGCTGTTGCTGGGAAGCGGTCCACAACCTCCTCAAACCGGTCGGCGGCGACGGTGAAGTTTTTCTGGGATTCAGCTTCCGATCCTTCTTTATAGAGGACCGAGTCACTCTTTCGGGAACAAGATGACAGAAGCATCGTGCAGACGACGATACAGCAGCATTTCAACCCGGGATTCATGTGATATTCTTGAAGAGGTTATTCGGATTTTGAGGGGCTTGTCGTAATCTACAAACTGGGGGGAGAACTTGCAAGAATCATCCGATCCGCTTCAGCTTCGCGATGGTGAATCCATCCGTCTGATGTTTGTGAGGAGTAAAGAGAAGAAACCCGTCCTTCGATGCTTGAAACGGCAGATCTTTTTCAATCATAAACTCGGCATGCCGCGAGAGAAAGCCGTAAATGACCGCCTGGTTTTCGCGTTCAAACAACGAGCAGGTCGCGTAGAGCAGATTGCCTCCCTCTTTGACAAACGGCGCGTTGAATTCAAGAATATCCGTTTGTATCCGCGAATACGTTTCCGGAAGTGCTGCCGAGATCGACCACTTGTATCCGGGATTCCGCCGGATCGTTCCGCTTCCCGTACACGGAGCATCGATCACGACAAGATCCGCCTGATTCCGAAATCGATCGGGGATGATTTCATTCTGCAGCATCGGATGTATGATCGTCGCTCCCGCCCGGCTGGCTCTTCTCCTGAGTTCGTCAAGCCGTTTTGGTTCGATATCAACGGCAAAGAGCTTCCCCTGATTCTTCATCAGGTCGGCAAGATGGAGCGTTTTTCCCCCCGCCCCGGCACATGCATCGATCACGACGCTCCCTGGGGATGGCGCACCAACGAGCGAGACAAGCTGGCTCCCTTCGTCCTGCACTTCAAACCATCCATCCCGGAATACAGGCAACGCTTGTGAGGCAAATCGCTTCCGAACTACCAGCCCTGAGGCGGAGATCTGAGTTTCTCTCGCTTCAATTCCTTCTGCTGCCAACCGCATCCTGCACTCGTCGCGTGAGACCTTTGAAAGATTCACTCGGAGGGTCGTCGGCGCAGGTGTGTTGCATGCAGCGAGAAACGGCTCCAGCTCATCACCGATGCTCTTCTTCCACTCTTCAATCATCCAGTCCTGAAAAGAATATCGTACTCCCAGACAGACGGTGGAATTATCCGGCGGAAGAAAATCGAGAGATGAATGATCATTAAACCACTGCAAAAAAGAACTCAAATCCACGTTCGGAAATTTTGATTTCCAAACTGCATCAGGGATCGAGATCACGGGAGCGGTTGGATCTCCAATGCAACCGGCGAGCACGGAAAATCCGGCAAGAACCGACAGATAACGATGAGGTGGTGAATCCAGGACGGCATCCTGAGGGTGGCGATCGACAAATTCCTCGAGGAGAGCTTCAACATACCTGCGGTGGCGGATGATGCCGAAGACCGTATCGGCAATATACCTTCGGTCGTGGGAACCCAGGTAGGATTTTGAACGAAAGAAATCGGCGGCAGTCCTGTCGGCCGGTTGTTTCGAGTGATCGACCTTATCAAGAAGGTCGAGAACGTGGCCGATCAGGGATGAGGGATTCATACATCGACGACCGGATCGCGCATCTCCGAGTTAATATAGGCCCGTGCCATTTTAGGTGTATTATACGCCACGCCGAACTTTCCGGAATTGTTCATGACGATCACCCCTCCGTATCCATCGGCCTTCTTTTCGAGATATTGGATTCCCCGTGCCGCCGCTGCCTGAGGATCATGCCCGTTCTGGTCCATGGAGTCGATGATGTATTTCGCCAGAACGACCTTGATAATGGCTTCACCCCATCCTGTCGCAGAAACACCGCCGATCTCGTTGTCCGCGTACGTCCCGCATCCGATTAACGGCGAATCTCCGACCCTTCCGGGGTACTTATTCAATGTTCCGCCGGTCGAGGTACCGACACAGATGTTCCCCTGGTCATCTCTGGCTATTGCTCCAACGGTATCACTAGATTGTTCCCATTTCCGGAAGGCATCTTTCGAATTAAAATCATCGCGGTGCTTGAGTTTTTCCCACCGGTCGAGCTCGCGCGGTGTAATGAGTTCCTCCGGTTTGCAGGCATCGATGCGGTACTGCATGGCAAATCGCTCGGCCCCTTCGCCCACCAGGAGTACATGCTCGCTTTCATCCATGATCTTCCGCGCCAGGGAGATGGGGTTCTTGATGCAGTGTACGCCGGCAACTCCCCCGCAGCGGAACGTTTTGCCATCCATCATGCTGGCATCGAGCTCCACCTGACCAATGGCATTGAGATGCGATCCAAATCCCGCATCGAATGTTTCATCATTTTCCAGGGAGCGTATTGATGCTTCGACGGCGTCGACGGCCCGTCCGCCGTCGCGTAAAATCTTCCAGCCGACATTCAGGCCCACGCGGCAGCCGGTCCGGTGAGCTTCCACTTCATTCGAGGGAATGTCCCAGGCGCCTCCGTGCACAATCAGCGATATCATGAACAATCAGATGTGATACTGAAACAGAAATTCTTCCAACAAACATACTAAAATCCGAACCGAAAAACAATGGAATGGGCGGGATTCACGGAGGCACATCAGCCGGAAAAAAACAGAAATCCCGACCACAGATAAATTCCGTGGCCGGGATTCTTCGATGTTTTCTTATTCAAGAACCATGATATTCTTTTCGGCGCACATCTCCTTGAGTACCTTTGGCCATACCGTCACGCTGACCTCTCCCAGGTGCGCCTTCTGGAGAAGGAGCATGCATGTCCGCGACTGGCCGATGCCGCCGCCAATGCTGAGGGGAATTTCATCATTCACGATCGCACGATGATACGGGAGCTTCAGAAAATCCATCTGCTTCGACATCTCGAGCTGTTTCTTCAGGGTATCTTTCGTTACCCGGATTCCCATCGACGTCAATTCGTGCCGGCGCTTCGTCACCGGATTCCACACGAGAATATCCCCATTAAGACCGTGCATCTGTTTGCCGTTCTTCTTGACGGATTCAGTCACCCAATCGTCATAATCAGCGGCACGCATTTCGTGCGGATACCCGTCGGCAAGAGGCCATCCGATGCCGACAATGAAGATCGCCGGATATTTCTTGAGAACTTCGGTTTCCCGCGCCTTGCGGGGAAGATCCGGAAACATGTCAAGGAGTTCTTCGGCGTGAAGGAATGTCAGCTCGTCGGGAAGCTTCGGGTACTTGCTGTTCTTGAGCTTCGGAAACATATCATTGACATATATCTCGGCGCCCTTGATGACCTTCCAGATTTTTCTGACGATGTCTTTCAGAAAATCGAGATTTCTCTGGTCAGCAGTCATCACCCGCTCCCAGTCCCATTGGTCGACGTACGCGCTGTGGTCGTGATCAAGGAAATAATCCTTCCGTACTGCGCGCATATCGGTCACCAGGCCTTCTCCGATCTTCATGCCGAATTGTTTCAGAGCGACCCGTTTCCATTTCGTCGCCGCCTGCACGACCTGTGCATCGACAGGGTGCTTGTTATAGTCGTTCGTGATATGGAATTGAATCGGGGTCCGGGATCCGTCCCGGTCCAGCATATCATTCACACCGCTCTCAACGTCGACAATCAGAGGAACTTCAACCCGGATGAGGTTGAGCTCCTTGCAAAGATTGTCTTCAATATATCGTTTCAGGGCCGTGAGGGCGATTTGAGTTTCCTTTGGGGTGAGCGCTGAGCGATAGTCGCCCGGAAGGACATTTTTGAGTTCATCGTAGTTCCCAATCCCTGGTCCCGCAAGATCCGCTTTCTTCGAAGACATTACGGTTATCTCCTTTCACATGAATTTGAAACAGTCATTACCCCATCTCCGTCCTGCAGAAGAAGTTCAGGGAAATGCTGTACAGAAACGTTGTGTCGTGAATTAACGGTAGCTCAAGAGAACACGTAACCTGGTGACGATCAGGTACAGAATTGTTCGGTCAGGTATGAACAGATCGCGGAGCAAGTCCGCAGTGATGGTGTGTGATGGTGATACAATGAAAAATACCGAATTTGGGGATGAAAATCAATCGGGAGAGAGAGCAGCAGCACCGATACCTATCCGATGCTGCCGCTTTGATTCAGTTGATTTTCTATGCGGGAACCGCATCATGGAGGATTTTCTCGAAATCAATCAAACCCCGGTGATCGAGAATTACCCGAACAGCATCCCCTTCCACAAATGCGCCGGAGAGGATTCTCTCAGAAAGTTTGTTGACGATATATTTCTGGATTACGCGTTTTAACGGACGTGCTCCGAGCGACGGATCATATCCCAGTTTTGCAATCCAGTCTTTTGCTTCGTCAGTCACCTCGAGAGTAAGCCGTTTTCCTTCGAGCATGTGGCGCACGCGATCCAGCTGAAGATCCACGACCTTTCGCAAGTCTTCGGCACTGAGCAGCTTGAAGAGGATAATCTCATCGATGCGGTTGAGAAACTCCGGTCGTATCGATTGCCGCAGGAGTTCGAAGAGAGCAACGCGGAGCTGCTCATAGATCTCCTCAAGCTCACCATTGACGTCTGCCTGATTTCCCAGCTTCTCCTGAATGAGATTGGAGCCGATATTCGATGTCATGATGACGATCGTGTTCTTGAAGTTGACCGTTCTCCCCTTGTTATCGGTCAGGCGCCCATCTTCCAGGAGCTGAAGAAGAAGGTTGAAAACTTCTGCATGCGCTTTTTCGATCTCATCAAGAAGAACAACGGCATACGGTTTCCGACGAACGGCTTCAGTCAACTGCCCGCCCTCTTCATATCCGACATACCCCGGAGGAGCACCGATGAGCCGGGAAACCGAAAACTTCTCCATGTACTCGCTCATGTCGATGCGGATCAGTGCGTTTTCATCATTGAAGAGAAATTCCGCGAGGGCACGCGCGAGCTCGGTTTTTCCGACTCCGGTCGTTCCCAGGAAGATGAAGGAACCGATCGGGCGTTTTTCGTCCTGCAAGCCGGCGCGGCTGCGCCGGATCGCATCGCTGATAGCATGAACCGCTTCTTCCTGATCGACGATCCGTTCGTGGAGACGGTCTTCGAGATGCAGGAGCTTGGTGCGTTCGCTTTCCAGCATGCGGCTGACGGGTATCCCCGTCCAGCGCGCAACGATCTCCGCAATATCTTCCGCATCAACCTCTTCCTTCAGCATCTTCTTGTCTTTTTGGACCGATCCCAGCTTCTTGTCGGCTGATTGCAGGTCTCGCTCGAGTGCCGCAATGACGCCATACCGGAGCTCGGCAACTTTCGCGAGATTCCCCTGTCGCTCGAACTGATCCGCCTCGGTTTTCGCTTTTTCGATCTCGCCTTTCATGGTACGGATCGATTGAATGAGCTCCTTCTCATTTTGCCAGTGGGCGCGGAGGGAGCTTCGCTGCTGGTTCAGCTCGGCAAGTTCCTTCTGGATCTGGCCGACGCGCTCTTTCGTTGCTTCGTCTTTTTCGCGCAGAACGGCTTCCCGTTCGATCTCGAGCTGCTTGATGCGCCGTTCCACTTCATCGAGCTCTTCCGGCATAGAATCAATTTCAATCCGGAGCTTTGAAGCTGCCTCGTCAACCAGGTCGATCGCCTTGTCCGGCAAGAATCTGTCGCTAATGTAGCGGTGGCTCAGCTGAGCCGCCGCGATGATAGCACCATCGGTGATACGTACACCGTGGTGCACCTCATACCGTTCTTTCAGACCACGCAGGATGGAAATCGTATCCTCCACCGTCGGTTCGTCGATGAGAACAGGTTGGAATCTCCTCTCGAGAGCCGCATCCTTTTCAATATACTTCCGATACTCATCAATGGTTGTCGCACCGATGGCGCGCAATTCACCTTTCGCCAATGCGGGCTTGAGCATGTTTGCCGCATCAACCGCTCCCTGCGCAGCGCCGGCTCCGACGAGTGTATGCAGCTCATCGATGAAGAGAATAATTTCCCCTTCAGATTCGGTCACCTCTTTGAGAACCGCCTTCAGCCGTTCTTCAAACTGCCCGCGGAAGCTCGTACCGGCAACCAGGGCTCCCATATCGAGAGCAATGATTCGTTTGGATTTCAAATTTTCAGGGACATCCCCCTGAGCGATCCGATGTGCGATACCTTCGGCAATTGCTGTCTTGCCGACTCCCGGCTCGCCGATGAGAACGGGATTGTTTTTCGTTCTTCGTGAAAGCACCTGCAGGACGCGGCGGATTTCTTCGTCACGCCCGATGACCGGGTCCAACTTTCCTTTGCGGGCAAGTTCGTTCAGATCGCGGCCAAAGCGCTGGAGTGACTGGTACTTCTCCTCCGGCATCTGGTCAGTCACTCGCTGCGTGCCGCGGATATCCTTGAGTGCCTTATAGATTTCATCCTTGGTCACACCCTGATCGATCAGAAGCTTCGAAGATGCGGATTTTACCGATACGAGGCCGAGCAGAAGGTGTTCCGTGCTGACGTATTCATCCTTCAGAACCCCAGCTTCTTTCAAAGCCGCATCGAAGACCTGATTCAGAGTCTGTCCGATGAACTGATTTGCCAGTCCCGTCCCCGATATTTTTGGGAGACGCTCGACCGCCTCATTCACTTTGATCTTGATATAGTCGACGTTTGCGCCGATTTTCTGCAGAATCGGCACTACGACTCCCTGGCTGTCCTGGACAAGCGCGGCAAGGAGATGCTCGGGGTCAATCGACTGGTTATTGTAGCTCGTCGCGATCTCCTGGGCATTCTGCACCGCCTCCTGCGACTTCAGTGTGAATTTATTGAAATTCATAGTTAGTATCTCTCCTCGTCTTCTTCATGTTCCGGGGATCAATTGCCACCCCGGTCTTCCCGTTAAGACATCAAAGCCGCCTCTGCATTGTATGAACAATACATCGGCGGCTTGGACAATCTTCCATGCCGATCACCGACCGGCAAAGGGGAAGTTGATCTTACTTCTTGTCTTTGTCGTCTACGACTTCGTACGACGCATCCTCAACGGCCTTGCCGTCGGGGCGCTTCTGACTGCCGCCAGACGCACCGCCCGGAGGCGGCTGAGCTCTTCCCTGCTGGCCCGGCTGCGAAGCCGTAGCGTTCTGATACATCGCCCCCGATGCTTCGTTCCAGACATTGTTCAGGGCTTCCATTTTCGAACGGATATCGCCGGCATTCCCCGACTTGATTGCTTCATCAAGCGCATTCGCAGCACCCTCAACCTTCGATTTCAGCTCAGCGGGCATTTTATCGCCGAGCTCCTGAAGCTGCTTGCGCGTCTGGAAGACCAGGTTGTCGGCATGGTTTTTCGTATCCACATCGTCCCGCCGTTTCTTGTCCTCGGTCGAATGCGCCGTTGCATCCTGTTTCATCTTTTCGACCTCTTCCTTGCTCAAACCGCTCGACGACGTGATGCGGATGCTTTGCTCTTTGTTCGTCGCTTTATCCTTGGCAGTGACGTGAAGCAACCCATTTGCATCGATATCAAACGTGACCTCGATCTGGGGCACACCGCGCGGTGCCGGCGGAATTCCATCGAGATGAAATCTCCCGAGCGTCCGGTTATCAATCGCCATCGGCCGTTCACCCTGCAACACATGGATCTCCACCGACGGCTGGCTGTCAGATGCCGTAGAGAAAATCTCACTCTTCTTCGTCGGAATCGTCGTATTCGAATTGATCATCGTCGTCATCACACCGCCAAGCGTTTCGATCCCGAGCGTCAGAGGTGTCACATCGAGCAGAAGCACATCGGAAACGTCGCCTGAAAGAACGCCGCCCTGGATCGCCGCACCGACCGCAACGACTTCGTCCGGATTGACACCTTTGTGCCCTTCTCTGCCGAATATTTCACGAACGAGCTGCTGCACACGAGGCACACGCGTCATCCCGCCAACGAGAATGACCTCATCAATCTGCTGGGGGGTGTATCCTGAATCGCGGAGAGCTTTCTCAACGGGAGGCACACACCGCTGCACGAGATGCTCAACAAGCTGTTCGAGCTTCGCGCGTGTGATCGTGAGATTCAGGTGCTTCGGACCATCCGCTGTTGCGGTAATGAACGGGAGATTTACCTCCGTTTGGAGAAGCTGTGAAAGCTCCATCTTTGCCTTTTCGGCGGCTTCACGCATTCGCTGAAGCGCCATCGGGTCCTTGCGCAGGTCAACCCCTTCCTGTTTCTTGAACTCATCCGCAATGTAATCAAGCAGACACTGGTCGAAGTTATCTCCGCCGAGATGCGTGTCGCCGTTTGTGGACTTCACCTCAAAAACTCCTTCACCCAGCTCAAGGATGGAAATGTCGAATGTTCCGCCACCGAGGTCGAACACTGCAACCTTCATATCCTTGTGCTTTTTGTCGAGACCGTATGCGAGCGCCGCTGCCGTCGGTTCATTGATAATGCGCCGCACGGAAAGACCGGCAACCTCGCCGGCTTCCTTTGTTGCCTGCCGCTGTGCATCATTGAAGTACGCCGGTACCGTGATCACCGCGTCCGTGACTTTCGAACCGAGGTAATCCTCGGCGGTCTGTTTCATTTTCTGCAGGATCATTGCACTGATCTCCGGCGGAGAATAAACGCGATCCCCAATCTGTACACGGGCGGTATTATTTTCACCCTGCACCACCTTGTACGGAACGAGCTTCATTTCTTCGTTGACCTCGTTGAAGAAGCGTCCCATAAACCGCTTGATCGAGTAAACGGTATTCTGCGGGTTCGTTACTGCCTGACGCTTGGCCGCCTGTCCAACCAGCCGCTCACCCGTCTTCGTAAAACCAACAACTGAGGGAGTTGTCCGGGAACCTTCCGAATTGGCAATGACCACCGGATCATTTCCTTCCATTACCGCAACGACAGAGTTTGTCGTTCCCAGATCAATCCCGATAATTTTTCCAGACATTGTATTCATCTCCTTTGAAAATGTATTTCATCCCGTCATTATGAGCAGACGGAATGCAAGCATTAATCGTCTTATAATTGAATGATAATTCTACAATGGCCATGCCAACGCCGCTCTCGGAGTGAAATGATGAAAAGAGTTTGTTTTGAGGCCTTTTTGAAAATCTCGGTTTCCCTGGATCGGCTGGAAAGTCTGACAGCATGACAGAAGGCATTGAAAATACTGCCATTTAGCACCATTCCTGACAGAGTCACTACCTTGACTTTGGACGGCTTTTTTGCTACCATCAAAGCGCCATGAGGGAAGATGACATCCGAAAGCATCTGACGACGGAGACTTTTGGAAGAGTCATTTATCCGTTTGATGTTCTTGACTCGACGAACACCAGGGCGAAGGAATATGCACTCGCACGCGCCCCTGAAGGCACTCTGGTTGTCGCCGACGAACAAACCGCCGGGCGGGGGAGAATGGGAAGATCCTGGCACTCCGAAAAGGGTAAGAACCTCATATTCTCTCTTATCCTGAGGCCGCGAATCTCTCCGCAGATGATCGGCATGCTTTCCTTGTGGAGCAGTGTCGCGATCACCCGCGCGCTGTCAACCTCTTTCTCATTCCCCGTCGCCTGCAAGTGGCCGAATGACATTCAGGTTCGGAGAAAAAAATGCTGCGGTATTCTTTCGGAATGTATCTTTGAAGGACGTCAGCTCGCCGCGGCCGTGGTCGGGATCGGCCTGAACGTCAACCAAACTGAATTTCCCGACGATCTGCGCACCCTTGCGACATCGCTCGCAGTCGAATCAGGTGGAAATGTCGACAGGTGTGAGCTCCTCGGGAAAATACTTCGTGAAATGGAGGAAGGGTACGCCAATATACAATCGGGATCTTTTGAGGGGATTCTTGAGGAATGGATTTCCCGCAGTCCGATGATGGGTAAACCGGTAACGGTCCGGCAGCAGGAACGGTCTATTCAGGGTATCGCCTCACGTCTGGCGCCAGACGGCGGGTTGATACTCACAACAGACGGCAAGGAGATAAAAATCCTTGCCGGAGACGTAAAGGTGGTCGCATGAAATCGAATACAGTTGTTCTCGCACTCGATATTGGCAATACCAATACCGGTGCAGGTCTTTTTCAAAAAAAGAAGCTCATCGGCGAATCACACTTTCGCAGCATTGCAGATCGAACGATCGACGAGATCTGGTTTCTCCTGCGGGGGGCTCTGGATCAACACGGCGTTTCAGTCCGGGAAATCGAAGGAGTCGTTATTTCTTCCGTTGTACCGGCTCTTACTGAAATCTACGTTCAACTCGCGAAGACATATCTTCATCATACGGCAGTCGTTATTCGCGGCGGACCCGATCTCGGCATCTCCATCAACTATGATAACCCCGCACATCTCGGCGCCGACAGAATCTGTTCCGCTGTCGCAGTGTTCGAACGTTACGGAGGGCCGGCGATCGTGGCTGATTTCGGGACTGCAACGACGTATGATGTAATATCAAAAACCGGAGAATTTCTGGGCGGAGTCATTGCGCCGGGTGTGGGCACTTCCGCGTTCGAGCTTTTCCGCCGCACGGCACAGCTCCCGGTCGTCCCCTTCCAGTTTCCTGCAAACGTCCTCGGAAAGGATACGACGTCTTCACTTCAATCGGGAATTCTTTTTGGGGCGGTGGAATCGGCAGACGGCATGATACGGAGAATCAAACGCGTTGCGGGAAGGCATGCCATCGTTGTGGCAACAGGCGGATTTGCGGGGCTCATGGCAGAAATGAGCCATGAGATCCGGTACACACATCATTCGCTTGTCCTCGAGGGAGCCCGTATTCTCTACGACCGCTTACGTCGGAATCGGGAAGCACCTCCTTTGCCGGCGACAAAGAAACGCTGAATCGGCTCCTCCGGTTCAGATCACTCTCAAACGTCAGCGACTCACCGCGGGCAATGGCAATTGCCGCTCACCATCTTACGTAAACGTACGGAATCGCTCTTACCGGATACCGAAAATGGAGACCGAGGCCTGTGCGAAATTGACGAGCGGACCGAAGTAGAGTCCGAGAAGAATAGTTGGAATAGCCAGCGCAAGAAGGAGAACGATCTGAGGGGTAGAAAAACGGACCGGCGTCAAATCCGCAGGTGGACCCGAAAGGAACATCTGTTTCAGAATCCGCGCATAATAATAGAGCGATACGACGCTGTTCAGGACACCAACAATTGCCAGCCAGAACCACTTCGCATTAATGAGGGAAGCAAAGAGATAAAGTTTTCCAATGAAACCCGCCGTGGGAGGAATTCCGGTGAGCGAAAGGAGGAAGATCGTGAAGATCACGGCGGCGAGAGGAGATCGGTAGCCCAGGCCCTTGTACGCTTCGAGATCCTCACTCCCCGTCTGATTCGCCACAAGCATCACGAGATAGAACGCGCCGAGATTCATGAAAAGATAGACGAGGAAATAAATCATCACTGCCGTGATGCCTTCATTACTGAGGACAACGATACCCATCAGCATATACCCTGCATGTGCAATGCTCGAGTACGCAAGGAGGCGTTTCAGATTATTCTGCCAGATGGCGACGAGATTGCCGAGCGTCATGGTCAGAACGGAGATCATGGCAAGCAGCTCATTCCACTGGAACCCGCGGAAAATTGCCCACGCTCCCGGAGCAAGATTTCCAACGGCCGGATCGATAAAGGAGACTTTGAAGAAACGAATCATCATCGCAAAGCCCGCCGCCTTGGACGCGACTGAGAGGAATGCCGTAATCGTTATCGGTGCGCCTTCGTACACATCGGGTGTCCAGAAATGGAACGGCACCGCCGAAATTTTATACCCGAATCCCGCGACGATCAGGATGCCCGCGACGACAAGCGGAACAATACTGATGTCTCCCGTCGCCAGGGCGTGATTGATCCCATAAATATCGAGAGCGCCCGTCAGACCATACACGATCGAGATGCCATACAACATCAGTCCCGAAGAAACGGCACCATACAGCACATATTTCAGCGAT
>Ga0335081_10009143_pt1 | contig 15922 bp, 14 predicted proteins | sample Lox_Sample_35_FD_206713 | JGI IMG/M metagenome (GOLD analysis project Ga0335081, IMG submission 206713) | Soil microbial communities from Loxahatchee National Wildlife Refuge, Florida, United States - Lox_Sample_3.5 | ecosystem: Environmental > Terrestrial > Soil > Wetlands | place: USA... | reverse complement strand
AATGTCCTGTCAATTTGAAACTCCATCTTTTTGAAACTCCATCTTTCCATCGTCGGCGGCGTTATGGAACGATAAAAGGTCTTGAGAATCGTTCAATCTTTGATATAGTTTCTTAGAGAGGGAAGCTCGAGGATAGTTAATTCTTGCGCATCATCTGACCCACCGCTTTCTCCAGTCCGTCCAGGGTCAGCTCAAACATCGGGAAAATTTCTCGGATTTGATGAACGGAGCGGGTGTAGGGCCATTCTTCGGCAAGTTTTGGATTGATCCAAACAGTATGGGGAAAGGTTTTGGCAATAAACTTTAGCCTCTCATAACTCGGCCTCCCGGATCGCTCTTCAATATGAATGGAGCCATCCGTAGCCATCAATTCGTAAGGAGCCATGCTCGCATCCCCGACGATGATGAATCTCGTTTCAGGGTCGAGGCGAACCAGCTCATCCACTGAAAATGGCTTGGAGTGCCTGGGGGGATCCTCCCAGAGATAATCATAGATGGTATTGTGAAAAAAGAATGTCTTGAGGTCTTTGAACTGGGCCCGGGCGTAATTAAAAAGGGTTTGGACCAGCTCGATATAAGGATCCATGGACCATCCGCCGTTATCGATGGCGAGGATAACCTTCAACCGGTCCTTTAGACTCCGATCGAATACAATCTCTATTTCTCCCGCATTCCTCATGGTCTCGTAAATCGTCTTATCAATATTGACTCTATCCTTAGGGCCGAATGGAACCATATTCCTCAACCGCTTGAGAGCCTCTCCCATTTGGGATGCCGTCATTGGTCCCTCCTGGGAGTAATCACGATATCTCCGATCCATAGCGACTTTGACGGCTGACTTATTTCGGGAGACGCCGCCGACTCTCATCCCACCTGGATGGTAGCCGGAATGTCCCACAGGAGAAGTTCCACCCGTTCCAATCCACTTGTTTCCTCCGTGGTGGGCCTCGGTTTGTTCCTTCAATCGGTCAAGAAAGTATTTGAGAAGCTCCTCGGGACTGAGCTTCAACAAATCTTCTTCCTTTACCCCAAGGGCCTCTGCTAACTCTTTAGGATTTTTCAGCCATTCGTCAAGCAGGGCACGGGCGACCTCGGACAATTCAATTTCTTCCGATCCCTTGAACTCGGCGCCCTCAAACCGATGAGCAAATACCTGGTCGTAGAGATCGAAATATTTCTCGCTCTTCACCAGAATCGTACGGGCGCTTGTATAGAAGTCATCCAGAGAATTGATCAGCCCCATGCTCAAGGCCTTCTGAAGTGTCAGGAAGGAGGTGGGAGAAACGGGTATCCCCGCTTTTTTCAAAAGATAAAAAAAGTCTACGAACATAAACGAACTCCGTCACATTCCATAAAATCCCCCCTCGCCCCCCTTTTGTAAAGGGGGGTTGGGGGGATTAGTAATCTTATACCCTGAAGCGTGCCACGGCATTCTGGGCGACGACGTAGTCAGGACTCTTTTTAAAGAGGATGCCCAAGAAAGGAACCTCTCCTTTGATCAGATCCTTCACCCGAAAGTCGGGATCTGCCCTTAAGGCCCTAAGCCAGTTAATCAGCTCCCGAGTGGCGGGTTTTTTCTCGATACCCCTGATTTCTCTGAGACGGTAAAATGTTCTAATGGCGCTATCGAGTAATTCCTTGTCAATATCAGAAAAATGAACCTGAACGATCTTTCTCATCATATCAGGCTCTGGAAAGGCAATGTGATGGAAATTACAGCGACCCAGGAACGGATCGGACAGATCCTTTTTGGCATTCGACGTGATGATGATCACCGGCCGATATTTCGTCTTGATGGTTTTATCAATTTCGATAATATCAAACTCCATCTGGTCCAGCACATCCAGCATATCGTCCTGAAAATCCGTATCCGCCTTATCAATCTCGTCGATCAGGAGAACGACTCTCTGATCGGATACAAAGGACTGTCCGATCTTTCCCATCCGGATGTACTCCTCAATATTGCTGACATCCCTTTTCGAATCGCCAAAACGGCTGTCGTTTAAGCGGGTCAGCGTATCATACTGGTAAAGGGCATCGATCAGCTTCATGCTCGATTTGACATTGAGGACGATCAATTTCATGCCAGAAGCTTCTGCAATGGCGTGGGCCAGCATGGTTTTTCCCGTTCCAGGCTCTCCCTTGAGCAGAAGAGGCATTTCGAGCGCCATCGAAATGTTGACAATTCCTGCCAGTTCATCATCCAGCACGTATTTGGAAGCCCCTGTGAATTCCTTTTTTTGCGTCTCTTTGTGCATGTCTCCGCTCCCTCATCAATTTATGAGAATTTATAATGTCACATCATAACCACTTTTGGGTCATGTTTCAACTCAACCTCGCTCTCTCCATCGAGGCTATGTCGTGATCGCTCCATTGATAGTAAATGTCAAAGGAATCAGGCCCTGAATTTAATTCAGGACGATTTCAGCGTCCAATCGAATCAATAAGCTGCGAGACCCTGAAACAAGTCCAGAATGACAAAAACAGGTTGCGATGCAGGCTCCTTGACGAAACAAATGAAGAGATGGAACGGCTCCTTGTTTTCATACTGGAAATCTGTTTAAATTTAGGCTGAAAAAATTCTTGGGAACGATGTGACAAACGCAGTTTTGAGGCACTGAGAATGAAAAACGGCCAAACTTGAAAACTTGTTCTTATCGTCGGGCTAATAGCGATCCTCGTCTCTTGGACAAGGGAGAGTAAATCGAATGTCCCCGACCCGAGATCACCGGAGGACCAGCGCTGAGCGAAGTCGAAGGGTTGATCCTCCGGCAAGACAAAGTGGATGGGAAGGTTGCTCGGGGTCAATGCCAAGCATCTATGATCGGCCGAGGGATTGACTTTTCGGGGATTTGTTGAAAAAATAAATTTGTGGGGAGGTTTTAGGTGAAACGTTCAGATGGAAGAGGGATCAATGCTCTTAGGCCTGTAACGATCACGAGAAATTATTTAAAACATGCGGAGGGGTCTGTCCTCATCCAAATAGGAGACACCAAAGTCATCTGCTCGGCCAGTGTGGAGGAGAGGGTACCACCGTTTTTAAGAAATACCGGAAAAAGCTGGGTCACCGCAGAATATTCCATGCTCCCCCGTTCCACGCATACCCGAACTTCCAGAGATTCCTTAACGGGTCGAGGAAGCGGCCGCGCCTTCGAGATCCAAAGGTTGATCGGACGCTCTTTGAGATCTGTGACGGATCTCAAGGCCTTTGGTGAGAGGACCCTCTGGATCGACTGTGATGTGATTCAGGCGGATGGAGGGACAAGGACGGCTTCCATCACAGGAGCCTATGTTGCTTTGGTCGATGCTTTTCGAAAGATGGTTAAAAATGGGACGATCGAAAAAATTCCCGTCAAGGATTCGATTGCTGCCATCAGCGTGGGGAAAGTGGACGGTGAGATTCTGTTGGATTTAGACTATGAGGAGGACTCCAAAGCCGAAGTGGACATGAATGTGGTGATGACCGGCGGTGGAAAGTTTGTGGAGATTCAGGGCACCGCCGAGGGAGGCGTTTTTACGAAGAAAGAGATGGACAGGCTGATGAAAATCGCACAAACTGGAATCAGGGCCCTCACGAGAATTCAAAAAAAGTCTCTTCACCCTTTCCCTCTCCCCTCAGAGACTGTGTCGTAATTGCAGTGAGGGGACAGGTGACCAGCTTCGGAAGCTTTAGAATTGCGGGTTTTTGAATGGTATAGTCAATCATTGTTGTCATCGGAAATGGTGTCTTCATGAAGTGTATGCGCATGAATTTACATGATAAAAGGTTCCGCTCTAAAGCTTCCTCAGCCAGCCGCCTGTCCCCTAACAATCTTGCATTCTCTAACACGGAGGGATTCATTTTTTTTTCCGCAGTCACCATTGCGGCACAGTCTCTCAGGAGAGAGGGAGGCGTGAGGACGGAGAACGGTTGGAACTGATCGTTGCAACTCGGAACAAGGGGAAGATTCGCGAGATTCGAGGGGCTTTGAAAGGGTTGGGCCTCCGCATTTATTCGTTAAGCGATTTCCCGGATGTCCCTGAAATCGAGGAGGATGGTAAGAGTTTTGCTGAGAACGCTCTGAAGAAGGCTCGCTTTTACTCAAAGTACTTTGGGAAATTAACCCTTGCAGATGATTCCGGATTAGAAGTGGATGGTTTGAAAGGGTTGCCTGGAATTTATTCTGCGAGGTATGCTAAAGAAGGGGCAACGAGTTGGCAGAATAATCAGAAGCTTCTCAGAGAGATGCGTGGGCTTCCAGTTTCGAAAAGAGGAGCGAGATTCAGATGCATCATTGCCGTCGTATCTCACAACGGAAAGGAGGCCGTTGCTGAGGGATCATGCGGGGGAAGAATTGGATTTAAGGAAAGAGGAAGAAAGGGGTTCGGGTATGACCCCCTCTTTATTCTTCCAAAGTATGGGAAAACGATGGCAGAGCTCTCCCTCGAAGAAAAAAATGCGATCAGCCACCGCGGAAAGGCTCTAAGAAAGATCAGAAGGGTCATTCGGTCTTTTTCGTGATTTTGGGCGGTTGTCTCAGCAATACGGATGTGTTACCTCTTATGGGTCGGGGCGTAGCGCAGCCTGGTTAGCGCGCCTGCCTTGGGAGCAGGAGGTCGGCCGTTCAAATCGGCTCGCCCCGACCAATACATTTCCACCACCATCATAACCCTCAATTATTTGATTTAGCGGGTAAGCGGGACGAGTGTCGTCGCGACGAATGGGTCGCAACTCATTGTCACGCCGCCGATAAGGTGAGGCGGCAAGGTCCGCCGTGAAGCCATCCGAATAACGCGGATGGCTTCATATATGCCTTATTAGTTTGTGTTGACATTTAAAATAACTTATAATTAGCGTGTTGACTGGCGAGATTAATTTAGTTGGTGTTAGTTCACAAGAGCTTAGAGGCATCCAATTAAGGAGAAGGAGGTTTTATGTTTGCAGGACCAGATTTGTTGGTTATCTTGGTGATTGCTTTGGTCATTTTTGGTGGTAACAGAATTGCCGACCTTGGCGCAGGTCTTGGAAAGGGGATTCGAAGCTTCAAGAAAGGCTTGGAAGGCGACGAAACCCCCCAAAAGAAATTAGAAGACAATTCAGGTAAAACCAAGGAGTAGAAGGTTTCTTTTATCCTTCTGAAGAGGTGTTTTCTTGAGTCTTCTCGGGAGGGAGGTTTTATGCTTGCAGGGCCGGATTTGTTGGTCATCCTGGCGATTGCCTTGATTGTTTTTGGGCCTAAAAAACTTCCGGAATTAGCAAAGACCATTGGTAAGGCGATGGCGGAAGTTAAGAAAGCGACTGAAGAGGTGAAGGAGAGTCTTGGCATTAACGAATTGCAAGAGATGAGAAGCAATTTGACCATGGACGTCCATACTCTGGTGGGAAGGTTATCTGCTTCCTTGACTGAGAAAGAAACGGCAGGAGATGTATCTGCTCCCGTAGAGGATTCTATCCAGGAGACGACTTCCCCTCCCACAGGGGAATCAGCCCCGATTGGAGATGGGAAGGAGTTAGAAAAAGAAAAGAATGAGAATGCAAAATCGGAAGGATTAAAAGAGGGGGTACCAAGAGAGGGTGTCCCATCCTAAGGATGGATGAATCTCCTTTAATGAAGTCGTTGCCCCAATTAAGACCAAAGTGGATTTGGATTACCTGTCTTTTAGTTGGACTCGTTATACTTCTTATTTATCTATACAACTCACAATTGTGGATTCAGGCGGTTAAACTTCAGGGTCTCGTTCAGGACCGTCACCAATTAAAAAAAGTTATCAAGTCCTTTGGGCCATACTCTCCTCTCGTTTTTATCTCATTCCACATCCTACATGCGGTTATCCCTCCTATCCCAGGGGAGGCCATTGAGTTTTTAGGAGGTTACCTCTTTGGGGTATGGGCGGGGATGCTCTATTCCATGATCGGGCTCATAATAGGTTCTTGGCTTTCCTTCAGCATAGCGAGGATCTTTGAGAAGCGGATTGTTGAAAGGTTCGTTTCGCCGGAGCTGAGAAAAAAATTTGTTTATCTGAGTGATCATGGGGGGGTTATCCTCAGTTTTCTCCTTTTTTTAATTCCTGGTTTTCCAAAGGTGGCGTTGTGCTACCTCTTAGGTTTAACGCCGATGCATTTGGGAATTTTCCTCATTATCTCAACCATCGGGAGGATACCAGGGACATTGATGGCGACACTTCAAGGGGCAAAGGCCTTTGATCAACACTACATGACCCTATTAATCCTGTTGGGGATATCTGCTCTGATCATTTTGGTCTTTTATATCTACCACGAGAACATTCATCAATGGATTCAAAAAAGGAGTAAAGCAGGCATTCAGAAGAAAAGTGCATAGTAATTCCTTTTTCAAAGGTCAAGGGCAGGGCCAGAAACGATCCTGCCTTTTTAATTATTTCAATCGAAAATCTTCAGTGACCTTTATTTGTCTCATTTCCTAAGGCGTTACAAGACGTTTTTCGGAGTGGGTAGTGGGCACAAAAAATATTTACGAAAGATTTGTTTGGTTTGACGATCGGGTCCGGGTGAGAAAGTATCCCAATGCCTCCGGTCTTGCTGGCCATTTTGAAATTTCAACCAAGACAGCGCAGAGAGACATCGATTTTATGAGAGACAGGCTCCTTTGCCCTCTCCATTATGATTCCAGCCAAAAAGGATACTATTACGATGACGAGACATTCTCCCTGCCTATGGTTTTTCAAAATGAAGAAGCTTTTGAAAGCATAGTAAGGGGAATAGAAGATGCGTCCGAAGGAAAAATTTCAAAATTGAATCTTAAAAGTCTTTAGCTTCCTTGGTCCTTTAGATTAAATATTGACTTCTTGCCCATTTGGGTCTAAAGAATAGTAGACTCTTTCAGAATCCTTTTTCTCCGAACACGAATCACGCCGTCTTCGGCCCCAGTGAGTAGAGGGGGAGACGATTGGAATGTTTGCGTCTTACGCCTTGCGCCTTACGCTTTACGGAATTAAATTAACGCTATGCTCTATGCGCTTTGCGCTATGCGAGAGGTTGAGACATGCCAGCGATTGCTTCTCTTGAAGATTTGAAGCCGCTCAAAAGGGAGGTTTAAGTATTTCCGCTACCTGTCCGCTGTAGTCCCGGAGGACGTAGGAGGATGCTCCATGCGCTATGCTCTATGCGAGAGGTTGGTAGCAATTGAAAGGTGAGGGGGATGGGATTTCTGAAAGGAAAAATAAGTGAAAGAATTCGAGCTGGTCCCTCGGACCTAAGTTGTTTTAGAGCCACTGTCCCTGTTCTACCTGCGAAGCTGGAGGTGAAGGAATGAATGAAAAAACCCGTGATGATGGCTCCTCCCTGTCCGACCTGAAGCCATTGGCAAGAAGGCTTGTGAAGGTAAAAAAACAGGCAGAAGCAATCGGTCTATTCACTCATGATAGAGAATTACTGGAATGTACCTGCGGCTTGATAGAAGACGTTACCTTTGATGGCAGCCTGTTTACCTATCATAAGAAAGACCATGCCTTTAAGGATACTGGACTGCGTTTTATAAAGGTAGACGAGAACACGTTCTGCTGCCCTGAATGCAAAACCAAGCTGAAAGCAGAATATTTATGATCCCGCAGAAGAAAAACAATTTAACTTTTGCCGAATTGGTCTCATCGATACGGCAGGCCCATGATCTTTTTTCGGCTCAAGCAAGCAAAGCGGTCAATATCAGCCTGACGCTGAGAAACTGGACTATCGGCTATTACATTGAACGATATGAGCGTTTGGGAGTGGATCGTGCCAAATATGGCGAAAGGCTCATGGATGATCTCTCCGAAACCCTCATGAAACTTGGTCTTTCCCGGTGTGATCGTCGTGAACTTTACAGGTACCGGCAATTCTACTTAACCTATCCACAGATTGTGGAGGCAGCGGCTCCACAATTGACTGCTGTTCTGCAGAACAAGAAACAATGGCAATTATTGACGATTAAAGCCAAGCAGAAAATTGCCGGTTCAATTGTGGAGTCGGTGACTCCACAATTAACAAACAGTGGACAAACGCTTCTCTCGAGGCTTTCCTTTACTCATTTTGCCGAACTCCTTGAAATCCAGGACAGTCTCAAACGCGTTTTTTATGAAGTTGAGTGTATTCGCGGTAACTGGTCGGTGCGAGAACTCCAACGCCAAATAGCCACACTCTATTATGAACGCACCGGGCTTTCCAGAAACAAGAAAAACCTTGCTTCCTTAGTGGAACAGAAATCGGAAAAACAGGAAGGAAGACTTCCCATCCGTGATCCATATATTTTCGAATTCCTCGGCCTCAAATCGAAAGAGGTCATGGGGGAGTCAGAAATTGAAGACGCACTTCTTGACAAACTTCAAGAATTTCTTCTTGAACTGGGTTACGGGTTCTGTTTCGAAGCCCGGCAGAAACGCATACTGATCGGTTCAAAACAATGTTTTGTAGACATGGTGTTTTACCACAGAATTCTAAAATGCCATGTATTGATAGAACTGAAGGTCGACGAATTCAATCATGAACACCTCGGCCAGCTCAATACCTATGTGAACTGGTACAAGAAAAACGTCATGGCCGAAGGGGATAATCCGCCAGTTGGCATTTTGTTATGCACTCAAAAAGACCATGCGCTCGTCGAATACGCCCTTGCAGGAATGAATAATAAGCTCTTCGTTTCCAAATATCAGTTGGAACTGCCGAAGAAAGAGGAAATGCAGAAGTTTATTGAAGAGCAGATGAGAGAGGTGCAGGGATGAGCAATGCACTGAGCCTACCCTTCTATGCCTCAAGTCTCGGGATGAAGGATGCGGTCCGCTCTATGCTTTTCTTACGGACCCCGCCTCGATGAGCCCCGGCGAGGCAGGTATGATTCACGCCGTCCTCGGCCCCAGTGGGTTGAGGGGGACACGCGACACGGACACGTCTTTGTTTTAGGTTTTATGATTAGGAATGGGCTTTTTGTTTTATATCCATTACGCCTCGTGCTTTACGATAAAGAATTTACGCTATGCACTTGGCGCTATGCTCCATGCGGTCTCCAACAAAAGGAATGGGCTTTTTGTTTTCTTATGTTTTTTAACGCCTCACGCTTTACGGAATTAAATTAACGCTATGCCCTATGCGCTCTGCGCTATGCGAGTTGTTGAGGTAACCCATGCCAGCGATTGCTTCTCTGGAAGATTTAAAAGCGGCCCAGAAAGATCTTTTGGAAGCGAAGGACTTGAACGAGTTGAAGGCAGTATTCAAAAGATGGCGGCGTATTGGGTGGAAGAATCTCTGTAAGCTTTGGCTGGAGGAGAGGACTCCAGAAGAATTGAAGGGCGAGGGTGGGTAAATCGCGCTATGGTTATTTTCTTTTCACGCTTTACGCCTTACGATTTGCGACTCACGGTATTTTTGGACTCCGGAACAGTTGAAAGGTGGGGGGGGATGAGGTTTCTGAAAGAGAAAATAAGTGAAAGGATTCAACTACGGGTTCTCTCGCTTAAAAATTTAAATAGGTTAATTTCCGGAGGGATTAGAAATGGAAAGGTTGAACACGACATCGCACAGAGAGAAATTCCAACAGCTCCTACGAGAGCTATTCCAGTTCGATTGTGCGGACCTGGACTTCGGTATCTACCGCATCATGAACTACAAACGGGACGTGGTCGAGAAGTTCATTGCGCGGGATCTGCCGAAGACTATCGCCGATGAGCTGAATCGCGACGCGCTGGCGCACCAGGCCCAGGCCGCCAAGGAGTTGAAGGAGGTTTCTGAGCAGATCACCATGACGCTCGGCAAAGGTGCCCTTGATGCCGAGGGCAACCTCTCCGACGCCTACCACGGCACCCCACTCGGCAAGAAATACCTTGATTTGAGGGCCAAGGATGCCGGAGGTCTCGGACGCGAAGCCCTCGAAGCCAGCATCTTCAACCACCTGCACACCTTCTTCAGCCGGTACTACCAGGACGGCGACTTCATCTCGAAACGCCGCTACTCTAAACGCCAGAGATATGCCATCCCGTACAACGGCGAAGAAGTCTACCTGTACTGGGCCAATAGCGACCAGTACTACGTCAAGACCGCTTAGCACTTCCACGACTACAGCTTCTCCGCGCGCGGCCTCACGGTGCACTTCAAACTCCAGGCTGCAAGCGTTGAGCAGAACAACGTCAAAGGCGAAAAGAGGTTGTTCCTGCCCCGCGTCAAGGAGACCGAGTGGACAGAAGGCGAGAGCGAAATCATCATCCCCTTCGAGTACCGGCCACTGACCGAGCAAGAAGAGATTACCTACGGAAAGAAGAACCAGCAGGACGCCATCATTGCCCAGGCCATTGAAGAGATTCCCCAGCGGCTAAAGAAGGCGGACAAAGCCCTGGTAGCGCTCACCGCTGAGCACCACGAGAGCAGCGACGGACAGCCTGTCACCTTTCTCGAACATCACCTCAGGCAGTACACGCGGGGGAACACGTCCGACTTCTTCATTCACAAGGACCTGAAGGGTTTCCTCTCCCGGGAGCTTGACTTCTACCTGAAGAACGAGGTGCTGAATCTCGATGAGATGGAGAGTGCCGGTGGGGACCGCGCCGAAGGCTGGTTCCAGATAATGCGGGTGATCAAGGCCGTCGGGGGGCGGATCATTGAGTTTCTCGACCAGATCGAGTGCTTTCAGAAGATGCTCTGGGAGAAGCGGAAATTCATCACTGAGACCCAGTACTGCATCACGGTCAGCAATATAGACAAAAGCTTCTACCCCGATATCGCCCTATGCGAGCCCCAATGGACTGAGTGGAAGGAGTTGTTCCATATCGACGAAGAGCAGACCGACCTATTCAATGCAGGCAAAGGCAAGAAAGACAAGCGCATACTTTTTCTAAAGGCCCACCCGACGCTCGTCCTCGACACTAAACACTTCGACCAGACCTTCGTTGACCAGCTGCTTGGCAGTTTTGAAGCGCTTGACGGCATAATTGATGGGCTTCTCGTCCACAGCGAGAACTTTCAGGCCCTCACCCTGCTCCTCGAGAATTATCGACAGCGCGTGCAGTGTGCCCACATTGATCCTCCATACAACACACAGACCAGCGGTTTCCTCTACAAGAACGACTATCAGCACTCAAGCTGGCTCGCAATGATGGAGAATCGAATCGCCGCCGGTCTGGCGCTACTTGGCTCAGAGGGATCGTTCCTCTGCCACATTGATGAGAATGAATATGAGCGCCTACATCTCGTAGTCGAACGATTTCCCATTCCGAATGCAGGAACTGTCGCATGGGACAAAAGGAACCCAATGAACGCTGGAAGAGGTGTAGCAACACAACACGAATACATCATATGGCATTCTTGGCGCAACGCGCCTCTGTATCTTCGAAACGAGAACATGATCTTAATGCTGAGAGCGGCCAACGAGATTGTAGCAAAACATGGCAGTGCTAAGGGAGAGGCACAAAAAGAGTATGCTGCTTGGGTTGATACTAATCCTGAACTTACGGGTGGAGAAAAAGCCTACCGTTATTTGGATGAAGAAGGTCGCGTTTACCAGAGTGTAAGTCTGAGAGCACCGGAGCCCCGGACGGATCCGAAGTTTCATATTCCGCTGATCCATCCGGTGACAAGGAAGCCTTGTCCCGTACCACCGAATGGATTCTCGCGTACTCCGGAGACACTCAATGCGATGACTGCGAACGGTGAGGTAATTTTCGGTAAGGATGAAACCATTCAACCACGCCAAAAAGTGGTTCTAAGAGAGGGATCAAGAAGGCAGATTACGTCCGTCGTCCAAGACGGACGGAAGGGTAAGGCGGATGTTGAGCGGCTGGGACTAGATTTTCCGTACTGCCACCCGGTTTCTCTTTATGAGGAGTTGGTAGCGGTTTCTACTAATGCATCAGACGATATCGTTCTTGATTACTTTGCCGGCAGCGGAACGACCGGTCACGCGGTGCTTAATCTCAACCGTGATGACGGGAGTCGACGTCGATTCATTCTAATCGAAATAGGCGACTACTTCGACACCGTAATCCTGCCCCGCATCAAGAAGGTGACCTTCTCGCCGGGATGGAAAGATGGCAAGCCGAAGCGCATGGCCACGAAGGAAGAGGCCGAGCGCAGCCCCCGCATCGTCAAGTACATCCGTCTTGAGAGCTACGAAGACGCGCTGAATAACATCGAATTCGATGACGCGACCGGGCAGCAGGCCCTGAAGTTTGACGATTACCTGCTTAGGTACATGCTCAAATGGGAGACGCGAACCAGCGAGACAATGCTAAATGTTGAGAGACTGGCTCGTCCGTTCAGCTACAAGCTGCATATTCACGCCGACGGTCAGACCCGTGAGAGGGTTGCGGACATTCCCGAGACGTTCAACTACCTACTGGGCCTGCACGTTCAGACACGGCGAGTCTATGATGATCACGGGCGGCGATACCTTGTCTATCGTGGTCAGATTGACCACCGAGAGATCGTGGTTATATGGCGCGAGACCGAAGGCTGGCAGAAGGCGGACCTGGAACGTGACAAGAAGTTCGTCACAGAGAAAGAGCTTACCGAAGGGGCAGACGAAGTCTTCGTCAACGGCGATTCGTTGATCCCAAGCGCGAAGGCGCTGGAGCCTGTGTTTAAGGCCCGGATGTTTGCGGAGGTCAATTGAAAGCGATCGTTCAGGAGGGGATCTAATCGATGGCCTGGGTTCGAAACGGCACGTCAGAATACGTGAAGCTCGAGAAGCGGCTGAATCTGCTGGCCTGGTTGAACGGACATTTCGGATATGAGAATAACCGCGATCTGCTGGCGGATATGAAAGGAGCAGCCGAAGGGTTCGACGCTTCGGGCCGCAGCTACGTCTATCACCGGCTGGAGGCGCGCGGAGATAAGGTAAAGATTCCACTGGCCGACCTTGCCCGCTACGACGACAACGTCCGAGAACATCTGCGTGCCATGAATGCTCGGAGGCCTGAGCCGATCACGCTTCGCTACTTCCAGCACCTCGCGATTTTTTACACTGAAATCTTCCTGGACTGGTACTTCCATCGCCGAAGTGAGATGCTTCGCTCGCTGAACGGCTTCGTCGAGAAGCGTAATGCCGCGAAGCCTGCCGGTGAGTTGCAGGACGCGAAGTTTTCCGAGTCAGACCTGAGGAAGCTGGCCTTCTGGATGGCGACGGGCAGCGGCAAGACGCTTATCATGCATATCAACTACCGGCAGTTCCTGCATTACAACGACCTCCCCCTGGACAATATTCTGCTGATCACTCCGAACGAGGGACTAAGCGATCAGCATATGGCGGAGATGGCGGCCTCGGGCATACCTTCTCGGCGGTTCGACCTGAACGAGAGCGGTTTGATGACGACCGGGAAAGATGTCGTCCTGGTCGTCGAGATTACCAAGCTGGTTGAGGAGAAGCGTGGCGGCGGCGTGAGCGTGCCCGTAGGAGCATTCGAGGGAAATAACCTGATCTTTGTGGATGAGGGCCACAAGGGATCGGGTGGCGAGGCATGGCGAAGCTTTCGCGACGCGCTGGGCGAGACGGGCTTTACGTTCGAGTATAGTGCGACGTTCGGGCAAGCCCTAACAGCGGCGCGGAACGACGAGCTTACGGTGGAGTACGGCAAGGCCATCGTCTTCGACTACTCCTACCGCTACTTCCACGGCGACGGTTACGGGAAGGATTTCCGCATTCTTAATCTGAAGGAGGAGACGACCGAGGAGAAGACGGAGGCGCTTCTGCTGGGCAACCTGTTGTCTTTCTACGAGCAGCAACGGGTGTTCGAGGAGCGCGCAGAAACCTTGCGGCCATACAACCTGGAGAAGCCTCTGTGGGTTTTCGTCGGCAGCACTGTGAACGCGGTCTATACCGAGGACAAGCAGAAGCGAAGCGACGTTTTGACCGTGGCCCGGTTCCTTCATCACCTCCTGGAGAACAAGCGTGGGTGGGCAGTCAAGACGATCCAAAAGCTCATCGATGGAAAGACCGGCCTGGTTGCGCCCGATGGGCAGGACGTGTTCGAGGGTAAGTTCAAATACCTTCGAGAAACCGGCCTAGCCCCCGGGGATGTATTTCAAGACATCCTTGTCAAGGTTTTCCATGCAGCGACGGGTGGCGGTCTGCACCTATGCGCTATCCGGGGCAGCGGCGGGGAACTCGGTCTGAAGGTAAGCGGCGCGAAAGATTACTTCGGCCTAATCTACATCGGCGACACAACTACGTTCAAGAAGCTGGTGGAGGAAGATGACTCGGGAATAACGCTGGAGGAAGACGCTGTCACCGGTTCCTTGTTCGACATTATCAACGATCCGGACACAAGCATTGATATCCTCATCGGCGCGAAGAAGTTCATGGAGGGCTGGAATTCCTGGCGGGTTTCGAACATGGGTCTGCTCAACATCGGTCGCAATGAAGGCTCAGAGATCATCCAGCTCTTCGGTCGTGGCGTGCGTCTGCGGGGCAAAGACTTCAGCCTAAAACGGAGCTCTACTCTTGTTGGCAGCCACCCGGAGCACGTGGGGATGTTGGAGACGCTCAACATTTTCGCCGTGCGCGCCAATTACATGGCGCAGTTTCGGGAGTACCTGGAGAAGGAGGGTGTGGAGACCGAGGGGGCGGTGGAGTTGCCCCTTTTCATCCGGGCCAATAAGGAATTCCTTGGCAAGGGACTGATTGTGCCTCGCGTGCCGGAGGACCGCAACTTCGCAGCAGAGGCGGCCACCCTGCTGGAGCCAGACCGGGCAGTCCGGGTGCGGGTTGATATGTCTTTAAAGGTCCAAGCACTTGAAAGCAGCGCCGAAGGCGTGACTGCAGTTGACGCACGGGAAGGCCGTGAGCAGCCTATTCCAGTCGAGGGCCTTGATCTTGTGGACTGGGAACAAGCGTATCTTGACCTACTCGATTACAAAGAGCGGAAAGGCCTGACGAACCTAGTTGTCCGGCCGGACACGCCGAGGAAAATTCTTGCGGTCACCGAACCTGAGAGGTTGTATAGCCTTGTTGCGGACGCTTCGGTGGTCAGGCCGGACTCGTTCGCCGGCACGGCCCTGCTGCAGGAGGCGGTAGGTAACATTCTGCGAAAATACGCGGACACTTTTTATCGGGTAAATCGGGAGCGGTGGGATTCGAAGCACATGGTCTACAAGACCCTCGATGAGAGCGACCCGAACCTCAGTTTCAACCGGACTCTTGTCAGGGAACGCGAGCCCAGCAGGTACGTGGTTGCGATCCAGCGGTCCGAAAGTGCGTTGATATCCGATGTCGAGAAACTCATTGATGAAGTTGACCGTCTATACAAAGAGGAAACTGGGAAACTGCCTCGCATCCATTTCGACCGGCACCTTTACCAGCCGTTGCTTGTAGAGCACGGGGACAAGGTGAGGATGACCCCTCCGGGGCTGAACAAGAACGAATCTCACTTTGTTCGGGACATGAAGGAGTACTGGGCAAACGAAAAGAACAAATCACTGGCCAAGGTGGAAGTATTCCTCTTGAGGAACTTGACTAGAGGAACAGGAATCGGCTTTTTTGAGGAGAGGGGGTTTTATCCAGACTTCATCCTGTGGATCATGGACGGAAAGAAGCAGAATATCGTCTTTGTGGAGCCCCACGGAATGCTTCATGCGGAAGCGTACATGCACGACGAGAAGGCCCGCCTTCATGAAGCCCTGCCGGACCTGGCCAAGGGCATAGGCGCGAGAAGCAAGCGGAAGGGCATAGGGCTGGATTCGTACATTATCTCAGGGACGCCATATCAGGACCTTTACAAGAAATATGACGACGGGACATGGAGCAGGGAAAAGTTTGCCGATGCGCATATCCTTTTCCTGGAGCGTGGCGAGGAGTACGACTACATGCAAAGGATGTTTACTGACCAGCTAAAAAGGCGCCGCACCTGACCGCTATTTCGCTGGCCCTCCATAGTAATGTGATCAGGGACATCCATAAAATTATAAGAATCATAAAAGGGATTTAGGTCATCCATAAAGAAGTTGGGCAGT
>Ga0335081_10009142_pt1 | contig 15924 bp, 13 predicted proteins | sample Lox_Sample_35_FD_206713 | JGI IMG/M metagenome (GOLD analysis project Ga0335081, IMG submission 206713) | Soil microbial communities from Loxahatchee National Wildlife Refuge, Florida, United States - Lox_Sample_3.5 | ecosystem: Environmental > Terrestrial > Soil > Wetlands | place: USA... | reverse complement strand
CTACTCCACCGCGGCCGATTACACCCGCTTCATGCAGATGATCCTGCGCAAAGGCCAGGGCATCCTGCAGCCCAAGACCGTCGAGAGCATGATGGTCAATCAGATCGGATCGGCCACCGCCGGCAAGATGCGCAGCTTCAGGCCCGACGCCTCCGCCGACGTCGATGTCCAACCCGGCGCAACCGAAAAGTGGGGTCTCGGATTCCTCATCAACACCACGCCCTACCGGGGCGGCCGCGCCGCCGGAAGCCTCGCCTGGGCCGGTCTCTACAACACCTTCTACTGGATCGACCCGAAGTCGTCCCGGTGTGCCGTGATCCTGATGCAGTTCCTGCCCTTCGTCGACAAAGAGGCGGTGGGCATGCTCGACGATTTCGAACACGCCGTCTACGCCGGCCGCATGTAGGCCGGGCCGCCGTGCAGGCAGCAGCTACTTTCCCGCCAGCCCCTCGGTAAGTTCGATGCGTGTACCTTCCGGGTCGGCAAGAAAAGCAATCTTCAGGCCGATCGCCGGTATGTCGCGGTATGCCATCTCGAACTGCACGCCGTCCGCCGAAAGCTGCTTGCAGAACGCTTCCAGGTTCTGCACCTCGAAGCCGATATGATCCAGCGACCGGCCCTTGGTCGGCGCTTGCGCATCCTGCGTCTTCCGCGTGTCCACTTCGCCGCCGGGGATAAAGGCGGCCAGGAAATTGCCGCGCGTGCCCGCGCGCGCTGCAAATGTCTTCACGTACCAGCCGCGCAGCTTCTCCGGGTCCGGCGTGGCGAGGTGGATGTGGTGCATCGCCACCGGCGTGGCCAGCCCGGCGTCCTCGGTCAATTCCACGACTACTTTCTCGGGAAACTTCGCCATCACCTGCTTCTGGTTGCCGTTCACCGGCGAGCTTTCGATATGCAGCGCGTCCAGCCTCCCTCGCACCGCGGCCAGGTCCTTCACCGCGAAGCCGATATGATTCACGGTCGAGCCGTCCGTGCCCTCCGTGGGCGCGGTCCGCGCTTTGCCCACAACGATGTAGATCCCGGGCAGACGCAGCAGTTCGAGAGTTCCTGTGTGGGTCACCTCGGCGCCGAGCCCTTCCACCCAGGCCTTCTTTTCAGCTTCCGGGTCCGCCACCAGCAGATGAATGTGACCCAGGGAGACCCCGCCCTGGTTGGGAGCGGGAAGCTGAGCGAACAGGGCGCCGGCCGATGCCGCAAGAATCAAGAAACGATGCATGGTCGATAGCCTATCAGGTTTTTGAAGGAGAGCAGGCCGGGAACAAACCCGGCGACCCCGGCGTCACATCGGAGATGATCACGCATGGCCTGCGTACCGCGTGGCGCGGCATTTGGCGCACTCGCGCCTCCTCGGCGCTTGCCGTCGCCCTCATCGCCTCCGCCATCGGTCTGAACACCGCCATCTTTGCGATATGCGATGCCATCCTGCTCCGCAAGCTGCCCGTGCCGTCGCCCGACCGGCTGGTGCGCATCAACGGGATTTCCGGAAATACCTTCTATCCCGTTCCCTACGGCATGGTGCAGCGCCTTCGCGAGCGCACCGACCTTTTTGCCGGCGTGAGCGGATGGTCGGACACGCCCCAACCCGTGGAAGCGGGCGGACAGACGGCGGTAGCGCTGCTGGTCCGCGCCGACAGCGAAATCCATCGCGTGATGGGCGCCCGCGCCAGGATCGGCCGCTTGCTGGAGAAGACGGACCGCGGGCCGGTGGCCGTGATTTCAAGCCAGTTCTGGCGCGAACGTCTGAATGGCGACCCGCAGGTTCTGGGACGCACGGTGCGCAGCGGAGAACATGTCTTCACCATCGTTGGCGTCATGCCCGAAGAGTTCTCGGGGATGAACGCCAATGTCTCCTGGGACGTCACCGTCCCGCTCGATCCCTTTGTAGAGGGTGCGAAATCGCAGGATGCCAAGGCCCGCCTCCCGCTCGATACCGTCGCGCGCCTGCGGGACGGGGTGGCGCCGGAGGCGGTGCGGCGCGAACTCCAGGCGATGTGGCCGCGGCTGGTGGCGGAGAGCCTGCCGCCTGGCACCTCCGTGGAAGAATGGCGCGCCGCATGGGGCCGCACCGTGCGGGTGGAGTCCGCCAGCCACGGCCTCTTCTTTTGGCGTGATGCATACCGCGGACCGTTGGCTCTTCTGCTGGGCATGGCTGGGCTGGTACTTCTGATCGTCTCCTCGAATGTGGCAGCGGTTCTGCTCGTCCGCGGGCTGAACCGGCAGCGTGAGCTTGCCATTCGCGCCGCCCTGGGCGCCGGCCGCTCGCGCCTGGTCCTCATGGCGATTTCCGAGAGCCTGCTGCTCGCCCTGGCAGGCGCGGCGCTCGGGTTGCCGCTGGCGCGCTGGATCACGGTGCGGGGAGTCGGCTTCCTGCCGATGGGCAATGTTCCGTTCCATTACCGCGTCGGCGTGGATGCGCGGGCCCTCGCCTTCGCGGCCGTGCTGTCCCTCCTCACCGGACTCGCCTGCGGGCTGCTGCCGGCCCTGCGAACTACGCGGATCACCTTGGCGGACGCCATCCGAAACGGCGGCACTCTCAGTCCGCGTGTCGGCGCCGCGCGGTGCGTCCTGGTGGCCTTGCAGGTGGCGCTGTCCGCGCTGCTCCTGACCACGTCCCTCTGGTTCGCCGCAACGCTCGCCGGCGTCTCAGCCGCACCGCTGGGTTTTCGGCCCGAGGGCGTTCTCGCGGTCTCCGTGCAGGGAAAACCGCCCGATTTCGCGTCAGGTCCCGAATACTTCGACGAGCTCCTGCGCCGCTTGCGCATCCTCCCCGGGGTAGAGCGCGCCAGCCTCGCGAACCAGTCGCCGATGCAGTTCGCAATTTACGGCGAGATGGGCGAGGCCTCCCTGCCGGGCGGAACCACAGTGGCGGCGGAGCCGCACTGCGTCTTTCCCGATTATTTCGCCACCCTCGGAGCGCCGTTGTTCGAGGGGCGCGACTTTCAGCCGCGTGACGAGCGCGCAACCGTAATCAATGAGCAGTTGCGGCGGCGGCTGTTCGGAGCACAGAGTGCGGCCGGCCGCATCGTGCGCCTTACCAGCGGCCACCGCACCACTGAAGCCCAGGTGGTGGGCGTGGTCGCCGACGTCAAGTACACTTCCCCGCGCGAGGCGGCTGTTCCCGCGTTCTATCTCGCCTGCCTGGCGCAGTGGACGCCGCGGGAAGCCGGCAGAGCCGGCATGGCGATTGCCATTCGAGGCGCTGGAGCGGGGCTCGACCGCGCGGTCCGCCAGGAGATCGACCGGTTGGGACGGCAATACGTGGTCAGGAGCGCTCCCTTGTCCGCTTGGGTAGGGCAGAGGATACTCCGCGAACGTATGCTGGCCCTGCTCTCCAGCGTCTTTGGGGCGGTCACTCTGGCCGTGGCCGCACTGGGCCTGTATGGAATGGTGGCCTTCGCGGCCGCCTCCCGCAGACGTGAGATCGCCATTCGCATCGCGCTCGGCGCACCCCGGAATCGCGTAGCGCAACTCGTGTTCCGCGAGATCCTGCTGGTGCTCGCAGGCGGGCTGGCGGTTGGACTGGGCGCCGCCGCATTCGGGGCTAAAGTGATCGCCTCCTACCTCTTCGGCTTGCGTCCTGCCGATCCCTCCATCCCCGTCCTGGCAGCGGCCCTGCTCGCAGTTACGGCGACGGTCGCAGCGGTCGTCCCGGTTCGTCGGGCCACCAGCCTCGATCCCACCGCCGTCCTGCGCGCCGAATAGCCGCTGCGCGGCAGTCTCGCAGGAAATTCTATCCCGCATTGGCCGTCATCGAGAGAATCCGTTCCCCATCAGCCGCCTGAAAAGCCAGCCGCGCCTTGACCTCGCACTGGCACACCGCACCCATCACGCCGTCAAAGTCCGGCAGGCGGGCCACCCCCTTCAGCCACGGGTCGTCCTTCATCGCCGTGGAGCACACGAACCCCTCGGTGGTGAGTTCGCGCAGGAGTTCCAGGGCCTCTTGCTCCGCTCCACCGCGCGCCAGGTGCCGCGCTAGGTAGAATTTGATTTCCGGTTCCTGAACGCGCGGGGGAACGAGAGCGCTCCTCACCGCCGCGACGGTTCCCGCAAGATCGCCGGCCAGCACGCACCGTAACGATTCAATCAGCGGCGCCAGTGATGCGCGTTGCGCCAGCAGTTCGCAAGCCTCCCTTTCCCGTCCCGTGACAGCCAGTACGGCGGCATCGAGATAGAAACGGCCGCCCGGCGGATACCATTGGAGCGTCCGTCCATAGTCTCCCAACAGGAAATACGTGTGCGCCACGCTGGTCACCGCCCGCGGATCCAGACTGCGCGCACGCTGGTGCGCGCGCAAGGACTCCTCCAGCAGTCCGCAATACCGCGTGGCCTGCACCAGGCCGCTGAACAGTTCCGGATCGTTGGGCGTATATTTCGACTGTCCCAGCAGGCGGACCATCGCCCGTTCGGCATGGCCGGAATCGGCTTCAATCTGCGTATAGTGATTGTGTGCCATGGGCAGTTCGGGGTTCAGCGCAAACGCGCGGCGGAACGCCCACTCCGTCATCTCGCCCGGACTTGATCCCTCGGGGTCGAACTTTTCCAGGAAGTGGTAGCACCTGCCGAGACGCGCCCAGGCGGGAGCGTAATCCGGATCTTCCTCCAAAGATTGCCGGTACAGGTCCCGCGCCAGCGACAGGTTTTCCACCGACCGTTGACGTTCGATATGCGCGCCTCGCAAGTAGAATTCGTAGGCGCGGGCCGACGACGGGACATCGTGCGACAACGCCCGGCTCTCGTGATCCGTCAACTGCGGAGCCAGAAAGTCGAGGATGCGGCGCACCAGGTTGTCCTGAATCTCGAAGATCCGGTCGCGTTGCGCGTGGCAAACGTAAGAACCCGCCAGGGTGCCGGTCGGCGCCTGAATCAGCTCCGCGGTCACGCGCAGCGTGTCGCCGTCCGAAAGAATGCTGCCCGCCAGCAGCATGTCCACTTCGGCTTCCTGCGCGATGCGGCGCGGATCCTGGTCGGTCTCGGCCAGTCGATCGGCCAGCCGGCTCGATCTCACGATCAGCGCGCGCAAACCTGCCAGGGAGCACGAGATCGCTTCCGGAAGGCTGTGTCCCAGGAAAGCGATCGCTTCGTCCGCCTTTCGGATCGTAAACGGAAGGGCAATAAACCGGATGGGGACTTCCTGCGGCGCCTGGCTCGGTGCCACCGAAGCTTCCGCCGGCGCCGGGGACTTCCACACCTGCGTCACCGGCGGCAGGAATCGATAACCCAGTTTCGGAACGGTTTCGATCCAGGCGGGAGCAGGTCCGGTGTCCTCCATGACTTTTCTCAGGAGCGAAATCTTGTTTGCCAGATTCACTTCTTCGACGAAGGTGTCGGGCCACAGCGCCTTCATCAGGTCGTCCTTCAACATCAGGTGGCCCGGATTGCGCACCAGCAGCAGAAGGGTTTCGAATGCCTTCGGCGGCAGCGGCAGCCGGCGGGTGCCGCGGCGCAACAGCCGCTCCTCGGGGTACAACCGGAACGGGCCGAAGGCATAAGCGTGGGCCTCCGGGGAGGGGGGCCGCGCGGCCCCGGAGACGGCCTCCGGCAAACTCGACGATGCCTGGTGGAAATTCTTCAAAGAATCGCCAACTTTCCGTTAAGACTGGCGCGGGTCGAGCCGCCGATACTAATCTCGTGCAAGATCTGAAAACGGTATTTCCGGTCTTCAGATATCAATCTAGCAAAATGGAGACGTTATGAGAATCGCGACAATCATCCTGCTTGCGCTGGCGGCCATCGGTCTACTTCCACTATGCGCCGCCGACCAGGCCAGCGCTTCGGCAACGGTTATCAGTTTCGCCGGCGGGTCGGCCTGGAATGCCGACTACTCCGGAGGCACCTGTGTATGGTATCTGCCGGTAGTCGGAAATCTTTCGGCCGATTCGCTGTTCAGCGACCCGAAAAACCCGAGCAAGGAAACGGCATACCTCGTCTGGGTGAGCGAATTCACCGTTCAGATGCTGCCCGCCGTGGCGCCCTTCCAGCCGGCTCCGGCGTCCGCGTCCCAGGCGCCGCCGTACACCCTGGTACTGGCGCCTGCCGGAACCGGTACCATCTACCTGCAATCGGATCCTTCAAAGCGCGTGTGGCCGAAAGCCACAGCATCGGCCCCGGTCACGCCGGCAACTCTGAAAAGTATGAACTGGGGCATCCCGGTGGCCACGTTCACCAGAAATGTCTCCGTGGTCCGGAGCACCGACGGCCTGACCTCGGACACGTTCGTGTTCACCGCCGACCTGGAACACAGCATGGGGTTCCAGTTGCCGAACGGCCAACTGTTCGATTTCGCCGACATGATTCCGCACGGAATGACCTGCTTCGAATACGGGCAGCAATTCAGCTCCTGGGAATCGGGGACCTGCGTCGCGCGCGGACGATAAGTATTGGCGGCATCGCAATGGCGAAAAGCGCTGCGCCCCACGGCAGCGCTTTTCGCCGGAATCCGCACTACGCGGGTGGATTCCAACCACCTCACGCCGCGCGGTGCGGTTTGTAACGCACTCCTTTCCGATAGAGGCCATCGCTGCCCACGTCAAACACGCGGTTGAACCGCGCGCGATAGCTCTCCAGCGCCGCACTGGCGGCGAGTTCCATCAACTCTTCCTCCGAAAAATGGCGGCGCAGCTCGCCATAAAGCTCATCGCTGACGTTGGATGGCGTGTCCGACATCGCGTCCGCCAGGCGCAACAGGGCAGCCTCCGCTGGCGAAAAGCCCGCCCAATCTCCCGCCCGGATCGCTGCAACCTCATCGTCGCTCAAACCGTAGATTCTGCCCCCGGCAGAATTGGCGTCGATTCAAAACGGACACCCGACGCGTACCGCCGTCCGCAAGGTCACAAGCGCACGCAGCCGCGGCGCAACCTTCGCTTTCTGGTCCAAGAACCACATCCCTGCCACGTTGAACCAAAACAGACGGGGCACTCGCGCCTGGATCTTCTGCGGGGTGAGATCCCGCCCAAGCATTTTGCGCACCTTCTTGAACACCTGTTGCATAAGAAAGGATGTCTGCTTGGGATCGACTCCCTCGATTCTCGCCATATCCGTCGCCCTCCTCCCTTACTTCTTGGATGCTTGCTGGGTGAAACGTAGTTGACATGCCGGCGCAGATGTGTGCGGCCCGACACCAGATTGCGGCGCAGAAGATCTTTCTTCGAACAAACCCGACTGGAATGTCTGATAATAGGCCAGGAGAATCGTCATGGAGAACACCCAGTGGTTCAAGGGCAGCCTGGTTTATTTTACGAAGCTGGTCGAGGCCGGATTTGAAGGCATTTCCGTTGCAAAACGAGAGAATAACGGCACTGTTTTCGTCCCGCCCCTGAAGACAGCGGTCTGGGTGCCGATGGCGACCGGTGCGTTCGCGGGAGCCGTGGGCACCCGTTGGAAGGGCAATCGAAAAGGTTCCACTGTCGCGATTGGGGGATTGGTGGGCAGCTTGGTCGGATTGGTCACGGTCTTGGGTTGGACATCGCGGCGTTTTGCCGGGAACGCGGCAAAGAGAGCGTCACACAATGTCAACAAAATCCGTGATGCGCACTGGCTGGATACTCACCCCATCGATTACGCCTGATATGCTCCGCGTCAAAATGCTGCCTGCCTCAAATTTCCACCCGAAGAGCAGCGCCGATACTCCGCTTCGCTCATGATCCGTTCGCCTCTCCATCGCCCTTTCGAAAGGCGGCCTCTCCCGCGTCGGACACCTCGACCCACTTCGGATCAGGCGAGCCTTCCGCGGTGTAGCTGTCGTGCCAGTTCCACCACTTGTACGGCGGATTTTGCGGGTAACCCTCCGGCGAGTCCTCCCAGGTCTCCTGCCGGCCCAGCGGCGTGAGATCCAGGTAGCTCCAGGTGGACCCCATCGCCTCGTCACCGCGGTTGTTGATGAAGTATGTGCGGAACACCCTGTCGCCGTCGCGGATGAATACGTTGTGGCCGTGCCACTCGTTCACCCCGAAGTCGGTGTCGAAGCTGTCGGTGATGGTGTACCACGGCATCTCCCAGCCCATCCGCGCCTTCAGGCGAGCGATGTCCGCCTGCGGAGCGCGTGAGGCGTAGACGAGCGTGGTGTCGCGAGCGTTCAGATGGGCCAGGTGGGATACCTGATCGGCGCCAAGGGAGCAGCCGCGACAGGCGTGCTCGGGCCAGCCGAACACCCCGGGCTCGAAAAAGGCGCGGTAGACAATCAATTGACGGCGCCCCTCGAACAAGTCGAGCAGGCCCACCTTGCCCTTGGGTCCGTCGAATTCGTACTTCCTGTCCACAGCCAGCCAGGGCATCCGCCGGCGTTCGGCGGCCAGCGCGTCACGCGACCGCGTCAAGGCCTTCTCCTTCACCAGGAGCCGTTGGCGCGCAGCCTCCCACTCCTGTTGCGATACCACCGGCGGTGTGTTCCTCGGGAGATGTCCTTTCCCGTGTTCCTTCGTTGTCTCCTTGGTTGTTGCCATCTTTTTTCTCTTCCCTAGCCTTGGGCCTTCCCATGTGTTGGGGCGCCGGACTCCGTTTCGGACCCGGAAAGCCACTCGAGTCTTCGCGGTCTGAAGCCGAGCTGCCGCTTGGCGCGCCCGTTCGAAGCGCCTCGCAAGCGCAAGGCGTAGTAAACGGCATCTTCCCCCGCCGTTCGCAGCGCTTCCTCCGCGCTGATGTGCGCCGGAGCGGGCGCTCCCAGCGCGAGCGCAAACGCCGGCAGCCACCTCGCCATAGCGCAGGCATCGTCGTCCACAATGTTGTAGATTCCCGGCTCTGCCTCCAGTGCGGCAACCGTTGCGCTGGCTGCGTCCTCCACATGGACAAACGAAGACACGCCGCTCCCCGCTCCGATAACGGGATATTTCTGTTCTCGCACCTGTTGCGAGATGCTGCCGCTCGCCGGGTCGTGGTACGTACCCGGCCCATAAAAAAATCCATAGCGCAGCGCCACTCCCTTAACGTCGGAAGCACCCAGCACGCGCCCTTCAATTTGTGTATACGTTCGGACACTCGCCGCAATCGCGGGCGAAGCGTCCAGTGCCAGCGGTTCCGTTTCCGCTGCCAGCCCGCTTCCGGGCGCATAGAAAAACCCGGTGGACTGCACAACGTAGCGTTTGGCGCCCGCCGCCCTCGCGGCATTGTGTAGGTTGCCTCCGCCCTCCAACCTCACCCTGCGGTCGTCTGGAGCCGCGGCTCGCATCGCCTCCGGCGTGTAGTGCCTGGGCAGTGACGTGAGCTCATCGATAACGGCGTCGGGCCTGATGCGTGAGACGGCCGATTTGACAGCTTCTGCATCCAAGACGTTCGCTACGATACCCTCGGCGCCCGCCTCACGCAATCTCCCGAGGCCCGATTCGGTTGTTGTCATGCCGACCGCCCGATGGCCGCCGCGAATTAATGCGGCGATGAGCGGCCGGCCGATTGCACCGGTTGCACCTGCGACGAGTACTTTCATAGCTCCTCCTGAGAATTGGTCGTTTTGCAAGCTGTGTCTTGCAGTCTGTGTGTCAAATGGTGCCTTGGACCTATGTGGCGCTCCTGGTGCGCTCCGGCTGCGCCTGCTTCTCCAACAGCGAACGTGCAGGCTTCAGGGCGGAGATCCCGGATTGATCGGTTGAGTATGCGACGTAGCCATCCGGCCGAACCAGGGTAACCCCGTGCCGCGTCGAGGGCCGTAACTCCACCAGGCCCTGAAAACCTTGGAATAGCTCTCTTGCCGCTTCGTGCGAGGCACCGTCGCTTTCGTCGATCATCAGCAGAAAGCGGCTGCGAATGCCGCTGCCGCCTCGGATGGAATCATCGAAGTACCGCGTCCCGGGCCCTTCGACGATCGGGCTCCCTCGATACCCGATGCCCAGCTCCGAGAGCCTTTGAACAAAAGCGTGCTGGAAGGGTGCCAGATGCGACACCATCGGGATGAACGCATCGCGCAGTGCTTGGGCGAATTTGTTCGGCGTCCCCATCACCTTGGTCAACATGTCTGTCGTGTGAATTACTCCCTTGATCACCGGCAGGCGTTCGGCCTCGTAGCTGTCGAGCAACGTTTCACTGCCGTTGCCGCGCAGAAAAAGGTCGAGCTTCCACGCAAGGTTCCACACGTCGTGCAGCCCTGTATTCATCCCCTGTCCGCCAAAAGGGCTGTGAATGTGAGCCGCATCGCCCGCGATAAAAATCCGTCCCACGCGCAGCTTCGCCGCGGTCCGATGGTGAATGTGAAAATAGCTGCTCCAGTGAAGAGAGCGGACTTCAAGCCCGTGCGGTGCTCGTTCTCGGACGATCTTCCGCACCAGTTCCAGCGACGGAGCGTCGCCCTCGGCCTGCTCGATCGTGGCCACGATCCTCCGTCGATCGGCACTCATCGGGAATACGGCTAGCGGGCCCGATTCGCTTGGACACAATTGCAGCTCATCGGCGGAAAGCACGTCGTTGGTCTCGACGTCGGCGAGCAGGAAGGAGTCCCGATATTCGCCTCCTTCCAGTGGCACGCCCAACGCATGCCGGACGGCGCTGTGTGCACCGTCGCACCCGGCTACCAAGGACGCTGTCAGGTTGCCCGGTTTGCCGTTTCGATCCACCGTCACATTCACATGCCCATTTTCCTTTTCTGCTCCGATGAATCTGGTGCCATATTCCACGTCTCTGCCCCTCTTGCGCAGTTCTTCCAGAAGCAGATTTTCGGTGATGTTCTGCGGAACCATCGCGACGAATGAATACGGGCTCGATTCCGGCGTGAAACGCATGTGCGCCAGTCTCCGCCCGTGCGTCACCACCGACACCGCCGTCACCCGGTTGGCTGCTTCGAGAAACGGCGGCGCAACTCCCGCCATATCGAAAATCTCGAGAGTCCGGGGGAAAATGGCGAGAGCCTTGGAGTGTACCGATTGCGACGAACGCTCTTCAATCAATCTCGCGGCAATGCCGCGGCGGGCGCACTCGTTTGCCAGAAACAGCCCCACCGGTCCGGCGCCCGCGATCAAAACATCCGTTTGAACGGCAGAATCCGGCATTTCCATCTCCTTCAATTGTTAGAATCATCGGCGCGCGCAAACGAAGCAGGTCGTGTAACCAACGCCACACTTCCTTCGTACCGCCCAGTCCATATCTCGATTCACCCCTTGCCAAACTAGGAGAGTTGCGCATACACTCCTAGACAGGCTAGGAGCCGAACCTTGTGGACAAAACAGCCGACTTGCTCCCCGGTACCCTCGACATGCTGATCCTCAAGGCGGTTTCCTTAAAACCGCTCCATGGATACGGCGTGTTGCTCCGCATCCGGCAGATCTCGGGCGATGCGCTGGATATTCCGCAAGGGTCTTTGTATCCTGCGCTCTACCGGCTGGAGCACCAGGGCCTCATCGCCGCGGATTGGGGACAGAGCGACAACAACCGCCGGGCAAAATATTACTCCCTCACCGCCGCCGGACGTCGCCGCCTTCGCGAGGAGACCGCTGGCTGGAACCGGCTGGTTTCCGCGATTGCGTCGGCTCTGAACACCACTTCCGAGGAGATCTGACATGTTCCCGCGTCTCGGTTCCCTCCTTCGCGTGCTCACCTCGCGGCGTAACTTTGAAGCCGCCATGAACGAGGAGCTGCGCTTCCACATCGATCGATACGGCGAAGACCTCCGGCGCTCCGGCGTCCTCCCGGAAGAGGCGCTCCGCCGTGCCCGAATGGAATTCGGCGCCTTCGACTCTGTCCGGGAGGACTGCCGGGAGGCGCGCGGCCTTTACCTCTTCGATGAGCTTGCCAGGGCGCTGCGCTATTCCGCTCGGTTACTCCGCAAGTCGCCCGGCTTTACCGCCACCGCGCTGCTGACTCTCGCCCTTTGCCTGGGAGCCAATCTTGCCATCTTCGCGGTGATCGACGCGATTCTGATTCGCCCGCTTCCCTTCCCCGATGCCGGCCGGTTGGTAACGATGTACAACACCTATCCCAAAGCGGGCGTCGAGCGCGATGGGTCGTCCGTGACTAATTATTACGAGCGTCGCGGCCGGATTCCCGCCTTCAGCTCGCTTTCCATCTACCGCTTTGGCACGTCGATTCTGGGCGAGCCCGGCTCCTCCGAGCGCCGGCCGGTCATGCTGGTCTCCCCGGATTTTTTCACCACCCTCGGCGCGGGTCCTGCCCTCGGGAGCATTTTCACCGACGCGGAGACCACCTATCGGACGGACGACGTCGCGATCGTGAGTGACGCCTTTTGGAGAGAGCATTTCGGTGCCGACCCGCACGTCATCGGACGAACGGTCCTCGCTGACGGTCGTCTCAGAACCGTCGTCGGCGTTCTGCCTCCCGGCTTCCGCTTCCTCTCTTCCACGGCCCGGTTGTACCTCCCGCTTCCATCGAGTGCCGAAAACCGCTCGCCAGCGGAGCGGCATTCGGGAGGCAATGTCATCCAAATGATTGCCCGCCTCAAACCGGGAGCGACTCTCGCCCAGGCCCAGTCGCAAATCGACGCCCAGAACGCCGCCCTGGAGCAGGACGACCCCCAGGCCAATATGATGGCCGACGCCGGCTTTCGCACTCTCCTCGTTCCGCTCCATGCCGATCAGGTGGCCGCCATTCGTCCCACTCTGCTGCTGCTCCAGGCGGGCGTGCTGGCCCTTCTCGCCATCGGCGCCGTCAATCTCGTGAATCTGCTTCTCATCCGTGCCAGCGCGCGCTCGAAAGAGCTCGCTGTCCGTCAGGCGCTGGGCGCGCGCCGACGGCACGTCGTGACCGAAGCCGTCGTCGAGACTACCTTACTGACTCTGACCGGAGGACTGCTCGCGCTCGCGGTGGGAGCAGCCGGCATTCGACTGGTGGCTGCATTGGGCGCGAATCGCCTGCCCCTGGGAACCGGCATACACTTCGATGCCCGGTTGGCCCTGGTCGCCTTCGCGGCGGCCGTCGTCCTGGGCGTCGTGCTCGCAGCGCCATTCGCCTGGTTCGGCATTCGGCTTCAGCCGTCCGGCGCGCTGCAGTCCGAACCTCGGGGCGGAACCGCGGGCCGCACCGCGCAGACCGTACGGCATAGCTTCGTGGTTGCCCAGATTGCGCTGGCATTGGTTCTGTTGACCGGGACAGGGCTGCTCGGGCTGAGCCTCGAGCGCGCCATGGCCGTCTCTCCCGGCTTCCAGTCCGGTCACGTGATCACCGGGCAGATCTCTTTGGTCGGAAACCGGTATCCCTCGCGCGAAGCCGGCCTTGCCTTCGTCGAGAAGTTGGTGGGCGAGCTCGGCCATCGGCCGGGAGTGCTCTCCGTCGGCCTTGCAAATAATATTCCCTTCAGCGGCGCCAACGGCAAGAGCGCCGTCGCCGTGGCGGGCCACGTTCTCCGGCCCGGCGAATCGCCCCGCGGGCACTACTCCTACGGTGTCGGCGGAGACTACTTCCGCGCCATGGGTTTCTCGCTTCTCGCAGGACGCTTCCTGACCGCCGCGGATTCACGCCGGGAAATACGCGTCTGTGTGGTCGACCAGGATTTCGCCCGCTACTACTGGCCCGGCGGCAGCGCTTTGGGCCGTCGCCTGTTCCAGGGCGCCGAAACCGGGCCTGATGCCCAGGCGTTCACCGTGGTGGGCGTGGTCGGCAGCATCAAGCAATCCGGTCTCACCGACGACGCAGCACAGGGCGCCGTCTACTATCCCTATATCTACCGCCCCGAAAGCGATCTCTTCGTTGCCGTGCGCAGCGGCGTGCAGCCCGGCTCTTTGCAGACGGCACTCCGCACCGCGGTCCGCTCAATCGATCCTGGGCTGGTGGTGGCTGACATTCAAACCATGGACGATCGTATCGCCGAAAGCCTGCTCGACCGGCGCTCGCCGGCGGCGCTCGCTGCTGCTTTCTCGGGCATCGCTCTGCTCCTGATTGCCATCGGAACTTACGGCGTCTTGAGTTACGCGGTGGCGCAGCGCCGCCGCGAGATCGGCGTGCGCATGGCACTGGGCGCGCGGCCGGAACAGATTGGCGGCCAGTTCCTCTGGCTCGCATCCCGTCTGCTGGCCGCCGGCTCGATCCTCGGGATGATCGGCGCCTGGATCACGGGCCAGGCCATGCGGGCAATTCTGTTTCATGTGCCCGCCCACAGTCCTGCGATACTCGCCGGCTCGGCTGCGGTGATCGCGGCCATCTCTTTCTTGGCTTGTCTGCTGCCCGCGCGTCGCGCCGCCCGGATCTCGCCTGTTCAGGCTCTCGCCGAGCAGTAATGACTCGCTTAGAGTGACATGATCCACCTATGGCCCACCGGAACACGGCCCTGCTGCTCGCCGTCGTGCTGTTCGCCTCCGCGATTTCCGGCCAACAAGCGAAGAAACCATCGGAGCCGTACTGGGACAGCGTCTATTCAAAATCACCTGCACCTCCAAGGCGGCAGTAGGCCAGGGCTGCGAACGGTCCTGTGGGGCAGCGCTTCAGCCTGCGCGGGACTTTCAGTCCCGCTGGCTCGCTTACCAAGCACATACTTGCTCAAGCGGTCTTGGCGCGTGGTAGGCCTGCTCCCCACACCGGAGTCGTTACAGCAATCTTTTCGAATGCGGAAACCAGAGCCTTGCCTTGCGGTATCGCGTTCTTTACGGCGGGTAGAGATAATGAGGCATCGTGGCTGGACTGGCTCTCCCACACTTCGGTGACCCAGACGACATTTTCATCGGCGGAGTCTTTCGCCACCACATAGCTTAGGCATCCCGGCATATCGGCTGCACTGCCCTTCAAAACATTGATCAGTTCTTCACGCCTGCCTGGTACGACGGTCAATTTGCCGATGAGTCCATGCATAGTGTGCGCTCCTTGCGAATCGGCCGGGCTGGAAGCGAGTCCCACGACAGCCGCTGCACGAAACAGTTCCAGGAATTGTCGGCGATCAAATTGCCCGCCATGAAAATCATCCGCGGGACACGCGAGCCGGTTCCCTTTCATCCAAAATAGCGTAGCAGGTTCATACGTCGGAGCGTGCCGCGCGTTTGAACTTTTCGACCTTCCTGGCGTCTAACACTCGAAGGGGAAGTTCACGTTTCGTGTCTCTCCGCAACCCCATTGCCCTTTCGGCTTGGCAACGCGCACTCCTCGATTTTCCCCGGGATCTGGGCCACGCGTTACCCGAACGCGTGGTGGCCATCGACAGAGATGGCACGATGTCGGTTTATTGGCGAGACTACCTGGCCTTCCGCGCCAACCTCCATACGTTGAGCGGATTGCCGTCCTGTGTACTACTGTGTTACACACTGTCCCACCAATCACCCAAAGCCTGGTGTGGGACCGGCTTGAGCCGGTCCTGCGCCGGACTTCAGTCCGGCAAGAGTCCGTCGGCTTTAACCGGCGCATCGAGTCCGTGTGCTACCCGGTCTTGAGACCTTTCGCCCCTGGCGGCTCCCTCAATATGGCCCATTTCATCAGTGCGCCTAAGCTCATGGTGCCTGTGACTGAATAATCATGGCACTAACTTACAAGTGTAACCACACCCGAACCTCCTGAATTGTATTAAAGGCGAATTTCGACATGTTCTTCTCACGCCCCCTTCCCTTTATTTTCCGCTGATTCCGCTCCACTTATCCGAATCTCCCGCCAAACCCCCTTCGCCCCCGTGCTACCGTCGCGGTCAGGAGAGCCTCTATGCGCCACCACCCTTTCCCACCCGCCGCCGCCGCGCCGCTCCATTCCGCCCCTCGCCGAACCCGACAACCGCGTACCGAACGAACCCAATTACCCTCCTGTTTTCAATACCGTTGCTGCGTTTCTCAACACCGGACGAACCTAGCACCCAAGCCCAACCGCCGCGCTCCCGCCTCGTATAGAATCACTCTGATGCCGATCCACGACACCCTGGTCAGCTACACCAACCTCGTCAAGCCCTTCGGCAGCCACGACGCCCTGCTCGCTAAGACCCACGACGTCGCGGCCAAGGTCATCGGCGACCCCGCCAAAGTCGCCGCCGCCATGGCCGACCTCCAGACCGGCCTCGACCAGTGGCGGAACGTCGAGATCCACCCG
>Ga0335081_10009141_pt1 | contig 15924 bp, 14 predicted proteins | sample Lox_Sample_35_FD_206713 | JGI IMG/M metagenome (GOLD analysis project Ga0335081, IMG submission 206713) | Soil microbial communities from Loxahatchee National Wildlife Refuge, Florida, United States - Lox_Sample_3.5 | ecosystem: Environmental > Terrestrial > Soil > Wetlands | place: USA... | reverse complement strand
GCCGAAAGCGAGAGAGACTTCGGGGCTAATCCGGAATCGAAGATGGTTTTGGAGCGAAGCGCTCTCGTGAATCAGGATCGGCGGTTTACGAAACCGCGCCAGCACTTCTGTGCAAGTCGTGGGCAGGCACTTGCCGGCGCGAATGTAGAAAGGGACACCCTTCCATCGCCATGAGTCGATTTCGAGTTTGAGAACCGCAAATGTCTCTGTCTGTGAATCGGGCGCTACCCCCGACTCCTGGAGATACCCGGCGAAGCGGCCGAGAATCACGTCTTTTACTTCAACCGGGGGGATCGCTTTTAACACTTTTACTTTTTCGTCACGAATGCTCTCGCTATCGGTACGCGCCGGCGGTTCCATGCAGAGGTTGCTCAAGACTTGAAAAAGATGGTTTTGAATCACGTCGCGGATCGTACCCGTTTTGTCATAGAACGCTCCACGTCCTTGCACGCCGAATTTTTCAGCCATTGTGATTTGAATGCTTTCGATGTGGTTGCGGTTCCAGAACGGCTCCATGAAGGCATTGGCGAATCGAAAAATCGTCATATTGCGAACAGGCCGTTTTCCCAGGTAATGATCGATGCGGTAAATCATCGATTCATCGAACGCGTCCAGCACAATACGATTGAGTCGTCGTGCGGATGCCAGATCCCTGCCGAATGGCTTCTCGATGACGATCCGCGCACCTTTCGCGCATCCTGAGCTGACGAGTTTCTGCACAACGGGCTCGAAGAGAACCGGAGGGATTGCCAAGTAGTGCGCCGGGCATTTCGCCTCACCCAGTTCTTTTCTTAATGCAACGAACGTATGGTCATCGGTGTAATCGCCGCCGACATAGTGAAGCAATTGCGCGAGCTTGCCGAAATTGCCGAGATCAAGGCCGCTGCTTGTCAGGCTCGACTTCGCGTGCTCCCGGAAGTGATCCAGCGTCCAGGCTTCTTTGGCAACACCGATAACCGGGACGCTGATCTCATTTCTTCTGACCATCGCCTCGAGAGCCGGAAATATCTTCTTGTAGGCAAGGTCTCCGGTGGCGCCGAAAAACACCAGCACATCCGACTGATTCTGTCTCATAGGGGCTTTCAGACTATCGAGCCCTCACCACCCGCTTAACTGGCAAAAACACCAGTCTCGCGGTATCGCTTCCAGCCGGAGCCCTTAACGAATATCTTTTTGAGAGAGGTACAAATGGCTGGTGAACTCGTCAGGATACGTTCGAATTCAATTGTGTGTAGAGATCCGTTGCTTCCCCTCGCCGATCCACGAACAAGACTTCTTCAGGAGAACCGTAGCCGCGACGGTAGGCAAGGTTCGAAACCGCACAGGCCCTAACCTCGCTTTCTCTCCATCGACTGGGCGAGGGAAATCGACGGCATGAACAATAGAGAACGTATTCGTTCCCAGAGCCCGCACGCGTCGACACGACATACGACCCGTTCACGTACGGACTGAAGCCAATCAGATAGCGAGTAAGACAGTGTGGGCATGAAACACAATGACGGATTCGGCAGGCCATGAGGTCCCTAACGGCATTCGTAACAGCACAAGATTCACGCTAGTGCGCAAGAGCATCGCGATTGTCTTTCGCCCAGTCGCTATCCGGAGCAACCGCCTTCATCGGCGGACCGCCTTGCGTGCCACAAGCACAGGGTCCTTCCATCTTGGCTTCGGTCATGCAAGAGCAAGACTTTGTCTGCAAACAGGCGCAGACGTAAACAACTTTCTTATCCTTGTCCTTAGCGGAACTGCTACTGGAACAAAGGAAACCCAATAGCATCAGGGAGAGAATCGCGCCCATAAGTCTGATCTGATTTCTCATTGCTTATCCCCAGAACAACTGTCTGCTTAAGATTAGGATGCCTTTTAAAATGGTACTGTGCAATATCCACTTGACGGCGCTTATCTATAGCCATTATGGTGCGCGCTATGAAGAAAGCTCCGTCCGGATTGGCCCCTGTCATTGAAGTCCGAAAGCGAAGCCCCAACTCTCTATACCGGCAGGTGTACGAGGGCTATCGCAAGGCGATTGTCGACGGAAGTCTACGGACGGGACAGCGGATTCCCTCTACGAGAGTCCTTGCGCTCGAGTTAGGCATTTCGCGCATGCCGGTGCTGAACGCCTACGCGCAACTCTTGGCGGAGGGATATTTCGAAAGCCGCGTCGGCTCGGGGACCGTAGTCTCCCGGTCGCTGCCGGAACGAATCGGGAAAACCAAGGCGACCACTCCGACAAAAGGCGTCAACCGTGAACGACGCCGCGTTTCGAAGCGCTCCTTCAGTCTATCGAGTGCGCAGGCATTCTATCGATCACGCGGGATGGGGCCCTTCAACGCGAGTCAAATCGCATTTGAAAGTTTTCCGCTCGCATTGTGGAACAGTCTCGTGACCCGCCATGCGCGAAATGCGAAAGCCAGGTCGCTTGATTACGGCGATCCCATGGGTTTAAGCGAGCTTCGAGAAGCAATCGCCGAATATTTGCGCACGGCGCGTGGCGTGCGCTGCGAAGCGGAGCAAGTGATGATTGTCAGCGGGTCACAACAAGGACTCGAGATCACGACTCGTGTGTTGCTGGACCCCGGCGACCATGTGTGGATGGAAGAGCCTGGATACAGGTTTGCGCGCAGTGTTTTTGCATTTAATGGATGCTCGATTGTCCCGGTTCGAGTTGATGGCCAGGGACTGAACGTCGCATATGGCGTGAGGAAATGCGCGGATGCGCGCGCCGTGTTGGTAACGCCTTCGCATCAATATCCACTTGGCGTTACGATGACCGCTTCGCGCCGCCTTCAATTGCTGGATTGGGCGGAAAGCAACGGTTCATGGATTATTGAAGACGATTACGATAGCGAGTACCGCTATGAAGGGCCGCCAGTAACTTCGCTGCAGGGTCTGGACCGCAACTCCCGCGTTGTGTACATCGGAACTTTCAGCAAAGTACTGTTCCCTTCCTTGCGGGTTGGTTATTTGGTCTTGCCCGAAGATCTGGTGGAGCGGTTCCTTGCCGCCCGATTTGCACTGGATATAGGGCCGGCGACATTTCAGCAATCGGTGCTTGCAGATTTCATTGCGGAAGGACATTTCGCACGCCACATCCGACGGATGCGATCGGTTTATGCTGAACGCCGCAACGCGCTGATCAAAAATCTGCACGATCAATTTGGATCCGCAGCCCAGGTGATCGGAGCAGAGGCAGGCATGCACCTTTCCGCCGTGTTGAACGGAATTCCCGATCAAGAAATCAGTGCGCAAGCCGCCCACGAAAACCTTTGGGTGGCGGCCCTTTCGGCCTTTTATCTCGGGAAAAAAGTACAGCACGGATTCATCCTCGGTTTTGGAAGCACCTCCGTGCAGCAAATGCCTGCCGCAGTGCGCAAGTTGTGTAGCCTGGTCGGCGCGAAGAACCCAGCGTAAGATCCGCCATTTTTAGAAAACCGCAAAGACGCGCAGAGGAATTTCTTCGTGATCCTTAGTGGTTGCTGTTTTGAATGCAGCTCAGCAGCTTAGTCCGAGTTGATTTCCAGCTGCAATGGCGGCAATGCCGGCATATCCGGATGCTGCGGATCACGCCAGATCGCTTTGAAGCATTCTCCATCAGGCTCAGGAACCCATTCGGTCCCGTCCGCATACTTGATGGAGGACGGAAAGAAAACCCATCCCATGATCTTGGCTGAGCTACTGGAAGGAATGCCGGGCTTTTCCAGCGTCAGCGTTGCTCCCGGAGCAATCGCCGTTTTCGACGACCATGCGAAGTTCGCGGGCTGTCGCAGGTCCTGCGGAGCCAGCAATATGTCCGACGTGAGGAACAAGTGCGAAATCGGTTTGTTTCCAACGTTCTTCACGGCGACCGATAATTTCTGCGGATCGTTCCACAAATCGCCGCTCACAAACTCGACCGGACACTGCCGGCTCTGAGATTTGTAGATCGTGAACACCGCCATCATTCCATTCTCCATGTGTTCTTCCACGTGGCAATGGAACATCCAGGTCCCGGGATTGTCGGCGATCATGTCCACTGTCTTCATGCTGCCAGGGAGAAGTTCAATCACGTCGGTGTGTCGAGCGCCTTCCACCACGGTTTCTCCGTGCCAGTGCGGAGTGTGCAGGTCGATCTCGTTTCCCATTCCGAGTAGGTACCATCGCACTTTTTCTCCCTCCTTCATGTAAAGGCCGGGGAGATTGCCGAAGATGAAGCCGTTAATCGCATAAAACAGGCCCGCAGGTTTACCAGCCATCTCATTAAAAATCATGAACGAGGCGACAAACTCCCGGTCTACATCGATGGGAGATCCATCCGGCTTCGCCTTGCCCTTCGCGGTAACAATAATGGGCCCAACCAATCCAGCGTTGATTTCTATTTGCGGATCGACATGCGCGTGATACCACCAAACGATAGAGCTCGGCTGACCCGGTCCGGGTCCGCTGGCCTCGGTCGCAAACCAATGGTAGGTAAATTTCCGACCTGGTGCGACGCGGTCGCCCTTTCCAAAGGGCAAATACACGGAGCCCTCATTATCTTTGTCGTAGCGCAAACCGTGCGGATGCATGTCGTGAGCTACATGTCCGCGGTTGAGAAACTCGACTACAATCTCGTCCCCAACCTCGGCGCGAAGCACTGGACCCAGAATTCCGAGCCAGTCGGGTTGAGGCTTGCGAGTCGTGAAGGTGTCGTCTCTGTATTCAATGAATCGAGTCTTTGGCCATTGCAGTTTCAGCGACCACGGCTGACGAATGGGAGTGGCATTGAGGAGATTGATTCCGCTCGGAGCATAGTTCCATTCAACGTCTTCCGCGGCGACGTAGTAATGGCGTGTAACCGCCATCAAAGGCGAAACCAAAAGCCAGACCGAACATAGCGCTAACCCCCAGACCGTTTTCACAGACCCATTATCACATTGCGGAAGACGAGCGATCATCGTTGATCGCGAGACTGCGATTCCGTGTGCGCGCGATTAGCGATGGTTAGCTCCAGCTTGACTAGGGTTCGGCGCCGACGTTGAACAGGTTCCGCCGGTACTTTGCGTCGGCGGAGTCGGCGGCGTAGCCCATGGAATATTCGTGAAATCGAAGAAGTCTGTGCTCATATCGGCCTGTGATTTGTCGCGCGCGGTTAGGGCCGCCAAGCCAAACCGCTTTTCGACTAAAGTTAGAACCGCAGTCGTGTCGTAGACGGTATGCGACACATAATTCTTCTTCGCGAATGGTGAGATCACCATCATAGGAACGCGATAGCCGGTAATTCCAAAGCTGCAAATCCCCGAAGACTGATTTGCACCGTCGCACGCGTCTGTTGGCTGTAAATCAATCGGGTAGGCATATTGATCTGGAACCACGGCCGTCTGGGGCGGAACGTGATCGTAAAAACCTCCGCCTTCGTCGTAGGTGAAAATCATCGCAGAATCTTTCCAGCTCGGGCTGGTCATGAGCGTGTTGATCAAGCCACCGGCGTAGACTGCGCCTTTTTGAATATTCTCCGGATAGGCATCGTTGTCGGAGGGATGTTCATCGACTCCCTCGGCCGAGGCTGGTTCGATCATTGCAAATTGAGGCAGCGTGCCGTTCTGAGCGTCGGTCGTAAATTGCGTGATAGGAACAATATTCTGCAGCAAGTCAGGATTTTGCCCTTCGCTGGCCAGAATCTTTCCCTCGTACGTGAACTGGTTCAGATAGGAGTATCCGATCAGCAGGCACTTTGATTGCTCGTCACCAGTCATGGTTGCGCAACTCGTATTCGATGCATCGATGTAGATCTTCCAGGTCATACCCGCATTCTGCAATTCCTCGAAGATCGGAGTCGCAGTCAGCTGATTCTGATCAGCGCTGTTGCTGCCGATTGGATAGGCATAACCCTGCGACGTGGCGCCGATCATATACATGCGGTTCAACTGCGTCCGGCTCATCACCGGCGCAAACCAGCGGTCTGATGTGGCAAAATTCGACGCCATGAAGTAGTAGTAGTTCAGATCGCTATCAGTGAAGTAACCCATGGATCGCAAGCCGTTCACGTCGTTCACGACAGACACTGTATATTGCCGCGCATCGTTTCCCGCAGCCTCTACGAATCCATTGAGCTTTTCGTCAATGGTGTTCGGATAGGAAAAGTCGTCGTTCCAATCCACGTGGCCCTCGTTCCAGAATGGACTGAGTTCCTCCGTACAAACCGAGCCCATATGAAACGACGTGATTGGATTATTGTCGTCAGGCACACAGATCTTCGGGCCGTCTGGGTTGGATGGATCGCAACCCGGATTTGTGGGAGCTGGGCCCTGTAAGGGCGCGATCCCCGTGGCCGGATTGAATTGCGGCAGACCGTCGAATGACTGATCCGGAATGCCATTCGCGGCCCAGTATGCCCGCATATAGCCAAAATAGTGATCGAAGGAGCGGTTCTCCTGAGCGAAAAGAATGATATGGTTCAGACTCTGAAACGTTCCGGAAACGTTGAACGTCGCTGTAACGGATTCCGTTGCGGTCATACTGACTGTGCAACTAGCGGTGCCCGTGCACGCTCCACCCCATCCGCTAAAGACGTTGTTCGAATCGGGAGTCTCAGTCAAGGTAACATTCGTGTTCGTAGCGAATTGAGCTGAGCACGTGCCCGGGCAACTGATTCCAGCCGGACTGCTCGTGACAACTCCTGATCCGCTTGCGGCAACCGTCAGTGGGTACGAACCGACGGAAAAACTCGCGCCGACAGTCTCGGCGCCGCTCATCTCGACGCTACAGCCTGCAGTCCCAGAGCAGGCGCCTGTCCATCCTGCCAATATGTAATTCGCTGCAGGTGCCGCCGTCAGGTTCACCTTTGTTCCCGCGTTGAAATTCGCGCTGCAAGTACCCGGACAATTGATACCGGCCGGACTGCTCGAAATCGTACCTGTCCCCGCAGCGGGTGCGGTGACAGTCAGCGGGTACGTCGTCGCGGAGAACTTCGCGCCCACCGTTTGGACGCCCGTCATAGTGACGCTGCAACTTGCGGTCCCCGAACACGCGCCAGTCCAGCCGACGAATGTGTAGTTTGCCGAAGGCTTCGCCGTGAGTGCGACGCTTGTCCCCGAGCTGAAATTTGCAGTGCACATTCCAGGACAGCTGATGCCGGCCGGTGTGCTTGTAATGGTCCCGTGTCCAGCCACTGGCGCAGTGACGGTCAGCAAGTATGAGGTCTGAGCACCCTGCACTAGCCCTTGGCAGCCCGTAAGGGCGGCCAGACACGTCATACAAAACAGGCAGAAAAATACACGGAAACAGAGCGAGCGATCCCGAAACAGATAACTCATCCGCACACTAGACTCCCTGGGGGAAAACAGACCACGCTTGGATGAGCCCTGCGTCCCATTTGGTTGGCGGGATTTAAACCGCGTGGTGCCAAGCAGCGTGTTCACGAGACGAAGGATTAGAAGGAGACCGGAATTCCTTCGTGTGTCTTCGCGCCCTTGGTGGTTAGGCTTTTAGCGGCCAAGCACGACTTGACCGGCCGAGGAGGCAGGATTCTGCTGACACGTCTTACGCAAACGGCAGCCCGTGAGAACGAGCGTGCGCGTGATGGGCCAGATGCGGGTCATGCACAAGCGCAGCCAGTTTGTTCCCCGTCAGTTCCTCGTAGACTTTCGCAACCTGCGACGGCAATCCGTCGTCCGTCCCAGGGTCGCGGTTGCTTACAAAACGCGCGATTTGCGAATTCGATTTCAATGTGGCGCGGATCATTTCGATCTTTGCCTTGGATTCTGCTGCCGGAGCGTTCGCCATCATCATCCCAACCTGATCGCGGAGGGCTTGGAAGAACGCCTGCTGGTCGTCTAATACCGACGCGACAGAACGCGGACCGTGCCCCGTGCACACGATCTTCGCCCCGAGCTTCTTCGCCGCATCCAGGGTGGCGATCCATTTGCCCACGTCTCCATCGCCCACAAAATTGTAAGGACCATTTACACACATATCGCCGGTGAAGAGAATCCGTTCGTTCGGCAACCAAGCCACTGCATCGCCATGCGTATGGGCCACGCCAAGATGCATCAGCTCAACTCGATGCTTGCCGTCATCAAAGATCAAATCCTTGGAAAACAGGACGGATGGCGGCTTAAGCTTGGTGGTCTTCAGGTCGGCACGCTCCTTCATTGCCGACTCCCACCGGCCCGGTTCGTGCCTGTAATATCCGGTCTCGTATCGCTTCATCTCCTCCACCACACCCGTATGTGCAACCGGCACACCGCCATTTTCCACGAAGATCTGATTCCCGTAAGCATGGTCGCCGTGATGATGAGTATCAAACGCAAACCGGATCGGCTTGTCGGTCAAGGCGCGGATCTTGCTGATGATCAGCTTTGCTCCTGCTGGGAAATTCGCATCAATCACCAGCACGTAATCTTCAAACATGATCCATCCGTTGTTGCAGACGGCGTCGGCAGAATCGGATATGTCCCCCTCGTGAAAATAAACGTCAGGAGCGACAAGGTCTTCGTGGGCAGCTTCGGGTATTCCTCCGGGCGTCGGTCCGGCCAAAAGCTTCGTCTCAGCCGCGAGGCTCAAAAATGCGCTACTCCGCGATATAAACTGCCGCCGGTTGATGCCACACATGTCGCCTCCTGTTTTCTGTTCGACGAATACGGACTGCGGATGTTTTGCGCCGGATTATACGCTCGCCAGGAAAATGAGGTCGATTTCGAGAGAGACCCAGGAGTGGACCGACCGAAGCAAGTAGAAATAAAAAACCCCGCATTGATGCGGGGCTTTTTGCGGATGCTGCTGACTATCTTGCCGGGTACTCCGCCGGGATCGGCACTGGCACGCGTTTGTCGATTGGGACGAATTCCCTCTCCGCTGGCCCGGTGTAAATCTGCCGCGGACGCGCGATCTTCTGCTCCGGATCCTTCATCAGCTCTTCCCATTGCGCCAGCCATCCCGCCGTGCGCGGAATCGCGAACAGCACGGTGAACATCTCGGGCCGGAATCCCATTGCCTGATACATGATCCCCGAATAGAAGTCGACGTTCGGATAGAGTTTGCGTTTGATGAAGTACTCGTCTTCCAGCGCAATCCGTTCAAGTTCAAGTGCCATGTCCAGCTTCGGGCTGCGGCCCGTAACCTCGAATACCTGCTCCGCACTCCAACGAATGATTTTTGCCCGCGGATCGTAATTCTTATAAATACGGTGCCCGAAGCCCATCAACTTGATCTTTCCTTCTTTTACTCGCTTGATGTATGCCGGAATATTATCTTTCGTCCCAATCTCATCCAGCATCCGCAGCACTTCCTCATTCGCGCCGCCGTGCAGCGGCCCAGCCAGCGCCGACGCCGCCGACGCTACCGACAAATACGGATCGCTCTCCGAGCTGCCTACGGTTCGCATCGTGCTGGTCGAGCAGTTCTGCTCGTGATCGGCGTGCAGGATGAAGAGAATGTCGAGCGCCCGCGCGATCGCCGGATGCGCCACATACTTTGGCTCGACCATCTTCCAAAGCATGTTCATGAAGTTCTCGGTGTAGCTCAAATCGTTATCAGGATACACGTACGGGAACCCGACGTTGTGCCGGTACGACATCGCCGCAATCGACGGCACTTTTCCGATGATGCGAATAATCTGATGCATGCGGTCCTTCGGACTGCGCACCAGTTTGGCATCTGGGTACACGCTCGACAACGCCGCAACCGTACTGACAAACATCGACATCGGATGCGCCGAATAGCGGAATCCTTCCATGAACTTCTTCGTCGTCTCGTGCAGCATGCTGTGGTGTGTGATGTCATACACCCACTGGTTCAGCTCTTTCTCGGTAGGCAACTCGCCGAACATCAGCAAGTACGCCACTTCCAGAAACGTGCAGCGCTCAGCCAGCACTTCGATCGGATATCCGCGATACCGCAGAATCCCTTTGTCGCCGTCAATGTAAGTGATCGCGCTCTTGCACGATGAAGTGTTGAGGTACGCCGGATCGTACGTCATCAATCCGAAATCGTCGGGGCCGGTCTTGATCTGACGCAGATCCATGGCCCGGACCGTGCCGTTATCGATCGGTACTGTATAGGTCTTATTTGTGCGATTGTCAGTAATGGTCAGTGTATTTTCTGGCATGAGCGGCTCCGCAGTACGCTGGGCGTCCTTCCAACGTAGCCTGAGGCTAGGCTGGATAGCAAGTTCTATCTGTGATTTAGATCACAGTTTCCTGTGACTCCACTTGTGATTGGATGCAAAACAGATCACTGGATACATTCCGTTAAATAGAGCCGTTGGACAATGCTCCTTTGGTACCCAAGGCCAGGTTACCCCGGATCCAAAAGGAAAGCCGGCGGCTCGAAAGCCGCCGGCATCCCCGTGTTCACTGTAGTTTAGTTCGACGAATCGTCGCGCCGCTTCAGCGTTGGACGGTCATCGTCGCTCTTGCTGTCGCCCGACTTATCGGTCTGGTTCGACGTGCGCCGCAAGCTCGGCTTGTTGGCGTCCTTCTCATCCAGCAGCTTGTGCTTGTTTTCGATGGCAGCCAGCCGCGCCTTTACCTCGTCGAATTCCGACGTGGTCACGATGTACTGCGCCTTGGCGGGAAGTATCTTACGAATCTCCTCTTGCGACTTTTCGATGCGGTCCGCGTTCTGCGGATGCGTATCGAAGGCCTTCGCCAGCGTTCCCGGCTTCTTTTTCTCCATCGCCTGAACTTTTTCGAAGAAGGAGACGAATGCCGACGGATCATACCCGGCACGATACATGTACTCGATGCCAAGATAGTCAGCTTCTGCTTCGAAGCCGCGCGAGAACTTCAGGATGCCGAACATCCCGCCGAGCCCAGCCGCTTCATACCCTGCGTAGCCGATTCCACCACCGACGAAGATGAACGGGATCGAGGCCATCTGCAGCAGCGAAGCGCGCGTCTGTTCGCGGGCCGCGTGGCAGGCGGCAACGTGCGCGATCTCGTGCGCCATGACGCCAGCGACCTCGGCTTCTTCATCGGCTGCCAGAATCAGGCCGGAGTTCACATAAAAGAAGCCTCCCGGCAGCGCCATCGCGTTGACCACATCCGAGTCGATGACTTTGATCGTGAATGGGACTTGTGCATCCGAATTGCGAACCAGGTTCTGGCCGATTCGGTTGATGTACTCAGTCACCACGGGATCGGTGACCATCTTCACCTGCGATTCCACCTGCTGCGCGAAGGCCCGTCCCATAGCGACTTGCTTTTCGACGGAATACCAGTTGCCCACGCCGCGTCCGCAGCCTACGTTGCGGTTCCCGATCGCATCTACGTCGGTCTTGCCGCCGTTGTGCTTGATCTGGCTGTCATCCTGCGTAGGCAGGGCGGCAGGTTCTTTCTTGGGTGCATTCTGTATGTCAGAGGCTTTGGGTTGCCCAGCGTCAGGGTCCGACGTCGGAACCTGGCTGGGGGCATTCTGCGGACTCTGCGGCGGAGGGGGCGCCTGCGGATTCTGGGCTGTTGGATCTTGCGGATTCTGTCCCGGGGTCTGGGCGATCATCCAGGGCGCCGCACTGAAGACGGCAACTGCAATCGCGCCTGCCAGCCATCTGAACTTCATAGGGGTACTCCTCTTGGGCTTGATTATACGCCGAGGTCCAGGGACACCAAGGCCTTAATCATAGGCCTATCGGTTAGACGCGAGTGGCGGGTTTCCGGGTTATCCGCACAGCTGAGTTACTCGATGTCGAAGCCGGAAAAGCAACTCGCGTCGGCACGACATCCCACGCGACATCCAAGTGGTGAAGTTTGTTCAGCAGCAGGCAGCGCAACGGCAAACTCGATGGCTTGCACGTTCGGGCGAATTACCCCCGCGAACCTGTCGTCTGAGAACCATTTCGTCTTGCCTATTCTGAGCGATCGATCTCCCGTTCCCCGAAGTACGATGAAGCGCTTTTTCGGTATTTTTGATGTCGCCTTGGGGTACCCCCCTCCCCCCGGATCTCTGGAATCATGGAGTTAGGGGAAAAACTCAAAATAATCTATGGGGCTCAAGCAGTTACGGGTAAAATATTAAATCGAAAGGAGTTAGCTCCTCTCGCCGGGTTCTTCCCTGTACCGCTACCGCCTTGGTGATGATCTGCCATTTAGATTGTGGAGCGCTAGGATTGGGATCACATAATGATGTGATTGTGCGTGAGCGTGCGAGCTGCTTGCGGGCTGTGCCCTCCGGCAACGGCCTTCGGCAGAGTGGTGTTGTTCTTTCTTGGATTCATGACGCGGCCCTGGAAGGGCCGCTCTTCCACGGCAGCGCCACAGAAGCATTATCGCGGAAGCAAATCCGATCGCGGGCCTTCGAGTGGTTCGGAGCCGAAGCGGAGGACGTTTCCATCGGGATCTTCGACGTGAAACTCCAGCGCCCAACTGAAATTGGTGAGCGGCATGCGGATAGCGACTCTGCGAGCGACGAATTCATCGTGCAGCCGGGTGGCATCCTCGACGCCGACCCACACCCACGCCGCGCCGCGTCCCTGACCGCCGCGGCACAGATAAATGCCGGCACGGTCGCGGTTCACGGACGTGAACTCGTCCGTGCCCCAACTCGCATTCTGAAATCCCAGCTTGTCGACGTAGAAGGCAAGCGCGGCCTTCATGTCGTCAACGCGCAAGATTGGCGCGCTGTTTTCGAAGTAGACGCGGGATGAGTTTGGATCGGGCATGACAAGATTCGTGCGCAAGGATAGCAGAGTGGAAGATTGGGGAATGTCTTTATCCAGTTTCCAAGATCAAAATCTCGCGCGGTCGGCAGCATCGTACCCGCCCCTCGCGAAAGGCGCGAGGAACGGGGCACCCACGGTGTCGTTGTGCCAGCGATTGAAAGGATGGGCCACCGGCCTTTTGTATTTACATTGTGTAAATACATACCATGAAATACCCTTGGGATGCCGGTCCGAACCGCACGAGCGGCGTCTTTATTGGAAGAGCTTGAGGAGGCGGAGTCAGTGAAAGCTTCAAAGGGAGTAAGAAGCAAACGGAATTCCGGTACGGAAACGAATTGGACGCGGTTGCGCCGGTTGAAGCCGGAGGATATTCGCAAGGGAGTCGCCGCTGATCCCGACGCTCATGGCACGGACCCTCGCTTCTGGAAAGATGCGAAGGTGGTGATGCCCACTCCGAAAGAGATTGTCACGATGCGCCTGGATGCGGACCTGCTGCGGTGGTTCCGGCGCGAGCGCGGATACCAGACCCGTATCAACGCCATCCTGCGCGCGTATATGCAGGCTCACCGGTCGGAGTAAGTCAAAGTCTCAGCGCATAGAGTTGTGGAATGCCATCCTTTCGCAAAAAAGCGCGAAAGGATGGGGCACCCGGCTTGTTACCGTGATTTCCCTAGACCGATACCGACGAAAAGAGTTTACTTAATGCCACGTTGCTCCGGATGCTGAGCAATGAAGAGAGCGACCGGGAAATTCAAGCAAGAGAAACCGTGAGAAGAAATGACGCCCATACAAACTAACCTTCCACCGAGGATAAGGAACTGGGAAGACCCGATTCAACTTCCACCGAAGATAAGGAACTGGGAAGACGTGGCCAAAGCGATGCAGTTCTTCCGGCTTCTTGAGCTTAGTAATCCGGCGACTGGAAAGGGAGAAGAGTGGGTTTTCCGGGGCGTTCCTGATGCCAAAGACTTGAACTCGCTGAAAACGACACTTGATGTAGCAGCAGGCGATTTTGGAATTCGGGGTGAAGACGTACCGCAGTTGGAAGTTGATCTGATACTGGAGTTCACACGCCGGTACCACCTTTATTCCGCCGAGTCGCCGCCAGAAAAGGGAGACACTCTTGATTGGCTTGCGGTAATGAGACACTTTGGTGCTCCGACTCGACTTCTCGATTTCACTTTCTCATTTCTAGTGGCAGTCTTCTTCGCGCTTGAGCGCAAAGAGCAACACCCGAAAGGGCTCCCGACCATCTGGGCGATAAACAAGAGTTGGCTCTCGCACACGGTTCCGCCCATCTTTAGCAGGAACAAGAAGCTCGGCAAACCATTTAAGCGGTACTTGAAATCTCGCAACGGCAATGATTTTCGAGACGCTTTTCTGGAACGCAAAGAGCACGTCGCGAGTGTGTATCCCGTTAACCCATTTCGCATGAATGAGAGACTCACAATTCAGCAGGGACTTTTTTTGTGCCCAGGTGACGTGACGAAAACCTTCGCCGAAAACCTAATGGCGATCGGTGAATACACGGATAACGTGAAGCAAATTCCAATTGACTTAGGCGTTGACTTACGAGCACGCAAAGACCTGCTGATGGCTATCCACAGGGCGAACATGAATAGAGCAACTCTATTTCCGGGACTTGACGGTTTCGCCCAATCACTCTGGACGAGAGGTATCTGGTTAAAGCACCTTCGGGGGATGGAGGGTGCCGACGCTCGACTTCGATTGAACTTGAACATCCACTCTCTTCGCGAGCACTGAGGATTTTTAACATGTTCAGTGCTATGCAACTTCGTCATTGGTGTTTCGAAATACGCGGACAGACGGAACGTACCCCGTCTTCTAAGTAGCGATAAGCGGTGAACGTTCCGTCTGTCCCCGATTTTTCCTCATCGACGGGAGTAGTCGAGATGTTTACATGGTTTCTCGAACCGAAGCATAGGGTCTATATAGGTTTCCAATTTGTGTCCATTGCCGTAGCTCTGGTTCTGTTTGGCCTGGACATCTTTGCTAAATGGCTTCCTCCTCCCGGTGTTGCTGTCGCCATAGTCGCCGTCGTTGCAGCAGGAATGAGCCTTCATCCTGAGATGCGAGGTTCGCACAAGGCCATATGGATGCTCACAATCGGTGCGTTTCTTTTTCTCGAATTTCTGGCAATCGGCAGGGAGGCGACTGATCAACGTGAGGCTGCCATGCTGAACCAGCAACGATTTGAAGTGACAATCAACACAGCGACCGGGGGAGACAGTTTCGCAATAGCGTGGCCGATTATTCGTGTAGAAAACATCTCAATTGTGATCTTGCAAAAAGGAAAATTCCCCATATCTGATCTGTCGGTACGAATGGCCGATGAAGAGGCTTTGTTGCACAACTACAACCTACCCTATACAGGCATAGGAACTTTGGCGACTGATGATTACCGCCCCCTTGTACGTTTCGGAATGCCAAACTCCAGCGAGAAACGGTTCATCGCGTCATTCCGTGCGAGGAACGGAGCCTGGGATGAGCTAATGCTATTCAGGAAGGATCAGGGTGGGAGTTGGCACTTCGCGACCCGCGTCTACAGACACAAAGGACAGCTAGCATTCGCGGAGTTGAAGCAGCAAACGCGGGATGCTCTCATCTTCGAATGGACAGATCGAGAGTTTCCTGGTGACTCGGTGGCAGATGCTGTTTGGGACTCCTTCAACGGACAAGAGCGGTACTGCACTGACTGCAAGTAGAACTGTGGAGTGTCAATCGTCAAAGATTTTTCTGAAAACCACCAGATGGCATCGTGAACCGGAGGGAGCCATGCGTTTAACATTGATTTTTCTCTTGATGTTGATATCTGCACTGAGTGCTTCTGGACAGACTCAGTCTGCTGTCATCGTGGCGCAAGTGACACTTACAAACCAGACTGCCTATATCCCGCCAACGCGCCTTGTGATGCCGAAGAGTAATGCTCTGTATCGCATCTCGGCATACATCGAGGCTTTGGGGCAGAATCAGACCCAATGTGATGAGTACCTCCTGAATTTGGGGTGGACGGATGCGACCCCACAGGGAAGCAAGCAAGTAATCTTCGCGAAGACCTACAACTGTAGCTCTCCCGAATACGATCAGAGGGTGATGATCGTCAGCGATCTTTCTGGTAAGCCGCTCGGATATTCTGTCACCGACACAAACGGGGTAGCGCCCACAGAACCTTTCAACGTCTACATCACAGTGGAGCAATTGCAGTAGCAAACAGCGTCGACTGCCAAAGGGTTTCCGGGACGAATCTATGGGGAGCACGCGCCCGCTCGATACTGCTGGCCCTACTGCTG
>Ga0335081_10009140_pt1 | contig 15926 bp, 19 predicted proteins | sample Lox_Sample_35_FD_206713 | JGI IMG/M metagenome (GOLD analysis project Ga0335081, IMG submission 206713) | Soil microbial communities from Loxahatchee National Wildlife Refuge, Florida, United States - Lox_Sample_3.5 | ecosystem: Environmental > Terrestrial > Soil > Wetlands | place: USA... | reverse complement strand
GCAGCCCGGCTTCGACCCGGGCGACGTCGAGGGCGAGCATGCCCGCGGCATGAATATCAAACCGCTTGCCGGTATCCATGAGCGCATCCCACACCTTGACGGCATCATTCCACGGAACCCAGATCTCATAGCCCAAATCTCCGGTGTAGCCGGTCCGAGAAATATCGACCGGAACGCCAGCGACCTTGCCGGTAGTTACTCGAAAATACTTGAGGTTAGCAACGTCAGCCTCAGCCACTGCTTTGAGCAGCTTTCCCGACGTCGGGCCTTGCAGGGCAAGCGCAGCTACTTTCTCCGAAATATCTTCGACCTGCACATCCATGTTCAGGCCGTTCTGGCGAAACCAGCGCAGGCTGGGGTCGGCCGCCGTCCAGCGATATTTGTTTTCCTCCAGCCGCGTAATCGTGCCATCGTCGATGACCTTGCCTTGCTCGTCGCACCAGCAGCAGTAAATCACCTGGCCGACTTTGACCTTATTAATGTCGCGGGTGATCACGCGGTTGATCAACTTGGTGGCGTCCTTGCCCGTGACCAGATATTTGTACAGCGGCGTGATGTCGATGAGCGCGGCTGCGTTCCGGATGGCGTTGTACTCGTGCTCATGATGCACCTCATATACGCTGACCGTGTAATATCCCGACCACTCGCGGTAGCTCAGGCTATGGCACAGGGGAAAAGTTCGTTCGTGAAAAGCAGTTCCAATGGGCATAGGTTTAAGAAAGACGAGCGAAGTGCAAATTATATCCCGGAAAACGCATCCTTAAGGCCCGGGAGAAAACATGAAACCGTTGCAATGGCGCCTCAGCCTTGTAGTTTTGTTCTTTGTCTTCGCGGGCACAGCTTTTCCACAAACCACAACCCGATCGGATCAAAGCGCGAAACAAAATGCAAAGCAAGCCGGCCACTCTGCCGCGCAGGCCACCAAGAAGACCGCTCACAGCGCTGAGAATCAAACCAAGAAGGGGGCAAAGAAAGCGGCGAAGAAGACCAAGCAGGGAGCGAATAAGGTGCAGCAGAAGACCCAGCCGGAGTAGGACTTGTGGGAGTGCCCCACCTCTCGCCTGGACTTTACATAATACCTGTTATCGGACATTACGGAGTAGATTGAGTTTCCGGCACGTGGCGGCGGCATTACTCGCGATCAAAGACGCCAGGGCGATCACGGAAACATCGCGGGTACCTGGCGCACGTTGGAAAAAATCTTCTGCCGGATGTAAACTCCCGTTTTGCTCCGCCCATATGTTCTGGATTCGCCCAGCAATCTGCCTGCTTCTTTTCCTTTCTGCGGTGACTTTTGCTCAGGAAATCCCTCCCGGAACCGTTGTCCCCATCATGCTGAGTTCCGACCTGAATTCCAAGAAAGACGGTCCCGGTAAAAGGATTGATGGGAAAGTAATGCAGGATGTTTCCTTGATTTCCGGGCAGGTCAGCAAGGGAGCGCGAGTAAGTGGTCATGTGGTGAGTGTGATTAAGCCGGGGGCGTCAGGCTCCAATGTCGTTTTACGATTTGACAACATTCAAGATCGCGGACGCAGCATACGCTGGACAGCCGCTCTGCTCGCACTGGCCTCTCTGACCAGCGTTTCTGACGCGCAATCGCCGATTAACAACACCGGAACAAGCAAGGATGCGCCCGAGCTATGGGTAACGCGCCAGGTAGGCGGTGACATTGTCAATCGCGAACAGCACCTGGCTGGTTCCCCGGGCGGCGCCGTGGGCACGTGGCTGGACGGAAGTTCGGTGATGATTAAGCTGACGCCCAACCCTGACGTGGGATGCCCCGACGGTCCGGCGTACAGAAGTCCACAGGCGGTTTGGATATTTTCCAGTGCCGCTTGCGGCGCGTATGGTTTCAAGGATCTAGTCATCGTGAGCTCGGGGGCGGAGGGGCCGGCCGGGGAGATCACGTTGGGTTCCAGCGAGAACGTTAACGTTCGCGGCGGAAGCGGATGGCTTCTGGTGACGGTTGCAGGTCAGTAGGCGAGCCCCCTCACTTTCATCCATCAAGAGCAACTACATATCCGGGGCGAGTGCAGCGCGCGCCATTTTCTATTTATATTCCTTGACACGTATATATCATTTGGAGTATATACACAGATATGGAATCGGTATTCGAAATCCTGGCGGAGCCAAACCGACGCGCGATTTTAAGCCTGCTGGTCTCGTCGGAACAGTCGGTGGGGGAGATCGAGCGTCAGCTTCGCATGCCACAGCCGACCGTTTCCAAGCATCTGCGGGTGCTGCGCGACGCCGGTTTTGTGGAATCCACGGTCGACGCACAGCGCCGCCTCTACCGGCTAAAGCCCGAACCATTTCGCGAGTTCGACACGTGGCTGGCCCAGTTCCGCCGCTTCTGGTCGGCCCACCTCGATGCTCTTGAGCGCCACCTCGACCGCATGCATCCGACATTACCAACGAAAACCAAGAAACAGAAGAAGGCGCGGCCCCAACCGCGAAAGTCATAAAGGAGAATGAAAGTGAAGATCAAAGTGATGAGCTTGTACATAGACGACCAGGAAAAGGCATTGCGCTTCTACACCGAAGTGATGGGCTTCGTGAAGAAAGCTGACTTCAGCCAGGGTCCATATCGCTGGCTGACCGTGGCTTCGCCAGAGGAACCGAACGGCACCGAGTTGCAACTGGCGCTCAACAATAGCCCCGCGGCGAAGGCGTATCAGCAGGCATTGTTCCAGCAAAGCCAGCCGGCGGCCATGTTCTTCACCGACGACGTGCAGGCCGATTATGAGCGCATGAAAACCCGCGGCGCCGAGTTCACCATGCCACCAACCGACGTGACGGCTTCGAAGATCGCCATGGTGAAGGATACCTGCGGCAATCTCATTCAGATCACCGAACTGAAGCGCTGGTAACGAAGCGTCGTTAGCCGTGGGTGATTGGTCGTTGATCGTTGGCATCAAAAGCGATATCGCAAGCTACGAAGAGCTAGCGACCAACGACCGAGACCGAGTGGCTTCCCAGGTGTGAGGAGAAGATAGATGACCCTTCACGAGCACTACGAGCCGGGCCCGGCCAGTGGAGCGCAGGTACAAAAGGGCGGAGACAAGTGGACGCTCATTCTTGTCCGCGAACTGCGCCACTCGCCGGAGAAAGTGTGGGAGGCGCTTACCAACCCCGCGCAACTGCGCGAGTGGGCGCCCTTTGTGACCGATGCAACCCTGGGCACGGTTGGAGCGGTGAATCTCACCTGGGTGGGAAACCCGAAGCCTATGGAAACAAAGATTACTTGCGCCGTACCTCCCAGGCTGCTCGAGTTCGGGGATATGCGGTGGGAGCTCGAACGGCTGGGCAGTGGCACCCGCTTGACGCTGTGGCACAGCATCGATCGTGGCTTCATCTCATGGGGAGCCGCAGGGTGGCACATTGCATTCGATGTACTCGACCGCCTGCTTAACGGAAGCCCTATCGGCCGCATGGCTGGGAGCGACGCGATGCGGCTCGGCGCCTGGCAGCGATTGGTGGCGGAGTACGCAAAGCAGTTCGATGCCGAGCCCCCAAGTGGCTCGCCGAAGCTGGCTTAGAAAACAAAAAGACCGCTGACCGAAATTCAAGGAGGGACATCATGGCTCAATCAGCCGTTGCAACAAACATCATAGGCAAAATGCGTCCCGGTATCGTCCGCATGATTTTTCGCTGGATTCACATTATCTGTGGCATTCCGATACTTGGTTACATTTATGATTCGCCTTCGGACACTCACAACTATGCCGCCAGTGTGCGGTATTTCTTTCTTCCTGTGTTGATCGCTTCAGGATTGTGGATGTGGAAGGGCCACGTCGTGCGGCGACTAATTTCGAGGAGATCAGCTGCATAAGGTTCTGGCAAACTTAACTCTTTCCAATCGCGCGGTAAGAGGATAAGTCTATGTGGCGCAAAATCGGCCTTGCAGTTGCATACTTCATCGCCATCGTTTACATCATTTTGATTCTGTTGCCTTCTCTTTACTGCCTGCAGCATGGATGCAGAGGCCCGGGTGAGCTTGATGCTTTTATGCCCGCCTTCGCACTTACTCCGCTTGGCGCAATCGCAACAGCGTTCTCTTTCCGCAATGCCGTGCAACAGGTCAGAGCAAAGCGGCAGCCTTTGCTCTTTTGGCCGCTGGCAGTTCTTTTTGCGATGGTTCTGCTCGGTGTCGTTGCTCTGGTCGTGCTTGTTGTTTATTACGACGCTTTTCGCCGTTAAAACAATCTTACTTGCGTTGCGATTAAATCAAGGTAAGCGACTTAATGCCGCCGATATGCAACTCTCGCCGACTTCAAACGGAATCCTTGCATCCCTCAGGATGACGCGTTCGCGCTTGCTGCCGACTTCCATTTCCACATCGGGGCTTGCACGCGGCCGAGCTGGACCGTCCGCCAGAGGAGGATCACACCCACCACAAAGCAAAACACGACCGCGACGATTGACGCCTCCGGACCGAATGCTCCCCCCGTCAGCAGCGGCGCGCCGCTCAGGCTCCCGCGTGCGAGGCTGGGTGTGATCGCCCCGCCTGATACCGACATTCCCCATATCGTGCTCTCGGCGAAGTTCCAGCCGAGGTGCAGCCCGATCGGCATCCACAGTCTTCCGGTTACTGCGTAGGCGCCCGCCAGTATCACTCCCGCCTCAACCGCAATCGCAAAGGAGCTGAAGCGTGTGGCGCCCGGGTTCGCTGCGTGTGCTGCGCCGAAAAAAGCCGAAGTCAATAAGACCGCAATCCACGTTCCCAAGGCCGCCGATAACAACCGGAACAGATAGCCGCGAAAGATGATTTCTTCCAGCACCGCCGCACTCAGCGCGAACAGCGCGCCACTTCCCAGCCCCGCCAATGTTCCCCACCCGCTGAAATGATATACACCGATTGCCCACAACGCCGCCATAACCGCGGAGAACAAGACAAGCCCGATGACGAGCCCCGTGCCAAATTCAACCGCTCCGCTCCCCTGCTCCAATTCCGGGGCGCGTTGCCCCTCGATCCATCGGAATGCTGCGAGATAATAAGCCGCGATGGTGGCCGCAGCGATTATTTCGGCGATCTGGTTCGAAACACGCCCGTGCGTCGCGAATGCTAATCCGATCATGATCGCGACTGCGATCGCAAATGCCAGAAATGCCCGCGCGACTCCCCCTCCGGTCAGTCTGCTATGAGCCTGCATACTGGCATATTACGTGGTGGGCGATCCCGCGGTTCCGCTAACCCGGCCGATTTCCCCCGGTAATCCCGCCGAAACGAGCCGAAGGAGCCCATGACACCGCTGCAGAGCACATGCGACCGCGAACGGTTGGATTCAGGGACATAATGGCGCGGGTGAGGTAAGCGCGCGCAACAGGCTTTTTCACCCCACGTGGGATGACAAAGTCACGCCCTTTGCATCTAAAATGTCTGCGAGAGTGGACTGACATGAAAAAACCTACCCCAACGGAATCTGCCTCTGTATTCATTGACGAGAGGATCAACAATCTTGGCGACTGGCGCGGCAAGACGCTCGCAAAAGTGCGCCAACTCATCCATGAGGCGGATCCTGAGATTGTCGAAGAGCGGAAGTGGGCCAAGGCGACGTCGCCGGGCGTTCCCGTCTTTTCCCGCGGCGGGATCGTCTGCACGGGAGAAACCTACAAGAACGCGGTCAAGCTGACATTTGCCAAAGGAGCCGCGTTGAAGGACCCCGCGCGTCTGTTCAACTCCAGCCTCGAGGGGAATGTCAGGCGCGCCATCGACATCCACGAAGGCGACAAAATCAACGAGGCGGCCTTGAAGGACCTCATCCGCGCCGCTGTGGCGCTTAACCTCAAGGGCAAGAGTGAATCGAAGCCGAAGCCCCGCCGCGCGGGCTAGGCACTTGAAGTCCCCGTCAGTTGTGTGGGGGGGGAGTATCTGGCGGCTTTTCTTTTCCCGAGCTTTTGTCCGTTTCGCCCGCATGATTCTCATAAATTGAGTACTGCCCGCTTGGCCGCTTCAGGCGCACAGTGATCGCAACCGTCGGCTGCTCGATATCGAAATCTTCGCCGTAGGTCTGGAACCCCGTCGCCAGCACCTGCACGCGCAGCTTGCCATAGGGAACGCCATCGAAACTGGCTTTGCCTTCCAGGTCGCTCTTCAGTTCAATGCCACCGTTTTCCTGCTTATCGTTCTTCCCTACCGGGTGCATGACAATTCCGGCGTTGCGCACCGGCTTGCCGTTGTAGTCCTTGAGCACGACGAAGCTCAAATTGGACATCTCTTCCTCGTCGCTGTCATTCGAATTTTTCTGCTGAGCGCCGGCTGAGAGCGCCAGTCCGAGAATCGCCCCAATCAGAATAAATTTCTTCATACCGCGCATTGTAAGCGCATCAGCGGGAACTGTCATCGCGCGAGGAGGAGATTTTATTCGTATGCCAGCGCATCGATCGGGTCCTTCTGCGCTGCTTTGTAAGCGGGATAAAGTCCACCCAGGATGGCCCCGATCACCGCGATAATGGCAGAGCGCAGAATCCATCCTCCGCTGATCACGACGCGCAGAGTGGGGAAACGATCGAGGATTCCGATGCGGGCAGCAAGACTGAATATAACTCCGACGATAATGCCGCCGATGGCCAGCAGCACGGTCTCTCGAAGAATGGCGCTGATGATGTAGGTTTTCGAAGCGCCCAGCGACTTCAAAATGCCAATTTCGCGCGTCCGTTCGTGCACGGCCGTGTACATCGCCTGAAAGATCACGATGAAACCAATCACCACCGAAATCCCGATAACCACATTAATAAAGATGGAAAGCCCGGGATAATTTGTAGGCGTCATCATGGAAAGGTAGTAGGCCATTGACGTGGCCACATAACGCTCCATCCCGGGCACGTGCTTGATCTCGCTGACTACGGTGTCCGCGTTCGCTGGGTTATCCAGCTTCAGATAAAAAATCGACGCCTTATTTTGCGCTCCGATCAGATCCTGCAGTACTCCGATCTGCAAGAATTTCCGCGCGCCCTTTCCCGGTTCGACGATTCCGCAGATGCGAAATGTGTGATTGAGAATTTCCGTGTTATCGCCAACCTTGACGTGCTTCGACTTGGCAAAAAGCGTATCGACGATGACATCGTTTGGAGATTGAAACGGGCCGCCAGCGACGAACTGAAACGGCCCGGAGAGCTTGTTATAGGTCGCCAGATCAATGCCCGCGATTACCTCGATCGCTCCGGCAGTCGAGACCGAGGTAACCACCGGGGCTACCGTTGCCACATGAGGCAATTTGGCGAGAACATCGCCAACTTTTATGGGCATCGGAGCGCCCGTCAGCCCAACAATAAACGAAGAGCCAGGCGGCATGACGATTACGTCGGCGCCGATACCCGCCTGCCGCTGGCGAGAATCGTTCAACATACCGAGGGAAAGGCCCACGATAAGCAAGATCAGTGTGACCTCAAGCGCAATGGCGATAATGCTGATGAGCGACCGAATGGGCCGGTGCACCAGGTTGGCGACAATCAACTTGTTCATCATGAACTGGCTCAGCGACGGGAACTGGTATTACTCGAGGAACTTGCCTGCGGTTGCGCAATGTTTACCACCTGCACTCCGGCTGGAATTTCCACCAGAAATTGCTCATCGGTAAGCGGAACGTTGAGTTCCAGCTTGATGATGTTCAACGTAATGTCGTACTCCTCCTGCGGGCGAATGATCTCGATGCGCGTGGGGAACTCGCTTCCGTTGTAATCGTGGTAATCGTCATATCTGGCATCGGTCACGATATTTCCAGCTTCGTCATAAATGAGCTGGCGATGCGGCAGCAGATCGGTGCGGCTGAAGATGATTTTGCGCGACAGGGACCAGCCGTGCTGGTCGTTGCGGACGACATCGATCACGTAGTCGGCCTGCGTGACTGGCTTGTTTTTGCCCACCGTGACGATCCTCGTATCATTCTCCATGACCGCGATTTCGTTCGGGTCGATATGCCGGATTAGCAGTGCCTCGTAAATAACTTCCGGGCGCAGATTTTCCAATTGATTTGCGCTATGCGTCTCAACATCATTTCTTCCGACCAGAAGCCGATTTTTGGACGGAATGTATACCCGAAAATTTTGCCCGTCGCTGGACATGTCAAACGCCTTGTTGCGAACCACCGGATAAAGGCCGATCATGCGCAGCATGGCCGGCTTACGCACGAGCACATAGCCTCGAATCTCCTGGAATTCGGTGACCTTGCCCTTTTTCACCCCGCCCACGGAGGTATCAATGTCCACGGTTGCCTGCATGGATTGAATCTTTTCCGCCTGGGTGTTGATGAAGTTGATCAACTCGGCTGAAGTCGCGCTGCGCAATGGGGCCGTGCTGATCGGTTGCTCCACCTTGTGTGAACGAAAAAGGCAGCCAGTGAGCGGTATGGCCAGCGACAAAACCAAGACGGAGCGCTGAAAAGAAGATGATGACATTAATAGCAAGTGTTTTGTTTTCGTTAGATGAGTATAAGTCAAGCAGCGTAGCAGGTTTTTATCCCGACTGCTGCTGGCTGATGAGGTACCAGGAAGCCTCGGTTTGTCTCATTAGCAAGGAAAATTAAGCGTTTCACCCGCCGGCAATGGCCCCAATAATGATAAAGGGCTCTTTACCTGCAGCAACCGATTCGGGCAACAGAGCGTCGGAAGGCTCGTGGGAGAGATCCTCTTCACAGGCGAAAAAGCGTAGAAATGGCCGGCGTTGTTGCGTCACATGATCGCGAATAGCGCCGCACAGCATCGGATACTTGGCCTCAAGAGCATCCAGTACGGAACACTGAGTTGCCGCACCGTTCACCTCAACGCTGACCTCGCTCCCGGCCTGCGCAAGATTTCGGAGATGAAAAGGAAGAATAATTCGAACCATGTGTGATCCGCTCTATTTTGCCAGTGACCCAGCGTCTGATGCATCTCACTACCGCTCTACCGCAGCCAGTATGTAACCGGTTAAAAGCTTCTCCGTCTGCTCGTGCATCCCATGCGTATTGTAATTCGTACTGGTGATCACGATTGTAAGGTCGAGCTCTGGTACAGCTACAATCTTGTTCCCGCCATTGCCCGACATGAAAAACGCAGGATAGCTTTTGTTCCCGGATATGAACGACTTGAGCCACCAGAGATAGCCGTATTCAGTGTTGTCATCGATGCGAGCGTGCGGCTGGGTCGACGTTTGGATCCATTGTTCATTTACGATCTGCCGGCGATTCCAGCGCCCATGGTCGAGATACAATTGCGCAATTTTCAACAGATCGCGGCTGGTGAGGCGCAGACCACCTCCTGTTTGTGGGACACTCAGCGGTGAATACACCCACTGCGCATCAGTGATGTTCAGCGGCGCAAACAGCTTCTCTTGGGCATAGCGGTCGGCGCGCATACCAGTGGCTTTCTGCAGAATTTCGCTAAGAACGAATACGCCTCCGGTGCAATAGCTGAAATAGCGTCCGTAAGGCGGCGGTTCAACCTTTTCGCCCAGGTGCATGTGTCCGGCGATAGGCAGGTCGAGGATGAACTGCGCCCAGTCTTCAATCACGTACATTCGTTCTTCATTGCCGCGCGAAGCGTCATTCCAGTCGTCGCATTCAAGCGGCGAGCTCATAGTGAGAAAGTCTTCGATGGTGATCGCGTTTTTGCGCGGATCAGGATTTTGAATTCGCCGTGCATGCTCCGGCAGGAGCGTGAGGATCTTCGCGTCCACCCCGCTGAGCTTGCCCTCCTGAATGGCCAGACCCACGAGGATGTCAGTTATGCTTTTGGTCGCCGAGCGCGTGTCGCGGAGAGTTGCCGCGTCGCCCGCAACGTAATCCTCGTAGGCGAGCTTTCCATGCCGGGCAATGACGACGCTTCCTATTTTCTTGAACTGATCGGTCCGGATCGCCGCGCTCATCTCGCGGAGCTTTGCGTCAGAAAGGCCGCTCTCAGGCTCGGGAGATCGGATCCAGTTTTCGGTTGTGATCTGTGCATAGGTGGTTGCGGCAAGAAATGCCATCAGCAAAGGTAGCTTCCAGGCGTGTCTCAAGCCAATGCCCCCGACGTTAGACGTGACGTTCCGAGGTTCGTAATCCGGGCGCCTGGCCGGTTCACAAGCATTCCTCCTCGTTTTCCCTCTCTTTCCACAGTAAACTGGCGTCCTCCACAGGTTCTGCACATTTGACCCATAGTTTTCTGTTGCGGTTCGCAGCAACTTACAGCAGAGTACCTTTCAATGCACGCGTGAGTTGTCACGCTTGCTGTCGAGATTGCTGAAGCTGGCGGTGACCGGTGGTTCTCGAGGGTGAACTGCTGGAGGGTTCCACTAAATGCGTCACAGGCGCGTTGACGGTACCCGGGCGTTGCGGCCTCCTCAACAAGGTTCCTCCACGTGGCGGGACTGAACTGCCGGTTTGGCAATCACTGCGGGCTTGGGTCTGACGATCCTTGACCAAATCAAGGATCGAGCGATCTACCTCCCCCGGCGTGTTAGAGATGGGCGTTCCGCGAGAACGTGGTCTTGAGCACGCGAATCCTCCGCGCAGGCGGAGTGCAGTGGCAGCGCGGATACTCAGCGGCGATAAGGCCTGGGTGGCTGGCCCGGGCCTTATTCATTTGAAAACCGCATTCCCGCTCAGACCTGTATTTTCTCCTATTGTTCGCCTATAGTGTACGCATGCACTTGATGGCCAGGAAAATTTGATTCCTTTCCGGTTTTCCAAGATTGCTCACAGGTAAATTGCAGCTAATATGAGATCCGTTTCGTTCCAGAAAAACTGTGGCGGCTACTGATTACACTCTCGCGCACTCGCTTCCCGCGAACGTAGAAGCGGAGCGCTCGATTCTGGGCGCCATTCTGCTCGATAACATCGCGTACAGCCAGGCTGCCGAGCACCTCAGGGCGGAAGACTTCTCGCTCGACTCACACCGCCGCATTTACTCGCGCATGGTCGATCTGGCGGAGTCGTCGCGGCCAATCGATCTGATTACGCTTGTCGAGGAACTGGACCGCCATAAAGAACTCGAGGCAATCGGCGATGCTGCTTATGTCTCGGGCCTGCTCGACGGTGTTCCAGACCGGCCCAGCATTGAACATTACATTAAGATCGTTCGCGACAAGGCGCTGCTCCGCGGACTGATTCACGCCGCCAATGCTGCGATTGCGCGAGCCAGCGATCAAAGCGATGCCGCGGACGAGATCCTGAATGACGCGGAAGCGGCAATCTTTCAGCTTTCTGAAAAACGCATCGGCCGCGGCTTCATGGGCGTGCAGGAGATCGTCAAAGATTCGTTCGGCTCCGTAGACGCGCTTTTGCAGCGCGGCCAGCGAATCACCGGCCTGGCAACTCACTATACCGATCTCGATGAGATGACCAGCGGCCTTCAGGCTTCTGATCTCATTATCATTGCCGCCCGGCCTTCGATGGGCAAAACCGCCTTTGCCATGAATATCGCGGAGAATGCCGCGATTCAAGATCAGAAAGTCGTGGGAGTGTTCTCACTGGAAATGTCGAAAGAGGCCCTGCTGCAGAGATTGCTCTGCTCGACTGCGAGGGTGGATTCGCACAAGTTCCGCACCGGTTCACTTTGGAAAGAGGACACTGAAAAAATCTGGCGCGCCGTCGAACAGCTCACTCAGGCTCCCATTTTTATTGACGATACCCCCGGCATCGCGTTAAGCGAAATGCGTGCCAAAGCGCGCCGGCTAGTGCAGTCGCGAGGCAAGCTGGACCTGATCATCGTGGATTACCTGCAGCTGATGTCCGGCGGCAGCAGGCGCTACGAGAACCGGACCCAGGAAGTTTCGGCCATTTCGCGTGGCCTTAAGGCGCTGGCCAAAGAGTTGAAGGTCCCGCTGATCGCCCTTTCGCAGTTGAGCCGGGCTCCGGAAAGCCGGGGGGGGGATCACCGTCCCCAGCTTGCCGATCTTCGCGAATCAGGATCAATCGAGCAGGACGCCGACGTTGTCGCGTTTATTTTTCGCGAAGAAATCTACAAACCAGACGATCCTGAACTGCACGGCCGCGCGGAGCTAATCATTGCCAAGCAGCGTAACGGCCCTACCGGGAAGGTCAGCTTGGCCTTCATGAAGAACTCGACGCGCTTTGAATCGACGGTTTCCGACGATATGGTTGCGCAGGAATAGTCGAGACCACTAGTCACAATTTCCTGGTTTCTGCCTGTGGAAAACTTTGTGGAAGTTGAAGCAGGGCGCGAAAATGCAGCCGCCCTCGCGTATTCTATTATTTACATATCACCTGATAAAAGTCCCCTAAGCTATTGTTATTAAAGTTATTATTTAAATGGAGTGCGATAGGTGAGGCATTTTTTTATTTGCCTCGCTGAAACGCGAAACCGGGAGATTTGCACATACAGAGGGGCATGTACTTCAGCCTAAGGGCTCATTCACCAAATGGTCGCCACCTGTTTTGAACGGCGGATGTTGCTGTCGGCGGTAAGCAGCGGAATACCGTGCACCAGGGCGGTAGCAGCCAGCATACGGTCTGCCGGATCCCTAGGGTAGGCGGCAGATAGGCTGAACGCCCGGACAGCAATTTGCGCAGTGATCGGCAAAACGATAAATCGCGACTCGACCTCGGAGAGGAACGATTCGAGCGTTGTATCCAGATGGATGCGCTGTTTGTGTGCGCCTGCTGCGATTTCCCACAGAGTTATGTCCGAGATCGCCAAACCTGCACTGTTCGTACGAGTCTCTGCGATCGCAGTATGCGCTTTAGCTGAGATTTTCTCGGGATTCAGAGCAAGCCAGATCACAACGTGAGTATCGAGGAGAATCATCGCCCAGAGTTAACGCGAGTTGCCCCATTCTTCGGCCGACAGCACTGGGGAAACGACATCTCCTGTTACTCGGCCTTTGCCTTGATAGAAGCCGAAGATCTCATCCTTTTTCTCATCGGCAGGGACCAACTTCGCTACGGGTCTGCCATGCTTCGTGATGAGCACCGGCTCTCGCTTCGCATTCACCTCGTTCATAATGGCGAGGCAGTTTGCCTTGAATCGGCCCGCAGCAATAGTCTTCATCGCAATTCTCTATATTTAACCATGGTCATCATACCATAGTCATATTATTCCCCCTCCCCAACCTTCAACACTGCCAGGAAAGCCTCCTGGGGGATGTCGACGCGTCCGATGCGCTTCATGCGCTTCTTCCCTTCCTTTTGCTTTTCGAGCAGCTTGCGTTTCCTGGTGATATCCCCGCCATAGCATTTGGCAAGCACGTTCTTGCGCATCGCCGGTACGGTTTCTCGCGCGATAATCTTCGCGCCGATCGACGCCTGAATGGCAACCTCAAACATCTGACGGGGGATAAGCTGGCGCATTTTCGAAACGAGGGCCTTGCCTCGCTCGTAGGCAAAATCGCGGTGCACAATCACCGAGAGCGCATCCACCGGATCGCCCGCCACCAGAATGTCGAGCTTGACCATCGGCGATTCCCAATAGCCGGCAAGATGATAATCGAGCGAGGCGTATCCGCGGGAAACCGATTTCAGCCGGTCATAAAAATCAAGCACGATCTCGTTGAGCGGCAGCTCGTATTGCAGCATGACTCGCGACGAGCTGACATATTCAAAACTTTTTTGCTTGCCACGCTTCTCTTCCACCAGCGCCAGAATTCCGCCTACAAATTCTTCATTGGTCAAAATGGTGGCCACGATCACCGGCTCTTCCACTTTGGCGATCTCACTAGGATTGAGCCAGCGTGAAGGATTATCCACTTCAACCACTTCCCCATCGGTCTTTGTAATCTTGTATCGCACGCCCGGCGCGGTGGTGATCAGGTCGAGACCGAATTCGCGCTCCAGGCGCTCTTGGATGATCTCCATATGTAGAAGTCCAAGAAAGCCACAGCGGAAACCGAAGCCGAGCGCCGCGGAGCTCTCCGGCTCGAAGAAGAAAGACGAGTCGTTCAGCCTTAGTTTTTCCAGAGCTTCCCGCAGCTGTGTGTGTTCGTGGGCGTCAACCGTATAAAGCCCGGCGAAGACCATGGGCTTGATCTCTTCAAATCCGGGCAAAGGCTCAATCGCCGGGTTGGATTCGTCTGTAATCGTGTCGCCAATCTTCGTGTCGGCGACGTTCTTGATGTTAGCGATCAGAAAGCCGACTTCGCCCGCACGTAGCTCATCCACCTCCACGGGCTTGGGCGTGTGCGTGCCGAGCGCTTCCACATCGAAGACAGCGTTGTTCGACATGAGTCGAATTTTCTGGCCCTTGCGGAGTGCGCCCTCGAAGACGCGCGTCAGAACAATGACCCCGCGATATGGATCGAACCAGGAGTCAAAAATCAGCGCCTGCAGCCGGTTGTCGGGATTGCCTTTCGGCGGAGGCACTCGTTTTACGATCGCTTCAAGAACATCAGGCACCCCCTGCCCGGTCTTCGCGCTGATGAGAATTGCATCGGAAGCGTCGAGACCAACGGCGCCTTCGATCATTTCTTTCGTCCGCGCAATATCGGCGCTGGGTAGATCGATTTTGTTTATTACAGGAATGATCTCGAGCCCATGATTGATCGCCAGGTAAGAATTTGCCAGGGTCTGCGCCTCCACTCCCTGCGATGCGTCCACCACCAGTAGCGCTCCTTCACAGGATGCCAAGGAACGCGATACCTCGTAAGAAAAGTCAACGTGGCCTGGCGTGTCGATGAGATTGAGCTGATAAGTCTGCCCATCATGCGCCGTGTACATCATGCGCACTGCGTGGGCTTTGATGGTGATCCCTCGTTCCCGCTCGAGATCCATGGAGTCGAGCACCTGCGCCTGCATCTCCCGCGCTGTCAAGGCCCCGGTGAGCTCCAGCAGGCGATCCGCGAGCGTGGATTTCCCATGGTCAATATGGGCAATGATCGCGAAGTTGCGAATGTGCTGGGAGTCCATAACTGGAGCGGCTAAACATCGATTTTAGCAGGGCAGAGATGTAAAGCCCTGAAGCGCAAGCAATATAAGGCGGGTCGGTACTAAGGTCTCGCCGCGCCCGCCGGAATATGCTCGCCAATCAGCGCCAGCAGTTGTTCGCTGAGATGAGGACCACATGCGATGAGGCCGGAAAGAAGTGGATTTTTCTGGTTGCAGCGCAGCGGCTGATTGTCGAGGGTCCGTGCAAAACCGCCGCCGCTCTCCACTAGAGCGACTCCGGCGGCGACGTCCCATTCGTTCTTCGGCACAAGGGTGAAAGTAATATCGTCGAGCCCGGCCGAGACGCGCGCGAGTTTATAGGCAACCGAGCCCATTGGCCGAATATCGAAGTTTGCGCTCTCAAAGCGCTTCCATTCACCGCGCTTAGTTTCGCTGCGGCTGGCAAGGACGGTGGCGCCGTTCAATTCCCTTCTCTGACTGGGCTTCGCAGGTTTTCCATTGTAAGTCAGGCCGATTTCGAGCGAGCCGAGGAAACTTTCGTTCGTCGCAGGATTGCAAATCCCTCCCGCGACCGGGCGGCCATCTTCGACCATTGCAACCGAGACGCAAAATTCCGGAATGCCAGCGACAAATTCTCGAGTACCATCGAGCGGATCAACCACCCACACCCGACGCTTCTCAAGGCGGGACAAATCATCCACGCTTTCTTCAGAGAGCCAGCCTTCCCCTTCGCGCAGCAGCTCCCGTTTCAACACGGCATCGACTAATTTATCGGCTTCCGTCACGGGATCGTGGCCAGCTTTGTATTCAGCTTCGATTGCTCCGGGCGTGAACTGATTGAGGACGGCGCGGCCGGCTTCGAGGGCAGATTGAATGCGTTGCAATGTTTCAGTATGAGTGCCGTTCATAGAAGTAATTATGCGAAAAGCATGCGGCAGCCGGTCAGCATCAGAACGGCGCAAAGCAGGCGGCGCAGCCAGGGCACGGGAACGCGCGTGCTTAGGTACGATCCCAGTACGCCGCCGGGAATCGAGCCGAGCAGGAGCGACCCGACCAGATACGGATCAATATTGCCGAGCCTCCAATGCATCGCACTGGCAACGCCAGTCAGGATGACGGCATGCATAA
>Ga0335081_10009139_pt1 | contig 15926 bp, 13 predicted proteins | sample Lox_Sample_35_FD_206713 | JGI IMG/M metagenome (GOLD analysis project Ga0335081, IMG submission 206713) | Soil microbial communities from Loxahatchee National Wildlife Refuge, Florida, United States - Lox_Sample_3.5 | ecosystem: Environmental > Terrestrial > Soil > Wetlands | place: USA... | reverse complement strand
CGGGCTGGCGGACGCCGCGGCGGCCGAGGGCGTGGCGGTGCAGGCGCCGGGGCGCGCGAGCGCGGCGCAGCTCAGGCGGCGCTACGCCGCGGCGTGAGCCGCGAGCGACTACAATATATGGGATAGCGGGCCCTTACCTGCACTAGATACATGGCAAGACAGACCTACGACGCTTCCTCGATCCAGGCCCTCAAGGGGCTCGAGCCCGTGCGCCGCATGCCGGGCATGTACACCCACACCATCCACCCGCTGCACGTGGCGCAGGAGGCGATCGACAACGCGGTCGACGAGGCGCTCGCGGGCTTCGGCAAGAAGATCACCGTGTGCTGCTACAAGGACGGCTCGATCGAGGTCGCGGACGAGGGGCGCGGCATTCCGGTCGACATGCACCCGGTGGAGAAGAAGCCCGCGGTCGAGGTCGCGTTCACCATGCTCCATGCCGGGGGCAAGTTCGACCGCTCGGGCGACGCCGTCTACCACATCTCGGGCGGGCTGCACGGCGTCGGCGTGGCGGTCACCAACGCGCTCTCGAAGCGGCTCGAGGTCACGGTCTACCGCGACGGCTACCGGCACACGATCGCGTTCGAAGGCGGCGAGCTCAAGCAGAAGCTCAAGTCGGAGAAGATCCGCGAGCGCCGCACCGGCACCGTGGTGCGCGCCTGGCCCGACCCGAAGTACTTCGACTCGCCCAATATCCCGCTCGCCGAGCTCGAGCACCTGGTGCGCTCCAAGGCCTACCTGCTGCCCGGGCTGACCATGGTGCTGCGCGTCGAAGGGCGCGAAGACAAGGCCTGGAAATACGAGCGCGGCATGGCGCAGTATTTCGAGTTCATGCTCGCCGGGCGCGAGCTGGTGGCGCCGCTGTTCAGCGGCGAGCGCTACTTCGAGCAGAGCGACGTCCCGGAGGTCGAACCCGGCGAGGGCGCCGCCTGGGCGATCGGCTGGGTGGCCGAGGGCGAGGTGTTCGCCGACAGCCACGTCAACCTGATCCCGACCCGCTCGCACGGCACGCACGAGGCGGGCTTTCGCAACGGGATTTTCGATGCGCTGCGCGCGTTCATGGACACGCGCGGCCTGAGCCCCAAGGGCGTCAAGCTGATCGCCGAGGACCTGTGGTCGCGCGCCTGCTTCACGCTCTCGGCGCGCATCGTGCGGACCCAGTTCCACGGCCAGACCAAGGAGAAGCTCACCACGCGCCACGCCGCGCGGCTGGTCGAGCTGTGCGTGCGCGACGCCTTCGAGCTGTGGCTCAACGCGCATCCGGACGATGGCAGGAAGATCGTCGAGCTGGCGATCGAGCAGGCGCTCGCGCGCCTGTCGCGCGGCAAGAAGTTCGAGCGCAAGAAGTCCTCCGGCGTCGCAACCCTGCCCGGGAAACTGGTCGACTGCGCCTCGGGCGACATCTCGCGCAACGAGCTGTTCCTGGTCGAGGGCGACTCGGCCGGCGGCTCGGCCAAGGAGGCGCGCGACAAGGACACCCAGGCGGTGCTGCCGCTGCGCGGCAAGGTGCTCAACACCATGTCCAAGGACTCGCGCACCGTGCTCGCCAACAAGGAGCTGCAGGCGATCGCGACCGCGATCGGGGTCGACCCGCACGGCCTGGACGACTCGCCCGACCTGTCCGGCCTGCGCTACGGCAAGGTGATCGTGATGACCGACGCCGACGTCGACGGCGGCCACATCCAGGCGCTGCTGCTGACTTTTTTTTTCATGCACGCGCCCAAGCTGGTCGAGACCGGGCACCTGTACGTCGCGCAGCCGCCGCTGTACAAGGTCGAGGTGCCGGCGCAGGGCAAGGGCCGCCCGGCGCGGCGCCTGTACTGCCTGGACGACGACGAGCTGGAGGAGGCGCTCGGGCTGCTCAGGAAGGAGAAGCTGGGCGAAGGCAGCTGGGAGATCTCGCGCTTCAAGGGCCTGGGCGAGATGAGCGCCGAGCAGCTGTGGGAGACCAGCATGAACCCGGACTCGCGCCGCCTGGTGCGCATGCAGCTCGAGCGCGAGCGGATCAAGAAGGTGCGCGAGACCTTCGAGCTGCTGATGGACGCGGGCGAGGCCGAGGGGCGGCGCAACTGGATGCGCGAGCACTGGAAGACCGTGGAGGCCGACGTTTGAGCGCCAAGCGCAGGAAGCGATCGAAACCAAGGCCGTTCTGGGAGCGCGGCTACCGCGGCCACGTCTATTGGGTCGGCAAGCAGAAGCTGGGCAAGGTCACCCTGGTCGAGAGCGGACGCTACGACTGGGAAGCGGCCGGCCGCATCGGCCGCTGCGACACGCTGGACAAGGCGCGCGCCGCGGTCGAGCTCGCGGTGGCCGTTTCCAACCGGCAGTTGCCGCTTTTCGAGTAAGCGATGGACGACACGCAGACGCTGGACCTGTTCACCCCCGACAACGGCGACGACGCGGCGCCGATCGAGCGCCACGCCTCGCAGGCCTACCTCGGCTACGCGGTCTCGACGGTCAAGGCGCGCGCCCTGCCCGAGGTCGCCGACGGCTTGAAGCCGGTGCAGCGGCGCATTCTCTACGCCATGGGCGACACCCCGGGCGGCGGCGAAGGCTTCGCCAAGTCCGCGCGCTACGTCGGCGAGGTGCTGGGCAAGTACCACCCGCACGGCGATGCCTCGACCTACGAGGCGCTGGTGCACATGGCGCAGCCGTTCTCGATGCGCTACCCGCTGATCGACGGCCAGGGCAACTTCGGCTCGCGCGACGGCGACGGCGCGGCGGCCTACCGCTACACCGAGGCCAGGCTGGCGCGCATCGCCGCGCTGATGCTGGCCGAGATCGGCGAGGGCACGGTCGACTTCCAGAAGAACTACGACGGCAAGTTCGACGAGCCGGTGCTGCTGCCGGCGCGGATGCCCTTCGGCCTGCTGAACGGCTCGTTCGGCATCCCGGTCGGGTTCTCGACTCGCATCCCGCCGCACAACCTGAAGGAGGTCGCGGCCGCCGCGGCGTGGGTCATTCGCCATCCCAAGGCGAAGCTGGACGACGTGCTCGAGCGCCTGCCCGGGCCGGACTTCCCCGGCGGCGGGCAGATCATTTCGCCTGCCGAGGAACTGAGGCAGGCCTACGAGAGCGGGCGCGGCTCGATCACGCTGCGCGCGCGCTGGACGGTCGAGCCGCTCGCGCGCGGGCAGTGGCGCATCGTGGTCACCGAGCTGCCGCACGGGGTGTCGGCGCGCCAGGTGCAGGAGGAGATCGACGCGCTGGTCAGCCCGCGCCCCGCGGCGGGCAAGAAGGACGTGACCCAGGAGCAAAAGCGCGTCAAGCAGTTCGTGCTCGACCTGGTCGAGTCGGTGCGCGACGAGTCCGACCGCAAGTCGAAGCTGCGGCTGGTGATCGAGCCGCGCAGCTCGCGCCAGGACCCGGCGGAGACGATGAAGGCGCTGCTGGTGCAGACCTCGCTCGAGACGCGCTACGCGATCAACCTCACCTGGCTGGGGCTGGACGGCCTGCCCGAGACCAAGGGCATGGTCGAGGTGCTGCGCGAGTGGAGCGAGTTCCGGGTGCAGACGGTGCGCCGGCGCACCGCGCACCGGCTCGACAAGTGCGAGCAGCGGCTGCACATCGTCATGGGCCGGCTGCTCGCGCTGGCCAAGATCGACGAGATCATCAAGCTGATCCGCGCCTGCGACGACCAGGCCGAGGCGAAGGACAGGCTGCGCGCGAAGTGGAAGTTCAGCGAGCGCCAGGCCGAGGACATCGTCAACCTGCGCCTGGGCCAGCTCACCCGGCTCGACGGCGTGAAGCTGAACGACGAGAGGAAATCGCTCGAGGCCGAAAGAAAGGGCCTCAAGAGCCTGCTGGGCGAGGACAAGGAGCTGAGGAAGCTCGTGGTGAAGGAGCTCGAGGAGGACGCGAAGAAGTTCGGCGACGAGCGCCGTACCCTGATCAAGCCGGAGGATCGGGCGCAGATCGAGCGCAGCGTGCTCGAGGAGCCGCTGACCGTGATCCTGTCGCGCAAGGGCTGGATCCGCGCCCGCTCGGGCCACGGCATCGACCTCTCCACGGTCGGCTTCAAGGACGGCGACGCCCTGCTGCAGGCGCTCGAGTGCAAGACCACCTCGCCGGTGGTGTTCCTGTCGGCGCGCGGCAAGGCCTTCACGCTCGAGGCGGCGAGCCTGCCGAGCGGGCGCGGCGACGGGCAGCCGATGAATGCGCTGGTCAACTGCAACGGCGACGACATCGTCTGGATGGCCTGCGGCGACCCGTCCCAGGCGCTGCTGATGAGCTCGAGCGCGGGCCAGGGCTTCCTGTGCCGCCTGGGCGACCTGGTCACCAAGACGCGCGCGGGCAAGGAATTCATGAGCGTCGCCGAGGGCGCGCGCGCGAATCCGCCCGCCCCGTACGCGGGCGAGGCGGACAAGCTCAAGGTCGCCGCGCTGTCGTCCGACGCGCGGCTGCTGGTGTTCCCGATGTCCGAGCTGCCGCTGCGCCCCAACGGCGGGGTCGGCGTGCAGCTGATCGCGCTGCCCGACACGGTGACGCTCGCCGCGGTGGCCGCGCTCGAGCCGAAGGGCGCGCTCGCGGTCTCCGGCTTCAAGCGCGTGCGCAAGAGCGCCGAGCTCGACGCCAGGGCGCTCAGGGACTACGAGGGCAAGCGCGCGCAGCGCGGCAGAGTGTGCGACGTCGGTTTCCGGCCCGACAGGCTGGGATGAGCGCGCTGCGGCGCGACCGCAGGCTCATTTACACCGCTGCGATGCTGCGCGGACTCGGCGCGGGATCGATCAGCGTGCTCGCGGCGGTGTACCTCGCCAAGCGTGGTTTCGACGAAGCCGAGGTCGGCCTCGTGCTCACTGCCGGCTTCGTCGGGGTCGCCTGCGGCACCGCGTACAGCACTTTCTTCGCCGACCGTGTCGGGCGGAGGCGCAGCCTGGTCGCGCTCGCTTCGCTCGCCGCGGGCGGCGGCATCGCGCTTGCTCTGTTCGATTCGCCCTGGGCGCTCGCCGCGGCGGCCTTGCTCGGCATGCTCAACACCCAGGGCACCGACCGCGGCGGCGCCCAGGCGCTGGAGCAGGCGATCCTGCCGGCGACCACGCGCGACCGCGAGCGCACTCAGATGTTCGCCTGGTACAACGCGCTGCAGGACGTCGGCGCCGCGGCCGGCGCGCTGCTCGCGGCGCTGCCCGCGCTGCTGCGCGATCGCTTCGAGGTCGGCGAGCTGCGCGCCTACGACGCGACGCTCGTCGGCTATGCGCTGCTGCTGGGTGGCGCGGCATTCGCCTACGCGCGGCTCTCTCCTGCGGCCGAGCGCGGCGCCGCGGTCCCGCCGCTGCACGCGCTGCACGCGCCTGCTGCGGTGCGCCGCGCGGTGCGCAGTTTTTCGCTCCTGGCGGGGATGGACGCCTTCGGCGGCGGCTTCATCGGCTCGGCTCTGATCGCGTACTTTCTTTACCTGCGCTTCGGCGTCTCCGAGGGCGCGCTCGCGGCGCTGTTCGTCGCCGCGCGCATCATGACCGTGCTGTCGCACTTCATCGCCGCCTGGCTCGCCCGCCGCATCGGGCTGGTCAACACCATGGTGTTCACCCACCTGCCCTCGGGGCTGCTGCTGCTCACGCTGCCGCTCGCGCCGACCTTCGCCATCGCCGCCGGACTGTTCATCGTCAGGGAAGGGCTCTCGGAAATGGACGTGCCGACGCGCCAGTCCTACCTGATGGCGATCGTGCCGGCGCACGAGCGCGCCTGGGCCTCGGGCATGTCGCAGCTCGCGCGCGCGAGCGGCCGGGTGGCGGCGCCTCTGATCGCCGGCGGCGCGATGCAGGCGGGCGCGCTGTGGGCGCCGCTGGTGGCCGGGGCGACGATCAAGATCGCCTACGACCTGCTGCTGTGGCGCGCGTTCCGCCGCATCAGGGCGCCGGAGGAGCAGGCATGATGCGCTGGATCCCGCAGGCCTACCGCCCGCTGGTGGTGCCGGCGGCGATCCTCGCCGCGACCGCGCTGGCGGTGGCGCTCGGCGCTCGGCTGCCGCCCGGGCTCGAGGGGCTGGTGGTCGCCGGGCCCTATGCCCTGCTCGGGCTCGCCGCCGCGGTCACGCTGTGGTTCAACCGCGGGCGCGCGTTCGTCGCCGCGCTGTCGATGCTCGCCGCCTACGGCGGCTACCGCTACGCGCTCGCGCTCGTTCCCGACGGCTTCGCGCCGCAGGCCGCCTACGTCGCCGCGGTGCTGCTGGTGCCGGCCAACATGCTGGTCTCTTTCGTGCTGCCCGAGCGCGGCGCGGTGCATCACGGCAGCTGGCGCTGGCTGCTGCTGATCGCGCTCGAGGCGCTGCTGGTGGCCTGGGTCGCATCCTCCGGCCACAGCACGCTGTCGGGCGAGTCCTGGCACCATATCCTGCAGCACTGGACGCTGCGCTACCCGCCGGTGCCGTTCGTCGGGCGGGTGATGTTCGCCGCCGCGTTCGCCGCCGCGGTCTGGCGCGCCTGGCCCAGGTTCACGCCGCTCGACGTCGGCAAGGCGGCGGCGCTGGTCGCGTTCTTCATCGCCTGCGCCTGGGTCGCGCGCTTCGCCAGCTTCGCCGCGTTCATGAGCGCGGCCGGGGTGATCCTGCTGGTCGCGATGCTGCAGGAATCGCACCGGCTCGCGTTCCGCGACGAGCTCACCGGGCTGCCGAGCCGGCGCGCGCTCGATGAGCGCATGCGCGCGCTCGGGCCCGACTACGCCGTGGCGATGGTGGACGTCGACCACTTCAAGCAGTTCAACGACACGCACGGCCACGACGTCGGCGACCAGGTGCTGCGGCTGGTCGCCGCGCGCCTGGCCGAGGTCGGCGGCGGCGGGCGGGCGTTCCGCTACGGCGGCGAGGAATTCACGGTGCTGTTCCCCGAGGCCGGGGTGAACGACGTGCTGCCGCAGCTGGAGCGCATCCGCCAGTCGATCGAGGACTACCGCATGGCGATTCGCGGCGAGGACCGGCCCAAGAGCGAGAGGAAGGGCTCCAGGCGCCGCGGCGCGCGCGAGGAGCAGGCGCTCGAGCAGGGGCTGTCGGTCACGGTCAGCATCGGGGTCGCCGGCCCGGGCAGGCGCAGCGGAACCCCGGCCGAGGTGATCAAGGCCGCCGACGAGGCGCTCTACCGCGCCAAGCAGGGCGGGCGCAACCGCGTCAGCCGGTGAGAGCGGAACTTCGCGCACGCGCGCCGCTCAATCCGTAATGCGCAGATTCGCCGCCTTCGCCTTCGGCCTCGCCGTGCTGGCGTCGCTCGCCGCGCTCGCCGCCGGGCTGGGGCACCGTCTCGGCCTGTGGGACTACCGCATCGGCTTTCTCGTGCTGCGCGCGGCGGCCTGGGCGGGGCTCGCGGGCGCGCTCGGCTGCCTCGCGGCGGCGGTCTGGGCGCTGCGCGCGCGAGCGCTCGGCGCGCTGCTCGGCGCCCTGCTGGGCGTCGCGGCGGGCGCGGCCGCCTGCGGCCTGCCGTGCGCGATGCTGGTGCGCGCGCACGGCGTGCCGCCGATCCACGACATCACGACCGACACGCTGCAGCCGCCGCAGTTCGTCGCGCTCGCGGCCGTGCGGCGCGCCTCGCCCGACGGCCTGGCCTACGGCGGGGCGGCGCTCGCGGCGCAGCAGCGCCGCGCCTACCCCGACATCCTGCCGCTCGCGCTCGGCGTGCATCCGCAGGCGGCGTTCGAGCTCTGCCTCGAGGCCGCGCGCGGGCTGGGCTGGAAGATCGTCGCCGCCAACCCGGCGGCGCTGCGCATCGAAGCCACCGACACCACGTTCTTCTTCGGCTTCAAGGACGATATCGTGATCCGCATCACCCCGCTCGATGCGGCGAGCCGCGTCGATCTGCGCTCGGCCTCGCGCGTGGGCCGCAGCGACCTGGGAACCAACGCGCGCCGCATCCGCGCCTTCTACCGCGAGATGGCACGGCGCGGTTGACGCGCCGCCGGGCTGGATAGATATACAGCATTCGCGCATAATGCCGCGGTGACTGCGAGCCCGGTTTTCGAGCGGCTGAACGAGGCGCAGCGCGCCGCGGCGTGCGCGGGCGGCGCGCCGCTCCTGATCGTCGCCGGCGCGGGCACCGGCAAGACCAACACGCTCGCGCACCGCGTCGCCTGGCTGGTGCTGCAGGGGGTTTCGCCCGAGCGCATCCTGCTGCTCACCTTCACCCGCCGCGCGGCCGAGGAGATGACGCGCCGGGCGCGCAAGATCGTGGGCGAGGCGGCGAAGGAGGTCAGGCTGCCCTGGTCGGGCACTTTCCACTCGATCGCCAACCGGCTCATCCGGCGCCACAGCGCGCGCCTGGGGCTGGACGCGAATTTCAGCGTCCTCGACCGCGGCGACGCGGCCGACCTGATGGACCTGGTGCGCCACGAGCTGGGGCTGTCGAAGCTGGAAAAGCGCTTCCCGCGCAAGGATAGCTGCCTCGCGATCTACTCGCACCGGGTCAACACCCAGGGCGCGCTGCGGCGCACGCTCATCGAGGCCTTTCCCTGGTGCGCCGAGTGGGAGCAGGAGCTGACGCGCCTTTACCGCGCCTACGTCGAGCGAAAGCTCGCCAACCAGGCGCTCGACTACGACGACCTGCTGCTGTACTGGCACGCGATGGCGAGCGACGCGGCGCTCGCGGCCGAGATGAGCGCGGCCTTCGACCACATCCTGGTCGACGAGTACCAGGACACCAACTCGTTGCAGGCGCAGATCCTCAAGCTGCTGCGGCCCTCGGGCGAGGGAGTGACGGTGGTGGGCGACGACGCGCAGTCGATCTATTCGTTCCGCGCCGCCACGGTCGAGAACATCCTCGGCTTCCCGGCGCAGTACGCGCCGCCGGCCGCGGTGGTCACGCTCGAGCGCAACTACCGCTCGACCCAGGGCGTGCTCGACGCCGCCAACGCGCTGATCGGGGAAGGGCAGCGCCAGTACCGCAAGATCCTCGAGGCCGCGCGCGGCGCGGGCGAGCGCCCGCGCTACGTCACGGTCGCCGACGACCAGGCGCAGGCCGAGTACGTGGTCGCGCGCGTGCTCGAGGCGCGCGAGCGCGGCTTGCTGCTGCGGCGCCAGGCGGTGCTGTTCCGCGCCTCGCACCACAGCGACGTGCTCGAGCTCGAGCTGGTGCGGCGCGACATCCCCTACGTCAAGTACGGCGGGCTCAAGTTTCTCGAGGCGGCGCACGTCAAGGACCTGCTCGCGGTGCTGCGCTGGGCCGACAACCCGAAGAACCGCGTCAGCGCCTTTCGCGCCCTGCAGCTGCAGCCCGGCGTGGGCCCGGCCACGGCGGCGAGGTTCTTCACGCGCTTCGAAGCGGGACTTTTTTCGTGGCGGGAACTGAAGACGAATAACTCGGAATTCGATTCGCTGATGATGGAACTCGGCAATGCCGAATCCCCGTGGGCAGGGCAGCTGGGGCGGGTGCGCGAGTGGTTCGAGCCGATCCTGGAGCAGAAGTACGACTCGGCGCAGGCGCGCGCGGGCGACCTGTGGCAGCTCGAGCGCATCGCGCAGCAGTTCGCCGGCCGCGAGCGCTTCCTCACCGAGCTCGCGCTCGACCCGCCGCAGGCGAGCGGCGACCTCGCCGGCGCGCCGCACCGCGACGAGGACTACCTGGTGCTCTCGACCGTGCACTCGGCCAAGGGCCAGGAGTGGGACGCGGTGCACGTGCTAAACGTCGCCGACGGCAACTTCCCCTCCGAGTACGCCACCGGCCGCGCCGAGCTGATCGAGGAGGAGCGGCGCCTGCTGTACGTGGCGATGACGCGCGCGAAATCGGAACTGCACCTGATCGCGCCGCTGCGCTACTACGTGACCGGGCAGCCGCGGCGCGGCGACGCGCACGTCTACGGCGCGGCGAGCCGCTTCCTCACCCGCGCGGTGATGCAGCGGCTGCAGCCGGTCACCTGGCCCGCGGCCGACGAGGCCGAGCCCGCGCGCGAGAGAGGAACGGCTGCGATCGATGTCGCTTCCGTACTGCGGGGGCTCTGGTAATTCCCGCTCCGGCGGTTCATCATGCGGGCTCGTTTCCAATCCGCGCGCGAGACCCCATGAAAGCCGACAGCATTCTCGGCACCATCGGCAACACGCCCCACATCCGCATCAACCGCCTGTTCGGCAGCACGCACCAGGTCTGGGTCAAGGCCGAGCGCGCCAACCCGGGCGGCTCGATCAAGGACCGCATCGCGCTGTCGATGATCGAGGCGGCCGAGAACAGCGGCGCGCTCAAGCCGGGCGCGACGATCATCGAGCCGACCTCGGGCAATACCGGCATCGGCCTGGCGATGGTGGGCGCGGTGAAAGGCTACAAGGTCGTCCTGGTGATGCCCGACAGCATGTCGATCGAGCGCCGGCGCCTGATGCTCGCCTACGGCGCGAGCTACGTGCTCACCCCGCGCGAAAAGGGTACCGCGGGGGCGATTGCGAAGGCGCAGGAGATGCTGGCGCAGACGCCCGGCGCGTGGATGCCGCAGCAGTTCGAGAACCCGGCCAACATCGAGGTGCACGTGCGCACCACCGCCAAGGAGATCCTGGGCGATTTTCCGCAGGGCATAGACGTGCTGATCACCGGCGTGGGCACCGGCGGGCACATCACCGCCTGCGCGCAGGTGCTGAAGAAGGCCTGGCCCAGGCTCAAGGTGTACGCGGTCGAGCCGAGCGCCTCGCCCGTGATCTCGGGCGGCAAGCCCGGGCCGCACCCGATCCAGGGCATCGGCGCGGGCATCGTGCCGAAGAACCTGCACGTGCAGCTGCTCGACGGCGTGATCCAGGTCGAGGCCGAGCCGGCCAAGGAAATGGCGCGTCGCGCGGCGAAGGAAGAGGGCATGCTGATCGGCATCTCCTCGGGCGCGACGCTGCAGGCGATCAGGCAGAAGCTGCCCGAGATCGCCAAGGGCGCGACCGTGCTCGGCTTCAACTACGACACCGGCGAGCGCTACCTTTCGACCGACGGCTTCCTGCCCACGGAGTGAAATATGCCAGTAGCGGACATCAACCACTATTTCGTGCGCGCCAACGACCTCGAGGCCACCAGGCGCTTCTACGTCGACGTGCTGGGCTTCGAGGTGATGCCGCGGCCGAACTTCCCGTTCCCGGGCTACTGGCTCGGGGTGAACGGCAAGATCCAGGTCCACATGGGGCCGCACGGCATTGCGAACTCGGAGCTGTACTACCTCGGCACGCCCGCGAACGCAAAGACCGACCAGTCGGGCGTGGTCGACCACATCGCCTTCGCCGCGACCGAGCCGAAGGCCTTCGTCGAGCGCCTGCAGGGCAAGGGCGTGGCCTACCGCCCGCGCTACCTGCCCGAATCCCGGCTCTACCAGCTTTTCCTGCGCGACCCGAACGGGCTCATGATCGAGCTCAACTTCTTCGGCATCACCGACGCGCCCGACTGGGGCGGCGAAGACTACTCGAAGATGCCACGGGTCGAAACGGCCTGATGGCGCGCGATTTTTCGGGCGTCTCGTACGCCGAGGCGCTGCAGCGGGCGCGTGCGCTGGTCCCGGCACTGCGCCGCCGCGCCGCGGAGGCCGAAGAGGCGCGCCAGCTGCTGCCCGAGACCGAGGCCGAGCTGCACCAGAGCGGGCTGCTGCGCTTCGCGCAGCCCAGGCGCTGGGGCGGCATGGAGCTCGACTACGTCGCGCTGTTCGACATCCCGGCCGAGATCGGGCGCGGCTGCACCTCGACCGCCTGGAGCGTCGCCAACCTGGCGATCCACCACTGGATGCTCGCGCTGTACGAGGAGCGCGCGCAGGCCGAGGTCTGGCGCGAGAATCCCGACGCGATCATCGCCTCCGGCATCGCCTACCCGCAGGGCCGCGCGCGGCGCGTCAAGGGCGGTCTCGAGATCGGCGGCCACTGGAATTTCTCCAGCGGCGTCGACGGCAGCCACTGGAACATGCTCGCGGTGACGGTGCAGGACGGCGCGCAGGTGGTGGACCACTGCATGTGCCTGGTGCCGCGCGCCGACTACCAGGTGGTGGACGACTGGCAGGTGCTCGGCATGCGCGGCACCGGCTCCAAGTCGGTCAAGGCAACGGACCTGTTCGTGCCCGCGCACCGCGCGCTGTCGATGTACCTCGCGCGCGGCGGCGCCGACTTCCCGGGCGCGAAGACCAACCCCAACCCGGTCTACCGCGTCCCGCTCTCCGGCATGGGCTCGCACTGCATCGCCGGCGCCGCGGTCGGCAACGCGCAGGCCGCGCTCGAGCTCTCCTGCGAGGCGGTGGGCGAGCGCAGCACCAACTACACCGCGGCGCGCATGCGCGAGTTCCAGACCGTGCAGCTGCGCGTCGCCGCGGCCGGCGCGCGAATCGACGCCGCGCGCCTGATCGCGCGCAACGACTGCATCGACGCGCAGGCGATCGCCGAGGCCGGGCGCGAGCCCACGATCGAGGACAAGCTGCGCTGGAAGCGCAACATCGCCTACGCGGTGCAGCTGTGCACCGAGGCGGTGGATTCGCTGCACGGCATGGCGGGCGCGAAGGGCATCTACGACCACTACCCGATCCAGCGCCTGTTCCGCGACGCGCACTCGCTCATGGGCCACATCGGCTTTTCCTGGGACGCGCAGGGCGCGCCCTGGGGCCTGGTCGCGCTCGGCGGCGACTACCCCGCGCCCCCGACCCTCTGAAAACCGGGGACAGACCCCGATTATTCCTGTCCCGGCGGCGCGTCGACCAGCGGGCGGCGCTCCTGCTTCATCTGCTCGCGCTCCTGCGGCCGGAACCGGGGCGGGACGTCCTTGGCGGCGCGCTGCAGCTGCGACGCGTCCAGGTTCTCGAGCTGATGGCGCTGCTCGAGCTGCTGCGACTCCACGCGCGTGCGCGCGCCGAGGTCGCCGGGCGGAACCTTCACCAGCTCCTGCGACTGGCGCAGCTGCTGCGTGAACTCGTCGCTTTGCTGCTGGCGCCTGATCAGCTCGCGCTGCACGTTGTCGTCCTGCGCCGCCGCCGGCGTGGCGAGCGCGAGAACAATCGGAATTACCGGGCTCAGAGTCGATTTACGCATAATTCGGCTCCGAGCCCGATTGTTCGTTCCAGCTCATCTCGCCGGCCTGCGCGAGCGTGCCGTCGGACTTGCGCACCTCGGTCTGCGCGCGCGCGCCTTCGCGCGCGCACGATACGCTGATCGCCTCGCCGTCGAACACCGGCGCCTGGGCGCGGAAGGAGAAGCTGCGCGGCATGCGGCGCCCCGCCTGCAGCCAGGCGAGGGTCGCCATCACGGTCGCCATAAGCGGCCCGTGCACCACCAGCCCCGGATAGCCCTCGACCTCGAGGCAGTAGCGCCGGTCGTAGTGGATGCGGTGGCTGTTGAACGTGAGCGCCGAGTAGCGGAACAGCAGCACGTCGTTCGGCACCAGCGCGCAGCGCGCGGGGTTCGCGCCCAGCGGCTCGCGCCACACCGGCCCCTCGGCCGGCGGGTTGGGCCTGGCGTGCGCCGCGGGCGGCGCGTCGCGGTAGACGATGTCCTGGCCCTCGCGCATCGCGAGCGCGGCGCCGCTGGTCCATTCGTGCCGGACCTTGACGAACACCAGGGTGCCGCTCCTGCCCTGCTTCAGGTCGACCGACTCGACGCTCGAATCGCGCCGCAGCGGCTCGCCCAGGCGCGGCGCGCGCAGCCACTCGAGCTGGCTGCCGGCCCACATGCGCCGCGGCAGCGGCACCGGCGGCAGGAACCCGCCGCGCGCCGGGTGCCCGTCGGGCCCGGCCTCGCGCAGCGGCGAGAGCGGGGTGGTGAAGATCCAGTGCCAAAGCGGCGGCAGCTCGGCGCCGTCGGCGAACGGCGCCGGATCGAGGTCGAGGCTCGCCGCCAGCTGGCGCACGCGCGCCGCGTCGCAGCGGTCCTCGAGCGCTTCGCTGCGGCCGACCCAGCCGCGCAGGTGTTCCAGATCGGGTGCGGCGCTCATGGCCAAGGTGCCAAATAGGGAACTGACCCGGTTTCCCAGCAGTTTGCGCCAAATATGTGACCTGTTGGGCTTTTTGTCCGACCCGATTTTGTGTCACCATGGCGTTTCCGACGCAATGGTAGGAGGCATGCCATGAAGCGCATCGCCCTGTTCGCCGCCCTCGCGGCGCTGGTCGCGGCGCCCGTCTGGGCGCAGTCGACGAAGGCCAGCGAGCCGCTGAAGCTGCCGCCAAAGGCCGAGGCCAAGGCCGAGGCCAAGACCGACGCCATCAAGCCCGTCGTGCGCCGCCTCGACGCGAAGTCCTACCTCGACGCGCGCGAGTGCCTGAAGGAGCCGACCAACCACGACATCATCGTCTGCGCGGAGAAGTTCCTCTAGCCGCGCCTGGCGCGCATGTCGGAGGCCACCCCAGCCCAGGGGGCGCAGCCGGACATCGAGGACTACGCCCTGCTGGGCGACTTGCGCACCGCGGCGCTGGTGAGCAGGCAAGGTTCGGTCGACTGGCTCTGCTGTCCCCGCTTCGACAACCCGGCCTGCTTTTCGGCGCTCCTGGGCGATCCCGATAACGGCCGCTGGCTGCTGCGGCCGCGGGCGCCCTCGAGCCGCATCGAGCGCCGCTACCGCGATTCCACGCTGGTGCTCGAGACCGACCACCACCTGCCCGGCGGCGCGGTGCGGGTGATCGATTTCATGCCGCGCGGCACCGCCACGCCGCACCTGGTGCGCCTCGTCGAGGGCCTCGAGGGCGAGGTGGAGATGCGCATGCACTACGTGGTGCGCTTCGACTACGGCTCGGTGGTGCCGTGGGTGCGCCGCGTCGCCGCCGGGCTGCTCGCGGTCGGCGGGCCGGACTCGCTGCTGCTGCACACCCCGGTAAGGGTGCGCGGCGAGGGCTACACCACGGTGGCCGAGTTCCGCGTCAGGCGCGGCGAGCGCCTGCCGTTCGTGCTGTCGTACTGCCCCTCGAACGAGGCCGCCGCGGTGCCGCGCGACGTCGACGGGCTGCTCGCGCACACCGAGCTCCAGTGGCGGCAGTGGTCCGAGCGCTGCACCTACCGGGGCCCGCACCGGCAGGCGGTGCTGCGCTCGCTGCTCACGCTCAAGGCGCTTAGCTACGCGCCCACCGGCGGCATCGTCGCCGCGCCCACCACCTCGCTGCCCGAGGCGCTCGGCGGGGTGCGCAACTGGGACTACCGCTACTGCTGGCTGCGCGATGCGGCCTACGCGCTGTACGCGCTGCTGATGACCGGCTACCGCGAGGAAGCCGCGGCCTGGCGCGACTGGCTGCTGCGCGCGGCGGCCGGGCGGCCGCAGGACCTGCAGATCGTCTACGGCCTGCGCGGCGAGCGCCGCCTGCTCGAGCGCGAGCTGCCCTGGCTCGCGGGCTACCGCGACTCGCGCCCGGTGCGCATCGGCAACGGCGCGAGCCGCCAGCACCAGCTCGACGTCTACGGCGAGGTGATGGACGTGCTGTTCCTCGGCGCCGACCTCGGGATCGACGGCGACCCGAACGCCTGGGAGATGCAGAAGACGCTGATGGACTTCCTCGAGACGGCCTGGGACCGTCCCGACCACGGCGTGTGGGAGGTGCGCGGGCCGCAGCGGCACTTCACCCACTCCAAGGTGATGGCCTGGCGCGCCTTCGACCGCGCGGTGCGCTCGGTAAGCGAGCTCGGCCTGGAGGGCCCGCTCGGGCGCTGGCGCGCCTGGCGCAACCGCATCCACCAGGACGTGTGCCGCAACGGCTACGACGCGAGGCGCGGCGCCTTCGTGCAGTACTACGGCGGCGAGCCGCTCGATGCGAGCCTGCTGATCATTCCGCTGGTCGGTTTCCTGCCGGCGGACGACCCGCGCATGGTCGGCACCACGGCGGCGATCGGGCGCGAGCTGATGAGCGGCGGCCTGGTGCGGCGCTACATCGAGGACGCCGGCGACGTCGACGGCCTGCCGCCGGGCGAGGGCGTCTTCCTGCCGGTGAGCTTTCTCTACGCCGACAACCTCGCGCTGCAGGGCCGCCTGGCGGAAGCGCAGCAGATGTTCGGCCGCCTGCTCGGGCTGTGCAACGACGTCGGCCTGCTGGCCGAGGAGTAC
>Ga0335081_10009138_pt1 | contig 15926 bp, 20 predicted proteins | sample Lox_Sample_35_FD_206713 | JGI IMG/M metagenome (GOLD analysis project Ga0335081, IMG submission 206713) | Soil microbial communities from Loxahatchee National Wildlife Refuge, Florida, United States - Lox_Sample_3.5 | ecosystem: Environmental > Terrestrial > Soil > Wetlands | place: USA... | reverse complement strand
GGTTATGGTTGCATTTACTGTCTGCAAGGATGGGAGTGTTGAAGAGATTTCAGTGGTCGAGAGCTCGGGCTTTTCGGTCCTCGATAAGAACGCGGTTGATACGATAAAAAAAAGCTGCCCCCTGCCGACCCCTCCGGTAAAAACGTCGATCATCATGCCGATCGTTTATCGATTGGAATAGCGGAGGTTGTCTTAACACGGTTTCTGAAAATCGTGACATCGGCATTTGTAATACTGATTTTCTTTTCTGTAGGGGCGTGCGCGGGACAAGCCGGACAGCTGCCCCGGATTTTAACCTTACCGGCTTAAGCGGTAAAACATTCACGCGGCTGCAATTCAAAGGCAAGGTTGTATTTTTCGATTGATTATCCAATAAATGTAGATTTCTGTCATGCGATTAAAAATGAAATGTCCCGGCACCATTAGGCTCCATTGTATTGGCACTCTGCCTGGCCGTCATAATGCTTGTTGCAACATCGTCATATGTGTACGCTTGCGCCAGCTGCGGCTGTACCTTGATCCCTGATTGGGACAATCTTCAGTTTTCCTCCTCGTCGGGCCTCAAGCTCGACCTTCGTTACGACTTCCTGAATCAAAATGAGCTCTGGAGCGGGACGAAGAAGATTTCCCCGGAAACCGCAGCTCTGATGATCGGCGGGGATCAGGAGGTCGAGAAATATACCGCGAAATAATCCAATGTCCATAGGGTTATTGCTTTTGACGACAAAAGGCGTATTGTGAGTTATAATTTTGACAGGTAATCTAATTCAAATCAGGGAGGAAAACGTATGAGAAACGGGCTGAACACGGCCACCGGCGTCACCCGGTTTTCCAGGATCGCAGGCATCGCGGTGCTGCTGGTCATCCTGACCCGCCTTGTATAATGTGTGGCAATACGTCGGAAGCATCGATGCCGCTGTTCGTACGGGCTACGGCCTGACCGTTCTGGCCAAAGCCGCGGTGCTGTTCCTGCTTCTCCTTCTCGCGGCTTTCAACCGCTATACTCTCGTGCCCTTGTTTGCAGCGGCCGCGGGCCTCGCACAGACCCGGACCAGCCTCGTCTCCCGCCTCGCCAACCGCATTTTTACGCGTTTCTTATTCAACAAATCAGATAGCAGGGTTCTGGATTCATTCAAGCGAAGCGTGCGAGTGGAGACAGTCTTGCTGGCCATCTTGCTGCTCTGCGCTTCCCTGCTCCGTCATGAGATACCCGCACGCCACGCCCTTCACCACGGCGGGAGCGGAACGGAGATGCATCAGCATATGCATTAGGAGATCGACCTGCGGCAGAAAAAGAATCGAGCATCTTCATTCTGGCTTAACTGCCCGTCGAAACCTTGCAACAGAATCCCGTGAGTGTTAGAATATCCCATGCGTATTATTCGTCATGCCATTGGTGCCGTCGCGGCCGTGCTGGTGCTGCTTGCCATGGTGTCATGTTCCCGCCAGCCTGCCTATCCCGCCCCTGCTGTGTCGGACAAGGACGTTCTCATCGATATCGCCGGTCTCAAGCCCGAGACCCCGCAGTTCTTCACGTACCGGCATCTGGGCAAGAACATCAACTTCTTCGTGATCAAAATAGACGAAAAGGTCATTTCCTTTCTCGACGCGTGCGCGAGCTGCTACCCGCACAAGCAAGGCTACCGATGTGAAGATGGTGCCGTCACCTGCCGCTTCTGCAATATGCGGTTTTCTATCTATAAGCTGGAAAAGGGGCTGGGTGGCTGCTATCCGATCAAGATCGAGGGCAGGATGGAGAACGGGAAATACCTGATCCCGCTCAAAATAATTGAAGCGGAATCGGGCAAATTTTAGCCACGCATCGTGCAGGTCTGACCTGACGCATCGGCAGAGGCATACTGTTTAGTCAGCGAAATACTTGTGCGAAGCCCGCCGTATCACGGATCCATTCTGCAAGGCCATGTCAATGTCCAGCCGCTGATACCGGTCGGTCCGGGCGGACCAGTCCAGGAGCCCGCGCATCCATCGCTTCAGAATGTCCGCATAGGCCTCATAGATCGCTCTATTCCTGCCGTAGTCATCCCCGATCAGCATCGGCAGCTGTTGTTCGATTGCGAAGAACGCTTGAAGTTCGGCATCGCACATTCGCGCCACCATCCGGGTTGCGTCGGCAAGGGAGAGCGCGTGGTCCCGCCTGAGCGTGAAGATGACGTTGCCCAGTCCGCGCTTCATATCACGCCCCAGGCCGGCGCGGTCATTGACCCAGATGCTGTAGTTGATCGCCAGCCTCTCGAGCCGCTGGATAAAGAAGTTGTCCAGAAGCGGTCGTCCGTCTATCTTCCCGGCGACTGCCATGAGATCGATGCAGGGAGCAACACCAACCGCCATGTGCCTGACCTGAAGGTACATCGCGGTGTTGGCATTCACGTCCGTCGTGGGGCCTATGAGGCTCTCCCAATAAGCGCCGAGGACATACTCCCGGAGATGGTGCACCATGCGCTCATACCAGCGGGCGAATGCATCGCCGCCGAGCAGCCTGACCTTTCGCAGGAAGTCGGAGAAAGCATGAATGCAGCACGGGTCGCCTTCGACCGCAACGGCCCCGCCGAGTATCTCCAGGTGTCTCCTGCATAATTTTTCGGTATAGGACCTGGCCTCATTCTCGAGTCCGTGGTCCATATCCATGACGTCATCAAAAACGAAGAACCACGTCATGAGGTGGCTGTGGATGATCGCCGCTTCGACCGGAAGATCATAGAGCTGATACGCCGGCAGCAGATCAAGACGGGTGTCACAGTATCGCTGGTAGCCTTCTTCGCCGGGCGGGATTTTAAAGCTGCGTGCCCACGCGCGGTGTTGTTCCCGTATCCCGGCATGGTTCTCGTGAACCCTGCTGGTGATCGGACAGGTTATCTCGACTTCGAAGGGGGCCTCATTCCGCAGTCCGGCGTATCGGAACACGACCCTGCCATCATCCAAAACAGTATATCCCGTTTCTTTCACAAACAATCACCTCGCAAGAACGCGCTTCGTATCATGGCTTAACCTGTCCGACAAATCTCCCCTGATACATGGCATGGCCGTCGCACTCTTCAAATATGAACTGGCAGATCCTGGTTCCTGGATACAGGGCTAAGGGTGCATGTCCCAGATTGACTATTTCCAGGACCTGGTGGTTCGCGATGCCCGGATGCATGAACCCGGCGGTAACATGCACGGCCAGCCCGAAGCGCGCAAACCTGCTTCTTCCTTCCAGCCGGCCGGATATGTTGTCGGCAAGCGTAATTTTCTCTCTCGTGATCCCGAGGATCATCTCGCCGGGTTTTATGACGATATATTCGCCGTCTTTGACATGAATAGCTTTCGTTATATCCTGGAAGAGAGAGTCATTCTTAATGTGATAGATCCTGGAGCGTTTTTTAAAGATCCTGAAATCATTGCCAAGGGTAAGATCAATGGAGCCGGGACCGATCTGCTCTTTGTCGAGCGGCTCGATGATGATCGATTTCCTCTTTAACGCTTTCAAGATCTCTTTCCCGATCAGTACACTCATTTTAGCTGCCTTTCAATGATTATTTGCAGACGATAAGTGCCGCACGTCATACTCCCGGAATATACCATGGAATCACGATTTCAAACAGTGGTATTCAATGCAGGGTACCTGACCGCACGAGAACCGTCGAATATACGAGCAATATGTATTCCATAAAAAAACAGATACCATATATGACTTCCCGGTTCAAGTCTGACCGCCGGCGTTCCCTGTTGATGATGATGCAGAGTTACCAGCATCCCTTCCGCATACGGCATCCGATATCTGTCGCCTGCAACAAAAAAAGCGCGGGATACAGCCTCCATCCCGCGCCTTGCATTTTTATTCGATACATTTTCAAGGCGTGCAAGAAACAACCACCGGTCATGGGATTGTGCGCGGTCAATGCTATCATGCTCAGGCGCTCTTCTTCCCTGTCATGATGCCTGAACCCTGGCAGGGCTCCCCATGTGATGACGGTCGGTGCAACGTGGTTGTCATGCGGCCTTTCTCTCTTTTGCGAGTTTCGCTTCGGGAAGCTTTGCCGCGAGAACGTCGACTTTCTCGATTACCGGCGGCTTCGCCAGGAGCTCGGGGGCCTTAGCCATCAAGGCGGCTGCCACCCTTCCCGAGAGATGCGCCTGCCGTCCCTTCTCGTCAGGGAAGGCATCGAAAATGCCGAACGTTGACGGGCCCAAACGGATTCCGAACCAGGCCGTCGTAGCCGGCTCCTCCTCGACGATCGGAAGACCGCTCTTCAGAAAACTCTCGACTTCTGCTTCTTTTCCCGGCTTGGCTTCCAGGCGGACGTACAATGCTACGGTAACCATAGGTCTACCTCCTCTTCCTGACATTCCTCTTTCCTTTAAAGTATACCGCAACTGCCAATAACGGTTAGAATAGATTCCTGTTTAAACGATTAAAGACTTTGGTATGGGAAATCATGGTATGTGAGATGAAAAGCTCTCGTTGCTTGGCTCGTCTAAGGACTTATGGAAGTGGTGGATGCAGTTTCTCACTCGTACCTGAGCGCCTGGATCGGGTCCTGGAGCGCGGCCTTGCGGGCCGGGTAGACGCCGAAGAACACACCGACAGCCGCGGAGAAGAAGAACGCCATCAGGATCGACCAGAGCGAAACGCTGGTCGGCAGTACATCCACGAACACGGGGATCAGGAGCGCCAGTCCTACGCCGATCAGGATGCCGATGATCCCGCCGGCGCCGGAGAGCGTCATGGCCTCGATCATGAATTGGGCCATGATGTCCCGGTTCCTCGCGCCCAATGCCTTCCGGATGCCGATCTCCCGCGTCCGCTCCCGGACCGAGACGAGCATGATGTTCATGATCCCGATGCCGCCCACGAGCAGCGAGATACCTGCAATGCCGCCGAGCACGGCCGTCAGGACGCCAAGGATCGTATTCATGGTCGAGAGCATCGCGCCCTGCGTCTGGATCGTGAAGTCCTCCTTGTGCGCGTGGCGACGTATCAGGATGTCCTTGATCTGCGAGATGGCGCGGTCAACGTCCTCGGCCCTCGGCGTCGAGGCAAGGATCTCGAAGAGCCCGTCCGTGTCGAACAGCTCCTGGCCGCTCGTCACCGGTATGAACACCACGTCGTCAATGTCCCATCCCAGGCTCGTCCCCTTTTTCCGCATGACGCCGATCACCCGGTAGCGGGCATCCGACAGCATGACGACCTTTCCGAGCGGCGACTCATCCCCGAAGAGCTCGTCCTTCACCTTTCTGCCGAGAACGATCACTTTCGATTTTCCGTCCACGTCTTCCAGGGCGACGAATGAGCCGGTATCCACGAAAAGGTTACGGACCCGTTCGAATTCGATCGTGGTGCCGATGATGGTGGTATCGCGGCTGCGGTTCTGGTACTTGACCTTGCCCGTGCCGAGCACGATCGGGACTGCGTCGGTCAGGAGCCACGCCCGCCGCCGGAGCGCCAGGGAATCGTCGTAGGTCAATTTGCGCACGGTGCCCGCCGAGGGCGGGTGGAAGCCGCCGCTGGTGCTCGTCTTCCCGGGCGTGATGATCAGGAGGTTCGTGCCGAGACCCGTAAGCTCCCCGGTAATGTAGACGCGCGCGCCCTCGCCGATGGACACGAGCAGGATCACGGCCATGACGCCGATGATCACGCCGAGCATGGTCAGGCCCGACCGGACCTTGTTCGACAATATCGCCTCGAAGGCCACCCTGAAGGTTTCGAAAAAGTTCATGCCTGCGCCCTGTCGTCCAGAATCTGGCCGTCCTTCAGCGTGATGATCCGCCTGCACTTCGCCGCGACGTTCTGGTCGTGGGTGACGATGATGACGGTGACGCCCTGGTCATTGAGGCCGGTCAGGATTTTAAGGATATCCTCGCCGGAACGGCTGTCAAGGTTGCCGGTCGGCTCGTCCGCGAGCAGGAGCGGAGGGTTGTTCACGAGCGCGCGGGCGATCGCCACGCGCTGCTGCTGTCCGCCGGAAAGCTCGGTCGGCTTGTGGTCCATCCGGTCCCCGAGACCGACTCTTTGCAGCAGCGGCAGGGCGCGCTCCCTGCGCTGACGCGCAGGCACCCCGCTGTAGATGAGCGGCACTTCGACATTTTTCAGGGCGGAAAAACGGGGAAGGAGGTTGAAGGTCTGGAACACGAAGCCGAGCTTGCTGTTTCTGACCGATGCAAGCTCATCATCGGTCATCGTGCTGATCTCCCGGTTCTCGAACCGGTAGACCCCGCTGGTCGGCCGGTCGAGGCATCCGATGATGTTCATGAGCGTGGATTTGCCGGAGCCGGACGGCCCCATGATGGCGATCAGTTCGCCCTTTTGGACCGCGAGGGATACGCCGGAGAGGACCTGCAGTTCCATCTCGCCCATCCGATAGGACTTGGTTATCTTGGAAAGATCGATCATTACGCGTCAATGTGCTTATGCGTGAATGCGGCGGATCTACTCCACCTTCACCTTGACCCCGTTCTTCAGGCCCTCCGCCTCGGGCGTGGTGATGACAAACTCCCCGACGACAAGGCCTTTCGTGATCTCGGTGAAGCTCCAATTCGTCTCGCCGACCTCGACCGGCCTCAGCCGAGCGATGGCTGCCGCTCCGGTCTTCAGCGACTTCCCTTCGGCAATGAACACCTGCTTCCGGCTGTCCCGCTCCACGACACACTGGGACGGCACGGATATCACGTTCTCGAGGGTCGTGATCAGGATCTCGATGTCCGCCGACATGCCCGGTTTCATCCGGGCGTCCTTCTGGTTGAAATAGATCCAGACGTCGGCGGTCCGGGTCTCGAGCTTGCCGCCGCTCACGATCGGCGATATCCGTCCGACCACACCCCGGAATTTTTCCCCGGGATAGGCGTCCACGGTGATCGTGACCGGCTGGCCGAGCTTGAGACGTCCCACGTCCACTTCGTCGATCGTTGCCAGCACGTAGATCCGGTCGGGATTCACGATCTGGACGATCTGTTTGCCCGGCAGCAGGAGCTCGCCGACCTCGGTATACTTCTTCGCGATCACGCCGCTGAAGGGTGCCAGAATGATCGAATAATCCCGTTTCACGCCCGAATCGGCCTTCGCGGCCTCATACTGGGATTTTGCCACCTCATAGGCCTTGCGCGCGGTGTCAAGATCCTGCTGGGCGACCATGCCTTTCTCGAACAAGCCCTCGGTCCGCTTCAGGTTCTTGTCGGCCTCATCATAAGTCGCCTTGCTCTGGGCCAGGACGCTTTCGCTCTGGACCGACTCCTCGGTCAGGTCGAGCCTGCAGATGAGCGCGCCGGCCTTTACGATATCGCCCTCGCGGACCGGAAGCGCCACGACCCTGCCTGTTCGCTGCGCGGAGAGCGTTACTTCCGTTTCCGATTTGATCGTGGACGTCGTTGTGGCGTTCACGACCACGCGCAGCTCGCCGGGTTTGATTTCCGTAACCTTGACCGGCACGGGCTTCTTCCCGGTGAGCATGATGACGGCTGCGACGACGGCAACAAGCGCAACAATCCAGATAAGGGTCTTTTTCGTCATGAATGCCATATATGCCGATCCTGAATGGGGCATTGATAAAAGCGAATTACCGGCCTGAAAAAGTCCTGATCCTTCATCCCAGAATCGTATAAATCAGCGCAAAATAATTTTTTAGGCCCTTAGTCCTGCATTGAAACGGCGGTATTCTAATCCACCTTCTCGGCCTTGTATTCCAGCCTCTCCTTGATGCTTTTCATGAACCCCCGGGCCACCTCGCCGAGCTTCTCGGCAACAACGATGTCCTGGAGCATGCTGAACCTTCCGGTCACATGGCCTTCGATGCGGTAGGTGATCTCCGTCTCCTCGTCATTGACCCTGCGGAGAAGGACCATGCCGGCGGCCTTCATGTGCTCGCCCGTGGCTTCCCAGGAAAGCCGTTCGTTCTCGACCATCTCGGTCGTGTGCGTATTCATCTCCAGGGTCCTGCTGAACGGCCCCAGCGAGAACTTCACGGTCCAGACCGAATCGAGATCGTTGATTATCTTCACTCTAACGCATCCCGGGAACAGGCAGCCGACCTCCTTGCGGTCGGTCATGAAGGACCAGACATATTCGATCGGCAGCCTGATGGTGAAGACAACTTCTTTCGATGGCATAGCCCCGACCCTCCTTTTACCCGCTTGTCTCCAGTCTCCTTATTCGTACCGCGAGCCCATCGCCTTGAGCAGCCGCGCAATTGCGAGAAAGTAGTCATAGAGCGCCTGAACGTGGTCTCTCTCGGCATTGACCGCGGAAAGCTGCGCATCGGTTACCTCGAGATAAGGACCGATGCCGGCCTCATATCTGCCTTGCGCGGTCTCCAGGTTCTCTCTGGCCTTTTGCAGCGAACTTTCCATCACGTCGATGCGCACCTTGGCGCTCTCCATGTCCGCGTAGGACTGGTTGACCTCAAGCAGGATCGACTGCCGGGCAGCGGCCTTCTGGAACTCAAGGGCGAGAAGGTTCGCCCGCGCCTCGCTCACTTTGCCCTTGGTGAGGCCGCCTTGGAACAGAGGAACGCTCAGGAGAACCCCCGCGTTCCAACTGTTGCCTATATCACCCCGGAATGCTCCCATTTCGGCGGTTCCCGATGCAAGATTGTACGAACCGTTCGCCGAAAGCGTCGGGAAATAGGCCGCTTCCTCCGATTGCAACTGGGCCTTGGCAGCCTCGATGTCCGCCTCTGCTTTGAACATTTCGGGACGGTCCTTCAGCGCATCCGCCTGCGCCTGTTCCAGGGTCGTCATTGCCGGGACCGCTGGGAGCTGGTTCTCGATCTCCGTCGGTTGTCCGGGATCGATGCCCATGGCATTGTTCAGAACAATGGTCTGAATGCGGACGCTGTTCTTCGCATTGATCAAGCCGAGCTTGGCGTTGTTCACTTCCACCTCGGCGCGGGTCACATCGAAGCGGGGCTTGGAACCAGCCAGAAAGAACGCCTGGGCCTGTTTTAAGTGACTTTCGGTCTGTTCGATCGTCTTTTGGGCAACTTCTACAAGCTTCTTGGCCGCGAGCACTGCATAATACGCCTGCTTCACACTGAGGACGACGTCCTGAACCGTGCGTTCGAGTTCATGTTCAGATGAACGCGTGCCCCATCGGGCGGCATCGAGCGCGTTGCCCGTCTTCCCGAAATCATACAGCAGAACGTTCAGGGACAGTGTGGTGTTATAGCCTTTTGTCACGCTTGACCCGAAGGCGCCGCCCGCTGCCCGGGAAACAGAGTATCCGGTGCTGGCGTTGAGCTGCGGCAACAGGGGGGAGCCTGACTGCGTTTCGCGGCCCTTGCCGGCGTTGACTCCCTGCTGCGCCGCCTGTATGGTCGGCTGCTTTCCGAGCGCGGTCTCTATGCAGTCGCGCAGAGTAAGCGTTTGCGCCGCAAGGGCCGGAGGGGACAGGGCCGCAGAGGCCAGCAGGAGCAGTATGAAAACGCTACGACGCAATCGTCCGTACCTCTTGGCAATTATATCATGCTGACTCCGGCCCGGGCAGGGCAAACCCCCGGCCGTGCAACATTCACGTTCAGCCCGCGAGCCGCGAGATCAGCGTCATCACCGCGCCGGACAGGAGCGGTATTGCAAGATTATCGTTCACCGGCAGCGGCAGTATCTCTATGCCGGCCGCGGCGATGGCTCCGACGAGAATGACGCCAGGCACTACCGGAATCCCGGCAAGCGGCAGGAGGAGGCCGGCTACGGCAGCGGCAGCAACAAAAGCGATGGTCCCTTCGAGGCTCTTATCGCCGATCTTCGTTCTGCCGAAGCGCTCTCCGATCGTGGTTGCCGCCACGTCCCCGCATGCCAGAAAACAGATCGCTGCCGAGGCGATATCGCTGCGGAACAGATAGCAGCAGAGCGCGATGCCGAGGATGTACGGGGCGGTGCCGGTGAGCTTCGCGGCCTCGTTCTGGCGAATGAAACCGGGGAACCGCAAAAAGATGAATTGGTTGAGGGCTGCCACCCTGAGCCGCGTCACATCGAGAGCAAGGACGATAAGGAGCAGGACTGCGTAGACAACGAGCGCCTGTCCCCTGCCGAGAATATGGTAGAGAGAGAGCAGCCCGAGGCCTCCGAGCATATGATACAGCTTCCGTCCCGTGTGTTTCATATCTCCTCATCCCTCATGGACAGAAACCCGCCCTCGCCGATCCGGCGGGAATGCAGGGCAGTACGCGGTCTTATTTATGGGGAGGTGCGAACGGCATTGGGCAGCCCGCAGACGGGGTTCATATCGCACCGTTCGCATTCGATCTGGATCGTGCTGTGCATGATCTTGAATCTCGCGGAGAGCATCGCCCTGATCCGGTCGAGCAGGTCCCGGTTCAGGCTGACGAGCTGGTCGTCAATGATGACGTGGGCGCTCATGGCATAGACGCCTGAGGTGATGGTCCAGACGTGGATATGATAGGCTTCGCGTACCCCCTCGATCTTCTGGAACTCCAGGCCGACCGCATCGATGTCGATATGGGCGGGTGCCGCCTCAAGCAGGATATTGACCGATTCCTTGACCAGGGCCCAGGCCCCGTAGACGATCACGAGCGAGATCAGGATGCTCAGGATCGGGTCCACCAGGTACCAGCCGGTATAAAGGATGATGACGCCTCCGATGACGACGCCGACCGACGACAGGGCGTCGCCGAGGATATGCAGGTAGGCGCCACGGATATTAAGGCTGTCGCTGCTGTGCTTGTTCAGGACAAAGGCGCCGACGATATTGGCCACCAGACCGATGGCCGCGATAATCAGCATGAGTTTGCCGCCCACGGGCTCCGGGTGCCTGATCCGCAAATAGGCCTCGTAGATGATGTAAAAAGACACCAGCACCAGAACGATGCCATTCACGAATGCGGCGAGGATCTCGAGGCGGTAGAATCCGAAGGTCTTTCGCTCCGTGGCAGGCATGGAGGCAAACTTCATGGCAAAGAAGGAGAGGAGCAATGCCAGATTGTCCGTCAGCATGTGTCCCGCATCAGACAGGAGCGCGAGGCTGTTTGAAAGCACTCCGCCGACGACCTCGGCAACCATCATGAGGACGGTGATCGCGAGTGCGACGAGCAGGTCGCGCTTTCCTCCGGAAGGCAGGGAGAAACTATGAGCGTGACCGTGAGCATGACCATGGTGATCGTGAGCATGATCATGGTCGTGATCGTGATGGTCTTCGTATCGTTGTGCGACCGTCATGCGATATCCCCGTTCTTATCCCCTTTTTCCCAAAACGTCAGGCCACCTGATTTTTTTATGGCGCCGATTTCCGCCGCATAGGCATAAAAAGCGAGCAGCCCCCTTTTCTCGAATTCGGTGAGATCATAGCTGAACGAGCTCCAATAATCGGCCAGCAGCGCGGCCGGAAGGCCGAACCGGCCGGATTGCGACCGGGCCAGTTCGGGAATGTTCGCCAGCCCATACGCCTTCGATGCGACTACTATATCATAAAGCACGGAGAGGTCCTTATCAATGCTTTTCTTGTAGTTCACCTGCCAGAGGGCGAACACAAAGGGCAGGCCCGTAAACTCGTGCCATACCTTCCCGAGATCGAAGAGATGGGGGTATTCAATCGTCGGCTTCGTCTTCAGGGCGAGGTCTCCGATGAAGAGCATGGCATCTGCACGCCCGTACGGGTCGTCGATCCCCTGTGCGAAGGTCGTATAGACCGGTCGCACCTTCTTGTAGCGTTCCAGAAGTATCCTGAGCAGCACGACAGAGGTTGCAGAAGCAGACGTCAGGGCCACCGTCCTCCCATCCAGTTCTTCCATCGGAGCGCGGCTCTGCAGGATGATGCTTTTGACCTCATGGGGCGACGTGATGGACAGCCCCGGCAGCAGCAGATAGCGCCCGGGATTCATTGCATACTCTATCGAGGAGGAGGGCGATACGTCCACGCTACCCGCGTGCAGCATGCGGTTCAGTTCTGTGGGGATGCCCTCGACGAGCGCGAAGGGAAACGGTATCTTCCCCGTCACGATCCCGGCATGAGGCGGGAAGCAGTTTGAGTAGATGATATGACCGAGTTTGAGCATCGTTAGTCCGGCACCTCGAACCCCGAAATGGGTGGAGAGTATGCGATTTCATTCAGAGAGCCGTTCGCTATTGCATTCTGAGAGGCCCCCGTTCTGCATGTTCTTTGTGTTCTTCAAAATTAAGCATTGATATTCGATCCTGTCTTCAAGGCCGCGCAAACCATCCCCTCGAAGAAGTATTCCGCCCACATTCTCACGGACTTCTGTCTGGCAAGGGAACAGTGAGGGGGAACATACTTCCAGCCACGGCAATCAACGTCCGGGAGAGGTTCGGCGGGAAGTTACGGGTATCGTTCCGAAAGAAGATCACGGGGGCGGGTGGAGAGTGCGGCTCAACGCTTCTGCCGGGCGATATCCTCAAAGTTCATTTTTCGTAGCATTTCCGTGAATCGTTCCTGGATGGTGGCCCAGACGGGATTGACGGGGCAATGTTTCGAAAACGAGCACGTTTTTTTATCATACAGGCAGCTGTTCAGATAGACCTTCCCTTCTATCGCCTCGATAACATCAAGCATGGAGATATCCCGGGCCTGACGGGCGAGGGAAAACCCGCCCTTGACTCCCCGGTAGGATCGGACGATCTTTGCCTTCACGAGTTTCTGCAGTATCTTCGCGAGAAAACTTCGAGGAATCTTGTACTCCTCGGAGATTTCATTCACAAAACTTATCTTATTGAACGGCTGGCGCGTGAGATACAGGACGCTTCGTATCCCGTAGTCCCCTTCCCGTGTGATCTGCATGTACGTACTATAGCAAACCTGTCCTCCTTGTCAAGATTATTAGCTTCAGGGACCGGTCCGGAGCAAACCTGCCGGCATCAAAGATTTTTTTATTCTCTTTTATGGTATAATGATCCTGCAAAAAGGAGTATGGGTGAAGCTCTCACTGATCATCACGGCATTGGTACTGGTGGGGCCCGTCCTCGCTTCTGTCCCTGCAGGAGGCGAGAGCGGGGCCGCGGATCGGCATGCACGCGACGCCTCCCCTGCCGCGGAACGTCCTGTGCTCGTGCGCATCGCTGACGCATCAGTCAGCCCGCTCCACCTCCTGCTCGCCGCAGAGCAGGAGGGCGTTGACTGGGCGGCGGGCAAGATCAGGGTCACGGGCATCGGAATGCCCCCCGCGAATGCCGCGAGCCCGACGATTCGAAGAGAGCTGGCGGAGCGTGCTGCCTTGTCCGATGCAGAGCGAAAGCTGGTCAAGGCAGTCTCCGAGATCAAAGTCGGTTCCGACGGTAACGTTCGATCGCACATGGGTGAGCGTGACTTTACCGAGAAGATCCAGGGCTACATCAAAGGATACCACGTCACGGGAGAGCGGGAACGTGACGATGGCGGGATCGAGATCGACGTGGAACTGCCGTTGAACGGGCAGAACGGCCTGTCACGGCAACTGTTTGAGTAGCGTCAACAAACGATGGGTGACCTTAAAGCTCCATTGCCGGTAAAACCGTTCGTGGGCATGCTTTCACCCGAAGCGGACCTGTTCCTTCAATGTGCGGCCATCCTGGCTGACGAATACGGTCCCCTCGACATGGAAAGCGAAACCGAGCCATGGCCGTTCTCGGACTATTACCGCGAGGAGATGGGAAACTCCCTATTCAGGAAGTTCATCTTTTTCCGGCGCGTCGCGCCGCCGGAGGTCCTGCCGCGCTTGAAACATTTCACCACGGCGCTGGAAAAAAGATTTTCCCTTGATTCCCCGTCCGGTGCCCGGCGAAGGATCAATATAGATCCCGGATACGTGACCGAGGCCAAAGTCATTCTCGCGACGACCAAGGATTACGCCCACCGCCTGTATATCGGTGAACACGTCTACGCCGAGGTCACGCTGAGATATGACAGCAGATTGAATACGTTCGCAGCCCTTGAACATACCTATTTTGATTTTAGGACGGAAGACTATCTACGATTATTCAACAAGGCAAGGGACGGGCTTCGGCAGCAGCTCGGGCGGAAACCGGGGTGAAGGAGCCGCATGAGTTCATGCGGTCGTGGACGCTGCTGGTGCAGACGGGGATTTGTCCTTCCAGTCGGGATTCAGGGAACAGACGCTGGCTGCCGACTTCAGAGTCTCGGGCGGGATGAACTCATGGACCGGGAGATTGATCCTGTCGAACGGGATGACCTCCTTCTCAACGAAGCTTACGCGGAGCTTGTTCCACATCACGAACTCCCGTATTGACTGCCGAATCTGCTCATGGACCATCATTTCGATGACTTCGAAGCTTATTTTCCCGGTTTTCAAGAAAAGCACGCCGATCGGAGCCACGGCGCTCTTCTTCTGATTCATCAAGATTTCCAGAAGCTCGCCTTCCGTGATGATGCCGTCCTCGACGAGGAGATCCCCGATGGCGCGGGAATAGGGAGAAGATGCCTGCAGGACCTTCCCCTTATGAAGGATGATGGTTCCGATGTTGTTGCCGGACTCAAGAACTAACTCTCCGGTCGCTTCTTTGAGCCCGAGGAGCAGCAATATATCCTGCAGGGTAAATCCTGTCGTTTCGCATTTCATCGAGATTTATTTAACCACAAAAAGATTGTCCTGTCAAACAAGGATTCACCCGGTTGCACTCAGTCCGATGAAACGGCTTTCAGAGAGCCTCCGTCCGCAGGACCACCGGTGCTCTTGGAACATTCAAGCGCCGCTTTGACGATGCGGCCGAGTTCCTTCGCCTTCACCGGTTTGTTGACGTATTCGAACACTCCCAGGCTCAGCGACTTCAGATACGTCTCGACCGCCCCATATGCGGTCAGCATGACCACGGGAACTGAAGGGAGAATCTGTTTCAGGAGAATAAGGAATTCGAGTCCGTCCATTCCCGGCATGCGATAATCGGTGATGACGAGATCAACCTTGGTCCCTTCCCGCACTACGCCCAGGGCGGACTGGGCGTCGGGTTTCGCGATGACCTTGTACCCGAACCGGTTCAACACCTCACCGAGGCTCCTCAGGTTTTCCAGCTCGTCATCAACGAGCAGCAGCGTCTTCATGGTATCAATCTCCCTCCGGCATTCCCCCGACAACCCTCGTTTCGTGCCGGTTTCATTCTGCATCATGATGGACCAAGGTCCCGTTCTAGCCTTGTCTTATGAATACGCCTGAGCGGGCCTCTCTTCGGTCGTAATGCCGTGCTTCTGGATCTTGCTGTAGAGCGTCGACCGGGGAATCCTGAGCATCTTTGCTGCAAGATGCTTGTTGCCGTGACATTCCCGGAGGGTCCTCACAATCAATTCCCGTTCGGTTTCCTTCAGGGAGAGCCCCTCATGCGCCGACGGGACTGCTTGAGCCCCCCCCTGGATCGATTCCGGAAGATCAGACGGCATCAACTGGCTTCCCTTGGCCATCACCATGGCGTACTCGATGGCATTGATCAGCTCTCTGACATTTCCCGGCCAGGGATATTTGATCAGCATCTCCATTGCAGCGGCTGAAATGGACGTCACCCTGCTTCCCGCTTTGTAGCGTTCCACGAAAGAATTGGCCAGAAGCGGGATATCGCTGGTTCGCTCGCTCAGTCCCGGGAGCGTTACGGAAATGACATTCAACCGGTAATAGAGGTCGTCCCGGAACAGCTTCCGGGTAACGGCTTCATGAAGGTCGGTGTTCGTAGCAGCGATAAGCCGGAAGTCTACGTAGATCGGCTTTGTCCCGCCGATGCGCTGAAATGACCGATCTTCCAGAACCCTGAGCAATTTAACCTGGAGCGTCAAGGGCATGGTATCGATTTCATCAAGAAACAGGGTTCCGCCTTCCGCGGCCTCTACCCTGCCGATAGCCTTCTGGACGGCGCCGGTATATGCGCCTTTCTCATGGCCGAACAGTTCGTTCTCGATCAGAGTTTCCGTGAACACGCCGCAATTGACCGCCTGAAACGGTCCCTCGGCGCGAAGTGACCCGCTGTGAATCGCCCGGGCAACGAGTTCC